>Ga0126369_10000935_pt1 | contig 19763 bp, 13 predicted proteins | sample PanSoiMetaPlot_1_FD_109646 | JGI IMG/M metagenome (GOLD analysis project Ga0126369, IMG submission 109646) | Tropical forest soil microbial communities from Panama - MetaG Plot_1 | ecosystem: Environmental > Terrestrial > Soil > Tropical forest > Bulk soil | place: Panama | collected 2016-02-17 | reverse complement strand
TCAAAACCGATTAGCGCATACGTTCCCATTGTTGAGATAAACGCAGCATAAACGAGGGAATGTTCAGAGATCTCTAATCGCCGAAGAGTTCATTTTGGCGGAAAGGATCTTTTACCGGTTTACCAATTTACCAGATTGGGATGAGAAGGCCGGTCTCCCGCGGGATGCGATACGCTCCCGATGATTTAAACTCGTTCGAGAGCGTTGACTCAAGAAAAACGCTGCCCTGGTTAGGTCGAAGCGAGTACGCTCAAAGGTCAGGTTTTTTTTGAAAAACGCTTACAAATGAACAGATTAAGAGGGTGTTGCAAAGACCGTTTGAACCGGCATGGCCAACCGGAAAGTTCCTAATAAACCCACCTGTACGGCTTGCCGTTTATCAGACTTGGGTGAATTGGTTGCAAGTTACAGACAATACAATCTGACTTGTTCTGATATTAACTGGGTCGACTGCCGCTGGCAGGTCTACTACGGTTGGCAGGAGCTCCCTGACTGCAAGATTCTCACCAGTTTATAGGGTTCCGAACCTGTCGCGATAAGCGCTCGGGGAGACCCCGGTGTGCCGCTGAAACAGTGAGCGGAAGAAAGCAATATCCTGGTAGCCTACCGCGTCGCTAATCTCCTGCATGCTGCGATGGTTGTTCTCTAACATGCGCTTGGCTGCGGCGATGCGCAGTTTCTGCAGGTAGGCGAGCGGACTGTCCCCGGTGGCATGCTTAAACCGACGGACAAAGTTTCGGACGCTCATGCCGACGCGTCGTGCGGGATCCTCCAGCGGGAAAGTCTTGGCGAAATTCTTGTGCATCCATTCTTGGGCACTGGAGATGGCGTCGTCGGTATGGTCGGTCTTCAGCGGAACGATGGCGAACCCGGCTTGCCAGGCGCGCGGCGTTTCAATGAGCAACGCTTTGGCGGTCTGCATGGCGATCTCGTGGCCGCAGAATCGCTCGACAAGGTAAATGCTGAGGTCCAGCGACGCGTTGACTCCGCCACCGCAATAAAACCCGCTGTCTTCCGTTACCATCAACTCCGGCATCCACTTGACGCGGGGATATTTTTCGCGAAAACGCTCAGCCAGCCCCCAATGCGTGGTGGCGCGCTTCCCGTCCAGCAAACCAGCCGCAGCAACCAGCCCCACGCCCGAGCAGACGCTTGCGACCGCCACTCCACGGCCGCTTCGACGCTTCAGCCAAGGAACGATCGGCGCGTTGCGTTTAACGACGTCGTCAACGTTGAGTCCCGTTGTAGGAACAAAAATGAGGTCGGTCTTGCCGACTTCATTGAGAGCGATGTTCGGCCGAATCTGAATTCCGCCGTCGCAATTCACCGGATGACCATCCGCCGAGGCGGTGGTGACGCGAAAACGAGGAGTCGTCTGGGTTCCAGTGAGCATGTTCCACAAGGAGCCGGCATGGCGGAAAACTTCCATGGGGCCGATAGCGGTCGAGGAAAACATCTGGTCCAAGAGCAGGACGGCAATCTCTTTCATGTTGCGCCTCGCTGGCACTGGAGTTCCCGATGACCTGAATGCCTATCTACAATGGCAAATCTGCCATCTTGAAACAAGCAAATTCTTCGCTTAATTTGAGTCATCGGAACGTGATTTGTTTAAGCAATCGAGAAAAGAAAGGAAGGAAACATGGCCACGGCACAAAAACTCGCAGCGCTATTAACAGAGTCGCGGTTGACGGCCTTTTTGCATCCATTGAGGCTGTCAAAGCTACTCCGTCCATTGCCAAATTCAGGTTTCGGATCCGAAACCAGTGGGATACCGGCAGCAAGAACTGCTCTACGGTAGTGACGTTCTCCGGCGCCCACCAGGGGCTTTCGCATCCTATAGGCACGAGATTCTTGCCGGTTTTCGATTCGGTCACGAACGGAGTACCAGTCCGCGTAGCCGCGGAGCGCTTGTAAAGGTTTCGAAAACCATTGACCGGGGAAACAAGGCTAGTTGTAACAAATCAAAAAGGAGAAGCCCATGCCAAAAAAGAAGAATGCAACTCAGAGATGGACACTAGGGATCCTGAAACTCGGGCTCGTGTGCGGTGCGGTAGGCATCGTTCCGCTTTTAGCTCAGAATGACCCTCACCAGGACCACGCCGTGCCCGCGAAGCTGGTTCAAGACGTTCGCGACGCAACACGGCAGTTTCTTGACGTGAATAACGCGGGGCCGGCCGGATATGAGCCGGCATTTGGATGCGTCAGCGGTCCGGATCACGGCGCGATGGGGATTCACTACGTCAATGGCCCTTTGGTGGGCGATGGAGAGATTGACGTCGCGCATCCAGAAGCCTTGATCTACGAACCGGAGGGAAACAAGCGGCGGCTCGTCGGTGTCGAGTACATAGTGGACGCGGCTACCTGGCTGAAAGGCCATGACAACGCTCCTCCGGTGCTCGACGGTCAGGACTTCCAATTCGTTGGCGCGCCGAACCGGTTTAACCTGCCGCCCTTCTTTGAGCTGCATGTATGGGCCTGGCGCGACAATCCGCAGGGTGCTTTTGTGGATTGGAACAACAACGTAACCTGCGAACGTGAATAACCGGAATCAAGGGTCCGTACTATGCTTCCCAAATGCCCGCCCAAACATTTTTTGGGCGGGCTTTCTTGATTCCGAATCGCAATTGGAACTCTCCCAATGGCTTGCTCGCAACCTTCTGAAGAGAAGACGCTCTGATTCTGGGCAAATTCCATCTGAACTGGAGAACTCGATGACCGAAGTCTTCTTGAAAGTCACTTCTCGTGTGTTTTTCGTTGCACCAATTTGCCTGCTTCTAGGTGCTAGCTTTTGCCCCCGGGCACTGGCGCAAACAGACAGCTGTGAATTCAACGATTCGCATTTCCATCTTACGAACAATGTTCAGGAAGGCCCAGACATCCACGACTTTCTGAGCCTGATCGGAAAGGAGGTCTGCCGTGTAGCCTTGTTTGGCGTTCCGCTTCAACAACAATGGTCGTATCGCGTGGACGGTGATCGTGCACCCACGTACTACCTGCACTCCGATGCCCCACTGTACTACTACTCGTTTACGGACGCCTGGATTGCGCGCGAGTACGAATCATTGCCGAAAGAACAGCAGGCGCGACTCGATCCGATGATCACCGGTTTCAATCCAACGGACATGTACGCCGCAGATCACATCCGTAGAGTATTGCAGACCTATCCAGGCGTGTTCACTGGCATCGGTGAGTTCACGATTCATAAGGAGTTTGTTTCGGCCAAGATTCCTGGCGAAGTTGCTAGCCTGCAGAACCCGGCGCTCGATGGTATTCTCAAGCTTTCGGCGGAAGCTGGCCTTATTGTCTTGCTTCACTGCGACGTCGGCATACCTTTCGCCAAAGAAGAATCGAAGCCCGCCTACCTCGATGAACTCAAAGCGCTCTTCAGGAAACATCCAAATACGACCATCATCTGGGCACATATGGGGTTAGGGCGCACAGTGTCGCCGCCCAAGGCCTACTTTGCTCAAATCGACGCCGTTTTGCGCGATCCGGATTTTCGCAACATCTATCTCGACCTTTCCTGGGATGAAGTAGCCAAGTATTTCGTCGCTAACTCGGAAGCAACCAAAGCGCTGGCTGATTTGATACAACGCTACTCCGACCGATTTCTATTTGGAACGGACGCCGTTGCGCCGGCTGATCAATCCCAGTATCTCAACGTCTTCTATCAATATGTTCCGTTGTGGAACTCACTTGATGCAGAAACCTCACGGAAGGTACGTTTGAGGAACTACGAACGACTTTTTAATGAGGCCCGCCGCAAAGTCCGCGCATGGGAGAACGCTCAAGCCATGATCAAACATCATAGAGAAGGGATACAGCGATAATGACAAAGAGGTGGCGCGCTCATTCATCCCGAATGCCTGATTAGTCGGAAACCGGAAAAGTTCGTACTACAACCCACTTGGACGGATACTCATGTGCCTGTTCACAGCCCTTAACGCGATAAAGAGCTGTGAAGCGAAGCGAAAAAAAACAACTGAAGGCCACCTGTTTTCGCTGAGACTTCATTTTACAAACTGAGGAGATTCACCCTTCGACCACGGATCATACGTGACGCCCAAATGGATGCGGTCGGCAACGGTTGGGTGATCGAAGAAGAGAAGAACATTAATGGGATTGGGGTCGGGGTCGACGAGCACGGTTTCTCCATAAATCTGGAACGAACGCGCAAAGGCTTGACCGGCATCGGGCACGAGACCGTGGGTCACCTCGAGACTGTAAATGTCCGCCTGATGTTCCTCAAAACGGCTAAACGTATTGCCTGCGGCGTTTGCCGCGAAACCAAAAAAGGTGATGAGCAAGAGCAAAGCGGGAAGAGACGCCCAGTCATCGAGAGCCCGAATCCCCCAGGACGAGCCGTAACGTGCGAGCAGCCAGCCAATGGATACGAATCCCAAATAGAAGAGAACGAAAAGCATGGCGGAAAAGAACAAGAAGCCTTTCCAGAGGTGGCCGAGTACGTAGTGGCCCATTTCGTGGCCAAAGTCCGTCAAGACTTCGTCGGTGGTCTCCTGCGCCAGAGTTGTATCCCAAATGATGATGCGCTTGGACGCTCCAAAACCATTCACGGAAGCATTGGTAGCAATGGTTTTGTCGCTGGCTTTCATCCAGAACATGCGCTCCGGCACAACTTCCTGGCCAGCGCGCCGGGTAATGCGCTGAAGCTCGGGGACAAGCTGTGGAGCGTGGGCGGTAAGCGGCTCATATTTGTTGAAGAGCGGGTCGATTACATAGGGCGAAATAAAGATAACAAACAAAAGAATCGGCAGAGAGATGATCCAGAAATAGAGCCACCAACGCGGCGGGCTCTTGCGAATAATAGCGTAGAGAATCCAGACAAACAGGCTGCCAATAATGACCGCGACTAGTTGTGCCTTGGCCCAGTCCGCGATCCACGAGGGCCATGTCTGAACGGAGATTTTGTAAGCCTTCGAAACAATCTCCTCAAAAATATCCACGGGAAGCTGAAGGACGGAGATGGTCAGCACGAGAAGAAGCGTGAACACGATGGCTTGAACAAAACGGAAGCTTGACAGCTTTTCGACCCAGTCACGAAATTTTGCGGAGAGTCTGCGAAACAAGATAAACCAAAGGACCAGAAGGCCGTAGAAAAATCCGACGATGCGCGTGGCGAAATTGATGCGGCCGCGGTTGTGAGCTTTGCGATAGAGATCAGGCGGAAGGGTGTAAGCGGTAATTCTGGTCTCAGGCTTGTCCTGTGCGCTGTAGGTGCCACCCAAGGGCGAGGCCACACTCGGCGGATTGGATGGAACGGCTGCGGGAGCCGATTGCGCGGACGCCTGTAAAGACATCTTGGTAAAAAGTACAGCGACAAGAAGTGGAACAAATAAGAAGACACCTATTTTCACGATAATCTCCTGCTCTAGAGGGCGTTAACGCGGGAGAGTATATCCGAACTACACCGGGCGGCGGATGCCAGCTTGCGCATGTGTGCCTGGAGCGTAGTGCGCTTCATGCCGAGAGCATGGCTCCTTCATCGGTTCACCAAACCGACTTGTTGTTTGCGGGGTCGGAGATATAACCTTCTCGTAGCTACGATCCGTACATTGAGGGTGACGAACCCCCAGGTTTGTGAGGGTGGTTCACTCGACTGGGTAACCGAGGACGTCAAGATGGCATGATTTCCTGTGTGTCGTCTTTGCTTCGTCGGTCTAAAAACTTGGGAAAAACTTGAGCTAAAAACCCTCGTTTTGTTGCCCCTTTTTTGCCTCTCTTGAGTACTAAACCCTCTGAATCATTGGGAATTCCGCCTGATCCCTCAGACTGTGGCTCCGAATGTCCTGGTTTCAAATCCCATCTCCCACCCCACCACATTGAATTCGACAAAGCATTTATTCGTGCCTATTGATGGGATCCAATCATCCAACACAATCTCTTGACGAGGTGCGCGTGAGCCCGATTCGTTGCCGCGGTGTGCTGTTTGATTTGGATGGAGTCCTGGTGGACTCGACTCCGGCCGTAGCTCGGGTGTGGGCCTGGTGGGCGCGGCAGCATGGGTTCGACGCGGACAAAGTTGTGCGGGAAGCTCATGGAAAGCCCAGCATCGCCACGATTCGTGAACTGCTGCCGAATGGCAACCACGAGGCGGAGAATCTCGAAGTCGAGCGCCGCGAGATTGAAGACGTCGAGGGCGTGATTCCCCTCCCCGGGGCGATGGAGCTGCTGCGGGCTATTCCGTCTGAGAAGTGGGCGATCGTAACTTCTTGCACGCGACGCCTGGCCAAAGTGCGCATTGGCACTGCCGGCCTGCCAACACCGAAACGAATGGTCACCTCGAACGACATAAGAAACGGCAAGCCGGACCCCGAGCCGTATTTGAAGGGGGCGCAGATTTTGGGCGCAGCGGGCACGGAATGTGTGGTCATCGAAGACGCTCCGGCCGGAATCCGCGCGGGCAAGGCCGCGGGAGCGCATGTGGTCGCGTTGCGAACGACCGCAGAAGACGCGGAACTGCGTGCCGCGGGTGCCGACTGGATCGTGGATGACTGCGCCGAACTATCGGTCGACCAAATAAAAAACAGTGAAGAATTTCTGCTTCTGCGCCGTCGAACAAAATAGTTCCTTCCTTCGTAGAAACAGTTAGAATCCCAAGTCTTGCTGAATCATTAAATCCAGTTGCTCGAGGAGAGCCGATGACCCGAGTGAAAATCCGTGTGAAGAATCCCGGTGCGTTGCTCCTGGCATTGACGATTATGAGCCTGCAGACGGCGGCCGTGCAAGCGCAAGAAAGCAAGCCTGCGGAGAAGCCAGCCGAAGCGCCTGCCCCGCCCCCCAAAGAAGAATCGTCGGTCACCGATCACGCGATAAAAATTGGCGGCCAAACGATTCCTTACAAAGCCACTGCAGCGACCATCCTCATCAAGAACGAAAAGGACGAACCGACCGCGTTGATCTACTACACGGCTTATACGCGAAGCGACGTAAAGGACATGAGCCAGCGTGCGGTCTCCTTTCTCTACAATGGCGGGCCGGGCTCTGCTTCGATTTGGCTGCACATGGGGTCGATGGGTCCGCGGCGCGTCGTGACCGTCAACGCCAGCGCAACACCGCCCGCTCCCTACAAACTTACGGACAATCCCGATTGCCTGTTGGACAAGTCCGATCTCGTGTTTATTGACCCCGTTGGCACAGGCTTCAGTCACGCCGTCGGCAAGGCGCAAGACAAAGATTTCTGGGGCGTGGACCCCGATGTGAAATCCCTGGCGCAGTTTGTCGCCACCTATATCAGCCGCAACAACCGGTGGAATTCACCCAAATTCCTGATCGGCGAAAGTTACGGAACGTTTCGCAATGCGGCGCTCGCCAATTACTTGCAGGGCCACGACAACTTGTATCTGAATGGAATCGTCATGGTTTCCTCGGTCTTGGATCTTGGCAACATCTCTTTTTATCCGGGACAGGACCTTGCCTACGTCCTCTATCTGCCAAGCTATGCGGCCACGGCATGGTTCCACAAAATGTTGAAAGAGCGGCCGGAGAATCTGAACGCCTTCCTGGAGGAGGCGCGAAAGTTCGCGCGCGGCGAATATGCGGATGCCCTGATGAAAGGCGACGCGCTCAGCAAAGCGGAAAGGGCGGAAATCATCAAGAAAGTCGCCCGATTCACGGGACTGAGCGAAGACTATCTCGACAAAGCCAACCTCCGGGTGCGCCTTTTTCAGTTCATGCAGGAGCTCCAGCGCAACCGCGGCTTGACCACAGGCCGCTACGACGCGCGATTTGCCGGGCCAACTTACAATTTAATCGGCGAAGCCGCAGATTACGACCCGCAAGACACAGCCATCAGTGGGGCCTTTGTCGGGGCATTCAACGGTTACGTGCGTGAAGAATTAAAATTCGGGCAAGACAAAGCCTACAAGCCCGCGGCGGATTTCGGCCCGAACCGCTGGGATTGGAAGCATGAAGGCGGCGATTTTGGATTCTTTCCCGGCTCGCCGAGCGTGGTGCTTGATCTGGTGCAAGCCATGATCACGAACCCGCGCTTGAAAGTGGAGTTTGAAGACGGGATCTACGACTTGGCGACTCCATTCATGGAAGCAGAATACACCGTGGACCACATGGGCCTCCCGGAAAACATCCGCAAAAACGTCTGGCACCGGTATTACGAGGCAGGTCACATGATGTACGTCCACGACGAAGACCTGGGAAAGCTCAAGAAGAACGTCGGCAATTTCATTGACATTGCTTCCAAACAATAAAGACCGTTACTGTCAGGCAAATTTCTGAGCGACATTGAGAAGGGGAATTCCAGCTAAGCCTCTAGAATAAGAAGGCCGGGAGAAATGCCCCGGCGCTCGTAATCACGGCTCGCTCCTCTCATCGGGCCTCACAAGGATCACGCTTACCATGGGAACACCGACTCAAACGATCCCGTCTCCGGCCGAGCAAGCAACCGCGCCATCTGTGCCGCCGCAAAGAAAGATTCATACGGCGCAACTCGTTGCCGCCATGCTCAAGGCCAGCCCGCATGTCAGCGACCTGATCTTCTCCCCCGGGCGCGCCCCGCAAATCGAAGTCAGCGGCCAGCTCGTTGAATTGAAGTACAAAGGGCTCGAGTGCCTCACTTCCCAGGACACTCTCAGCATCGCCAATGACATCATGGGGAAAAACGAGACCCCCATCCGCAAAATGGAACAAGATGGCGCCGCCGATCTCTCCTACGGGCTCACGGGAGTGGCGCGCTTTCGCGTAAATATTTTCAAGCAGCGCGGCAGCTGTGCCATCGTCATGCGCGTCATTCCCGACAAAATTCCTGGATTCGAGGAACTGAATCTGCCGGCAGCTCTGCAGGAAATTGTGGACCTGCGGAATGGGATTGTGCTCGTCACCGGCCCGACGGGCTCAGGGAAATCCTCAACTCTTGCAGCCATTCTCGACAAGATGAATGCCGAGAAGGCTTATCACATCCTTACCATCGAGGATCCCATCGAATTTCTGCACCGTCACAAGAAAGCAACGATTCATCAGCGCGAGTTGCATTCCGACACTCCAAGCTTTGCGCTGGCTTTGCGCGCGGCGCTGCGGCAGGCGCCCAAGGTGATCCTGGTCGGCGAGATGCGCGACAAAGAAACCATCGAGATTGCCCTCGAAGCTTCGGAAACCGGCCACCTCGTCATGTCCACCCTGCACACCATTGACGCCTCCAAGACCATCGAGCGCATCGTCGGAGTCTTTCCCCTGAGCGATCAGCAGGGGATCCGTACACGCCTCGCCAAGTCATTTCGCTTCATCATTTCGCAGCGCCTGCTCCCCAAGAAAACCGGCGGCCGTATTGCCGCGGTGGAAATCCTGAAGTCCTCCATGCGCACACGGGAATACGTTGAAAAAGGTGAAGGCGAGGGCAAAACATTACTGGACGCTATGCGCGACGGAACCACCGAGGGCATGCAGCATTTCGACGGAGAGATTGAAAGGCTGATTCGCTCCGGGATCGTAGAGTTTGAGACCGGCATGTCCTACGCAACCAATACCGGAAATCTACGTCTGGAAATGGCCGATTATCTCGACGATCACCGCGCCGCCGCTCCGTCCACCACCTCAAGCGGGACAGAAATCGAAATAGAACGATAAGCGCCAGCCGAACCACCGTCGGCTTAACGCAAAATCAGTTATCCTGTAACGCTCCCAGCCTCGCGCTGGATCTCTAAATTAAAGATTTCTCCTTGCAATGAGTTTTTCAAGCACACTGCTGGAGTTTCCCGGCGGACTTTGGGCGCTCGCCGCGGTAGCGCTCGCATTTATCCTGCCTGCAATTCTTGCGCCTCGATGGTTTGAAAAAACGTTGCGCGCATTCGCACGACCGTTTGAAGGCCTGGCCGGGCGGAAAACGTTAGTTATCTGGCTTCTTTTCTTCTCCGTGATAGGCGTCCGGCTGGCCGTGCTGCCGCTGCTTCGCGTTCCTGTCCCCGGCATCCATGATGAATACAGCTATCTGCTGCTCGGCGACACGCTGGCTCACGGGAGGCTCACGAATCCCGCTCACCCCATGTGGATGAGTTTCGAATCGTTTCATATCAATTGGTCTCCAACGTATTGCTCGAAATATCCCCCGGCTCAAGGTGCGGTTCTCGCACTCGGAGAGCTGCTGGGGCGACCGTGGATCGGCGTGGTTCTGAGTGTTGGCGCGACGTGCGCAGCGATTCTGTGGATGCTCCAGGCCTGGCTGCCCGCAAGATGGGCGCTCTTAGGCGCAGTGCTTGTGGCGCTGAAGTTCGGTATCGCCAGCTATTGGATGAACAGCTATTGGGGAGGAGCCGTAGCGGCCGCCGGCGGCGCCCTGGTTCTTGGTGCGATGCCCCGTGTCATTCGTCACGCAAAGTGGCGCGACGCGCTGCTGCTCGGCCTCGGGCTGGCAATTCTTGCCAACAGCCGGCCGTACGAAGGATTCCTCTTTTCCATTCCCGTGGCGGTCTGTCTGCTTTGGCGGCTCGCAGGAAAAACAAAGTCTGCACCACCTCCACGAACTCACATAGTTCGTGTGCTCGCGCTACTGTCCGTCGTTTTGCTGTTGACCGTCGCGTTCATGGGCTACTACAACTGGCGGCTCACCGGAAATGCTCTGCTCTTTCCTCATGTCCTGAACTCGCGCACGTACCGCTCGATGGGTCTTTTCCTGTGGGACCATCCCAAGCCGCCGCTGCATTACCACAACCAGCAGTTCGAAGATTTCTACAACGGCTGGGAACGCGAGGATTATCAAAACACCTGGCCTGACGTCTGGAGAGTCACTGTGGAAAAACTGACGCGCAGCGCGAGCACCTACTTCTGGTGGGGCGCCTTGCTGTTATTGCCGGGACTGCCCTTTGTCTTTTGCGAACGAAAGTTACGTGTGCCTCTCCTCGCGCTGCTTCTGGTCTCCGCCGGTTTCTTAGCTTCGATTTGGTCCTTCCCGCATTATGCCGCGCCCGTGACTTGCGTGATTTCTCTTTTGCTCGTTCAGGCGATCCGTCATCTGCGCATGATGCGCATCTCGGGGCACGCTATCGGCCTCGCGCTTTCGGGCGCTGCCATTTTTCTCCTGGCAGGCGAAATCGGCTTGCGCGTTTTGAACCACCGCTGCGACTCGCTGGAATGGACTTGCCAGGGAGATCCCAGCCGAGCGGTCATCCAGGAAAAGCTTTGGCACATTCCTGGGAAGCATCTCATCTTCGTCCGCTACGAAGAGGACCACAACATTCACGACGAATGGGTCTATAACGGCGCGGAAATCGATTCTGCCAAAGTCCTCTGGGCGCGCGAACTCGATGCGGAACAAGATGCGAAGCTGCTGGCCTACTTCAAGGACCGCCAAGTTTGGCTCGTCGAACCCGACCAAGACAATACCGAACTGATTCCCTACCAGCCGCCTCCTCAATCCAAAGACCGGCAGTAAACTTGCCATTTGAGCAAGAGTTTGAAACCGGCCTCGCTCAAATTGCGGGCTACTTCAAATCGTAATCTCCGATGTAAGTGCCGCGGCTGATGCCCAGCATACTAAGGAAGAATGAAGCGAAGATCACTTGGATGCCGATAAAGAGCCACATCGCCCAGAAAAGCACCTGGCGCACCTGATGAAGTTCGCCAAATCCGCTCGCGGCCCACTGCCAAGTAATCCATGCGCAGCCGATGAACCCCGTAAGGAACAGCGCTCCACCCAGCAGCAACCCGGATTCCAGCGTAATTCGCTTCAGCCAGCGTTTCAGCGAAACCGAGCCGCGGTCAAAGCGCTCCGCGTAGCTGAACAATTTCGCGAAAGCGCCGATGGAAAGAGTCTGCACGCCCATCAGCGTAAAGATCACGCCGAAAATCATGGTGTGAACGTCGAGGGTCACGCGCGGCGAAATCTGACGTGGTCCCGGGAGCAGCCAAAATACCAGGAATAGCCCGACAACCACCAGCGCCGCGCCCGGCAGAATGAACAGCCAGTTCGGCGCGTACAGCAACATAAACCGCAGGCTGCGCCAGCCGTCGCGAAAGCTGCGCAGATGCGGCGGACGTCCCCGTTTGTCGGGCCACAAAATAATGGGAATCTCCGCGATGCGCGCCCCGATTTGCGCCGCCTTGATAATCATCTCCAGCGCAAATTCCATTCCCGTGCTGCGCACATCCAGCCGCTCATAGAGCGCGCGAGTGAATCCGCGCATCCCGCAGTAACTGTCGCCGATGCGTGCGTGAAAAAGAGTATTCAGCAGCGCGGTAAGCCCGGGATTGCCCAAGTACTTGTGAGAAGGCGGCATGGCTCCCGGCTTGATTCCACCGCGGAAGCGATTGCCCATGACGATGTCATAGCCTTCGCGCAGCTTCTCGACGAAGCGCGGCACGTCGGTAAAATCGTAACTGTCGTCCGCATCGCCCATAATGATGAGCATGCCGCGCGCCGCCGCAATCCCCGCTTGTAGTGCCGAGCCATAGCCGCGCTTCGGCACATGCACCACGCGGGCGCCGTGCTCTTCCGCGATTTGGATCGAGCCGTCGGTCGAGCCGTTGTCCGCAACGATCACTTCGCCCGTGAGACCCGAGGCGCGGAAAGCATTCACCGCCTTGTCCACACAAAACGCCAGCGATTTCGCCTCGTTGAGGCAGGGGATGACGACGGACACTTCCACGGGCAGCGTCGTGTCCGCACGCTCGGATTGTGGCTTCTCCGACGTCAAAGTAGTTTCCACGGGCAACATCATATCGCGGTCGGCGGGACATTTCACGGACAGCGGCTCCGCGCAAATACGCTCGGATTGCGGTGGCCAAACTTCTTCCGTCGCCTTGAATTGAGAATGTTTGTATGGGAATCTTCGATGGCTGTTTGTAGTTCACTCCAGAAAGCGGATTGTTCAGACAAAAGTGGCTGAAACGCAAACAAAAACCGCAGCGCAACGGGCGCTGACTCCGGACCCCTGGGAAGCGGCGTATTTGCGCTTCGAGACGCCAGAAGAAGAAATAGGCAAATTCATCGGGCGCTTGAGCCGCTTGGGCGCGCGCCAGTGGCGTCGCGATGCCGAAATTGTCGAGCTTTTTTGTGGCCGCGGGAACGGTTTGGTCGCGCTGCAAAGGCTCGGGTTCACCCGCCTCGAAGGCGTGGATCTTTCTCCGCGCTTGATTGCGCAGTACAAAGGCTCAGCGCACTGCATCGTTGCCGATTGCCGCAAACTTCCTTTTGCTGATCGCAGCAAAGACGTGCTCATCGTGCAAGGCGGTCTGCACCACTTACCGAATTTGCCTGCGGACCTGAAGCAAACCTTCTCCGAAATGCAACGCGTTTTGCGAAAAGACGGCCGGGTGATGTTCGTCGAGCCCTGGCGCACTCCGTTTCTAACGTTGGTGCACTTTGTCTCAGAGATTCCCATCGTGCGCCGCTTTTCCAACAAAATGGATGCGTTTGCCACCATGACCGAGTATGAAATCCGTACTTACACGCAATGGCTTGGTCAGCCGGACGTCATCAAGAGAATGTCTCGCACCCACTTTGTACCCGTGCATGAGTCCTTCGCTTGGGGCAAATGGAGTTTTGTCGGCATGCCGCGCTGAAGTCTTTTTCTGCACCCTAGCCAGTCTGTGTCGCAATTTTGAAAACGAACCTCTCAGCGGCTGAAGCCGCGTGTTCTAAGCTACTTACGGCAGGGCTGAAGCCGTGCCCTGACGAGAACCGCAGTCGCGACACAGACTCTCAGGCTCGAGGTTCCAGCTCCCAATGCAAGCTTGCAATTTCCGCGGTGGCAGTTATGATGACCGCCTTGCTGCTGCCACTCATCCTTCTCACTAGCGGGGAAAATTGACGACTAGCTCGTTGGCCTCTTCCAGCCAGCCTTACAGCCGCGGGCGGCTGCTGAAAGTTCTAGGCATGTGGTTTGGGATGGCGGCAGCCATCGGGAATACGATTGCAGCCGGCATCGTCTACACGCCGGGAGAGGTTGCCAAGCAGTTGCCCAAAGCATGGCTGTTCCTGGGCATCTGGATTTTCGGCGGCCTCTACGCCCTCGTCGGCGCGACTTCCATGGCCGAGCTTGGCGCCGCGATTCCCCGCAGCGGCGGCCAATACAATTTTTCTCGCCGCGCTCTTGGCGAGTACGCCGGTTTCATCGTCGGCTGGAGCGACTGGCTCTCCACCTGCGGGACGGCCGCCGCTGTCGCACTTGTCATCAGCGAATACAGCGGCCATCTTTTTCCGGTCCTCGCGGGGCCCCACAAGCTGAAAATCATCTCCATTGCGATCATCGCCGGGTTTGGTGTTTTGCAGTGGCGCGGGATTCGCTGGGGGAGCGGCGCGCAACTCCTCACCGCGGGGCTCAAAACTGGCGCGTTCGTGATCCTTGTGGCCGCAGCGTTTCTCATGGGCGGGTCGGCGCATAAGGCTGCTCCTCAGTCCACCGTCGCAACTCCCTTGCCTGCCGGCTGGCCTCTCGCCATCGCGATCATGCTGGGGCTGCAAGCCGTCATCTACACGGTGGACGGCTGGGACGGCATCATCTATTTCGGTGAAGAAGTGCGCGAACCGGGCCGCGACGTTCCCCGAGCCATTTTTGGCAGTGTTCTTTCCATTATCGGGATTTATCTGCTCTTGAATCTGATCGCGCTTTACATCGTTCCCATGAACCAAATCGCCGGGGACACCTTTGTCCTTGGAACCGTCGCCAATCGCGTGTTCGGAGCCTTTGGCGATCCCATCATCCGTTCGATCATGGTCATTTCCATGCTGAGCTGTCTCAACGCCAATCAGCTTTTCTGCTCAAGAACGCTTTATTCCATGAGCGCCGATGGCCTGTTCTTCCGCAAGGCAGCAAAAGTAAATCCCGGTGGCACGCCAACCATCGCCCTGCTCCTCAGCACCCTGGCGGGCATCATTTTCGTCATCTGGCCGTTCGAGCGTGTGATAGCCATGCTTTCGTTTTTCTTCGTCGCGAACTACACGCTTTCCTACACCTCGGTCTTCGTTTTGCGAAAACGCGAGCCGGAACTGCCGCGCCCGTATCGAGCCTGGGGCTACCCCTGGCTGACGGGAGTTGCGCTCGCCGCTTCGGTCTCCTTCCTGATTGGCTCGATTGTCACCGACCAGAAGAACGCCCCGCTGGCGCTGGGCATGCTCATCTTGAGCTATCCGGTCTACTGCCTGATGAAGTTTGCCTCCCGGGGGACATGACCCAAGGTCTGTGATCGGTGAGCGACGGGAAGAGAGGAAACCGCCGCCTACCCCCACCTTTTTGTTTGCTGAGCGCCACTGCTCTTAAGCAAAACCACCCCACCCTTCGCCTGCCTCCGGCGAGCAGGCAAAACCGCGAAAGAGTGGCCCACTCCGGAGTTCTTTGAGGATCGATGGACAGACTTGTCGTTAAGGGCCTGCCACCTGCCGGCCTCTACAAAAGAGAAGGGGGATTTCCCTTTGCGAAACCGCTCGGAGAGAGGAAGTTCTCGCTGCGCTCGAAAGGACGGGGGCGTCGAAATAACGGGTGCTGCGGGGTAGCGGCGGGTTGAGTACAAGCGAGAAAGCAGATTTCTCACCGTCGTTCGCACCAACTCTTATGTCCGCTTACCGCGGGCGAGCGCGACGGTTTTCGGAGTGACAGTCAGGGGCCGAGCGCCAGCTAGCTCACTTTTTCGGCGACAGATTTGGCTTGGAGGAACAGTAGCAGGTAATCTTTGCCGCCGGTCTTGGAGTCTGTGCCGGACATGTTAAAGCCGCCAAAGGGGTGTGCGCCGACCATGGCGCCGGTGCACTTGCGGTTCAGATACAAATTGCCGACATGGAACATTTCTTCAGCCTTGCGGATTTTTTCCGGATCCTTCGAGTACACTGCCCCGGTCAGGCCAAACTCGGTATTGTTCGCGATTTCCAACGCTTCGTCGTAATTCTTCGCCTTGATGACCGCCAGAACCGGGCCAAAAACTTCTTCCTGAGCCAGGCGCGCTTTCGGAGACACGTCCGCGATGATGGTCGGCTCGATAAAGTAGCCGTCGCCCACTGCGCGCTTTCCGCCGGCGACCAGCCGCCCTTCTTTCTTGCCGACTTCAATGTAGTCCAGGATAGACTTCATGGCCGACTGGTTGATGACCGGCCCCATGTAATTGTTGGGATCGTCGCTCGGGCCAACGGTGATTTTCTTGGCGCGCTCGACCAGCCTTTGCAGAAACGTGTCGTAAATTTCTTCCGAAACAATCGCGCGCGAGCAGGCCGAGCACTTCTGCCCTTGGTAGCCGAAGGCCGCCTGCGCGGTTCCTTCCACCGCGGCATCAATGTCGGCTTCCTCGTCCACGACGATGGCGTCCTTGCCGCCCATTTCAAGTACGGTGCGCTTGATCCAGATTTGCCCCGGCGATGGCTTGGCGGCCAGCTCGCTGATGCGCAGGCCGACTTCTTTCGAGCCGGTGAATCCGACGTAGCGCGTCTTCGGATGCGTCACCAGCGTATCGCCGACGGCTCCGCCCGGCCCGGTGATGAAGTTCACGGCCTCTTTGGGAACGCCCGCTTCAAAGAGGATGTCGATGAATTTTGCGGCAATCGTGGGTGAATCGCTCGCGGGCTTCAGAACCACCGTGTTGCCAGTCACCAGGGAGGCAGCGACAAGGCCGGCCATGATGGCGCAGGGGAAATTCCACGGCGGAACGACGACGCCGACGCCGAGCGGGATATAGGTGAGATAGTTGCGCTCGCCGCGCATCGGAGTGAGCTTCTGCGGCTCCGCGAGACGCAGCATTTCGCGTCCATAGAACTCGCAGAAATCGATCGTTTCGGCGATGTCGGCGTCCGCTTCCACCCAGGTTTTCCCGACTTCGTAGCAGACCAAGGCATTCAGTTCAAACTTTCGTTCGCGCACAATTTGCGCGGCCCGGAAAATGAATTTCACGCGTTCCTGTGCTGGCACTCTTTTCCAGGTGTCGAAATACTTGTTCGCAGCCTCGATGGCCTGCTTGGCCAGGTCGGCGTTGGCGTTTTGGAACACGCCGATCACTTCCGACGGCCGCGAAGGATTGGTCGAGCTGCGCTTTTCCGGCGTGGTGACTTTTTGCCCGCCCAGCCACATGGGGTACTCGCGGCCAAACTCGGATTTCACTTTTTTCAGCGCCTCTTCCATGCGCTTGCGGTTTTCCGGCTTCGAGAAATCGATGAACGGCTCGTTGGTGAACTCGGAGATGTGCAGTTTCTGTTCGGCGGTGGCCACGGCGGAAATCCTCCTCAATCAACGACAAAAGCTTTGGAATGTGACAGATTATTGTACAGCCCCTGCAAACGCTCTCACAAGGAGGGAGCGCTTTAGAGTTTGCCGTTTACAGTTCGCCGTTCGCGGTTTGCCGCTTGAAGTAAAAAAAAACCATGGGCATGAAATGAGAACCGGGAGAAGGCTGCCACTCACAGGGTTCCTGTTGGTCGTTTGCTGTTTTCAGCAGGAGCGAAAAACTTTGGGAGCTTGTCATTCCGGGAGCCCCGGAAAACGTGGTCATTCAAAGTGGAACTGGATCTTGAGGGTGACATGCGCGGCGACGGGCCGGCCGCTCTGCGTCGCAGGCTGGTATCTGTAATATTTCACGGCTTCCAAAGCGGGTCTGCGCAAAGAAGGCGGCCCGGACAGCACGGTCGGCGAGGTTACGTTCCCATCTGTGTCGACAATAGCATCGATCACTACGCTTCCGGTCTCGAAGTCCCGCAAATCCTCGAGCGTTGCGACGGCTCGCTCCGATTTAATCAATTTTGGCGGCACGATCGTTCCTGTCGAAGACGGGATAGGAGTTACCATTTTTGTTGGCAATGGATGAACCGGCGCAGGTTTGGTGGCAAGGGAAGCCACCGGTTTGCTTCTCTCTTTGGTTGCTGGCTTCTCGACGACCTCGTAGGCAGAAGAGCCGTTTTCGTTTCCTGCCGCTACGTCGGTGGGGGTTGCACTGGCAGAGCCTGGGGCTAGAGGCCGGCTTTTCGCAGAAAGCTCGTTTGTTCCGGGGTTGGCCTTGGTAGGCTGAGTCGCAAAGGGAGCGGACTCAGGCGTCGAAGTTTCCGGCGTGGTTACTTTCGTGGTGACTCCGCCAGCAAAGGTGGAGACGGAAAACTTGGTCGTCTCGTGCATCCAGGGAAACCAATGCTTGTACCAGACGAAGCCAATGAGTGCGGCCAACACGCCACTCAGGACTGCCAGCCGCAGCATTCCTGAACGAAAGCCCGGAGTAAATTGCCCGCGTGCCCGGAAAGAGCGGCTGCGTTTTGGGACCGGAACATGGAAATCCAGCGCCGGCTTGGGAAGCAAGTCCTGATCCGGTGTGTACACCCGCGGAGTTTTTGGTTCTTCCTTCGCTGGAGCGACATCGGCGGTGAGTTCAGACCAAGCGACTTTTTCGCTTTGGTAGCTGGGCGCTTCTACCTGGCGTGGACGCGTATCCACAGGCAACACCGGAGGCGGGTTAGAAATCGCGCCGGGAGATTCCGTCTGCCCAGGCTCTGTTTGCCCCTGTAGCAGGTTTATTTGACTGCGCAATGCTTCGACTTCGCGCCGCAGCGCTTCCACTTGCTCCGCACTTGGAGGCGGAGTGGCTTCATCAAGCTCGTCTTCGGTCGTCTCAGCAGAGGCAATCAATTCGGCGGCGGCGATCAGCTTTTCGTCTTTGGGCAATAATGCCGTCGCTGCGGAGAATTCCGTCCCCCAGAATCCGGATGCAGGCTCGGTGAATTCCAGCTCGACGTAGCACTCCGTCGGCCGGTAAGCGCGCTTGCGAATCACTTGCGTGACTACTTCGCGCTTGGATTCTTCGTTGCTTAAGAAAAGGAGTTGCCCGGGGGTCACGGCGGCCGTCAGTCGAATCACTGCGCCCTTTTCAAACACCATCACGGTTGTCGTGGATTCGGCAAAAAGATCTCGCTCTTCGGAGGCGATTCCAGCTTTCGCGCCGGTGACCTTGACCGGCACCTCGCGGGCCAGGGCGTTGACCCTTGGGAGGGGTTTGGTTCTCAGTGGGGCGGCCTCGCCTTCTCCTGGCTCCGCTGGAGGGGGCTCAGCCGATTCGCTTGCCTTTACATCGATTGGTTGTGCTTCCGATGGCGGTCGAGAACCTTGCTCATCCTTGTCAATTGGGCGTGCTTCGACGGAAAACTCTTCGGGAGCCGAATTCGAGGATCCCTGCGAAGGCAGGACCGTTGAAGAGGTTTTGTCCTCAGCGGAAGACAAATTCGTTGTCCTTTGTGCGCCAGGGCGTGCGACAAGGGCCCCGGAAAATGGAGTATCCAGGCAAATGGAGCCGCCCACGCCTCCGGCAGTCCAGATAACCATACTACTCTTTTCGGGCCGCCCGGTCGCCATAGTACCGAGGTACTGCGTGCGCAATCAGCATACGCGGCAGCGCGAGGATTTTCGCGCGAAATAGCCCAATCGCAGAGAAACTTCCGACGTCTGCAATGGTTCAAGCTTAAGCCTGTAAAGAAGCCGCGATGCGGAAACCGTAGTCAGCGTATTGGAACTCCGGCGGGATACTGGATCGCGCCGCGTTGCGGCTCACTTTGATGTGATGGCGCCACGAACCGCCTCGCGAGGCCTTGCGAACCCCATCAGCGGGACCTCGCGGATTTCGTTCCTGGGAGTTTATGTAGTAACCCGCGTCGTACCAGTCCGCACACCATTCGTGGACGTTGTCGCCGAGGTTGTAAAGGCGGTACGCGTTTGGGGCATAAAGGCCCACGGGCTCGGGGCCGTTCTTCCAGCGGCTAGCATAGTCGGGCAGTGACTCGGGCGGCGCATCTCCCCAGGGATACAAAGACTTTTCCGCTCCCCCGCGGGCAGCGCACTCCCATT
>Ga0126369_10000934_pt1 | contig 19767 bp, 26 predicted proteins | sample PanSoiMetaPlot_1_FD_109646 | JGI IMG/M metagenome (GOLD analysis project Ga0126369, IMG submission 109646) | Tropical forest soil microbial communities from Panama - MetaG Plot_1 | ecosystem: Environmental > Terrestrial > Soil > Tropical forest > Bulk soil | place: Panama | collected 2016-02-17 | reverse complement strand
TCGAATGCCCAACTGTTTGTGCCGCCCGGCGTGACTGTTTGCGGCGGATCAGTGTAAACGTTTGACACGCAGTAAAGCGAATCGGTCGTCTGTGGCACTGGCGACGGCGGCAAGATACCTGGCTGAGTGCTTGGCGGCGGCGTTCCTGTGCCTGTGATTTGCGCCGATGTGGTAAACGCCATGATGCCTAACTCGCGCAACTGGAACGGCGGCCCTGCTGGCATATCCCATTCGTTAAGCACGCCGCTTACCAACATCTCGCCATTGCCCAAGTCTTGTTTGCGCGTGATCGTGACGTCCGCGCCCCAGTGAATGAGCTGCGTCAGCGGGTAAAGGTCGCTGTCCTGATTCGCCGTGCCGCTGCCGACAACGATCCGGCTGATGTTAAGCGTCTGGCCAGCATCCGCTTGCCCGAGCATTGTGATGCCGATGTTAGTGAAGACTTGGATGTTAAGAGCCATGTTATGTAGGTGTCCTTATAGTTGCTGCCGCAGATTGTATTGTCACTGTCATCAAATCCCAACCGAACGCATAAACGTGACCAGTGCTCGGCGTCGGTTGAAGCGCAATGCCTTCCGGCCAGCGCGAGATCGGTTTGAAATACTTTATGAGGTCAATGATTGCCGGCACTTCACTTTGCGGAATCACGTTGTTATCAACGATGACGCGGAAGCGGTAACGATCATGCCAGTTGCCGCCGCCGCTCGCTTTATTCCAGAGCTGGTTCTCCACGCCCGAGCCGCTGTCTGTGAGATTAATGGCCGCGCCGCCCGCTGTCGCTGACACTTGGAACTGCTGCGGTGTCCAGTTGAGAATGTAATAGGTCGTGCCAGCTACAAGCGGCGCAGGCAACGTGTTGCCCGTTGCACCGATTTTGAAATAGACCGCTTCGCCTTCCTTTACTGATGCCGTCACACTGAACCAGTCCTGCGGAACATTGACGTCTTGCGGTCGGAACGTGGCAACCTGTTCATCAACGCTGACAATCGGAAACTGCGGCGGGAACGGATTGTAATACTCCCACCACTCTTGAATGTAAGGCGGCGTCTTGTAGAACGGTGGCCCGTAAAACATATTCAGCACCTGGTTGACCAGATCGACGGTGCCTTTTGTTTTGTGCCAGACGATTGAGAGCTGGACTAACTGCTTCCGAAATTCAAAGTCTTTTGTCGGATCGTAAAAGTCCACATGGAACTGCCAAGCCAGAACGTCCACGAGCTTTTCATCCGTTAGGTTCATGATGTTCGGAATCATCACGACTTGGCCGGTGTCGTCGATGATCTCATACATCTGGTTGTCGAACGCGGAACAACCCGACTGCACCTGCCTGTCGTATTGGATGGAAGGCGTGCAGTTCTCGATGAGCTGGCTGCCGCGTAGCGTTGTGCTCATGCGTCTTCGAGTCCTTGGAAGGTGATGACAAGCGGCGGCACTCGCGCATGAATAACAAAGGCGAGAGATGAACCCGTGCCTGCTACGGTGTTCTTGGATAACGTGATCTGCGTCGGACTCTGCACCGACAGGATTGTCGTTGCGGCTTGAATGTTTGTGCCAGTGATCGACAACCCGACGTCGCTCTGCTGAAAGTTCGCGCTCGCGCTGTTCCACACCGGCGAGTTGCCTGTGGTTTGGCCGTCTGTGAAACTCTGATCGACATTGGGCGCAGTCGGATCGCACACGGCGAGCTGGTTGTAAGCCATGGATTGAAAGTTCGGCATCGGCGCGTTGATGACGATTCGTTTCGCGCCAGCTTCAAGGCATCGCTTGATGAGTTCATCGCCGTTGATGTCACGCGAGATGTAACTGCGCTGCCATTGAATCCAAGCGTTGACGGCCGCTACGACGTTTGCCTGAATCGTGGCGAGCAGCACTTCGTTATCTGTCAGCACCCAGTAATCGACGTTCACGTTGTAGCTCACCACAGTCGGCGCGAACACGCTGACGTAATCGCTCACGGGTCGCCGCGTCTTCGCGCTACAGCTCGCAAGCACGGCATCAAGCACTCCTTGGTTGGGCAGCGTGCCGCCTGTGCACAGCGGGTAAATCCAAACTTCACCCGCGATCGCTGGCGCAGAATAAACAACCGCTTGGATAATGGAAGGATCCGCAGAGAGTGCCCAAAACTCATACGCATCATGAGGACCGCACGTCGAATACGATTCAATGGCAAGCCAGATGCGGTAACGATACTGATCGTCACTCTCCGTCTCCGCACCGCCAACACTGGTGTCGGTATTCGTCACCGTGAGTGCCCATTGCTGGTTCCAGTTGATGATCGCATTGATTTGCCCCGGCAAGAAGCCGTTGCCGGTGACTCCAGGTGCAACCGCTTGCGCTTGCACGGTGCCGATGAGTTGTCCTGCGGGAATGATTAAATCAGGAACGGAGATCGACGCTGGCAGCGTGGCGAACAACACATTGCCAGCCGCGCATTGCGTGCCCACCGGAATCCGCGCATCGAATGCCAGCACGGTCGTGAGCGTGAATTGCAACGTCACCAGCGCGGGAGCCGCTTGCAAGCGCAAAGCACGGTCGCCATGCAACGCCGCCAAGTTATCGAGATAAGCGTCGTGCGCGTATTTCAACAGGTTCATCTTCCCCGTGAAGTCGATGATGGTGCGTTGCTGCGAAAGCCAATCGCACACCACTAGCAGGAACAAGCGCACCGGATCAGCTGGCGCGAGTGTTTTGGCAATGTTGGTGAGCGCCTTGAATGCGGTCTGATAATCAGCAATGACTTCACTGGCGATAACAGCGGGATCTTTGACGGCGAAATCAATGTCAGGGACGAGATCGACGCCATACTGCGGGACGATTGAAAGGAATGGCGGTGTTGTGAGAGTTCCGTTGCTCATGCTGGTATGATGTAATCCTCCTTGCCGTTGAACAGGTTCTGCTCGCTTTTACGGCGGCGCGTGAGGCCGCGCAAGACTTTGCCGCCAGCTTTATTCCATTTCGGGAACTCCGCTGCCGCGCCTTCATAATCGCCGGCGTTGAGTTTCTTGCGGAGCGTGGACTTGGCCAGCCCGCCGGTATTGAAATCGAAGCTAACGAGCGCATCGAACTGATCGTCGGTGAGAACTACCGTAATCAGATTTTCAACACGCTCGCAAAAAGTCATCATGTCATGCGCGAGCAAAGCGTGAGCCTCTTCTTCGCTGATCGTTCTGCCCTTATGGACAGTGCCGTCATTGTGCTTTAGGCCAGTATGGCCCCAGCCGATTGTCCAGATACCGACTGGATCCTGGTAAGCTTTCAGGAACAAGCTCTCGAAGTGCTTCACCAAAGCCAAGCCGCGCTCTTTGATTTGTCTCATTTGCCGTTAGCCTTTCCGTTCATCATCTTCTGCACCGGCTTCAAGCCGAGTAAGAACGTTGCAATCGCAAAGCCGTAAGCAACGCCGCTTGAGTTCGTGACTTTGAATCCGAGCAGTTCCATGATCTGATCAACCGTGGTTGAGGTAGCCTTAAGCATGACGAGCGCGACAGTAACAACGCAACCGCCAATGAAGCGCGTGCGATCATCGCGCCACCAATCCGTGAACGTGAACGCGATAGGATGCGCTCGCCAGTAACTCATGAAAAGCGCGAGCACCCACACGACAACACAACTAATCACGTTGAATACGCGATTCGGCCAGATCGGCAGATGATCGGTGCCTTGTGCAATAGTGGCCAGCAATTCAAAAGTCATCTTCGTCTTTCTCCACGACTACGTTGTTGCGATGCAGCCATGACCGCACACCGAAGAACGCGCCGAAGCTTGCGCCTACGAAGGAGCAGATCGCGTTAACCAGCAGTAGAGTGACGACGCTCATGGCGCATTCCAAGCACAGTAACCAATCCAGATCAGCACCGCGATGAACGCGACAATGACCGCTGTTGCATACCACGTTGGCCCGTTGCGCAGTTTCATGTTTTAGCGAGCCGGTTCTTTTCCTTTGGCGCGGGCGCGTCGCCGTTATCGGCTTGCGCTTCGCGTTGAAGGTTCTCTAACTCGGCGATCGCGCCGACGAGTTGCTGGAAACGGTTTTGGTTCTTCTGCACTTCCTGCCCGAACTCGATGTTGATGCGCTTGTTGTCTTCTACCATGGCATCATGGCGGTTGTTCAGGTTTTGAAGTTCCTCGCGTAGTTTGCTGATGCGTTGTTCGATGTTCATAGTTTTCAAAACTCAATGATGCTTACTGCGGTGGTGTTAAGCTTTGCTGTAGATGTTGCGACGCTCGATCCGTAAATAGCATCAAACCAATAGGCAGTCCCGACAGTTAATCCCGTGACGGTGCCAACGACAGTGAAAGGCACTGCCGCATTCGCCGCGCCTTCTGAATGCCCGTAAGCATTGCTACAAGTTATCGCTGTGCCTGTCGCCGCTGCGCCATGCGCTGGCGCGGTGCCTGTGCCGTAGCGCATACCGATCACGGCAGCAAACGAGCCCACTACTGAGGATGTCAAATATCCGCTGATGATAACAAGCGCACGACCTGTGATGTTCGGTGTGAAACTTGCGGCTAGGCCAGCCATAACACCTGTGGTCGAGGTTGTGCCAGCGGTAGCGACTGCTGTGGTCTGCGTGGTGGTCATATTCTGCCATGACCAATCGTAGTTAGTCGCTGTGTTCTTGTAGAGACCCGAGCCAATCGCACCACCTGCGAACTTGTCCACGTTAGCGAACTTGAAGCCAACGTTTGCATTGATGAAACCCGCACCTGGATCAACCGTGCTGCCGACCGACAAACCGCCGCTGCCGCTTAACCGCATCTTGCTCGCCAGCGCCGCGCCAGCATTGCGCAATAGGAAATCGAAGTAACTCGTATCGCTGCCTGCCGTGGCAACGCTCCAGTTGCATTGGAACTGCCCCATGTCCTGATCGAGACTCGTCGAGTTCTTGCCAGTTATCCACAGCGCGACACCAAAGTTCGCGGTAGGTGTTGCGCTGGAATTGTGTCGCAGTTTGAGCACGCTCTCAGATAGGTTCGTGGTGGCATTGGACAGCAAGATGGTTTGCGGCGTCTGAAAAGCGAAATCGCTGCCGACAGGCAGTTGCGCCACGACTGCAGAGCCATTGATTTGCGCGAAGCTGTAATCGTTTGTAGCTGGCACCACCGCGCCCGTGCGCGTGTTGAAGCTGGATACGCCGCCGCCTGCCGCTGGCGCAATCCACGAGCGCACACCCAACGCGGTCGAGCTCAGCACGTAACCGTCTGTGCTCGGATTGCCAAGCGCAGGTTCAAACGACGGCGGCGATGTGATCTTGCTCCATGGTATCGAAGTCAGCCACGGCGGGTTTGTCCAAGCCGTGATCGCAGCCGGAACAGCAGCACTCGACGTCGAGTTACCAAGGATCGAGTTGGCCGCTATCTGAGTCAGCGCGACGGTAACGTCGCCCGTGCCAGCATCCGCACCGGTGCTTGTTAAGGTGATTCCCCCGCCTTGAACTGCCTTGCGAATGACCGCGTTGCCGACAGTGGCAACGTCGAGATCGGCACGTTGAATCGTGCCGTCGCCGACTTGTCTGCCGGTGATTTGTGTTGCTGCCATTAGGTCGGTGTTACTGGCGTTGCACCCTTCATGTAAGTCGCCTTGAGACGGTCACCTGTAGCCGGAGCGGTTAGCATGGTGATGTTTTGTCCTGAGATCGTGTAGTCGTTGCCCGCGCCCGATTCCAGCAACAAACCGTTCTGGTAAATCATTTCGCTGCCTGTCACTGGCGAATTGGCCAGAGTGAAAGCGGTATTTGAACCGTTAACTGTGCCGCCGACTGTCTCGCGCACTACGAGATCCGTCTTCCATAGGACGACACCGCCATCGACGTTAAGCTTGTTGCCGGTGAAGTTGAGCGAGTTATTCGTCTGAATCGCGATGCCCGAAGCCGTGGTTAACAGTGCCTTTGTCGTATCGAGCTTCACGCTCACCGCGCCGACTGCGAGCGTGAGCGATTGGTCGGGGCAAGTGACATTGAGCGTTTGTCCCGTGCGCGTCAGACCTTGGCCAGCGATGATGTCACTTGGACCTGGCAGTTGAACAAACGTGATCGGCGTCGTGCCAAGTGTGCCACCTGGATCGGCCGTTGACAGCCACACCGTATCGGCTTGCGACGTGCCTTCCTCAACCGAGATAATCATTCCGGCGACTTGGCTCCAGTTATTCATGCTTGAGTCGCGAGTCCATGCGCCTGACTGGCATAGATAGATGCCGTTGTTGGCAGCCGACGTCTGGTTTTTAACCAGCACCTTTTGCCCTGCGGATATAGCAATGCCGTCAATCGTCTGCGTGCCTGAAAGCGTGATATTCACAGTCGTCGCGGCAAGGACGGTGTTGCCCGCGCTTGCTATGCCTGCTACCGCGCTGTCAACGTAGCTCTTTGTCGCGGCGTCTTGGGCGTTGACAGGATTCGCTAACTGCTGGATCGGGAAACTGCCAGCAGGAGCGGTAGGCGTGCCAGTGCCCATCTGTAAGGCAGCCAGCATCGATACCGTGCCGTCGCTCTTGATGAACTTGGCACCGTCAGCCAGTTTGGTTGTTGCGATTCCGGCAGCGGCAGCGATTTGGGCATCGAGAATCGTGCCCGCCATGATTTGGGTGTTACCCCTGATTTGTGTTGAGGCCATAGGATTACAACTTCACGTAGTCTATCAATAACAAGTCGCCACTCTTAGGCGCGACGTTCAAAACGAAAGTGGATGCTCCTGTCTCCGAGTAATCGTTGGAGCGAAGCCGCATACCGTTGAGATGAACTTCCAGCGTGCCAGCTTCAAATGAATTGGCAGAGTGATAGCTGGTATTAACACCGTCAACGGTTCCCGTAGGTATCTCGCCTACCACAAAGGCCGTGCCAGTGGACGTTATGTAATCCACTTCCAGCAAATCACCGACAATCGGCGGCACTAAGAACGTGAACGAGGTCGCAGTCAGTTCCACGTAATCGTTTGCGCTCCCGCGCAGTTGCCGCAATCCATTGAAATAAACTGCCAGCGTGGTCGGCTGGTAACCAATCGAAGTAGCAAACGTCTTGTTCACGCCATCGACAGCACCCGCAGGGATCTCGCCAATGACTAGGCCGCCAAAGCCGGTTCCAGGTGGCCCTGCTGGCCCCATGATGTTGCCGACCTTTGACCATACGCCATTGCTCATTGTCTTTTCTCCCCTGTTCGTCTCCAAGTTTGCGTCGATCCGTCAAATTGCCAAACGTCACCATTGCTGGTGTTCAGATACATGTCGAGATTTTGCGGCGTGATCGGATCGCCTGCGCCCGTGAGCCAGACGAAGCCGCGTTGCCCGACTACGCCTTGTTCGCCTGTTGGGCCGCGCATCGGCGCTGTCATTGGCATGAGCGGACCGGTTGGCGGCGCTGCCGTTCCAGTAAACCACAGGCTGCCGCGTTGACCCGTTGCACCTGGCGCACCCGGCAAGCCCGGTGGACCTTCGATCGGCGTCGGTGGCGGCAACCCTTGCGTCACAGTCAGCGGCGGCGGGAAGATTGCAGATTGTTTGTAAGGCTGGTTCGTGCCGTAGATGACGTTGTCAATGTCCAGTTGCAACAGCACAACCAAGTGGCCGTTGATCGCGTCGGCTTGGAAACTGATATTGCGCACGCGATGACGCGATTCCCAGTTGGTGACGGCATCGAGGATTGCAACCGTAATCATCGCCGCGTCAGTGATCGGCCTGTCCACGACTGTTTGATCCATGCCGAGCGTGCGTTCCAGTGCCGCGCTGAACAGCGGCGTGGCAAGGATGGTTTTGACGTTCTGGAAAATCTCTTTGTAGCTGATTGCGCCGAAGTCGATGATCTCCAGCCCTGCCATTGTCAGCGGCAAACCGTCCGGCTGAATGAATTGCAACTGCCAGTTCGCACCCAACTGTGCCGTGTTCGCGCCGAGCTGATCAGGGACGAGTGTTTGCGTGAAGGCCATAGTTATCCCCCTGGTGGGACGAATACAGGAGCCGCTGGCCCTGCGATCGCAGCAACGGCGGCAAGCGCGCCTGTGTTAAATCCAGGTATGCCGCCCGTGAACGAGACGCCTGCGGTTTCCTCATACGGGATGTATTCCTCGAAACGAATGTCGAGCTCGACTGCGATCAGCCTGCCGCCTTGCAGCCAGTGTTTGTGATGCTCTTTCATATCCGAAATCACAAAGAGCGAATGATCCGGCGCCATTGGTCTGCCGCCTATGATGAGTGGCGCGGCGATGCCGCCCTCATGGTATTGATGCCACTCATCGAGAAGCCCTTGTATAGAGTCTCCAACCCAAGCCGTGTTCAGTTTGATGCGCATGTCGATCTTGATAAGATCATTGCCCGCCCACTCGAGAAGCGGCTTGCGCAAGTGAACCATGTGCGCACCGTAGCGGCCTTTGTATTCGCGCTGGATCTCGTGGAAGGTCATTATCCGGTTCGCTACCTTCCCGAGAATGATTGAGCCGTAGAGACCTTCCGTCATAGTAACAAGCTTATGCTGAATTCAGCATAAGCTCCTTAATGGTGAATTCCATTCGCATCGGTGTGCACTCCTGATGTGTTCATGTTGCCCGTGTGCTGAATGTTGCCTTGGATGATGATCGTGGTGGCTTTGAGCGTGACGCTCTGGTTCCCTTCTATTGTGACTGCGCCGCTGGCAGCGTTAACGATGATATTGCCATTGTCGGATTTGACTGTGACGTCGCCGTCGCCTTCGATGTTTATCTTTGCGCCGTTCTGCGCTTTGATGTTGATGTCTTTTTGCGTGTTGATCTTCACGCCGCCTTGAAAGTCCCAGGTGAGAAACGGATCGGCGTCCTTGTTACCGTCCAGCTTGATGAACGTCTTGCCATCATCCCAAATGCAATAGTCGAGAAGCGGATCTGTCACAGGCGGCTTCTCCTTGCTGGTGTAAAAGAAATTCAGCGCCGCGTAGCTCGACGTTGAGTTAGGCAGCTTCACTAACAAAACATTTTGGCCGATGCGCGGCATGGCAAAGCTTTTCTTGCCACCAGCCGAGATTTGTAACACAGGGATTGGCTTTGTTATGAGCGGTTGCCCGTTGTGATCGAGTTTGTCAGGCATGATAACACGGATGTTAGCCTGATCTTCGTTGCACTCGATCTTCGATACGCGCCCGATCTGCACGGCATGAACGAACCGCTGATCGCGGCCGTCAGTGTAATCGGTGTCTGCCAATAAGTTCTTGCCCATGTTAATACTCCAGTGTGCGCCTCACGTGCATCGTGGTCTTATACATCGGGCACAATTCGTGATGCACTTTTTCAATGAACCATGGTCCGTCAAACTGCCCGCAGCCTGACAGGATGAACGTCTCGCCAGCTACAACCAGCGGATTGCCAATGGAGAGTTCAATGTCCGATTCGTATTGACGTTTGTTTTTGTCCCGTGTCCGCGCCTGCGCTTTCGTCAGCGCGGCATCCGCTTGCCCTGCGTCATTGGAAAAGTATTGCAACCCGCCGCCGCTCGGATCGTCGAGCAACTGCGGTGTGCTGCCATTCTGGCCGGATGATTTGACGTCGCTATTCCAATTCAAGTTATCTTTCCACGCAGAAGGCAAACCAGGTATGCCCTGTTGACCGCCGCTCGCCGCGGAGCCGCCTGTGCCGCCCACTTCGGTTGGCAACAATGAATTGGCGTCGAACTGGCGCGACGTGGTTTCGCCTGTCCCAATGTCCGTGTTCGACACGACGGTTGATGCGGTGAGGTCCGTCACTTGTAAACGGAACTTGCCGCCGCTCATGCGAAATGTCGTGCCACCCGCCATCGGCGCATCGCCATAGACTAGCGTGAATGTCGGTGCTGATTGATCGAGCGTCAGCGGGTCATACAGCCATAGTTGGTTCTTGGCGATCTTAATTTCCAGCTTCGCGTCCTCTGCCAGCCGTCGCAGGAATTGGAACGCGCTCTCTTGCACCTGCTCAACGCGATCATACTGCGGGTTCTTGCTGGTGAGCGGCACGAACTGCAAATGATTGTCTTGCGCAATTTGCGCCGCTATCGCTTGCAACGTTGTCGCGCCGCCGATATTGGCTTTGCCACCGTCACCCCAACCGACTGTCTCATTGGACGTCTTGCCATGCGCATCATTCGGAATCGAACTGGCTTTCACGTGAACAGTGTGCTCAGGCAAATCGAATTCGATGGAGTCAATGTAGAATGAGCCGCACGGCAACTGCAACGTGCCCGCGCCCGGATCAAACCAACGCTCACAGAGAATCGCTGCGTCGAATGTCGCGCCAGGTGCAGGCATCCATTCGTTGATGAACTTGCGATCACGATCGGCTAACGAGAACTGGCAATCGTCGGCGTGCTGTCCGTCACAGCTGTCAGTCCACTCGAAGTGTAAGAGGTAAGGCGCGAGCTGACTGTAAAAGTCTTCGCCGCCTAACATGATTTGTGGCCGCGCTGTGCGTGCTGTCGTAATCATGGCGTCGTCACAATGTTTGCGCTTGTCCACGGCACAAGCGGGATTGCGGTCTTAACGGGCAACTTGGGCACGATCACTTGAACGCCGGCGGGGAAGTTGCAGATGTCGCGGATTTCGTAATTGGCTTCGATCAGCTTGTGCATGTAATACTCGTCGCCGCGTTTGTTGCCGTAAACTTTGAGCGAGATCAAGTCCCACCAATCGCCCTGCGTTGAAATGTAAATGCTCGCATCCGGTGGAATCGGTTGCGGCGGGAAGATCGTTGGCACCGGTGGCGGCGTCGATCCAGGTGGCGTAGCGATTCCGTTACTCATGAGCCGTAGCCGCTTTCATAACTCAGCCGCCGTTCGTGCCGCTGTGCTTCTTTGAAACCGTTAATGAACTCACGCGCTATGTTGCGCAAGCGAATATCCAGCTCGCCTAGCGTGCGCTCGCCTGCGTTGCCTGTGATGCTCACGTTCGGACTGAAATTGTAATGATGCGTGTCACCGCCACCACCAGTTGATAACCCGCCAAGTGCCGAGAGCAGCGAACCGAATATTCCGCGTGCGCCACCGCCCACAAGTGGCAACACCATTTCCGGCCCGCGTTCGGCAAGCGTGGCAATTTGCGGCGTCTTGGCTATACCGCCTAACTGATACGCTGCGGCAATCATTGGCGGTGGTGCTGGCACTTGCGACGCGGCTATGGCTTGTTGCCGTTGCGACCACCACACATCGGGATTCTCGCGCACGAAGCGTTCACCGCCTGAGGCATACGTCACTCGAGCACCGCCGCTGTGAACGCTGCCGCTTTCATTGCCTGTGGCGAAGTTTGTAATGTTGCCACCGGCAGCAACAGCATCGAGAGCTTTCCTGTAAGCCTCCATTTGCTTTGCGCTCACCTGCACGTTGCGCAAACTGACACCTGGATAATAGCCGGTGTCACTGACCGTCTGCATCAAAGTCTTATGTCGCGCCAGCGCACGATTGAAGATCGTTTCGATATACGCCTGCAACCGTGCCGGATTCGCTGAGCCAACTTCTGTGGTGATGTTGGAGAAGACGCGAGCAGCAACAGCCGGATCTTGAAGCTCCTTCATCAGAGCAGCACGCTCGGCAACCAAACTCGTTGCAGGCAAACCTGTCGGCGGAATGTAAGGCGTAGCAGTTGCCGGTCCACCGCCACCGGCTGATGGTCCTCCTGCACCGCCGCCAGCTGGCGCGGCAGGCATTGGTTCTGCACCGCCGTAAGGTGGTGCGCCACCGGCAGCACCCGGTGTCCAGATGCCCGTGCTCGGCGTAACCGGAATTGCGGGAACACCAGCACCGCCCGCGCCAAATCCCGCGCCGCCTACTGCACCGCCATAAGGCATTCCACCGCCGTAAGGCATCGTTGCACCTGGCGGCAGGATTGGTGCGCGAGCTGCGCCACCGCCTACACCGCCAAACACTCGGACTGACGGCATGGCTGGCGTGATGGGTATCCTGCTCACTGGCCGCGCCCACGGCGCTGGCGCAGTTGGCATTGGCGGCGGGACTTTAGATGGTCCGTAACCGTAACCGCCCGGCGCTGCGTAAGCTGGCGTGGTCGTCATCGCTGCCGCAGCGGCCTTCGCCTGTGGCGTCAGCAAAGATTCGGCTGGTGGTGTTTTGATCGGCTCGCCAATCCACTTGCCAACCGTGGCTTTCCAAGCCTTCGTTTGCTTTAGTTGCTCGGGAATTGCCGTTGGGCCACCGAAGAACTTCCATAGCTTCGCCAGTTGTTCCAAGAGCCATTTCAGCACCTTTAATTCGGCGGTGAGAATTTTGAGTGATAACGTAACGGCCTTGATTACAATAACCACTTCAGTGCCCATCACTTGGCCGAAGCTGAGGCCATCTTTGCTCGTTAACCCAAGTTGTTCGCCTAGTGCCGCAAACGCGTTTCTCAAATCGTTAACGGATTTGAGGGCTTCAGGCGTCTTGAACACGTTGATCAAATCCGTCGCCTGTCGCGCCACCCACGACATTAACTCAGCCAGCTTCTCCATCGCGCCGAGAATAACTGGCTCGACGGTCGGCAATGCTTTCTCCCATGCGGCAGCCATGTCGGCTTGCGCTGGCAGCACTTTGGTGCCGATGTCTTCGGATAATTGATCAAACAGGTTGTGCATCCGCTGGATTTGTCCGAGCGGTGTGCGTGCCGCTTCCTGGTTGAACCCTTTGTATTGTTTGAGGAAGAACATCAAGTAACTCAACGCACCGCGCCAATCGTCCTTGTAAGCTTTGAGCCGTTCGCGTTCGCTTGTGCCTAACAGGATGCCGAACTTGAGCAACTGCATGGAGCGTGCGCCTTTGGCAACCTTAACAAGCGTGTCGCCAAGCTCAGTCGCATCCTCAGTGCTCGCACGAATGCCGCGTGCGCGAACCAGCACATCGGCGAGCACCGGATTGATTTCCGCAATCTCACGCGACGACAATCCGATCTTTGAAAGCGAGACTGTCATCGCGTCATAGATTTGGTGCGAGATCACGCCTGTCTTCGCCAACTCCTTATTGTAAGCAAAGAGCATTTCCGTCTGTTTCTCGGCCGCTGCACGCCCTTGCTTGAGCATGTGGATACTGAACTCGTTCGTCACCGCCAGCATTCGCTCCTGGGCCTTGGCGGCTTCCTCGAAAGCGCCGGTGAATATCTTTTTGAACACCGCGCCGATTGCGAAGCTGGCAAATCCCGCCAGCATATACTTCATCGACGCGCCAAGCGCCTTCACCCTCTCGGAAACTTCCGTAGCCGTGCGCTGCAACGCTTTGAGCCGCGCTTGCGCTTTCGCTATGGAGCTGTCGAAGGTGCCGAGCAGCTTCGCGCCGATCGAAATGATTGTGAGGTATTGTTGCTGGTTCACTCAGGTTTCTCCACGGCAGCGTGCTCTTGTTGCAACTGATCGTTCAGTTCCACCAGATACTTTAACAGTTCCGTGATCGGCAGCTCTAGCCAATACTGGACACCGCCCCCAGTCTCTCGCGCCATTCGCACCACGATGGAACGCAAGAGATCCGTTACGCTTTGTCCTCGTCCGGCGAGCTGCCACAGGCTTTTAGGGCTTCGTTCCTCACCGCTATGTAGTAGCGGCGCGGCAGTTTCATTATCAGCCCCGGCGGGACGTTGGCCACCTGCGCGGCAAGAATCGTGTGATAGAGGTGCTTCATCTCTGGCAGCACCACTTCGTTTTTGTCAGCCTTGTAGAGTTTGCTGAACGTTTTCTCGGCTCGCTGGAAGTCCTTCCCGATGAGGCTATCCCAATCGAAAATCAGATGCGGATACTTCTGACCGTCGTATTCGAATGGCTCCTTAAAAGTGAGCCGCATCGGTGGTTGCGGCGGCTCGACTCTTAATTCGCGGAACTCTAACTGTTCTTCTTCAACGCCTGCTGCTAGGCGGTTGACCGGCTCTGCTGTTGTGACGTCATCGTCATTATTGTTCATGCCGCATCTTGTCCATCAGATTGCGGCTTAGGTCAAACCAATCAGTTGCCGGATGCGTAACGCTTCGTCCTCCAACGCTTGTCCGTTCCACCACCTGCAGATGCCGTTTTCCTTGTCCACTTTGCAAACGGCCGTGTCATTGAACAGCACCGACAAACTAATCAGCTCGTATTCGGTTTCGCACTCCTGCTTCGTGCCGATCTCGAGCTTCCCAAAGTTGAATCCCTTCGGCGCGGTGCCCATGATAAACCGCCAGCCGTTGTGAATGATCTTGTTCGTCGAGCTGTCGTGATACTGCATTGCCGCCCACGCATCGAGGTTGGCGCCGTTCTGGATCGTGGAGAACAAAGCGTCGTCAACAATCGTCAGCCACGTCACCTTCACCGAGTAAGGCTGGAAGTGGCATTGCACGGGCATTGCGATCTCGCCAAAGATGCCGCTGCCTTTCAGCGGATCTTCCAAGTTCTTCAAGTCGGGCAGCGTAACGTTGCCACAACCGATCAGACGTTTGCCATCTTTAAAGATGCTGTAGTTGGTGACGTGATTTGGAATTTGCATTTGTTAGTCTCCTTTGGTGCTGCCGATTTTGTTACTATCCTTTCGCTGCCGCTTTCTTATTGTTCGCTTTCTCGGGTTGCGCTGCCTGCCCCTCAACCGTCGCACCGGACTGCGCTTGTGGCACGGTCTGCGCTACGGCTGCGCCTCCTGCCTGACCAGTATCTATCGACGGCCAGAGGTTGGCAATATACGGAACCCAATACTCGATCTTGAAGTCCAGCCACTCAGCCGGAGTTGGGACCGCGATGTAAATATGAAACGTGTAATGCCCATTGAGAATCTCCGTCGCCGGATTCTCGCTCTGGTTGAACGCAATCGACGCGCCGATCAGTGCGCCTGTGGCGGTGATGCCGTCCAGCCACATCTGGATTGAATTGACGATCGCGTCGATCAGCCGGCGGTTACCTGGCTCATCGACTTCCTGCCAGATTGTCAGCACAACGGTGTTGCCGATGTAATCGAACATGCGGCGCACCGGAATGAACATATCCTTCACGTCGGTGTCGCTCGGGTAGCACGCCGTGCGGTTGCCCCAACTGCGCCAGCCGCCGATCCAGTTGAGCGCGGTAATGACGCCTTGACTGTTGAGCATGTTCGCATCAGCCAAGTGCATCGTGATTTCCGTGCCGTCAACGTGCTGTAGCGAGTTCATCCGCAGGTTCTTGTTTGAAGGCGAGCAATACGGCATCCCGCCGCCTTTATAGGTGTCAGTCCATTGCAGGAGCGGCCCTTGCTGGCTGGCAAAATTGAACTGCTTAATCACAGCCACGGCGCTACCTGGCTGGCCAGTGATCGCGCCCACCAATGTCGGTTTGCCGAAGCAGCACTCTTGACGCGGAAACACGATGTTGTTCGAGTTCTTCCATGCGTTCACGTCTTGCGCTTTCTTTATCGTGTCAGTCGGCACGTCGATGATGCACGTGCAAGCGAAGCAGCCGTTGATATTCTCGCACTTGGCTTCCATAGCCGCTGCCACAGTCGGGTCATGCGACCACGCAGGGCAGATGATCACGCCCGGCACGAAGCCAGTTTTTTGAAACACATCTTCAACGGCTTGCAAGCCGGTGTTTTGCCCCGTGGCAGTAACAACGCCACCGATGATCGTGGCAGCCGTGATCGGTGTGACGACTGGAACTTTGCCTGCCACATAAACTTGTGACGTATCCGAAGGAATCGCGCCAGTGGCAATGCGCGTGATGATCCATGTCGCCGGTTCAGTGGGCGTGGACGGTGACAGCGACAAGAGATAGTCCGTGCCTTGCACGTAAACGGGTGTCCCTGCCGGACCTGATACAACGAGAGTGGAATCGTTAATCAGCTGTAGCTCGGTGTCCACTTGGCCGCCGACCAACGTGAATGGCGTGATGGCCTGTGTAGTGGCTCCGGTGAACTGATCGTTGCAAGCGATGTAAGTCACTGGGAACATTCCGAACTCAACGAACAGAGCATCCATGTGCTCGCAGATATCGTAGAGCGCCCAGTTGTTGCTGTAGCCCATCTCGGCTACCGCGTCCTCGTAGCTGGTGTAGATGCGCGGCACGTTGAGGAACTGCTTGCCGTTTGGGGTTTGCCAAAGCGGTGCTGAACCGACAACTACGTTCATGCCTGGATAGGCAGCAACTGGACTGATGACACTGGTTGGAACGTCTTCCCATGAGACGCCGTGTGGAAATGGACCGAGATTAGGCATGGTGTTTGATTTTCACTCCTTTGGGTTTTGGTTTTTGATCTGCTTGGGCTCGTTCAGCGAGCCATTTCTGAACTGCGCGGTAAAGCTCTGGATACCTTCCAACTCTGCCGCGCATGTTTCGAGCGATATCGAAATTGAGTTCACGTCGCACCGCAGCGTATTGCCCAACGGGCACAAAAAGTGGCCCGACAGAAGGACAAGCGGCAATGACATTGTAAAGATAGTCGTGAATTCCGTCACGGTAGATTGTTCCATACTGTAGCCCCAATTGCGGCATGGATGGGCCTGCGTAAATGACTTGGCCTACGATCCGTTGCGTTGCCATAGGTTAATGTCCTCTGTTGATGCCGATGCGTGCAAGTCAATGTGCTCGGCGGGGATGATGCGTTCCAACGTTTCGTCTGGCCCAGGTAGCGGCCGCGCACTCGGCAGTTGCCATGTCGTGTGCATCTCACCGACGTAATGCGGGAAGAAATTGTTCACCGGCACGGTCCAATCAATCGGCAGAATGATCGGATAAGCGTCGTCGATGCCTTTCTGTCCGTAGCTTGTCAGCGCATACGCAGCAACCTCAATCATGTTAACCAAGTCTTGATAGCCGTGGCTGTTTGGATCCTCGTCGTAAGCATGGAAGAAAATATGGACGCCAACGTGCGTCTGATCTTTCTCGACGTGCCCGTGAACTGTTTGCACGGAGATCGAAGGAAAGTCCGGCAGTTGCGTCGGGTCAAGCTCGCCTGTCACGGTGCGCGGGACGCGGCCACGCACCACCCTCGGCGGCACTTTACCTTGTAGCGTCTGTGCCCTCTCTGTCGGGTCGAATGAGACGGGTGGCGTAAAGATCAGCGGGTTCACTTCCGGTTCTTGCGCCAGATCGTGTTTCTCGCGGAACGCTGGCTGCTGTTGCAAGTTCACGGCCGGATTGTCGAGCTGGTAGGTGTTCGTGAATAGTTGCTCGAGGAATTGGCGCAGCTTCTTCTCCAAATGATACGCAGAGATTGCGCGATATCCGAAGTCTGGCCCTCGTGCGTCAGTGAGATTGGTCGGTGGCATGGCTATGGATTGGCTGCGGCCTTTAACAAGCGTTCCATGTGGTAATCCATGCGCCTAACAAATGTAGAACGCATCTCCGAGATCACCTTGTTGCGCACGTGCGGCTGGCTGGCCATGATCGACGCGCCGATTGCCAGCAAGCGTTTGATCGGCAGACGCGCTTTGCCGACGCGGGTAAAGATTCCGACGAAAGCGTTCGGCATCCGCTGCACGAAGCCATGCGGAATGTTGCCGCCTTTGCCAATGCGCACTTCGGCGTGAACCATGCGCGGGTGCTTCGGCGGATTCTTCGGCGTGTGCTTGAACTTCTCCAAGCCGAGCATCCCTTGTTTGATCCAGACTGCGCCACCGAGATTCAGCGGGTTCGCATAGCGCGTGCGCACGGGAATGTCAGCCGCCTTGATGGTGTAGTCTTCGCGGATCTCTCGCTTCATCACTGTGCGCCCGTGGTTAACAGCGCGATTGATCGAAGGCACCAGCACACGCGGCACACCGTTCTTGATGAAGCCAATCGTCTTGATGACTTTCTTGACCGCGCTGGCGTCGAGTTCAATTTCGACCATAAGACGTAGGCTGCGAGCGCATCGCGCTCAGTGAAAGTTCGTAGAGATGTTCCTGATCGGTGCAATCCAGCACTTCCCACGGTTGGTTAGCTGGCGAGTAAATGAGCTCGCCAGCCACCGGAGCACGCGGCAGATACTTGTGTGCGATGTAACAGCGCACGTCGCCCATGAACACACCATGAACAGTAACAACAGGTGACATTTTGATTGCATCCTTGTCCCACACCACAGGTGCGGTGAAAACGATAAAGCCCCCGTGACCGTCGTTGATGCGGAACTCACGCACCACGGCGAACTCGTTCGTGTTCATGAACACGTTGTCCAAGTCAGGAACGAATTGGTCACGCAGGCTCATCGCCTTACCAGGTTGGTTTGAGGATTTTGAGGCCGATGATCACAAACAGCGCCAGCGTCACCAGCGAGTTAGCGCGGGGATACCACGCCCACGCCGGTGACGCGAAGCAGCCGAGAAGAATCAGCACCAGCAAAACCCAATAGATGATGGTGAGCAGGCCCATTTATTTCTTATGGCCTCCGCTGTGATGTTCCCCGCCTTCCTTGCTCTTGTTGCCTTTGCCCTTCTCATCTTTCGGCTCGGGCTTCGGTTGCGGGAAGAAGTCAACACCTTCCTTGCCTTGCGGCTGTGCTTCAGGCGGACCCTTGTCAGGATCATTCGGATCGAAGTAAGCCACTTCGCCCGGTGTCGGGAACGGATAACTCACGCCCGTGATTGCTTCGATTAACCGCCAGCCGAGCACGTCAACAGGCATCGGCAGCGGACAACTGGTCAGGCGATAGAACAAAGTTCCATCGTCTTCGTCGCCGTAAACGAACGGAATGCGTGACGATTGATACGTCACGTAACGTTTGGCTTTCGCGTCTTCCAACTGCGTGTAGGCGCCATACACGATCTTGTTGGGCGTGTTGGTCGACGCCAGCAGGACTAACTCAGGCGGCAACATCGGGTAGAGCGTGCCGGCATCATCCTCGAAATACTCGGCGTAGCTGTAATACTGCAAGCCAGCCTGTTGCCCGAAGATCACAACAGCGTCATCGACAATGACGGGTTTGATCGTTGCGATCTGGAATCGGATTGAATCGAGGAACTTCGACACGTTCGCGTTGTTGAGGAACGTGGTCTTGGCCGTTGAACCGAACAAAGCCACGTTAGGCGAAATGCCGCTGTCGCGGATTGTGGCCAGCCGTGCCGCTTCCAAGTCAGCGATCGGATCGCTGCCTGCCTGATCCCATTTCGTTGTTGGAACGAAATGGTTGTTAGGCGTCCCTTGACTGGACTCCATGAAGTTGATCACGTTCGTGTAGCCGTTGTCGGCTGTCACCGTGATCGCGCCGTTGATCAGGAGTGCGCGGCACATCCATTCCTCTCTGCGACTAATCGCTTCATCGAGGAAAATGGAATCCTCTGCGATGAGGTCCGCTGCTCTGTCAGCGGCGGTGCGACCTTGGTAGATCGTTTCCCCAGGCAGACGCGCCTCAAGGTCAGGTGTGCGGAGTGCCCTGACCGGAGCGATGCGCGGCGCTCGATAGAAGCGCGTCTCGTAGCCTTGACGCTCCATCACTTTGCCGCCAACCAACGGAGCGACAAAGGGAGCCATTTTCCGGCGACCACGCCTGAAGTCGAACTCGACCAATGCGGTCGGTGGATACTCGCGAGCGCCAAAGAAGGTGTCGCGAAGGAATGTGCGTGCTAACGGGCCTTGTTCAAACGGCGCAAGAAGCGTCCGAGGCTCGTAGTTAGGATTCATGTTAGCCATGGTAGTTGTGTTCCTTTCTCAGGGTTGGTTGCGTTAAGGTCCGAACGGTCCAGCCGGTGTAGCTGGATCAATGAAGATGCCCATGTCGCGCAAGCGTGCTAAGCCTGCCGCTGTGATTGGCGTAGTGCCGTCAGCATACTTGACCGTGTTCTTGTCGAACGCGCCTGCCAACGCCACCGCCACCGTCTTCACGTTTGCGCCGCTCGGATTGTCCGTGTTGTCAGGCAGATCGACCACTACGCCTTCCAACACCGCATCATCCGCTCCGACTGCTCC
>Ga0126369_10000931_pt1 | contig 19780 bp, 15 predicted proteins | sample PanSoiMetaPlot_1_FD_109646 | JGI IMG/M metagenome (GOLD analysis project Ga0126369, IMG submission 109646) | Tropical forest soil microbial communities from Panama - MetaG Plot_1 | ecosystem: Environmental > Terrestrial > Soil > Tropical forest > Bulk soil | place: Panama | collected 2016-02-17 | reverse complement strand
GCCGCTCGCTGCGCCGCTTCGGGCGTCATCCCCCGCCGCAAGTTCTCCCGCGCCAGCATTTCCAGGTGCGACTCCAGCTCCCGCGCGAACTCTTCATCCGCCGCACGCCGCGACAACCATCCCCAAATCCGCGATGCAACAATTCTCAGCCACCCCAACACGACATCACCTCTCGGCTTCCCACTCGTCAATCCTTCAACTGCAGTCTCTCTACAGTAAGTCCATACCCGTCACCACTGGCGATGATTCCGCCCAGTATGACCGGGTCTGCGTCGTCGTGCAGTGGACGCGATCGCAACCAACAACCAACCACTAACGAGGAATCACTGAATTGTTCACCCGCGCTCCGCTGCGCCCAGCACACGCCCAATCACACCCGAAATCCGCTCCCAGCTCCGCGCCTCATGCGCGAGCTGTCTCCGCCCGGCTTTCGTGATGGAGTAAAACTTCGCTTTACGGTTGTTTTCCGAGGTGCCCCATGCCGCGGAAATCCATTTTTTTTGCATCAGGCGAACCAGCGACGGATAAATGGTTCCTTGGTTGAGTTGCAGCGCGTCCTCGCTGATCTGCTCGATGCGCCGCGCGATTCCGTAACCGTGCAGCGGCCCCATGGTCTCCAGAGTCTTGAGCACCATCAGGTCCAGCGTGCCCTGCAGAATCCCTGGTTTCTCTTCCGCCATGCTTCCTCCTGTCGAGAATCAACAGGAGTATGCACTCCGCCCTGTAGCATGTCAACAGGAGAGTTGTGGCGAGGTCCGAGACCCTGATTTGCGCGATGTCAATCTACATATCCAAAAGCCGATTTGTCATTCCGAGCGAAGCGCGGTTTGCGCGCTTCGCAAGGTTCTAAGGAGCGAGAATCTGCTTTTGCAGTTTTCTAATGCAGCGCGGCGGCGAGCGTCTTGACGAGCAGCGGTTCTTGCTCCGGGAAAACCGTTCGCAAATCGAGAACCAGACGGTCTTCTTCCACTCGCGCGATAACGGAAATCCCCGCCGGAGCCCGTCGCAGCCGCTGCTCCAGCTTCGCTGCGGAGTAGCGCGCGCTCGCAATGCGAATCACTTTGCTGGGCAACGATTGTGCGGGTGTGGAGCCGCCTCCGGCGAGCGAAGCGCCATCCACAACTTCAATCTCAACGTCGTCCAGCGGCAACTCGGGACGCAGCTCCCGAATGAAATTCTCCGCGCGGCGTTTCAGCTCCTGCGGCGTTGCGCGAATCATGCGCATCACTGGAATTTCCTCCCACGCCGCGCGCAGGTACGCGCCCAGCGTGACTTCTAGCGCGGCTATTGTGAGCTTGTCCACGCGCAGCGCGCGAAACAGCGGGTGCCGCCGCACAAGCGCAATCAAATCCTTTTTTCCCGCGATAATGCCCGCCTGCGGCCCGCCGAGCAATTTGTCGCCACTAAACGTCACGATGCCCACGCCGACTTCAACACTCCGCCGCACCGTCGGTTCGGCAATGCCGTGCTCCGTCAAGTCCGCGAGGCATCCTGAACCTAGATCTTCCATCAGCGGGATTCCTGAGCGCTGGCTCAGCGCCACAAGCTCTTCAAGACAAGGCTTGTCCGTAAACCCGGTCACCTTGAAATTCGATGGATGCACGCGCAGCAGCAAGCGTGTTTTTTCGTTGATTGCGTTTTCATAGTCCGCCAGCCGCGTGCGGTTGGTGGTTCCCACTTCCCGTAGCAGCGCACCGCTTTGCTCCATGATTTCCGGAATGCGAAAGCCGTCGCCGATTTCAATCAATTCTCCGCGCGAAACAATTACTTCGCCGCCGCGCGCGAACGCCGCCAGGGTCACAAGCACCGCCGCGGCGCAATTGTTGACCACCAGAGCCGCGTCCGCGCCGGTGAGCCGCGCCAGCAGTTCCGCCGTGTGCACGTCGCGTTTGCCGCGCGCGCCCGCTTCCAGGTCGTATTCCAGATTTGAATACTGCGTTGCCGCCAGCCGGAATTCTTCCACCACACTTTCCGGCAGCGGCGCCCGTCCCAAATTCGTGTGCAGGATCACGCCGGTGGCGTTAATCACCGGCAGAAGCGACCGCGCCAGAATCCGCTCGACCAGCGACGTGATGCGCTCTTCCAGCGAAGCAGTGTCGCAAGCAACCGGAGAAATCTCCGCGAGCAGCGCCGTCGCGACTTGTCCGGTGATGCGCGCGCGCAGATCGTCCAGCACGGTGCGCGCAACCTCCACGACAAGATTGCGGTCCACACGCTTCGAAAGCTCTCCCAGCCGCGGCTGCGCCAGCAATTCGTCCACCGAAGGAATCTGCCGCAGCAATTCCGACTGTTCGGCGGAAATCGCGCGTTTGGTGTGGGGTGCCATGCGAACATTTCAGCACAGAGCCGCTCGCGCAGCAATCCTGAGCCTCGCGCCCGGCGATGTGCAACTGGCGCCGCGGAACGCTGGGCTCAGCCGTATCGCATTCGAAGCATCCTTTCGCCCCTCCCGTTGACCGTTTCGCGATATCCACCTAGCATGGAGGTTCGGAGATTTCCGCACGACATGGCGACCATTGACGAAGATCTAGGCCAGATCGAGAAGGACATCCGTCAGCTCAAAATCGAGTACGACCAGTATTTCGGCGGCGGCCGCAAGCGCCCTCCCACCGAAATCGAATGGCGCATCGATCTTCTCGTCAAGCGTTATAACGAACGCGGCGGGGAACTGAAATCCCATCAGCGCTTCCGCTTCAACAACCTCACGCAGACTTATGCAAAATACAAAGACATTTTCCGGAAGAAAACGAAGCAGAAGGAAGAGGGTACTATCCAGCGTCATTACGGTGCGGCGGCAAAACAGATTGAAGCCTCCCGCGCCAAAGAACATGCCAAAGAAGCAGCCGTCGCCACCTCAGCCGGAAACGCGAAAGCGTTTCGCATGGTTTGCTCGCAACCCGAAAGCGAGCCGGACAAAGTCGAGAGGCTTTACGAAGCCTTTCTTCAGGCGAAGCAAATGGCCGGCGAACACACGGGAAGATTGTCGCGCTCCAGTTTCAATCAATTTGTGCTGAAGAAAACCAAGGAATTACAGAAGCAAAAAAACTGCAAAGACGTGGAATATGTCGTCGAAACCGTCGACGGCCAGGTCAAGCTCAAGGCCCTCGTCAAAACCTGAGAAGCTGACAGGCGACAGCTTCGCCCACCGCCAAAACGCACACAGGCGGTCACCGGGCTTGCACTCTTCAACTATGTAACTCTTCGACTTCTTCTCGCTCCCAGCGTCCCTAGGTAACGTTCTCTCGTTTCTGTTCGTCCGACGCTGACGGCTGTTTTTCCGCCTTCTGCCTTTTCCACATCGCCACTTTCGGAATCCGCGGCGCGCGCTTACACTGGTGTGCTTTTCATGTTGCGGAGGAAGAACATGGCGGTGGAGCGCGCGCTCATCAGTGTTTTTGACAAAACAGGAATCGTCGAATTTGCCAAGCGGATCGCGGCGCGAAAAATAGAGATTCTCTCAACGGGCGGAACCGCCAAGCTGCTGCGCGAAAACGGTGTCGCGGTGCGCGACGTTTCCGACTTCACCGGCTGGCCCGAAATGCTCGGCGGCCGCGTGAAGACGCTGCATCCCAAAGTGCACGGCGGCCTGCTCTTCCGCCGCAAGCATGCCGACGACCGGATGCAAGCGCAGGTACACGGCATTTCGCCAATCGATCTCGTCGTCGTGAATCTGTATCCGTTCGAGGCAACCGCCGCAAAGTCCGGGCTCAACGCCGAAGAACTCATCGAGAATATTGATATCGGTGGTCCCACGATGTTGCGCTCGGCGGCGAAGAATTTCGAGAGCGTGACAGTGGTGTGCGATCCCGCCGATTTCGAGCGCGTCGCGAAAGAAATCGAGGCCGCGGGAGACACGACGCTCGCAACTCGCCTGGAACTAGCGCGCAAAGTCTTTGCAACGACTTCGCGCTACGACGGAATGATCACCATGGAATTGGAGCGCCTCGCTGCTAACGGGCACGTGGCGCTGCAAGCCAAAACTACACTGCCGGAGCGCGTGCATGTCGCGCTGCGCCGACAGCAGGAATTGCGCTACGGCGAAAATCCGCACCAAGCCGCCGCGCTGTACGTTACCGCGGGCCGCGCGCCGCAAGGATTGGCGGCGGCAAAGCAACTTCAGGGCAAAGAACTTTCCTACAACAATTTCGTGGACCTGGAAGCGGCCCGCAGCCTCGCTGCGGAATTCAAGAATCCGGCAGCGGTGATTATCAAACACAACAACCCTTGCGGGACGGCCGAACAGGCGTCGTTGCGCGATGCCTACTTGAAGGCGCTCGAGTGCGACCCGGTTTCCGCGTTTGGCGGCGTCCTGGCATTCAACCGCGAAGTGGACGCCGCCACGGCGGAAGAAGTGGCGAAGCTCTTTGTCGAATGCATCGCCGCGCCGGGATTTGCAGCCCGCGCCAAGGAAATCTTTGCAGCAAAGAAAAATCTGCGCTTGCTGGAGTTGCCTCTGGGCGGATTGCAGCCGGAGCGCGAGCTTCAGTTGAAGCGCATTCTCGGGGGAATGCTCGTGCAGCAGCCGGACTTGGGCGAACTCAACGACAGCGAACTGCGCACCGTAACAAAGCGCGTGCCGACAGCGGAAGAGATGCAAACGATGCGCTTCGCCTGGAAAGTGGCAAAGCATGTGAAGTCGAACGCCATCGTGTTTGCCAAAGACGGCGCGACCGTGGGCGTTGGGGCGGGCCAGATGAGCCGCGTAGACTCCGTGAAAATCGCGGTGATGAAAGCGCAATCGCCCCTCGCGGGAACGGTAGTAGCTTCCGATGCGTTCTTCCCGTTTCCCGATGGCGTTGAGGAAGCCGCGAAGAGCGGCGCGACCGCGGTGATTCAGCCCGGCGGTTCCGTGCGGGATCCCGACGTGATTGCCGCCGCGGACCGCCTGGGCCTCGCGATGGTTTTCACCGGCATGCGCCACTTCCTGCACTGAGAACCGGAGAAGCTGATTCCGTCCGGCCTGTGCCTCCCATTCCCTTCTACAACGAAGGACAGAGTGAGCATCTTCAACGTGGTTCTAGGCGCTTTGCGCGGTTAGCTCGGCGCCAAACCGGTCATGATGAGATGCAAAATAGGGCTTTGTGGCGTGGTTGGTTCTGCTAGCATGTCGCGGAAAGTTCGCCCGGAAGGAGGCAGAATGGCTACGCTTAAACGCATTGGACCGGGTTCGGCATTTAAGGTGGGTTTGGTTACGTACGGGATTATTGGTCTGGTTGTAGGCGCACGCGTCGCTTTCTTTTCCATGGTTGCGGGGTCGCTTGGGAGTTTGCCAGGATCGGAAGCCGGTGCTGGCGCGAAAGCGCTTGGATTAGGGATGGGACTGGGCGCGATTATTGTTGCGCCCATTGTGTACGGGATCCTCGGCGGAATCGGAGCACAGCGTTCATTTACAACCTTGTGGCCGGCTGGATCGGCGGGCTCGAAGTAGATATCGGCTAGCGTTCTGTGACCTTGCTCCTTGCCAGAACCGGGACGCGCTAAAGCGTGGCCCTCTATGGGGTTCTTACGCCACACATTTCTCGAGCGCGGAAATCTTCCTGGCTCTTTCAGCATCCAATGTGGCACAGAATAGCGGGGCACAAGTGCACGCAGTCGAGGAAGAAAAAGGATGGGATTGTTCGGGGATTTAGCAGACCGGGGGGAGCTGGAGAAGAAGGCGAAGGCGGAAGGGCGGCTGCCGCCGGGGCAGTCGCTGACGCTCAAGTGGCCGGTGCTGCATCACGGGAGCGTGCCGAGGTTTGATGCGGCGAAGTGGGACTTCAAGATTTCGGGATTGGACTGTCGCGCTTTCAGAGATGACAGAGCAAGTATCCCTTCCTTTTTCCGTCTAACGAATAGCTTGTCAGGACTCTCCTTTCCAACGTGACCAATCCGATTGCGAGTCGTCTTAGTCTTTAGCCAGTCCGTCCGGTTACGGAACAAAAGGCTGAGAATCACGTATTCACGAGTAATGATGACGGGGCATCTGGACGATTGGGCACAACGGGAGAGCCGACAGTGAACCTTGAGCGGAGGCATTTTTCATGAGCTTCGACCAATGGGTGGGGTCGTGGATTGGCGATTTCCGGTATGCCTTGCGGACGCTGCGGCGGAGCCCCGGTTTTGCGGCTGTAGCGGTGATGACGCTGGCGCTGGGAATCGGTGCGAACACCGCGATTTTTTCGCTGCTGGATCAAATCTTACTGCGGCTGCTGCCAGTGAAAAACCCGCAACAACTGGTTCTGCTTACGATGCGAGGGCACCATTACGGAAACAATTGGGGAGGGAACGCGATTTCGCACCCGATGTTCCGCGATTTTCAGGCGCACAACGAAGTGTTTTCGGGAATGTTCTGCCGCTTCCCGAGTCCGGTGAGCTTGACGTTTGGCGGGCAGTCGGAGCGGGTAAATGCGGAACTGGTTTCAGGGACGTACTTCAGCGTTCTTGGGGTGAAGACGATCCTGGGGCGCGCGTTCACGCCGGAGGATGATCGCCTTCCTAACGGGCATCCCTTGGTGATGCTGACGTACGATTATTGGAGGCAACGGTTCGGGGGAGATCCTGAAATTGTAGGGAAGAACTTGATCGTGAACGGCCACGATATGACCGTGGTGGGAGTGGTACAGCAGGGTTTTGACGGCGTGGAGCTGGGGTATCCCACCAAGGTCTTCATCCCCATCATGATGCAAGAACAAGTCCTTGTGGTGCCTATGAAAATGCTCACCGACCGCCGCAGCCGTTGGGTGAACGCGTTTGGGCGGCTGAAGCCGGGCGTATCCGTCACGCGGGCCAAATCGTCGTTGCAGCCGTTCATGCATGCGATGCTGGAAAGCGAAGTGAAGGAAGCGGCGTTTAATCACGCTTCGACTTACGATCGCGAGCAATTTCTGAAATGCTGGATTGATGTTTTGCCTGGATCGCAGGGCAGGTCGTACACGCGACGGGAGCTTTCGACGCCGCTTTGGGTGTTGATGGCGACGACGGGCATGGTGCTGCTGATTGCGTGCGCGAACCTGGCGAATCTCTTGCTGGCGCGAGCGACCGGCAGGCAGAAAGAGATTGCGGTGCGGCTCGCGATTGGGGCGAGCAGGGGGCGCATTGTTTCGCAGCTCTTGACGGAGACCCTTTCGCTTGCGGCGCTGGGCGGGCTGGTGGGGCTGGCGCTGGCTTTTTGGGCGGATAAGGCGCTGATGAGGATTTACTTGCCGTCCGACTCGACGGACCTGAATATTTCGACGTTGCCGGACTTGCGGATCCTGCTTTTTGCGTTAGGCGTGACGATTCTCACGGGAGTTTTGTTTGGTCTTGTGCCGGCTTTGCAGACAACGCGGCCGGATGTGGGGCGCGTGCTGAAAGATGAAGCGGGGGCGGTGGTTGGCGGTGGCCACGCGGGATTGCGGAAGACGCTGGTGGTGGCCCAAGTGGCGCTTTCGCTGCTGTTGCTCATTGGAGCGGGGCTGTTTCTTCGCAGCTTAAGGAACTTGAGCAACCTTGGACCAGGATTTCCGGCGGAACGGTTGGTGGGGTTCAACATCGATCCTTCGCTCGGCGGCTACACTCCGGAAAGGGCGAAAATTTATTACCAACAGTTGACCACCTCGCTGTGGGCGATTCCAGGAGTGCAATTCGTTGGTTTGGCCAGCATGCGGATTCTCGAAAACAACGAGTGGGACAGCAGCATGACGGTGGAAGGATACACGCCTGCGAAACCTGAGGACCGGGCGCAGCCCTATATGAATCAGATCAGCCCGGGGTATTTCGCCACGCTGGGCGTTCCCATTGTTGCCGGACGCGATTTTCGGCTGACCGATGATCACGAAATCAAAAAAGGCCCGGAGGATGATGACTGGACTCCCACGACGGTCATGATTAACGAGAAGTTTGCGAAGAGATTCTTTCCAGGAAGGAATCCGCTCGGGCTGCACATTGGTTTTGGAAGCGATCCGGGAACGCGCACGGACATGGAAGTTATCGGTGTGGTAAAGGACATCAAGTACACCAACTTGCGGGATGACATTCCGGAGCAGGCCTTTATCCCGTACATGGGCAGCCATTTCCTGAGCGGCATGACGGTGTACCTGCGTACGGGGGTGGATCCGAGCTTGCTTATGCCGACGGTGCGGCAGAAAGTTCGCGAGCTTGACCCGAATCTTCCGATTTATCGTTTGCGCACGACCGAGACGCAGATCGGCAATTCGCTTACGACGGAACGCATGATTGCGAGCCTCTCAACGGTGTTTGGTTTTCTGGCAACGCTGCTGGCGGTGATTGGGCTTTATGGCGTGATGTCGTATACGGTGGCGCAGCGAACGCGAGAGATTGGGATTCGAATGGCGCTGGGCGCGGAGCAGGGAAATGTGGTGTGGATGGTGATGCGCGAAGTATTGCGGCTGATTGGCATCGGAGTAGTGGCGGGAATTCCGGCGGCACTGGCGCTGACGCGAGCGGTGCAGAGCCAACTTTTTGGGTTGACGGGACATGATCCGCGGACGCTGGCGATTGCCACGGTGGCGCTGACAGTGGTGGCGTGCGCCGCGGGATATATTCCGGCGCTGCGGGCGAGCCGACTGGATCCGATGAAGGCGCTGAGGTATGAGTGAGGTGGGAGAAAAAGGAGAAAGCGTGTTGAGAAATTGTTGTTCGCGGTGACCGTGCCTGTGTTTAAGTCAGCCAGAACCCCTCGCCGCGCTCGGGATGACCAACCGTGCAGAAAGCAGAAAGGAAGCAGAGCTGACAGCTGACATCTCACAGCCGATAGGTTGAAGACGAAAAACAAAGAACTGAATACGCAGAGAAGAAGTCAAAGGGGCGAAAGTTGAAGAGTCGAAGAGAAAGACAGGACTTCAGAAAAAGGTTGAACGCCCCGACCGGCTCGCGGTAGAGGCCGGAGCGCAAAGGCACGGAGGGCGCAGAGAAGAGAAAACGCGGAACGCAGAAAACAGAAGAGCAGCCGACACTGACAACCAACAGATTGGAGATTCCGCAGAGGTATCTCGCCTTGTTCTACGTCGTTCGATAGCCTTCCAAGGCGTTTCTCTGAGCTACCCGTTTTCGACGCGCGCCTTTATGTCGGTGTACGCCGCATCGATGAGCCTGCTTAACGCGGCGGTGTTTGTGGCCGTCCCCGGTCTCAGCTTCACATGGCGCATGCACCTGCCGGTGCCTTGCAACAAACGGGCCGGATCCGGCAGCGCCGCGCCGTGAAAAAACCCTACGTTTACGTGCGAAGTGAACACATTGACGTAGCCGAAGGGCGCATCTCCCAGACAGGCAACCGGACAGCCGTCATGCAATAGCTCCCGGACCTCGTCCCCGCATTTTCGCATCACTTCAAACCACTGATAAGCAATGGCGCCCAATTCACCAGCATGCTCTTTCATCCACGCGTCGATGGCGGGATCCCGCTCGACGCCGCCGTTGAATCGCAGCAAGGCGGTTCGCATCGTCGCTCCACTTTCTGCTTTCGAGATTTGTGGTTACTTAGCACAAGAGGGCGTGGAGAGGAAGGCCCGCCTTCGCGGGGATTTACGTTCCCCGTTTTCCGCCGCGGCAGCAGTCGAATAAGGAACCCTCAACGAGAACAGACAGTGAACGACGCAAAAAAGCGAAGGGCGCAGCCGTCCCTTCGAGTGCCTCTCAGGGTAAAGCTGCGCCCCTACAAATCCTTCCTCGCTCGATCGCTGGCATGAACCACCAGCGACTATCCAAAGAAGCGAGGGTGACGGAAAAGCGGCGGCCCTTCCTAACCTTAGGGTAAACAAGCCGCCTTTCGAAGGCTCCCCTAGCGAAACTCGCTCGGGGCAAGCAGGGTAAACCGCACTCCCAATGATTAGTCGGCGGTGGATTGGTTGGCGGGTTTGTTTGGGTCGATTTCGATACGGCCCTTGAAATAGGCGCCATCTTCGATGCTTATGCGCGCAGAAGAAATGTCGCCGGTGATGGAGCCGTCCTTCCTGATGTCCACACGGCCGCGGGCGTGAACATTGCCCATGATCTTGCCATAGGCAATGACGTCGCCGGCGTGAATTTCGGAAGTGAGCTGGGCGGCAGCGCCGACCGTGAGTTCGTGACCCTGGATGTGGATGGGGCCGTCCACGATGCCGTCAATCTGCAGGTCTTCGGAGCCGGTGACCTCGCCCTTGATCTGGATGCTGGCGCCAAGGCGCGCACCACCACGGGCTGGAGAACCGCCAAGTTTGCCGGAGGAAGCGGGCTGATTCAATGGAACGACTGGAGACGCTGGAGCTGGCGAGGGCGAAACCGCGGGTGGTTCCGCCACCGCACCTTGTTGCTTGGACCACATTATATGAAGACCTCCCTTTTATCGGAATCCCTAAGACGAAATTTGCTCCGGGTGAGAGGAGCAGTGTGGAGTCCATGTTGTGTCGCCAGACGCAATGAGGCAACAGAGAAACGGAGCCGATTTGCGCAGTTTGGAACTGGACGAAGGGACAGGTGGAAAGCAGAAAAAGGCCCACCGCGGACAGACGACAGTTTCAAGACGATGAGCGGAAAACTGAAAACTAGGACCTCTCAGCCCGGTGAGTTCAAAGCGGCGGCTGCCAAGAAGGTGTTGCGAGCGCGAGTTCAGACACAGGAAAAACGAACTGGGCCGGCCCGGGTAACCCGCAAGTCGCACTACGCATGGCGTTCCTGCAAAACGGCGGTGTATGATACGGCGGTATTCAGGTTCCCGCCGAGTGGAGTTGGCCATGTCCCAGCGCGTCGCGAAGGGTGTTCTTCTCATCGGAGCTTTTTCCCTTGCCACTTTACTGGCCGGCTCGGCTTTTGGCCAGCGGCCAACGCCGGGCTCTGGGGCGGGCCCTACGAATCGAAACGGCCCGGGCGCGTCGTCGTTGGAGCGTGGCGATCCGACCATTGAGATAGACATTTATGTGAAGGGAGCGGATGGCGGCCCAATCGAGCAGACAGCCATCGTTACGCTGGTAGCTCCTACGGGGCAAGTCGCAGGCCAGGGAACAACCCTGGGCGGAAACATCAAATTCAGCGGGATCGCTGCGAGTCAGTACACCATCCAGGTGGTTGCGGCGGGTTATGAAAATGCGGTGAAGGAGTTTGACGGCTACAATGCGGGCGCGTCGAGAGTGATTATTGATATGCGGCCCCAGTTGAGCGGGAAGACGGGGGCAGGCTCGCCACAAATTCTTCTGGCACCGAAGGCCCAGAAAGAGCTAGCAAAGGCCGTGGAGGCATTGCGCGCGACCAAGCCCGGCGATGCGCGGAGTCATCTGGAAGCGGCATACCGCATGGCCCCAAATCATCCGGCGGTGAATTATCTGTACGGCGTTTATTTTCTGCAGATGAAGGACCAGGAAAAGGCGAAGACTTATTGGACAAAGGCGCTGGAATTCAACCCGAAGCATGTTTCGGCCCTTATTTCTATGAGTGAGGCGCTGCTCCGGGAACAGAAAATTCCCGATGCGGCATCGTACGTGAAGAAGGCTGTGGATGCCGATCCTAATTCCTGGCGCGCTCATGCCATCCTCGCGGATGTTCTGTTGAAGGAAAGCCAGCCCACCGAAGCCGTGAAGGAGGCGGATCGGGCGGTGGAGCTAGGCAAGGGGCAGGCGACGATGGTGCAGCCGTTGTTGGCGCGGGCGCTGATGGAGAGCGGGAACCAGGAACGCGCCGGAAAGGTTCTGCAAGAGTACGTTCGAGCCCATCCCGATGACTCCGCGGCCCACGAGCAGCTCGAAAGACTCCGGTTTGCAGAAGCTCACGTATCCGGAGGGAAGGAAGCCACTGGCAGCGGGGTGAAGGCATCGGCGGATACGGACTCGGGCATCGTGGCGCTGCCGCTTTCGCCAAATCTGTCGCGGGTGGGGATAAATGGAGGCGCTTCAAATACGGAAGAGGGACCCTCTCCGTTCGAGCCAAAGGCGCAGGAGGCCCTCGACAAGGCGCTCAAACTGCTAGGCCCCAACATGACGACGCTAGAAGCGAATTTGGCGAAGAAACATCTGGAGACGGCTTACAAAATTGCCCCAACGAGCGCGGATGTGAACTACCTTTTTGGCGCATATTCGTGGCAGATGAATGATCGCGCGAAAGCCATTGCTTATTGGAGGAAAGCTATTGAGTTTTATCCGAAACACTATCGGGCGTTGCTTTCCCTAGGCCAGGCGCTGGTGGATCAAGACAAGCCCGATGAAGCCATGCCTTATCTCGAACACAGCCTGCAAATCGAACCGTTTTCGTGGCGTGCCTACGCACTTTCCGCGCACATAAACTTGCGCCGGGGAGCCGCGGACGAGGCGGCAAAGCAAGCGGAACGCGCGATTGAGCTGGGCCACGAGGAAGCGGCTGTCGCTCAAAGGTACCTGGCGGCGGCTTTGGCAAAGCGGGGAGAAAAAGAAAAAGCGTCCAGCATTCTTCAAAACTACATCAAAAAACACCGCGAAGACAGGGAAGCGAAGGAGCAACTGGAGAAACTGCGGCCGCGTGACGGGCGCAATGCGGAGGACGCGGCGGAAGCGTCGAGCCAAGTCATTTTGCAGTCGGCGGCCATCGCTACTGTCACGCCGCTTCCTCTTCCGATGAATTGGCTACCGCCGGATGTAGATGAAGACGTTCCGCCCGTTGAGTCGGAAGTGGCATGCGCGCTGGATACGGTGGTTCAAAAGGCAGGGAAGCGCGTCGAGGAATTTGTTAAGAATGTGGACCGCTTTACGGCTACGGAATTCCTGGATCATGAATCCATCAATCGATGGGGATTTGCGGAATCCGAAGATACGCGCAAGTTCGATTATGTGGTCAGCATCGAGCAATACCGGCCGGGGTATTTCAGCGTGACGGAATATCGGGGCAACCGCTATACCCCGGAGCAATTTCCAGGAGGAATCGAGACGCACGGCCTCCCGACGCTGTCGCTGATTTTTCATCCCCTCAACGCAGAAAATTTTGCGATGAGCTGCGAAGGCCTGGCGCAATGGAATGGAAAGCCGTCGTGGCAGGTCCATTTCCGACAGAGGCCGGACAAGCCGAATACCATGCGCGCGTACAAATTCGGCGAAACTGGCCCTTCCTACCCGGTGGCGTTGCGCGGTCGCGCCTGGATTGCGGCGGACAGCTACCAGATTGTGCGGATGGAAACAGACTTGGTGGCAAAGCTTCCGGAAATCAAGCTTTTGGCCGACCACACACGGGTGGATTATGGCCCGGTGCGCTTCAAAAACCGTAACGTGGAAATGTGGCTGCCGCAAAGCGCGGAGGTGTATTTCGATTGGAGGGGGCAGCGCGTGCACCGGCGGCATAGCTTCGACAATTACATGCTCTTTTCCGTGGATGAGAAGCAGCAGATCGCCGAACCAAAGCAGGAAACGCAAAGCCAGCCGGAGAATTGACCCTTTCATACGCAAGGAGTGCGAGCTGCAAACCCCTTCGTCGCTTTGTCCAGTGCGACGCAGACGTTGACACCCTTTCCGACAGGGGGCGGAATCTTCGATGGGCCGCGAAAGACGCAGCCTTCAGGATGACAAACAAATCCGAAACCCTGCGTTTGGGTTGGAAAGCAGATCGTCTGCTCACTACTCCGCGGCTCAGGCGAGTTCCAGGACGCGGTTGAGGAAACCCACGAAATATTTCCATGCCAGGTAGTAAATGATGAGCCCGAGCGGCGCGGCAACAGGAAAGAAGTGCAGGGCAAAGCTGGGGATCTGGAAGTTGAGAAGGCCCGCCACGGCAACGCCCAGCGGAGCGAGCAGAATCGGCAGTAGCGCGCCATGCAGGCCGATGGACATTTGAAGACGTTCACGCCAGAAGAGGAATAGAACATTCCAGAGGCCCCAAGCGTTGGGAATCACGGCCATGGGAAAAACGATCACGCGCTCGATGGGCACGGGGATATTGTAGACATAGCGAGCGATGACGAATCCGGTGGCGACTACGAGAAGGAAAATCGTGGGCACGACGATGCCCGCCATGTAGGCCCGAAGATATGGGTGCTTGTTCATCAAAACCTCCCGCTCACAATTGATAGAGCAAAGCCGGAATCGCGTTTGGGAAAAGTAAGAGAGCCGCGGCAACGGCGGCCGCAAGGACCCAATCGAACCAGGGGACGCGAAGGGGGTGTGACTGGATGTCGAGGCGCCGGAGCATCTGCGGCCACAGGTCGCGCTGCAGCTCGGCGTTTTGCAGGGGAGGGAAATCGCGCTTCAGAAGGGCGCGGAGTTCCTTTTCGTTTTCGTGTTCCTCTATCTTTTTAGTCATTTCTGGCCGATCCTATTTCTGGTTCTATCCCGATTCTGAAATCGATAAGCCGATCCCTCAGCCTCAGGCCGCAGACGGCTGCGTCCTGAGGGTCGGGATGACCGTTGGACGCCGAATTGAGCGGCGAATTCTAGGCCATTGTGTGTGGCCGGGCCGCCGTGTCCCCTCCGTTCATTGAGCGGGCGGCTCATCGAAAGCGGCCTCCAAACCCCAAGAACTCAGTTTTTTGCGCAGCATGCGGACGGCGCGAAAGACGCGCACCTTCACGAGCGCGACGGAAATGCCCGCAGTTTCGGCAATCTCGTCGTACGGTTCGTCTTCGATGAGCGCCAAAGTGGCGATGAGCCGGTATTTTGCAGGAAGCTCGAGGAACGCCCGGCGGAGGTGTCCGCGAAGTTCGCCTCGCACCGCGGGGTCGCCATGAAGCGCGGCGGGATAATCCTCGGGAAGCTCTGTTTCCTTGCGCGCGTGCCGGAGGTGGTCCAAAGCGGTGTTAGTGGCAATGCGGTGGGCCCAGGCGCGAAAGTTTCCAGCCGCAGGGTCGAACCTCTGGCGGGCCCGGTAAATGCGCCAAAACGTCTCCACGGTCAAATCCTCAGCGGCGCCGGTGTCGCGAACGATGCGGACGGTCCAGCGGTAAACTTCGTTCTGGTGCTGGCGAAAGAGAGCCTCAAAGGCTTCGAGGTCGCCCGCCGCAAATCGCTCGAGCAGTTCCATGCACTACTCTCTATACCTAGTTACTCGTTTTGAGGGAAGCCGGTTACAGAATTGTTAGAGGAGTGTTGGTAAGACTGAACGCATAGGAACAGAGAGAGAAGAACGGGTCTGCCCTTCGTGCCTCAGGGTAAAAGACCCGCTATTACAAACCGAAGGCGAAGCGACGGACGGGGCCCAGGATGCTCAAGACCGGCTTGGCAAGAGGTGGTCGAGTCAGGGATCGTCGAGGCGCACGCGCCGCGGGCCGAAAGCAATGAGCTTGGCGGGCAAATCGCGCAGGATGGGAACGCGGAGCAGCGCGCGCACAGTCCACGGCAGGCGAGGGGGACCCTCCAACAGGAGCGCCCTCCTAATCAGGTTATTCTGCATGGCCGTTTGCAGGCGTTGAATGACGCGCACGGGCCACTCGCGCTGGCGCTGCACTTCGGCTAAGTCGGAGTCTGCAACACGCCCCGCTTTCAACGGACCGGTAAGAACATTTGCCGCGACCACCGCATCCTGCACTGCGTAGTTGATGCCGACGCCGCCCACAGGCGACATGACGTGGGCGGCATCTCCGACCAGTAAGAGTCCCGGCTTGTGCCAGCGAGGGCACAAGCTGGATTCAACGGAAAGAAGGGAAAGCTGCTGCCAGTCAGTGAGGGATTCCACATGCCTGGCCAGACGAGGCTCAATGTCAAGAATTGTTTGGCGAATTGCTGCAATGCCCTGGGCATGAAGCTCTTGGTAGTGGCCTTTGGGAAAGACGAGGCCGCTCTGCCAGTAATCCACGCGGTCGAGCACGATGAGAGCACGGCCGCGACCGATGCCGCCAAGGAACCCGCTTGGCACGTTCAGGTCTTCGGGCAGTTTTGGAAGGCGAAACCAGAGCACGTCCATGGGAGGCGAGGTCTTGACCGGCTCGATGCCCGCAAGCTGGCGCAAGCGGGAGAACCGGCCGTCCGCGGCGACCGTGAGCGGGGCGCGCAGTTCGTGCCAGGCATCATCAGGTCCGAGATACTTGACGCCCCGCACCACACCATTTTCTTCCACAAGCTCGCGTACGTTGGCGCGCGTCACCAGGCGGAAGGAAGGGAATCTGGCGGCTTCACGAGTGATGAAGTCGAGAAACTGCACCTGAGGAATCATCAGGATATAGGGAAAGCGCGTCTTGAGGCGCTTCAAGTCAAAAGGCTGAAAAGGGCCATCGGCGAACTCGATGGTGGGGCCGGAGATTTTGCTGTGGCGCATCTCGAGGAGTGGAGCGGCCAAGCCGATCTGATCGAGGATTTCGAGAGTGGAAGGATGGATGGTGTCGCCGCGGAATTCGCGGTCGAAGTCCTTGTGCATTTCCAAAAGAGCCACAGGCACGCCGCGACGCGCCAGAAGCAACGACAGGATCGCTCCGGCAGGGCCGCCGCCGACCACGCAACAGGAGGTCTGCTCTGTGCTGACGACGTTGGCGGACGGTGCTGGGGACTGCTGGGAGCCACTTACGCTCATCGGGTGGCCTGCCTTTCACGCGGAGGATAACGGGCCGGTTGGAACCTCAGGTGCGTCGCGATAGAGATTATCGCAAGCGGCAGTCCAGCAAACAAATGAAAACGCCCGGGCGATGATTGCCCGGGCGTTTCGCTTTCAAGGTGACGGAATCAAGTGTCAGTAGATGTCGTACTGCTCCCAGTGGAGCGTGGCGTCGGACTGGATGATGACGTGTTTGTGCGAGTTCTGCTCGAGTTCATCAATGAGCATCGACTCGCGAGTCTTAAGTGCTTTGGCGATTTCCGGATGAACGCGCAGTGTAAGGCTAGGGCTTTCGGGATCCGCCGCGGCCATCTTGCGCGCCTCGGCCTGAATTTCGTAGCAGAGCGTGGGCGTGGATTTCACCATGCCGGAGCCGGTGCAATACGGGCAAGGCTGGCAGAGCACCCGTTCGAGCGCCTGCTTGGTGCGTTTACGAGTGATACAAACGAGGCCAAATTCGTTGAAGGAAAGCGCTTTCGACGGAGCCTTGTCCTGCTCCAGCGCTTGCTGCAGGGCGGACAAAACCTTTTCGCGGTTGCGGCGCTCTTCCATGTCAATGAAGTCGACAACAATGATGCCGCCGAGATCGCGCAGGCGAATCTGGCGGACGATTTCCTTTACAGCTTCGAGGTTGGTCTTGACGATGGTGTCTTCGAGGCGTGTGGAGCCCTTGCCGACAAACTTGCCAGTGTTGACGTCGATGGCCACAAGCGCTTCTGTGTGGTTGATGACGATGTAGCCGCCGGATTTGAGCCACACTTTGGCGCGGAGAGCTTTGTCGAGTTCGTGCTGGATGCCGAACTCCTCGAAGATGGGTGTTTCTTTCGAGTAGAGCTTGACCTTGCTGACGAGCTTGGGCTGGAAGCGGTTCACGAAATCCACGACTTTGCCGTACTCCTCTTCGCTATCGATCCAGATCGCGGTGAAATCGTCGCTGACGTAATCGCGGAGCATGCGCTCGACGAGGTCGAGGTCGCGGTGAAGCAGAGCCGGGGCCTTGCGTTCCTCGCTGCGCTGCTTGATTTCGAGCCAGGTTTTGCCGAGGAAGTCGATATCCGCGCGGATTTCGTCGTCGGTGGCGCCGCCGGCGGCAGTTCGAACGATGAAGCCGCCGGGATAATTGGCGCTGGCTTCGCTCACCAGGCGGCGCAAGCGCGAACGATTTTCCGCGGAAATGATTTTCCGCGACACGCCGGTGTGGTGAACCGTGGGCATATAAACCAGGAAGCGTCCCGGCAATGCAACGTGACTGGTAATGCGCGCGCCCTTCTTGCCGAGAGGCTCCTTGGCGATCTGGATGACGATTTCCTCGCCGGGCTTCAGCATTTCGGAAATGAGCTGCGGGCGGCGAGGTGCGGAATGGCCGCGGTCGTGCTGACGCCCGCCGGGCCCGCGGCGTTCGAATCGTCCACGTCCACGATCGCCGCCACGGCGGTCCGGGCGTCCGCCGCGATCGCGACCGCGGAAAGGCCGCTGGAAGCGCGAGCGCGGGTTGCCGCCAATGCGGGCGGAATCCCGCGGATAATCTTCGCGGGGACCCGAGGGCCCGCGGCCCGTACGGGGCGCGCGAGTTTCGCCAGGGAGCAGAAATTCGGCGTCTCCAGAAACGGCGGCTTCAACGACCCCTTCGCCCGAGGGGGCTCGAATCCCTTCGGCTTCGGCGTGAACCTGTTCGACTTCGAAATGTTCTTCGGAAGATTGCGCTTCGAGCGCGTGATCTTCCTCTTCGGCTTCGGAGTGATCGAGTTCGCCTTCGTGTATTTCTTCCTGTAGTTCAGGATGCTCGCCCAGTGAAACGATATGCTCGGCGCTTTCGTGAGCGACCTCTGCGGCAAATTCCGCGCGATCGGCGGCGCGGTGTGCTTCGACCTCAGCAACATCCTCGGGGCTGAGACCTGAAGCGTTTTCTGCGTGAACCTCTTCCGCGGCTTCGGCTTCTTCCGCGACTTCGCTTTCCTCTTCTACGTCGTCTTCTTCCTCGAAGACAGCGCCACCGACGACCGCGTCCGCTTGAGCTTCCGCAGTGGCTTCTTCGTGCTTGGCCTCCACGAGATCGGCGGCCAATGCGGCAACCTGGTCGTCGTCTAGGTCCGCACCATTGTTCGCCGACTCACTCTCCTGTGTGGCGTGAGAAAGCGAGGATTCGGTTTCTCCGGGAGATTCTTCCGAAGCGGCTTCCGTGCCAGCCTCGGCCGCACCGTCAGCCAGAAGCCAGCTCGGCAGGCCACCCGAAAAACGGCGAGGAACGCCGGCAGAGCCGGAGGTTGCCACCGGGAGAGTATTTGCCTGGCGTGGAGAGGTTTCTTCGCCGACCGCTGAATCGTTGCGGGACGCCTGCTCGACGACGGGAGCCGCTGATGCCGGAGACGCTACCGCTTTGTCGCGATACTTTGCGAGCGATTCGCCGGGAAGAAGGATCGTCTCCTCGGAGACATCGGCGGGCGACGGGCCCGAACCGCGCGGACCTTCCTGACGGCGGTTGTCATAGCTGCGCTGCTGGCCGCGATCGCGATTGTCGTACCCGCGAAATTCGCCGCCCTGCGGCGAGGCATACTTGGAGGGCGGAAGATTTCGCCCACCCGGTCCGCCTTGTTGGCGGCCGCCTCGATGACGCCCGCCCCGCCGGCCCCAGCGGCCCCCGCGGCCGCGATCACCGCCACGGCCGTAATGCTGGCCTTGGCGGTCATTGCCACGATCGCTGCCGCGATCATTTCCGGAACGCCGGGAATAATTCTGAGTTGGATTGAAATGGGACGAGAAGTTCTGTGGTGCAGAAGCGTTGGAGTCCGGCTGGCGCTCTTCTCCTGATTCTGCGTGCGCGCTTTCCGCGGCAGCGGGTTGTTGGCTGGTGGGTTGCCCTTCAGCACGTGGAACTTCCTGAGTGGCCAGTGGAGATGTCTCTTCCGGCGAAGCCGCACCTTGTTCGCCAGCAGGCTCAGGATGAAATTCTTCGGAGCGCGGCTCCTCGCGCTTTTCCGTGGCACGGGCCAGAGATTCTCCCGGAAGCAACTCGACGGTTGAGCCGTTGCCCGCAGGAGCGGCTGCTGCGGGCGTCGGAACATGCTGCGCGTGATGTTCGTGGGGCTCGTAGTCCTCGAGGTTTTCAAAAACGTCGCTGACGTAGAGAAATGCATCGCCATCCAGGCCAATGTCCACGAAAGCGGACTGCATGCCAGGGAGGACGCGTGTGACTTTTCCTTTGTAGATGCTGCCGACGAGGGCGAATTCTTTTTCCCGCTCGATGTAAATTTCGACTAGCTGACCTTCTTCCAAAATCGCGACCCGCCGTTCGTGGGAGGACGCGGAGATAACCAATTCTTTTGACATGAAAACTCCTTGAAAGTGGCACCGG
>Ga0126369_10000930_pt1 | contig 19791 bp, 13 predicted proteins | sample PanSoiMetaPlot_1_FD_109646 | JGI IMG/M metagenome (GOLD analysis project Ga0126369, IMG submission 109646) | Tropical forest soil microbial communities from Panama - MetaG Plot_1 | ecosystem: Environmental > Terrestrial > Soil > Tropical forest > Bulk soil | place: Panama | collected 2016-02-17 | reverse complement strand
GATGCTGCCTCACATCTTCGAACCCTTCGTGCAGGTGAACGCGGCGCGGCGGCGCGCGGGCGGTGGGCTCGGGCTCGGGCTGGCGCTGGTGCGAGGCATCGTCGAGCTCCACGGGGGCGAGGTCACAGCGCGCAGCGCAGGGGCCGACCAGGGGAGCGAATTCGTCGTGCAGCTTCCCACCCTTCGCAAGGCCGGCATCCCCGTGCTGCCCCTGCAGGAACACGACGGACGCACCGCTCCGGCACAACCCCGCCACGTGCTGGTGGTCGAGGACAGCGCCGACATGCGCGACGCGCTGCGGGCGCTGCTCGAGGTATGGGGACACCGCGTGGAGGTGGCGGAGGACGGGCCGGTCGCCCTCGAGATGGCGCGTGTCGGTCACCCGGAAGTCGCACTCGTCGACATCGGTCTGCCCGGGTTCGACGGCTACCAGGTGGCAGAGCAGCTGCGGGCGGCGCCCGCGGGTCGCGAGGTCTTTCTCGTGGCGCTCAGCGGGTTCGGCCAGGCGGAGGACCGGCGGCGCGCGCTCGCTGCCGGCTTCGACGTCCACCTGCTGAAGCCGGTCGATCCCGAGGAGCTGGCGCGTGTCCTGGCCGAGATGCCCGCGGTGAGCGCGGCATCGAGGTCGTAGGCCGTCGGTCCGGGGCACGGTGGAGATCCGCTTCAGCGCTGCCGAGGAGGCGTTCCGGGCCGACGCGCGCGCCTGGCTCGAGGCCAACGTGCCGCGCGACCGCCGTCCCGTCGGTGCCGACCTGGCGGCGCTCCGCGCGTACGATCTCGCCTGGCAGCGGCGGATGTTCGACGGCGGCTGGGCCGGTGTCTCGTGGCCGCGCGAGTACGGCGGGCGCGGCGCCAGTCTCATGGAGCAGGTGATCTGGTACGAGGAGTATGCGCGCGCCGGCGCGCCCGAGGTCACGACCACGTTCGTCGGCCTGAACCACGCCGGTCCGACGCTCATCGCCTGCGGGAGCGAGGAGCAGAAGGCGTTCCACCTACCTCGCATCCTCCGCGGCGACGTCGTCTGGTGTCAGGGGTTCTCGGAGCCGAACGCGGGTTCCGACCTGGCGAGCCTCCAGACGCGCGCCGTCATCGAGGGCGAGGAGCTCGTCGTCTCGGGCCAGAAGATCTGGACCAGCTTCGGCAACGTCGCCGAGTTCCAGGAGCTCCTGGTGCGAACCGATCCGGAGGCGCCGCGCCACCGGGGGATCAGCTGGGTCATCTGTGCCATGGACACTCCCGGGATCGACATCCGGCCGATCAAGACGCTCACCGGGGATCAGCATTTCTGCGAGGTGTTCTACGACGGCGTCCGCATCCCGCTCCGCAACGTCGTCGGCCGCTTGAACGACGGCTGGCGCGTCGCCATGGCCACGCTTGGCTTCGAGCGCGGCACCGCCTTCCTCTCCGAGCAGATCCGACTCGCCCGCCGCGTCGAGGACCTGGCGACGCTGGCACGGAGCGTGCCGGGTCCACGCGGCGGGCGGGCGATCGACGACGACGAGGTCGCGCGCCGGCTCGCCCTGGCGCGGGCCGAGGTCGACGCGATGCGCGCCATGACCTACCGGAGCGTGAGCCTCGCGGTCCGGACCGGGGTGCCGGGCGCCGAGGCGTCCGTGATCCGGCTCTTCTTCTCGGAGCTGGTGCAGCGGATCGACCTCCTCGCGCTCGACATCCTCGGGCCCGCGGCGGTCGAGCGGCGCGCCGAGGGGCCCGGCGCGCGCTGGGCGGATGCCTACCTGGCAGGCCTCTCGCAGACCATCGGGGGCGGTACCAAGGACATCCAGCGCAACATCATCGGCGAGCGGATGCTCGGGTTGCCGCGCTGAGCGATGGACCTGACCTTCGGCCCGGAGCAGGAGAGCATCCGCGACGCCATCCGCGGCGTGCTCGCCGATCGCATCCCCGCGCCGCGGGCACGCGCCGAGCTGGCTCCGGATCCCGGTCTCTGGGCCGAGGCGGCGGCGCTCGGCTGGTTCGGCCTGGGGCTACCGGAGGCGGTCGGCGGCGCCGGTTATGCGCTCCCCGAGGAGACCATCCTCTTCGTGGAGCTCGGGCGTTCGCTCGCCGCGGGCCCCTGGCTGGGGACGGTGCTCGCGACCCACGCGCTCACCGCGGTCCCGGCGCTGCGCGATGACCTGGCGAGCGTGGTCGGTGGCCGCACGCGCGTCGCGGTGGTCGATGATCCGGCGGACGCGCTCGGGGATGCGACTCGTCCCACCGGGACGGTGCGTGGCGTCGCCGATGGCGACGGGGTCGACGCCTTCCTGGTGCTGGGCGGGCGACGGGTCCGCTGGGTGTCCGCACGGGCAAGCGGCGTCCGGGTGGCGGCGCGCGAAAGCCTCGATCCCACCCGGCGGGTGGCCGACCTGAGCTTCACGGAGCCTTCCGCGGAGCTGCTCGGCGCCGAGGCGATCCCGCTCCGGCGGACCGCGCTGGTGCTGGTAGCCGCCGAGGCGCTCGGGATCGCTGAGCGCACGCTCGAAGCATCGGTGGCGCATGCCAAGACGCGCGAGCAGTTCGGCCGGCCGATCGGTTCCTTCCAGGCCGTGAAGCACCGGTGCGCGGACATGGCGGTGCGCACCGAGGTGGCCCGCTCGATCGTGACCTTCGCCGCCGTCGCGCTCCGCGACCTCGAGCCCGAGGCGCCGCGGCACGCGCAGCAGGCGAAGGTCCTCGCCACCTCGGCCGCGCTCGCCAACGGGCACGACAACGTGCAGAACCACGGCGGGATGGGCTTCACGTGGGAGGCGGACGCCCACCTCTTTCTCAAGCGGGCGTGGATGCTCGAGCACGCCTTCGGCACGCGGACGGCGCACCTCGAAGCGCTGGCCGCGCCCTGGCGCGCGGGCTGAGCTACAACGAGCCCATGCTTGCGGGGCCAGACGCCGGGCAGCTCGCGGGCCCGCCGCCGGCTGCCCCGGGCGGCCGGACATGGCTCGAGGCGGGCTTTCCCGCGCTGCGCCACCGCAACTTCCGGCTCTTCGTCGTCGGCCAGGGCACCTCCCTGATCGGCTTCTGGATGCAGAGCGTGGCGCAGGGGTGGCTCGTCTATCGCCTCTCCGGCTCGGCGTTCGCCGTCGGGCTGGTGGCGTTCTGCGGCTACCTGCCGATCCTCTGCTGTGCGCCCGCCGCGGGAGTGCTCGTCGACCGCGTGAGCCGCCACCGTCTGCTGATCGCGACGCAGACCATCCTCATGCTGCTGGCACTCGGCGTCGCGGCATTGATCGCCACGCACCGCATCACGGTCCATCTCCTCATGGTCTTCGCCGCTGGCGTGGGGTTGACGAGCGCCTTCGACGTCCCGGCCCGCCAGGCCTTCATCGTCCAGATGGTCGGGTCGGAGGATCTGCCGAGTGCCATCGCGCTCAACTCCTCCATCTTCAACGCCGCGCGGGTGATCGGCCCGGCGGTCGCGGGGAGCCTCCTCGGGGCGGTCGGCGAGGCGGCGTGCTACTTCAGCAACGCCGCGAGCTACGTGGCGGTCCTGGTGGCACTCCTGTGCATGCGGCTCCCCGCCGCCGCGCACGCGCCGCGCCACACCGCGCCGCTGGCGAGCGGGCTGCGTTCCGGGCTGCGCTACGTCTGGGGAGAGCCAGCGCTGCGGAACCTCCTCCTGCTGCTCGGCATCGTCGGTGGCTTCGGGCTCCAGTACCAGGTGCTGATGCCGGTCTTCGCGCGCCAGGTCTTCACCACCGATGCGCGCGGCTACGGCCTGCTCCTGGCGGCGGCGGGCGTGGGATCGCTCGCGTCCGCGCTACGGCTCGCGTCGCGCCGCTACTCGCGCGCCGAGCACCGCCGCAACCTGCTCATCGGGCTCACCGCCTTCGGCCTCGGGGTCCTCGGCCTGGCCGCCAGCCGCCAGCTCGGCGTCGCGCTCGTGTGCCAGGCGCTCGCCGGCTTCGGCATGATCCGCTACACCGCAACCACCAACACGCTCCTCCAGCTGCTCGTCGACGATCGTTTCCGCGGCCGCATGATGGGGTTGCACACGGTCATGTTCATCGGGACGGCGCCCGCGGGGAGCCTGTTGCTCGGCGCGCTGGCCGAGCGGGCAGGGGCGCCGACCGCGGCGCTCGTCTCGGGAACGGTCACGCTCGGCGCCGCCCTGTGGCTCGGCCGGCGCCTGCGACGCCTGCGGGCGCCGACGACCGTGGAAGCGACCAGGTAAGCACCGGCCCTTTTCTTGGCACTCCCGACCCGATAGAACTGACCGGTCAGTTCTGGCCGAACCCGAACCCCTGCCATGGCGCGCGACGACGACAAGCGACAACGGATCCTCAGCGCCGCGACCACGGTGTTCGCGGAACGCGACTTTCACCGCGTCCTGGTGAGCGAGGTGGCGTCGCGCGCCGGGGTGGGGAAGGGCACCGTGTACCTGTACTTTCCCACCAAGGACGACCTGCACCGAGCGGCGCTCGAGGGGAGCCTCGAGCGGCTCGCGGCGGAGGTCGAGCGGGCCGCCGATGCCGAGGCGTCACCGGAGGCGCTGCTCCGCCGGATCGTCCTCTCCATCCTGCGCTTCTTCTGGCGCCGCCATCACCTGTTGACGCTCGTGCAGCGCTACGAGCGGCGGACGACGCGCCGGGCGGCCGAGCGCCGGCGGCGGGTACTCGACGCCCTCGAGCGCGTGCTCGCCCGGCATCGGCTCGGCGGCGGCCCGGCCGAGCGCCCTCTGACCGCGGCCTTCCTCCTCGGCCTGGCGCGCGCGGCGATCCTCGAGCACGCGCCGCACGACCGGGTGGAGGCCGTGGCCGACCGGGTGGTCGAGCTCTACCTCCACGGTGTGGCGGCCCGCGGACGCTCGGTGACGCGGCAGCGGGGGGCCGCATGAGGCTCGCCGGGTGGCTCGTCCTGCTCGTGCTCGCCGCGGCCTGCGACCAGCGCTCGCGCGCCGAGGCGCCCGCCGGCGAGGGGCGGGTCGAGACCGTGACCATCACGGTCGCGAACGTGGCGATGCGCCAGGTGGAGCGAACCGTCTCCGTGGTCGGCACGCTCGCGGCGAACGCGCAGGCCGATCTCGCCAGCGAGGTCGAGGGCCAGGTGGTCGGGGTCGATGCCGACCTGGGTGACCGCGTGCTCCGCGATCAGGTGATAGCGCACGTGCGTAGCGACGTGATCGAGGCGCGCCTCCGCGAGGCAGAGGCCAGTCTCGAGAAGGCCGTTGCCGACGAGGCCCGCGCCCGGCCGCTGCGCGCCGATGGCGTGATCTCGACGCAGGAGTACGAGCAGATCCGGACGGCGCTCGAGGTCGCCCGCGCCCGCCGCGACCAGCTCCGCATCGAGCTCGACCGCGCCGCCATCCGCGCGCCCTTCGACGGCTCGGTCGCCGCGCGTCTGGTTGATGCCGGGAACTACGTCCGGCCGGGCGTCGTGATGTTCCGTCTGGTGCAGGACGATCCCCTCAAGTTCCGCGGTGACGTGCCGGAGCGCGAGGTGCCGGCGCTCGGCGCCGGGCAGGAGGTTCGCGTGCGGGTGGACGCCTTCCCGAGCGAGACCTTCGTCGGGCAGGTGAGCCGGGTCGGGTCGGCCTCCGATCCCGCGGCGCGCTCCCTCAGCTTCGAGGCTCTCGTCCCCAACGCGGACCACCGGCTTCGCCCGGGCTTCTTCGGTCATGCGGACGTGGTGGTGGCGCACGAGGAGCGGGCGCTCGCCGTGCCGCGGAGCGCGCTCAGCACCTTCGCCGGAGTCACCAAGCTCTTCGTCATCGAGGAGGGCGTCGCGCACGAGCACGAGGTGACCCTGGGCGTCGACCTCGGCGACGGCTGGGTCGAGATCGTGTCCGGCATCGCGGCGGACAAGCAGGTGGCGACGAGCGGGCTCTCCAAGCTCGCGAATGGTACGCAGGTCGTGGTGCGGGCCGACGTACCACCGGGAGCGTAGCGGTGAGCGATCGTCTCGTGCAACGCGAGGGCAACGCCGCCAGGGCGAGGGAGGGCGGGGGCCTGGGGTGCAGGCGATTTCCGCAGCGCGGGGGGCTGCGGCGGGGTGGGGAGGGGGTGCGCGAGGACCATGAGCCGGCACCCCAGGCCCCCGCCCTCCCTCGCCCGCGCATGCAGGGCAACCCGCACTAGACGATGCGCTTCTCGGACGTCTTCATCCGACGGCCCGTGTTCGCGGCGATGCTCGTTGGATCGCTCGTCGTGCTCGGGCTCTTCTCGTACCGCTCGCTGGGGCTCGATTTGTTCCCGAACATCGACTTCCCCATCGTCACGGTGACGACGACGCTCAAGGGGGCCAGCGTCGAGGAGATGGAGACGGGCGTCACCAAGGTGCTCGAGGAGGCGATCAACACGATCGACGGCATCGACGAGCTCCGCAGCGTCACCAAGGAGGGGCTGTCGACCATCGTCGTGCAGTTCGTCCTCGAGAAGCCGCGCGACATCGCCGCCCAGGACGTGCGCGACAAGGTGTCGCGCGTGCTGGCCCAGCTTCCCGTGGGCACCGATCCGCCAGTGATCGAGAAGTTCGACATGGATGCGATCCCGGTGGTGGGCCTGGCCATTTCCGGCCGGCGCGGCCTCCGCGAGGTCACGGAGATCGCTCGCAAGCAGATCAAGGAGCACATCGAGACCCTCTCCGGGGTCGGGCAGGTGGTGCTGATCGGCGGCGAGGAGCGGGCGATCAACATCTTCGTCGATCCCGACCGCTTGACGGCACAGGGGCTGTCGATCGCGCAGGTGCGGACCGGCATCCGGCAGCAGAACCTCGAGCTGCCGGGCGGGCGCCTCGATCAGACGCGCCGCGAGCTGGTCGTGCGCACGATGGGGCGGGTGGAGCAGGTGGCCGACTTCAATGACCTGATCCTGACCCACATCGGCGAACGGCCGCTGCGGGTACGCGACGTTGGCTACGCGGAGGACGGGGTGGTGGAGCCGCGCAGCGTGTCGCGCCTGAACGGCCAGAACGCCGTCCAGCTGGTGGTGCGCAAGCAGTCGGGCACCAACACCGTCGAGGTGATCGACCGCGTGAAGGCCGAGCTTGACGCGCTCCGCCCGGCCCTCCCCGCCGACATCGACATCCGGGTCATCCGCGATCAGTCCCGCTTCATCAAGGCCTCGCTCGAGACCGTGCGGCTCCACATGTGGCTCGGCGGGGTGCTGGTGGCGTTCACGGTCCTGCTCTTCATGCGCGACTGGCGGAGCACGTTCATCGCCGGGGTCGCCATCCCGGCCTCCATCATCTCCACCTTCACCTTCATGCGCTTCATGGGCTTCACGGTGAACAACCTCACGATGCTCGGGCTCGTGCTCGCGGTGGGCATCGTGATCGACGACGCCGTCGTGGTCCTCGAGAACATCTTCCGGCACGTGGAGGAGGAGAACGTGCCGCCGCGGCGGGCCGCCTCCGTCGGCACGGCCGAGATCGCCCTCGCCGTCACGGCCACCACCCTCTCGCTGGTCATCATCTTCCTGCCGGTGGCCTTCATGGCGGGCCGCGTGGGGCGGTTCTTCCACAGCTTCGGGCTCACCGTCGCGGTCGCGATCATGGTCTCGCTCCTCGTCTCGTTCACGCTGACCCCGACCTTGAGCGCGCGCCTGCTCCGCCGCCGCGGCGGTGACGCGGTGGAGGGCGGGGCAGTCTACCGGGCGGTCGAGCGCGCCTACGACGGGGTGCTGCGCTGGTCGCTCGCGCACCGCGGCGCGATCGTCCTCCTCGCCGTGCTGACGGCCGTCGCAACCGTCCCCCTCTTCCACGCCATCGGCAAGACCTTCCTGCCGCTCGACGACCAGAGCGAAATGGAGATCACCATCCGCACCCCGGGGGGCTACACCCTCGCGGAGAGCGAGCGCATCTTCGCCGAGATCGAGGGACGGGTGCGGCACCTGCGCGGCGTGATGGACGTGCTCACGACGATCGGCGACCAGACGGGTCGCGTGAAGCCCGGCGAGGGCGACGTCACCAGCGGCACGATCTACGTCCGGCTCGTCGACCTGCGCGAGCGGAGCTTCTCGCAGTTCGCGGTGATGGACGACGCGCGCAAGCTCCTCGCCGAGTATCCCGATCTGCGGACCAGCGTGCAGGGCGTCAACCCGCTCGCCACGGGTGGCGCGCGCATGGCGGACCTCGAGCTCGACTTCCGGGGCCCCGACCTGGGACCGCTGGAGGGCTACGCCGACCGCCTCATGGCGGGCATGCGGAAGGTCCCCGGCCTGGTGGACGTCGATACCGCGCTAGCGGTCCGCTCCCCGGAGCTTCGCCTGGTGATCGATCGCGAGAAGGCCGCTGACCTGGGCGTCAGCGTCGAGGACATCGCGGCGACCGTCCAGACCTACGTCGGCGGCGAGCCGGTGTCGAAGTACAAGGAGGCGGACGAGCAGTACGACATCTGGCTCCGCGCCGAGGCGGGCAAGCGGCGGACGCCGCAGGACATCTACGATCTGAGCGTGCGCTCGCGGCAGGGCCAGCTCGTCCGCCTCGGCAACCTGGTGCACCTGCGGGAGGACCTCGGCCCCGCGGAGATCGACCGCGTCGACCGCCAGCGGACCGTCCCGATCACCGCCAACATCGAGAGCCGGCTGCCGCTCGGCACGGCGGTCGAGCGGGTCAAGGAGATCGCCGGTCAGCTCGACCTGCCGCCGCTCTACAACGTGCGCTTCACCGGACGCGCCAAGGGGCTGGCCGAGAGCAACTCCAACTTCGCGCTCGCCTTCGGCCTCAGCATCCTCTTCATGTACATGGTGCTCGCGGCGCAGTTCGAGAGCTTCCTCCATCCGGTGACCATCATGCTGGCGCTGCCGCTGACGCTGCCCTTCGCGCTCGCCTCGCTCCTCATGCTGGGAGAGGCCCTGAACGTCTACAGCACGCTGGGGCTCTTCATGCTCTTCGGCATCGTCAAGAAGAACGGCATCCTGCAGATCGACTACACGAACACGCTGCGCGCGCAGGGCAAGCCGCGCGACGAGGCCATCCTCGAGGCGAACCGGGTGCGGCTCCGACCCATCCTGATGACCACCGTCATGCTGATCCTCGGCATGGTGCCGATCGCGCTCGGCCGGGGGCCAGGGGCGGGGTCGCGGGGCTCGATCGCCCGCGTGATCATCGGGGGACAGGCCCTCTCCCTCCTCATCACGCTTCTCATCACGCCGGTCGCCTATTCGCTGTTCGACGATCTCAGCCGGGTGTCCGTCCGCGGGAGGGTGATGGCCCTCTGGGCCCGCCTGCGCGGCCTCGAGGTGCCGGCCACGGAGCGGCAGGGGGTCTGACGCGGCGCACCTGGCCGCTGTGGCATTCTCGATCGGCCCCGTGGTAGGGGACCCTCGTGCAGGAGCCCGCCACTCCCGACCGACCCGAGGGGGCGCCGTGCGTCTTCTGCGGCCACCGCTCGCACCAGCACGTCGAGACGCGCAGCGGCGCCCGGCCTCCCCGCGTCTTCTGCGTGGCGCGACGGGGAGAGGAGGACCGCGTGCGGGTTCCCCTCTGTGGCTGCACGCACTACGTGCGCAGCTCGGGCGACTAGCCCCCGCTACTGGACGCCGGGCCCGAGCTGGAGCGCCATGGGATCCACGCCGAGGCTCCGGATGGCGCGATCCCACATCACGTCGGGGGCGGTGTCGAAGACGAGGTCGGCCGCAGCGGGAGCCGCGAGCCACGCCGAAGCGGTGAGCTCCCGGTCGAGCTGGCCCGGTCCCCATCCCGCGTAGCCGAGCAGCAGCCGGCAGCGGCGGCGTACCACCTCCTGCGGATCGCTCTCGAGAATCCCGCGTAGCACCTCGACCGACGCGGTGAGGTACAAGCCCTCCGCCACGCACTGGCTGTCCACCGCCCCCGGGCTCTCGCCGAGCAGGAGAAACCCCCGTTCCGGCTCGACGGGGCCTCCTGACCAGAATACGAGCCCGTTGTCGCGGCTGACCGGGGGATCGAGCACCACGGCACCCGCGGCGCGCAGGTCGGTGGGCCGGTTGACGATGAAGCCGATGGCGCCCTCCGCGCCGTGCTCACAGAGCAGGACCACCGAGCGCGCGAAATTCGGGTCGGCCATCTGGGGCATCGCGAGCAGCAGGGTGGGGGCAAAGGAGCCGGTCGACGCCATGCGGCCGATGCTCCCTGGCCCCCGATGCATTGTCAACTCCGCCGCGACCGGACTTGCGATCGATGACGTCGTGAGGCTATGCGTCGCGGTGTGAGCGGGTCGCAGCGGGCATCGATGCCGCCGCGCGTCGGTATCTCTCGCCCAACGCGGCTCGCGGCGGTCGGCCTGGTGCTGGGCGTGGGAGGCCTGCTCGCCTACTTCTACGTCGTCTTTCACCTGGGAGCATGGCTGCCGCGCGTCCGCAACGACGCCGTGCCGAACTGGCTCCTCGTGGCGGCCGGTCTCTTCCTCTCGCTCCGGGCGGCAATGCACCTGGCGCCAGGTCGGCGCCTCGTGCCCGGTGTGCTGATCGGCCTGAACGTCCTGGTCGCGGGGGCCTTTGTCGCCATCCTCTACGTCGAGCCCGTCGTGCCGCTGGCCGAAGGACCCACGGTCGGGGTCGCGGCGCCCGATTTCGCACTCGCCGACCAGCACGGGGGCACGGTGCACCTCGCGGACTTCCGGGGTGCGCCAGTCCTCCTCGTGTTCTATCGTGGACACTGGTGACCCTTCTGCGTCTCGGAGCTGCAGGGCCTGCAGCTGAGCGAGGGCGAGTTCCGCCGACGGGGCTGCGCGATCGTGGCCGTCGCCGTCGACCCGGTGGAGACCAGCGCCGAGCTCACGCGTACCGCCAGTCTCGACTACCCGATCCTCTCGGATCCCGATTTGAGCATGATCGATGCATACGGCTTACGTCACCGGGGAGGGGGCCCCGACGGTCACGACGTCGCCCATTCCGCGTCGGTGCTGATCGATCGCGACGGCATCGTGCGCTGGACGTTCGTCACGCGGAACATCCGGGTTCGCCCGCTTCCAGGCGACGTGCTCGCCGCGGTCGACGCCTTGCCGGGCGGCCCAAACGCTCGCTAGGTCACGCGGTGTAGGGCATGGAGCAGGGTATCCACGTCGACGTATATCCGACCGACGCCGAAGCCTTCGAAGCGGCAGCGGCACTGGCCGCGACCCACCTCGGCACGAGCGGAGCGCGGCCGACCGTGGCGCTCGCGGGCGGACGGGGGGGGCGGGGCGTCATGGTCGCGCTCGCGGCGCGCAGTGACGTGCCCTGGGACCGCGTGGAGTGGTTCTGGGGCGACGAGCGTTGCGTGCGGGCCGACGATCCACTGAGCAACGTGCGGCTGGCGCGGGACTCGCTCTTCATCCCGCGTGGTGTGGCGGCCGCGGCCATTCATCCGCCACCGGTCGAGCTCGACGAGCCCGAGCGGATAGCGGCCGCATACGGGGAGACGCTGGCGGCGGCCCTCCCAGCGGGGCCGGCGCCTGTCTTCGACGTCGTGCTCCTCGGTCTCGGGACGAATGGCCACATGGCCTCCCTCATGCCCGGGTGCCGCGCCATCGCGGCCACGACCCCGGTGGCCGCCGTCGCGCTCGAGGAGGTGTCCGAGGACCCGTTCGTCCCTCGGATCACGGTGACCCCTCCGGTCCTCGCGGGCGCGCGGCACGTCGTCGTCACCGTGACCGGCGCCGCCAAGGCGAAGGTGGTGGCCCGCGTGCTCGCCGGGCCGCTCGCGCCCGAGCATCTTCCGGCCCAGCTGGTGCGACCGGATGCCCGCGTTACCTGGGTGATCGACCGCGCGGCGGCGGCCGAGCTCCTGCGCGACGCCCAGCGCGCGCCCGATCAGTAGCGGCGGTGCCAGAAGAGGTCTACCGCGCTGCCGCCGCGGGTCGAGGTGGACCCCCTGATCGAGATGTTGTGGGTGATGCCGTATTCGACGCCCACCACCTGCCCGACCCGTGACCCGAACTCCTGGGCGAGGGAGACGAAGATGTCGCCGGCGACGTAGCGGCCGACCGCCACGCGGCCGGGCTGCGTCGTCCTCTCGGGCATCTGGACCTCGAGCTGGTCGACGCCGAGCGTATCCATCACCGAGGTGCGCAACTCCGGCATGACGTAGCCGGCGGCGAGTGCGAGGGCCTGCTGCTGGAGCGCGGTGCTCTCGCCCTTGCCGAGGTCGCGCGCCGGCTTGCCGAAGAGCAGGACCGCCAGGATGTCCGCCTGCTCGAGCGGCGGATCCGAGGAGAGCCGGAGCGTGGGTTTCGACGCCACGCCGCCGACGTGCACGTTCACGCGGTAGCGCGGGTTCTTGAAGGTCGCCGTGATGTCGAAGCGCGGATCGGGTGGCGCGGCGCCGGTGAAGGTGATCGTGCCCTCCTCGAGCTCGAACTTGCGCCCCTGGAAGGTGTACCAGCCACGCAGCAGACGGATCACGCCGGTGATGTGGATGGGCTCGCCGGGCGCCTTCGTCACGTGCAGCTCGCCCCCCAGCTCGATGTCGGCGTCGGTCCGACGCACCCAGGCGTTCCGGGCGATGCGCACGTCGACGGCGAGGCGCAAGGACTCGCCGGCGGTCGCTCGCGGCGGCGGCGCCTCCTCGACGGCCGCTCCGACGATGACGATGCTCGGATCCGATTTCGGGGTTGCGCTTCCGCCCGGGAGCTCGGTGGGCCGCATCACCGCCCGCTCGACGTCCAGCTGCCCGTTCACCTCGGGTGCGAGGAGACTGCCGAGCAGGTGGATGTCGCCACTCACCGCGGTCTCGAGGACCGGCCGCTGGACGGCGAGGAACTCGCGGGCGTGGAGCGTCAGGTCAAGGCTCGTCTCTCCGCCCGGCAAAAGGGAGATGCGCCCGTTGCCGTCGAGCGCGCCGTCGCCGCCACGGGCGTGGAGCTCGTTCACCTCGAGGGTGGTGCCGGTCGCGTTCCCCTGGACGCGCAGCTCCTGGTACGTGACCCCCGTGGCGACGAGGGCCAGGCGCCCGTCATCGAGTGCCAGCCGGCCGCTCATCTGAGGGGCGGCCCGACGGCCGGCGACGGCGAGGTCGACGTTCACCCGCCCGGCAGCGTCCCGCACCTGGCCCGGGGCGAGGACGCGCACCACGCTGAGATCGAGCTGCTCGGCCCGCAAGCGGAGGTCGACCGGCTCGCTGCTCACGTCACGGCCAGGGCCCGCCCACGCCAGCTCCAGCGGAACCGTGCCATCGAACGTGAGCTCGCCGGCCTGAGGGTGCTGTATGTTGCCCTGGAGGGTGGCCTTCCAGTCGGCGTAGCGTGCGGTGAGGTGCACGTCGCCGTAGCCGACGTCGTCCACGCGGAAGCCCTGGGCCTCAAGGCTCGCCTCCAGCGCGGGGCGCTCCGCCGTCCCGGTGAGAGCAGCGTGGGCCGTCAACTCGCCGTCGCAGCGGGGGCCCCCTTCGAGGGCGCAGAGCGGTCCGAGGGCAAGCCGTGTGGTGGTCAACGTGGCCTGGCTCGAGCCGCGGATCGCGACGCGACCCGAAATCTCCACCCGCTGCGAGCCGGCGACGAGAAGCAGGCCCGGCGTGGTCACCTCGTCGGCGATAACGACGGCGGCGGGGCCGGCCAGGTGCCACGCCGGCCCCTCGGACAGATTCCAGACCAGCTCCTGGAGCGCGACGGTAATCCGGCCGGCGCCCTGGCTGGCCGTCAGCACGAGCCGATCGGCTGCCCCGGTGTCCGCCCGGGCCGAGGCGGTCACGCTGACGCGATCGGTTGCCTCGGTGCGCCGCCACTCGAGGTCGGCGGAGAGCTCGCGCGGGGGACGGTCGCGGAGCCTCGCCCCGCTCGCCGAGAGCCGGGCGCGGCCCTCGGGCGACGTCCCGCCCAGCCCTGTCAGGTCGATGGCGAGCCGGGCCTGGTCGGCCGCGACGGCCTGGTACCGGGGTGTCTTGAGCTCTGCCGTGGCCGCGACGGTGAGCGCGTCGAGGGAGCCGCGCCCCCTCGCCGTTAGGGCGGCCGTGCCGGCGACGTCCTGGCCGAAGCGCGGCCCCACACGGCCCAGATCGGCGGTGGCGGTCAGACCGATCTCGACCGTCCGCCGTCTGAGGTGTCCGGTGCCGCTCGCCGTCGCCTGCAGATCGGGTCCGTCGAGACGGGCCTCGAGGAGGCGAAATGTTTCACCGTCGAGCTCCGCCGCGACGGTTCCTCCGGAGAGCGGGACGCCGCGCAGCACGCCGCGCGCGACAGCGGCCCGGAGCGTCGCGCGACGATCCGTCGCCTCGGTGCCCCGCCCGGCGAGCGTGAAACGCGCCGCCAGTGACCCCGGCAGCGTTGCCACGAGCTCCCCGAGCTTCCGGCACTCGACGGTGCCGGCGGCGTGGTAGGAGAGCGCTGCGCCGGCGACGGCCGCTGCGCGGAAGTCAGCCGTCCCGACGGGGCCGAGCAGCCGCCCACGAAGGTGATGAACGCGAAGCCCGCTCCGACCATGGAGACTCGCCTCCGTGAGCCTGTGGCCGGCGATCTCCGAGGGCGCGAGGGCGATGTGATATGCGAGCGGGCTCTCGAGGCCGACGCCGATGCCGCGCACACGGCCGCGACCCGAGAGTCGTCCCCGCCAGAGCCCCTCCACGATCGCCCCCGGGTCCAGGTCGGCGAAGCCTGTACCGAGGGCATACCGGACGGGTCGGGCGGCAAGAGCGACTCGTCCCGTGACATTGGCCGTACCGCCGGCGTCGAACGCCGCCGTCGCGGCCACCGTGGCCGCCTGCCACGGTCCGGTCACCTCGAGGGTGGCGCGGACGCCGCCGACGATCCGGCTGGTCGGGACGATGGCACGCAGCTCGCCGGGGTCGAGGGCGAGCGAGACGCTGGCGGACACGTCGTCGCCGGGCGCGACGTGCCCCGTGGCCTGGAGCGCGCTCCGCGCGGTGGCTAGGCGGAGCTCCGGGACCCGGAGGGCATCGGCAGCCACCACGTGCGCCGTCCCTTCGAGCGGGGATAGGGCCATCCCCCGGGGCGTCAGGTGCAGGCTTGCCACCCGCACTTCCCGCCGCGCTGCCTCGAGCAGCACGCCTGCCGCGAGCTGGATCCCGGTGGCCCCGAGCCGCCGGGACGTCCCGTCGAGAAGCGCCACCACGACGCGGCCGTCGACCACTTCGAGATGACGGATCTCGATCACCCGCACGAACGACGGGGTCCTCTCAATCCACGCCGGCAGTTGCCAGCGGTCCCCGTCCCGCACGGCACGGATTTCCGGCTCGATCAGCCGGAGGCTCCGGAGCTGCAGGTGACCGCGCAGCAGCCCGAGCGGAGCGTACACCACGTCGATCCGCGGGACGCGCACGACGGTGCGCCCCTCGAGGGCGATGCGGAGGTCGAGGAGGTGTAGCGAGTGCCCGAGCATGCCGTCCACGCGGCCGAGCGTGACCTCGGCGTCGAGGTGCTCGCGCAGGACGTCGAGCAGGCGGGCGCGGACGATGTTCTGCACGACGCCGGTCCGGCTCGCGATCCAGAGACCCACGACGAGCAGACCGAGGACGGCGGCGAGCGCGATGGCCGCCCGGCGCAGGAGTTGCCGCATCCTTGCGCTCAGAAGGTTGATCCCAGACTCACATGCACCTGCCAGCGCTGATCGTTATCGGGGGGGTGTCCGGTCGGGAAGCCAAGATCGAGCCGCAGCGCCCCCACCGGCGACCGGTAGCGTACCCCGAAGCCGGTGCCGTAGCGGAACCGGCTGAACGGGAGGTCGTAGCTCTGGCGCGAGACCTGGCCACCGTCCAGGAAGACGGCGCCGCCGAAGTGCTCCGTGATCGGATGGCGGAGCTCGACCGAGGCACTGGCGAGCGAGCGCCCTCCGATGGGGTCGTCGTTCACGAGCGGGCCGATCCGGCGGCGGCCGTAGCCGCGCACCGAGTCGATGCCGCCGGCGTAGAACCGTTCGAAGAGCGGGATCTCCCGCGTGCCGGGAAAGGGATCCGCGGTGCCGACGCGGACGCGTGCTGCCCCGAGGAGGCCCCACACGAGGCGCTGGTACACGCGGCCTTCCCCGACCAGACGGAGGAATCCGAAGTCCCCGCCGAGGACGTCTCCGACCGGCTCGATGGTCGCTCCCGTCGCGAAGCCCCGCGTCGGGTCGAGCAGGTCGTCGGTCGTGTTCCAGTCGGCGCCGAAGCCGAACCCGCTCAGCACCCCGTGGGAGGGCGCACCTCCGGGCAGCGCCTTCTTGACCGCCGTGGACACCGAGGAGAGGAGATCGTACTCGATCCGATAGAAGGCATAGCCGGTGATCCGATCGCTCGCCTGCCATTCGAGACGGGGGCTGAAGCGGGAGCGGTCGAGCGTGTAGGTGTCCTCTTCCTCTTGTTGCTCGGTCAGCAGGAGCCGGGTGCGGTTCTCGTTCCCCGGGAAGTGCGGTTGGAGGAAGTCGGCGGTGATGTCGCGGTGGATGAACGAGGCGGAGGCAGAGAACCCGAGCTGGCGCGCCCCGCCCAGGAAGTTGTAGTTCCGCCAGCTGGCGAGGCCGCGCACCTGCTCTTCCGTATCGTAGCCCACGCCCAGGCGGACCTCGCGCGGCGGCGCCTCGGTGACCCGGATGTGCAGGTTCACGGTCGGATCGTCGGTCTTGTCCTCGTCGAGCCGCACGGTGCGGAAGAGGTTCAGGTTGATGAGGTTCGTCCGGGTCCGATCGAGACGGCTCTGCCGGAACGGGTCGCCCGGGTGGTAGGCGAGCTCGCGGCGCACGATCTCCGGGTCGATGGTCTTCGTGCCGCTCACCTTCGTCTCGCCGAACACCGAGCTCGGGCCGCTCTCGGTCTGGTAGGTCACGGTGGCGACGTCGCGCTGGAGGTCGAGCTCCGCCCGCTTGTGGACGACGACGCGCGCATAGCCGTGCTCGCGGTAATACGTGCGGAGGAACACGTGCGCCCGATTGTAGGCCTCTTCCGTGAAGACGCGCCCCACGACGATCGGCAGGTGATCGAGCAGAAGCTTGCGTTGATCCGCCGCGAGCTCGACGCCGCCGAAGGTCACGTCCACGTGCTCGACGTAGACCGGGTGGCCCTCGTCGACGTAGATCACGATGGTGAGCGCGTCGCCTTCCGCGGGAAGCTCGAGGTCGTACGCGATCCGGGCGTGGTGGAAGCCGAGGCTCCGGTAGACCCGGGCGAGACGGTCGAGATCCGTCCGGAAGGCGACCGGATCGAAGTCGGGTCGGTGACGCCAGAGGGCGAACCAGGGTCGGGGCTTGTTGGCCATGACCTTGACCAGGTCGCCCTTGTGGACGGCGTGTATCCCCCGGAACCGCACGCTCCGGATCTTCCACTCGCGGGCAGGATCGAGCGCGTCCAGCTGAACGGCCCCTCCGGGCGCCGAACGGAGTGCCGCGACGAGGAGCAGAAACCCCGCGAAGCGCCGCATGGGGTGCCACTCGTAACAGCCCGTACCCGAACTGCAACCCGTGACCGCCCGCGGTCTTGACCTGGGAGGCTTGGACGCGGATCCTACGACGAGCGGACGGGGAGCCGGGTGGGCCGGGTACCTCCCCCCGCCAGGAGGCAGGATGGCAAAGGAAAGCCTCACCGTCATCGACAATCGAAGCGGCCGCCGCTTCGAGGTCCCGATCGAAAACGGCGCGATCCGTGCGACCGATCTGCAGCAGATCCGCGTCACGCCCGAGGAGCCGGGACTCGTGTCCTACGACCCGGCGTTCATGAACACGGCGTCGTGCAAGAGCCGCATCACCTACATCGACGGGGACAAGGGCGTGCTCCTCTACCGGGGCTACCCGATCGAGCAGCTCGCCGAGCGGAGCAATTTCCTCGAGACGGCGTACCTGATCGTCAAGGGCGAGCTGCCCACCGCGGAGCACCTGCGGCAGTGGACCCACAACATCACGCTGCACACGATCGTCCACGAGAACATCAAGGCCTTCATGGACGGCTTCCGGTACGACGCCCATCCCATGGGGATGCTGGTCGCGACGGTGGGGGCGCTCTCCACCTTCTACCCCGACGCGAAGCAGATCCACGATGCGACCTCGCGGCGCATCCAGACCCATCGGCTGCTCGCCAAGATGCCGACCATCGCCGCCTTCGCTCATCGGCACGCGATCGGCATGCCGTACGCCTACCCGGACAACGACCTCTCCTACACCGGCAACTTCCTCAGCATGATGTTCAAGATGACCGAGCTGAAGTACCGGCCGAATCCGGTGCTCGAGCGAGCCCTCGACGTCCTCTTCATCCTGCACGTCGACCACGAGCAGAACTGCAGCACGAACGCGATGCGCTCGATCGGCAGCTCGCAGGTGGATCCGTTCTCCGCCCTGGCGGGCGCCTGCGCGGCGCTCTACGGGCCGCTCCACGGCGGCGCCAACGAGGCCGTGCTGCGCATGCTCGAGGAGATCGGCTCGGTCCACAATATTCCCGCCTACATCAAGCGGGTGAAGGCCGGCGAGGTCCGGCTCATGGGCTTCGGCCACCGCGTCTATAAGAACTTCGACCCGCGCGGGAAGGTCATCAAGAAGCTCGCGGACGAGGTCTTCGAGGTGACGGGACGGAATCCGCTCCTCGACATCGGCCTGGCGCTCGAGCGGATCGCGCTCCAGGACGACTACTTCGTCCAGCGGAAGCTCTATCCGAACGTCGACTTCTACTCCGGGATCATCTACCAGGCGATGCGCTTCCCGGTGGACATGTTTCCCGTACTGTTCGCCATCCCGCGCACCGCGGGCTGGATGGCCCAGTGGCTGGAGATGGTGCAGGACGAGGAGCAGCGGATCGCGCGTCCCCGGCAGCTCTACCTGGGCGCGCAGCGACGCGACTACGTGCCGCTCGACGCGCGCGAGCCGAGCTCCGCGGCCTGAACCTCGAGCCGGGCCGTCTGCGCGGATCGGACGGTCCGGCAAATTTTCGCCGCTCGGGGGCGGGGAGCCCCCGGTCTTGCTGCGGTCGGTGCTCGACCGACCGGCATGGCCGTTGCTCCGGCAGCGCCCATGTCCGTCCGCCGGCAGACGGACGCCGCGCTGCTCGTCCAGCGGCTCCGCGTCTGCTTCTGGATCAGCCTCTTCTCGATCGGGCTCTTCGCGCTCGGCGACCTGCGCCTGAGCCCGTCGGTGCTGCGGGGGCTCTACCTGCTGAAGGGGGCCCAGGTCGCGCTCATCGTCGCGGCCCTCCGCGCCCTGGAGGCCCCCGACCGCTGGGGCGGCGGCGCGCTGATCGGCGTTGCCACCGCGGCCTCGATCTGCCTCACGACGGCGGCTGCCGGCATCGTGAGCGGCGACGCCGCGACCACGCCCCTCCTCCTCGTCCTGCTGGCGTTCACGACGGCCACGGTCCTGCCCTGGAGCGTGCGGGAGCAGCTCGTCACCGCGGGCGCAGCCGCCCTCGCCACGGCGGTGAACGTGCAGCTGGTGACCGGCCTCCGCGCCGCGCCCGCCTATCCGGCGGTCGCGGTCGTGGTCGCCTTCGTCACCTCCGTCGTCGTCGCGCGGGTGATCGAGCGGCACCGTCTGGAGCAGGCACGGGTGGAGAACGGTCTGCGGGACGCCCAGGCGCGCCTCCGTCGCTCGGAACGGCGGCTCCGGGGGCTGCTCGAGAGCATGCCGAACGCGGTCGTCGCCTGGGACATGGAGCGGAAACCGCTGTTCGCGAACGCCGCCTTCGAGCGGCTCACGGGCTACGACCTGGCGGATCTCTGCGAGCGCGGCCCCACGGGGCACGTCCACCCCGACGACCTGGGGCGGCTGCAGCAGATCCTCGACGGTGTGGCGGGCGGCCAGCAGTTCTCCGACATCGAGCTCCGCGTCGTGCCGAAGGAGGGGCCCATCCGCTGGTGGTCGAGCTCGTGGAGCCCGCTGCTCGACGAGGAGGGAGGGCAGATCGGGATCCAGACGGTCGCGGTGGACACCACGGCCCGCCGGCACGCGGAGCAGCAGCTCGACCGCTTCTTCGAGAGCGCGCAGTTCTTCCTCG
>Ga0126369_10000929_pt1 | contig 19797 bp, 15 predicted proteins | sample PanSoiMetaPlot_1_FD_109646 | JGI IMG/M metagenome (GOLD analysis project Ga0126369, IMG submission 109646) | Tropical forest soil microbial communities from Panama - MetaG Plot_1 | ecosystem: Environmental > Terrestrial > Soil > Tropical forest > Bulk soil | place: Panama | collected 2016-02-17 | reverse complement strand
GCACCCAGGGCCATTCCGCCGCCGATTATGCCTCCGGCTTCTTCCGGAGTCTCGGCTCCGGCGGCAAGCGGGACGGCCATCACCCCAGCCGAGATGGCGTGCCCTGGGATCTTCAGGAGCGGCGCTAACGGCCCCATGTTAGCCTGGGCAAGGTTAGTACCCATCCGAATATCTTGCCCCTGTTGAATCACGGTCTTACTGACCGGCTCCCAGACATTCTTCCGCATCCACTGCGGGGCGTTACCAACGGCTTCTCCCACGGCTTCACCTGCTTTCGCAAAAGCTTCCGGGATCCGGCCCCTGGTGCCGCCGACAAATCGAAAAAACGGTTTGAAGGGCGGCGGTACAATGATGTTGCGCAGCTCGCGGTAAGCCTGTTGGCCAGCCATCCGTCCAATTTTTGGGCCGAAAGCTTCAGCCCCGGACTCCAGAATGCTTCGCCTTGCCAGGGTGCCTTCTATGCCGCGCCCAAGCGCTTCCACGCCTGTACCTACCAGCGCCCGTCCGACCGTGGTCTTGGCCAGGAGCCCTAGTCCTTCGCCGCCAACTAAGAAGAGCGCGTTGCTCGGGTTAAGTACGAAGGTGGCACCAGCCTGGGCTTCCGGATCAATATCAACTCCCTGCTCGTGCAAGGCCTGAAGCGTGTCGAACTTTCTGCCGGTGACTGATTCAAGGAACTTCTGGTCCTCGGGCGTTATCTCGCCTCGTGAGCGATTGATAGCTTGCTGGAAGCGGTTCCGCATCCAGTCCATCTTCGAGCCGATCACAGAGCGTTGCTGGTCCTCGGGCAATTGAGCGATCTCTTCCCAGCTCATCTGGTTGGGGTCAGTCTGTTTGACTCCGACTTTGGAAAGCTGCCTGGAAATCCAGTTCCGCCCGTTCTCAAAGAGCTCCATCGTCTGCTCGTCGCCGCCCTCCAATCCGCTTACTAATGTCCGGATGATCCCTTGGTCCTGGGCAGTTAACTGCTGGCCGCTGGCCAGTTTGCCAAGGACCGGCACGAGCTGGGCCCCGGTGATTCCGAACTTGCCTAGTTGCCGCAAGAGCTCGGGTGACTCGGCGATCGCATGTCCCAGCCCTCCGAGAAAGCGGACAGTGTACTCCGCACCGCCAGGATCATACTGTTTATCCTTGAGCTGCCGTTGGATGGCGGTCACCAGCGTGTCCTGGACGCTCTTGTCGTAAGGCAGCTTGGATGCTGAGACAGTCAGATCCTGGGCGTTACCTTTCCAACTCCTCGCCGCCGCGACCCGATCGTCCAGTCCGTAAGTGTACTTATTGGCCTCACCGTTAACCTGGACGTCTTCGCCTTTAGCGTCCGGATCGTCCGGAGCCCGGACATCAACCAGGGCATGGGGCGCTTTCTCCGCTTCGGCCTGGGCCGCGGCGTCAGCCTTCCCGGCCTGTTGCGCGACAGCGGCTGCACCCGGCTGAACCTGTTCGGCTACTTGTGTAGGAGTCGGTTCAGGCGGTGCGACACCGGGTCCGAAGCCGACGTCGACCTCCTTTGGAATCGTGACTGGCGCTTTAGCTGGAGCCGGTTTAGGGGCTGCAGGTTTTGGAGCTTCAGCGGTCGGTGTCTCCTGGGCCTCAGGCGGCACGAAAGTTGTCTTCGTTTCCTCGGGTTGGAACTGAACCTCTGGGGGTACAAACGCCATTTATTTCTTGTACCAAGTTTTGCCTCGATAGATGAAGGGGTCACCCTTCTTTAACCTGTTGTACGCTGCTTCATCGTTCTCGACATCGGGAGGAGTAGGACTCGGCGTAGGGCTGGGAGTGGGGCTAGGACGCACTGTAGAGGTCGCAGGCGCGTTTTCTCGACTGGACCCTCCTGCTATCATTGACAGTAGGTGATCGGTTTGTCGGCTAGCTTTTGGGTACGCTGTCCGGTAAGAATTAGCCTGATCCCGAAGCCTCTGTTCCATCGCCCGTATCTTGTACATCTGGGTCGTGAAATCATCGTTGGTCCTTGGCATTTGGCTTTCGCTGAAACGCATCCCTACTCTGCCAGCCGTTGATCCCTTGGAAGCCGCTTCGGCAAATGGCAAAGCTATTTGGCCACGAGCCGCATCCAGCTCTTCCATCTCAGGAGTAACAAAGTTGCCTGCGAAGGCTTTAGCCAGAGCTGCCTGCCACCCGGTATCACCACTCATCTTGGCTTCCAAGGCCGCTCGTTGCCACCACGCTTCATCTCCATGGACGGCGTGATAACGTGCTTCCAGTTCTTTCCAGTGATTGATGGCTTCCTGGGTCTGAAGCATCGCCGGTATTTCTTGTCGCGCCATTTCAGCTACCGCTTTTTTGTCTGGATCCGTTATCTTGACACCGTTCTTTGCCGCTTCGGATTGGTAAGGCGCATCCTTATAATGACGGATTTCTTCTCCATCGCCTACCTCGTCACGAAAATAAACCCGGCGTTGTTCATCCATGAAGATCGGCTGTCCGTTAATGAGCCCGGCAAAGCGAGGATCATGAGAGATGTAAGGATCCAAATGACTGTAATCCTGTGGTCCGGACCATTCGGGCGCAGCATACTGCTGGATTAAATCATTGTGATCCCGAAAGGCTGGTAACTGTTCAGCGCCTTCTCCTTGGGCCTGGGCCCCGCCTTGGTCGGCAGTTGCAGGCGCAGTACTCGGGGTAACCGTTACCGTCTTGTTGCCCCAAGCACTCGTGTCCAAAGGTGCAAGTGGCGCGCCTTTCTCCTCGGGAGGCTGCGTTGTACTCTCAGTGTCCTGGGGTCTTCTCAATTTGCCAACCGGTCCTTTACCGCTCGAAGCGTATAGCTCACTTGCAGGCGGACCACCTTTGCTCGGGACATTAGTAGCCGCCGCCAGTTTGGCACTGAAGTCACTTCCCCTGGTCAGGTCGCCTCCCATCGAAGGGCCATTGGTCCCTGGGGTTTGCGGCGCGGCGTTAAAGCCGCCCAGTGGTCCGCTCGGTTTCAGGTCGCTAGCCTGGGCATCGCTGATCGGTGCGCCGCGATCGGCATCATCATCCGGCTCATCCAAGGTGGGAAGCGCCGCGCCGGTTCGTGCTTTCGCTTTCTGTGCCATAGTTAGTAACCGCTGTACTCTCTGGTGAGATCGGTGTCCTCCGAGCCGCCGCCGCTGCTCTCGGTCCTCTTGACCATGCCTGATGTAGCCGCATGCTTGCGCAGCTCAAACTGATTAGTGCCCATCAACTCGGTCTCGCGTCTAGCCTTCTCGGCTGCAGCCTGCTCCTCGGCAGTCTTGGCTGCAGTCGATGGAGCGATCGCTCTAGTCCGCTCCCTGGCCTCCGCAGTCTCTGCGGTGGTCTTGGCTATATTAGCTTGCTGGATAGCCGCATCTGCCGGACTCATAACCTTGGCGGTAAACCCGCTTGGACCCATCTCGTAGGATCGGTACTGGGCCAAGTTCGGATCATTTGCTGCTGCGATCGCGCCTCTCTGGGCTAGCTCTTCAGCTTGAATCTGCTGAGCCGTTTTGCGGTTAGTGAGAAAGTCGGTGGCCAGCTTGGCCCCAGTCTGTAAGCCGCCCTCAATTGCCCCGGACAAATTGGGCGGCTCCCATGGCACACGCATCGGCATCGTCGACCCGTAGGTGTTAGCCGCAGGCGGGGTAAAGACCGGGAAGTTGAGGCTCATCCGCGGCCCGGTCTGCATCGTTGAATGCACGTCGGTTGGGATATTGAATGGCTCCAGAACCTCCGGACCGAACCCCATGGGTTGTTGGGCTGGCATACTGTCTCCTAGTTATTCACAAAAAGGGGTACTTATTCACATTTCGTTGCATGATTTTCATGCAAAACTACTGGTCACCCGTAAAATGCGGTCTGCGGCCTGCGCCCGATCAGGGTTGGCGCTTGTTGGTTAAGGCTTGGGATCTGGCCACCCTGGATGATCTGTGGCATGGTGTTGACGTTGCCGATCGCTGTCCCGGCTTGCTCCAAGGCCTTAGAAATCCCGCCTAAGGCACCTTGGACGCCACCGGCTACACCTCCAGGACCACCCGCTTGCTTCCCTTGCATAGCGCCTGCCGCTCCGCTCCCGGCTAGCCCGGCTAAGCTCTCGCCACCACCTCCTCCACCACCCAGCGAAGAGGGCGCTTGGTTCTTGTAAGGCACCGCCTCTGCCCCTGGGAGGTTGGGTTGCTGAAACTGGGTGGGTTGATTAGGCACTGCTGCTGCCTGGGCCGTGGTCGTCTGCTCCGGCGGCGGGGGCTGGACGTTGGTCGGGATTGCTGCCGGGCTCGGAGGCGATCCGTAGGTCCAGGTAGTATTAATTTTCTGAGGTGTCTGCGTACCGGCTGGAGTAGCGCCGCTCGGAGCTTGCTGGCCGGTGCCCTGGGGGTTGTTAAGCAGCCATTGGCCCAGGCTGTAAAGCGAGTTTGAAAATACGTTACCGGGCATAAGCTTTTAGAACTGTCGAGGTGGATTAGTGATATCAGTGCTGGCCAGTGGCGTTTTGCCGTAAGGGCCCCAAGCCCAGTCAGGTTCAGTACCAGTGACCAAGCTGGGCTGAGCCGCAATCGGGTTATAAATATCTCCGCTGCCTAGCGGCCTAGGCCTCCAATCAGGCCTGTACGCCCAGCTCTCGCCCGGCGGGCCTTGTGACGGCCAATTACCCGGTGGCGCTGGAGTAGCTTTGGAGGCCGGATGTGTGCCGCCACCGTGGCCGATATGTTGTCGGCCCTGGGCCAGAGCATGCGAGATCCCGCTTAGCGCGGTGCCTCCGGTCCGGTCCGGCGTAGGCTGACCCTGCTGCTGCGGTGCCCATTGGCCGAGCGTGCCGCCAAAGAAATGGGAAATGGTCTGGCCGATCCGTTGCAATAGGCCGGGATGCGACGGCACCTGGACGTTGACTTGATTGTTCTGGCCGGGTTGCATCGCCCAGCCTTGCGCCGGTTGCGCCCGCGGCACTACGCCGACAGGGTATGCCCGTCGTACTTCCGGCTGCTCCTGTGGCAGCTTGCCCAGGTTAATGGTCTGCTGTCCAGGCTGGCCTTGTCCTGCCCCCTGGTCAGCCACTTGTCCAACGGTCTTGCCACCACCAGTTTGTTTCTGAGCTGCACCTTGAGCCGTGGTGTGCTTTACATGCGTCGAGCTGCCGTCCTGATTAACAACTTTGTGTTCTACGGCGATCGGTACGCCAGATGAGTACTCGCCCTCAAAACCCTGATTAGCTCCTAACGGTTGGGAGGCTGCGGTCTGATTAGCTGACCACCTGGGCTGCATCACTGTACCAGGATAGCCGCCAGCCGGTGCCGCTGTGCCGGGAGTGTAAGTGCCCGGAGCCCTGGCCTCGTCCTGGGCAGCAGGATAGCCGCTAACCGTTCCCGTTGTGCCGGGAGTGGAAGTACCAGGATAGCCGCCGCCTTCAATCGCCGCCACGTCCTTATTTTCAGCTCCTTGTCCCGGTGGTTGAGTCGGACTTGGCCACCTCGGCTGCATGACCGATCCTGGATAACCACCTGGGACAGAAGCTGGATAGGTTTGGGTTCCGGCAACATCCTGGGGTGGACCTTGGCCAGCCCGCTGCGCGATCATTCTGGTTACAGGAGGGAGGCCTTTAGACCCTTCCACTCCAGACGGCTCGCCTCCTGCTTCGATGGCTGCAACGTCTATATTAGGCACGGTTGGCTTGACAGGCGCTGCAGCCCTTACCCATTGAGGAGACTGCACTGAGGGATTGTAGACCGGACTGGTCGGTGTGAAGTAAGGCTGGCCCTCGCTGCGAATCTCAGGATATCGGAATGGTTGCTGCGGCGGCGGCTGGCCTCCGACCACCCGCTCAGTTGGAAAGTAGGTCTTAGGTGTCGGTACGCCGGAGGTGTACTCGCCCTCAAAGCCCTGGTTCGGCCCCTGGGCAGGCACGCCGGAGGTGTACTCACGTTCAAAGCCCTGGTTCGGTCCCGCGGTTCGGGTCCGCCATTCCGGGAAGTAGCTGGGGCCTGTGGCTGTCGCGTTAGCGTCGGTATCCAACCTGCGGCCCTGGGGCGTGTTAAGCCAGCCTTGCAACTGGTTAAAGCTTTTCTGAAAGATGTTTGCCATAGGTTTTACTCCACTGCTTTGAGCCGTTCCAGGGCCACGCCCAGTTCATAACGAGTTGAAAAGCCGGTCTCGGTCACGAAGTCTTCCACTGAACCATCCACTGTCAGCCCGGTTTTCTGGCAGTGCTCGTTTAGCTGCACCTCGACGGGTTTAGCGGCATTTATTAACAAGGTGTCATCCACTTTTCTGGCCTGGATCTTCGATTCTTTTTCCACGCATTCCTTGGCCCAGTAGATATAGCTGTTATGTATCTTCAAGTAGTCCAAGGTCAGTTTCGTGCTCTCGATTGGCACGAGCGAGCTCGCCAGCCAGTGGTGCAGTTTCCGTACCGTGGCCATTTTGATCATCAGGAGAAGGAACTCGCCGATGGTCAGGTTGTTTTGCCTGATCCAGTTCTCGATCTCACCCATCCCAGTCAGGTTGTGCCGCATTAGGAAGCGTTGTTGCTCCACCTCAACGTCGAGCTCTGCAACTTGAACGCCGAGCATTTCCGCCAGTTTATGCGTTAGATGAAAGTTCTTGGCGTCCCAGAAGATCTGCGGGTAATCGATCGCATTAAGAGCGACGTAGCCCTCGATATTTTGCTGGGCTACCCGCGTACTGGACACCGTGACCAGCCTGTCCCTGTCATACTGCGCCCAGAAGAACTTGGACAACGATTTATCGGTCGGCTTAACGCTCTGAGGATCCTGTTGCAGCGTCTGATAATTTGTCAGCAACCATTCGGCATCCAGGTACTTCTGACTGATTAAGTTATTCACAAGAAAAGCAGCGGTGTTCTCACCCAGGATCGGTATCCAGGCTGCGAGCAGCGCCATCTCGGCCCGCAACGTGAAGTGAATCGCCCGCGCCGCCGACAAGAGTGCTTCTTGGATATCGACCGAGATGGCCAGCATCTCGGCGTAATGCCAGAGCGTGGCCCGGATATCGACCAGTGGTATAGTCACGCTTTGGTACACTCCTTTGAGGTCGCGATGGTAAAGGAGCGCCACCTCGCTGTCGTCCTCGGTTAGGCCATCCCGATACCAGCGGAAGATCTCCCCTGCCCCGATCATGCCCTGCCGCCAGAGGTCCGCGGCGCGCAAGGCTCCCATTGAAGCTGCGCCATAAACTTTGATCTCCTTACTCAAGGCGAACACCAGCTCCTTGTGCCACACCGAGAGATTCTGCAGAAACTCGCCGTCAATCAGCAATATCCGCTCCGGCTGGACTTCGACCGCATCGGAGAGAATGTCGCCTTGGCGGGCCGGTGGCCGGAAGATCATGTTGGGACACAACTCAACCGCCCGGTAAAGCGGCAGACTCGGGCCCAGGTAACAGATTATTTTCTCATCTTGCGGCATAACGTTGAGCGAAATCGAACAGCCTTTTGCTTGGTTGCCAGTAACCGCATTTGTATTGCTCCAGGCAGGGCGCAATGACCTTTACGACCGAAAGGTTTGGGTAAGGCTTTCCGGCGTCCCGGACGTAGAATTCTGCAAATCCGTTATCGGCGAGAAGCGCGGTAGCCCTGACCAGTTCATCGCTGGCCGTAATGGATTCAGGCGGCTCGTAATCAAATGACTCATCTGCCGGTAGCGCCATGATAGCTTCGTAGGCCATCGGCTGATCAAAGCGCTTCATCAGCACGAAAGACCGGCGCAACATATCGTCTCGGGCACCCGAGATATAGCAGGCCCGTGACTGAACAGCCTCCAGGAGCGCTCTCTGGATCGAGCCGGTCCTGGTGCCAGCGCAGCCGAAGCCGTTGAAGAGACCCGCGGGCGTGTCGGTTAAATCGTAGATCAATGCCCAGGTGACCGGCAGGCCGGTGTCGGTGGAGACATCAAAGAGAACCACCTTAATAGCCAGATCATCAAAGCGATTCACGATCTCCTGAAACCATGCCCAGTCCTGTGAACCGTCCAGATCGATCCGGCTGGGCCAGACACCCATCCGCTCAATCAGATGCGTCCACACTGTCCAGCCGTCACGTTCTACCACCTCGTAAAGGCCCTGGAGCACCGCATCGTCCCTTGATGCGCCGGTCGCCCAGCCGTTCGTGCTGGACTGCAGGCGCATCAGGTTAAGCGCATTAAGCTGGTTGATGTAGACCGCCTCGGAGGGAAGCAGGTACTTGAGCTGGTCCAGAGCTTGAATGGGAGCGACGACATCCCAGTCAAACACGCTTAGTTTGGTGACAAACGCGCCCTTGGCGAGATGCCACTTGTCCGGCGAGACGATCTCAAAATCGCGCCAGCGACTCATCTGCGAGATAGTCTTGTTCTTCTGGATTGGTTGCGGACTCTCGGCGTAATGGAACTCGATTGATTCGGCAATGGTTCCGGCCCGCGCCATCATGGTGTTGAGTCCTTTGCCGGAATTGATCGAGATCGAACTAGCCAGGGGCCGGGTCGAGGCCCAGACCGGCACACCCAAATGATCAAAGCCACCGATCTCGCAGACCCTGGATATACCGAATTTGCTCCATAGCTCCTCGGGGCTTAAACCATTCAGCCAGCGGGCGGTACGTTCGCGCTCGGCTGTTCTGGAAAGAGGCTTCTTCATACGGCTGCGGCAGTAGCCGCCCCAAGGGCAGCACTCCCCATACTCATGGCTGCAGAGGTGTTGGCGTTTTGCGCGCCTGCGGACAGTCCGGCTTGCTGCGCAGCCATGTTGGTCTGGAACTGCGCATTCTGCACCTGCGCGCCGTAGACACCCCAATTGTAGTTGTTGCGATTTGTATTTTCGGTGATCATCGCTTGGGCGGTCCCTTGACCACCGATCCCGTACTCGCGGCGTGGGAACATGGAGGTTCCCAACGCGAGTTCCTGGGCTCCAATTTGTTTTTGCTGCTGTAAATAATTGGCGACATTTAAACCGAAGTTGCGCGCTACTGCCGATTGGCCTGCGGTAGCCTGGGCATTGGGAGTAGGCGGAGCTTGTCCGCTTCCCGCCGGGCCTTGGCCACCAGTATAGGTGCCCCCCGTTCCGAATGCGCCGGTTGCACCCATAGCGGTGGTTGCCTGCTCCAGGCCAGCCCGCATCATCTCGTTCTGGACCCCCGCCGGTAGCGGCGCGTTACCGGTGATATCAGAGAGCATCTGTTTCTGAAAAGCTGTTTGAGCCGCCTCCAACTCCGGATGTTTAACGCCAAACTCGTAATCGCTGAGGTTGTAGGCCGCTTGGTCGGCATTGACTGCCGCAAGACTCACTCCCTGGATATCGAGAGGTTGATAAGGCGGAATGGCTGGGGGTTTATACTTCGGTATGGAGGGTGCTTTGGCTCCCATCTGCTGTCTCCTTCGGTTCGAAAAACTTTAGGGGGCTCGGAACGAAGTCTAAGTGCTTCATCAACCCGGCTTGAAAGTGCGCCGAGCGCTCGTCATAAATCACGAATGCTCCCTCGTAATCTTCCCTCACTTTTTCACAGAGCATTCGACCACCTTCTAAGAAAACCCGTGGCGCGATCTTTGGGTGTACTGCGGGATAGAGGACCGGCGTCATCCGTACCTCCACGTAAGCCACCAGATCCTCGTCGTAGAACCACAAGATAAGCGGCAAACCGATCGGTTTATGGCCAAAATCGTCGGCGAATTCCCGGACGCCGTAGCGGTCCAGCTCGGCCTGAGAATTGACCTGGATGAGTTTGAATTGTTCCCTCATATGTAACGGATCACGAGATTCATCGCCTGCCACTGCGGGTTGAGATAGATGCGCCCATTGCGTTGGGTGACCGGCAGACCGTCCGCCGAATAAACCGGCCAGTTGGCAGCGACGTTGCCGTCCTGGGGATTGACGACCGATCCGCCAGTGGAATCACCTAATGTTCCGGCGTTCTTTCGGCTCCCATAGGCCAGTACGTACAACTCTGGCAGTTGCTCGGGCTGGAGCAGGAACCAACCCACGCCTCCGGTCGTGCCGTTGTTGTAGGTGTTCCCGCTAATGCCGTCGTAGCCAGCCGGGACCATGTACTTACCGCATGGCGGCAGATTAAAGGTGTTGCTCCCATCGCCTGCGCCCCACTGGGTGCCGATTCGCTGGAAGAGCCGGGAGTATTGGTTGCGGCTGATTGCTTGCCCCTGGCACAAGAGCCAGCGCGGGGGCGCACCGGGCCCGCCCCAGAACGCGCACATCCCAATTGGAGTCTGATCCTCCATCGGCTGGTACTGGCCGGTGCTGTAGTCGAAGACATACAAGTCGGTTCCATTCATCCACCAAGGCCCGACATCGGTCTTCGGTTGCGGCCCGCCATATTGCGCCTGGAAAACCGTACTGGTTTGAATGGTGCCGGTCAGCCGTTCGGTCAGGGCGTTGGCAAATTCTTGACAATTCCCGCGAAAACCCACTGGAAACGCGCCCATCGTAAAATTGATCTGAAGTGTCTGTCCTGGCATTAGTTGAATGTCCTTACCCAGCTTTGGGTGAAGGTTAGGGTTAAGGTTTCGCCAGCGAGCTTAGATTGCCGTTGCCCGCAATCGATCCGTAAGACTTGGTTGGCTACTGTGTCCGGAATTCCCAGGCCGAAACCCACGAAGTTAAACGCTACCGTAGCCGGGAAGCTGGCGCTCTTGGAAATCGTGAAACTCTTTCCGGTGTACGCTCCCAGGGCATAGGTAGCGGTGTTGTAAGAGGGAGCGCTGGTTGAGGAACCAATTGGCGCTGCTGGGTTAAAAGGTACGTCGGCGGCGAAGATCTGACCGATCTGCGAGGGTTCGCCGGAAAGGATCTGGCCGACACCGATCGTCGTAATTCCACTCGGGTCAACAATAGCGATGCCGTAATCCTGGGCGATCTCGCTCATGTTCATCCAGCCGGTCAGAGTACCGACAGAGGGGGCTCCTGGCCCCAGGATGCCATGACTGTTGGCGTTGACCGTGATCGCAGTCAGAGCCGGGCTCTGGCTAATCGAGGCTACCTGATAGTATTGCCCAGGCGGATTGTCGTAAGCACTGCTCGTGCCTGAGATGACAATCTTGTCGCCGACAAAGAACTGAGCCCAAGCCTGGATGTCAATTTCGAATCCGCTCGGGATCGGCACCACCTGATACATGGCGTACTGCCTGGGTAAGCCCGTAATCTTCTGACTCGTAGGCACTGACTGGGCAACGGACGGTCCGATTCCGATTTGCAACTGGTAAACCACCTCCAGTTGTTGGCCTGGATTGTTGCCGACCGGGCCATTGACCTGGAGCCCTGGGGAAAGGACCACGCGGGCGAAGATGTCCGGCTGGCCCATGATCGCTCCATTAGAGAACCCGAGCTCGTAATAGGTGTGACCCGCCGAGGTCTCGATCGGAAAGAGATAGGTCCGCTGGAAGCTGACCAGTGCCCCCTGTTTAAGTGTGTAGTTGTCGCCCTGGTTCTGGCTGTAGTTGTTGGTCCGGTAGACTTCGGCGTTGAGCTTGGTCTGAGCCACGCGATACATCACAAAAGCCGTCCCGCTCGGGATCGTGTTTGAACGGTCCACGGTCACATGCGTGGCGTCGGTGTAGCCGGTGATGTAACACTGCTGCCCGGTGCTAAAGACGACCAGTTTACCGACATCAAAGTTGGTCCAGGTGGCCGCGCTCGCGGTTAGCACTGTCCCAGACCAAGTGGCCACGGCAGAAGGGGTGTCCTTGGTTGGCGTGTTGTCGGTCCCGCAGCACGCGTACAAAAAGACATCAGCGATTCGCACCGTGGCGAACTTGTCCAGGCCCTGATCCAGAATCAGGTTGGGTTGCCAGTCGCGTTCCTCGACGATCTTCCCGGCTTCTCGAACCCGCACTTTGTAGCGGCCTTGGACTCCTATGGTGCTCATGTTATTGGATAGTTCCTCCCGCCATGGCGGCGCTGAGGGCGAATTGATCTTTCTGGACCGGCGGCGCAATCGCCTGAGTCTGCAGGTAGCCGCTGCTGAATAACGTCGAGAGGTTAAGCCGGGTGTACTGTCCGCTCGGCACCAGCGTCTCGGCAAGCACGCCCGAGCTGAAACCGCTGCTGAAAGAGACATAGTGAAAAGGCCTTTCCGGGAGCTGGCGAATGATTGAATCGGGAATGTCCGCGCCGCCGAGCGCATCATAGGAATCGTCCGGCACTCTGGGAGTGTAGGTTCGGGCGAATCGTTCTGTGGCGGAATAAGGCATTAGCTGAACCTGGGTTGGTTGGAAACATTCTGGGCGAAGAAGACAAAGAGATCGGAGGTCACCGTGGTGACAATCGCGCACTTGTGCTGGTTGGTGGCTCCGGTCACCGAGACCAGTCCGATCGAGGCATCAGTCGGATAGACCGCGCCAATGATCTGGGCCTCGCCTAATTCGAATGGCGGGGTATCCATTACAACTGTCTTGGTGCCGCCTCCGTAATAGCTGTACCGGACAATCTTGACGGTTTGCTGAGTGTTAAAGAGCGGGGTCAGGTCGATGTACTGCTGAACGGCAACGTTGCCGTCCGGGCCGAAGTCACGGTTGTAAACGAAGGTCTGCAGGACGTTATCGTTGGTGTCGCGAATCTCTATCCCACACGGCCCGGCATAGAAAGCGTCATTGGCCGCGATCCCATAGTCCCAGCCCGGCCACCAAAACCCGATTTGCTTGATCTGACTTCCGCTCGGTGAGAGCGCCATGGCGATCTGGGTCTTATGCGGATCAGACTGCAGACTAAGAGCCAGGGTGACATTGCACTTGCGCGCCCATACTCCAGGCAACGGCGTTGGGCTATAGGTATGGATCACCATGGACGGATCGCTGCTGGTCTCGACGGCCAACTGGCAGTTGCCGCTTCCGGCCCAGGCCCAAAGATCGAGGTTATAATGACCCTGGGGCTGACCGGCCCGCAAGATGGAGAACTCGAACGGAAATTGGGTTAGATCCAGGCACTTGGTGATATCAACCGCATCGCCGACATTAAAGCCGGTACCCTCATACCAGCTCCCCATCAACTTGGTGGTCTGGCTCTGGATCCGGTTGGAGTACGGCTCATAAATAGTCTGGAGCTGCCAGACCTGGAACCCTAAAGCCGGGTAAGCGATGACTCCCTGGTAGCCAGAGGTGCTCCAGTTATTGGCGTACGTGTCCGCCCGGTAGTTGGTCGTGTCGACCGTATACAATGGGGCGGCAGCAGGGGGCGGGGTGTAAATATGGGCCACCTGGAAATTGTCCTGATCGACGTTGCCAAAAGTGGCGTACAACGTGTCGACGCCCAGTAAGGCCGTCGTTTTGGCTACGCCGTAGGTGATGTCCGAGGCCGGGTTAGCACTTAGTAAGTTGACTGCAACTCCGACCGGGTCTCCGGTGCCCAGGCGAAACAGCCAGTAAAAGGTATGTTTGCCAGCGTAGCTGGTGATGTCGTCAGAATAATCGATCGGCATCCCTGGTAGCACATCCCGGCCCAGTTGCCAGCTTTCCAGCTTGGTGACAATGGTCGGATTCTCCGGTGTGCCTTCGGAAAGAATGTAGAGCTCGTAGGTTGCGTTAACGATCTGATGCCCCGTCGTGTAAAGGACATAATAAGCCGTGAACATCGGCGGCTTCTGGCCTTCTGGCAGAGAGATAATCGGAGCCGGGAGCGCAGTCGCGATCTCTTCCAGCACATTAACTCGGGTGGATTCGTCCTCTTCGCACGCTCCGATCCTTGGTTCAGGGAATGGATCGGCATAGAGCCGGACCTGCCGGATCCCGCACGCGCCGGTCCAGCGGAACAGAAGCTGGAACCCTTTATCGATGTTCTGCTGGTACTTGCTTTCCGGGCCGCACAAAGGGCCAAAGTCTACGTTTTCTTCGGGTGCGCCTGTGACTTCCTCACTGCGGATCGTGCGTGTTTGCGAACGCCAGTTTTCGAGGATGGTGTCGGTGAGAGGATTGTTATCGTACTGGATGACCAATTCTGGTCGGAAGATCCCGATCTCGGCCTCGATAACCTTCTCGCCGATCTTAACGTAGTTTCCGCGGATTCCGGCGTACCAGATTTCGAAGTGGACTTCGCCCCAGATCTCGGCCAGATCGACTTCCACATTCCGAAAGGTGAATCTGTCGGTGCCGAGATCAAAGCATCGCAGCTCAGCCACGCAAGCGATAGGAGTGCCAGTGTAATCGTGACGCTGGCCGACGAAGTCCTCCCAGATATTGAGGTGGGAACCGTTGAATCGTGCATCGTTCTTGCAGAGGCTGAAGCAGCGTGTCTCGCCCTGGACGATGTCACAAGCGTATTCGATCGGGTACGTGCCAGTCCAGACTCCAGCCCAGGAGACTGTGCCCATCAGAGGGCTGAACATAGTGATCTGGCTCCCGAGCCGTGCCTGAGGCGCAGCATCCATGACCCAGGTGTGATGATTCAGATTTGAACCGCTTGGTACGGATAAGAGCGCGAAAGATTCAAAAGCGACTCCGCAAGCCCCGCTTCGGTCGGCGCTCAAGTTATCCTTGCTCCGCATCATTTCCGTGTCTTTCGGCGGGATTCTGTCGGTCCCGGCCTCGCCCTGGGCCATGTTGAGATTGGTGAATCCGAACTCTGAAAGGAACCATGTGGTCCCGAACTGGTTATAGATGGACCGCGGCGAGACTGAGCCGGTGTCCGGCACAATCACCTTCATGAAATCGGTCACTTGCTGCCACATTTGCCTGTCGGCAATCGAGGACTGGAAACTGACGATAGCCGTCTCGCAGAAGGCGAGCAGAGTGCGTTCATCGGGCGTTTCAATCAGGCCGTTGCACGCGAAAGGCAGTTTAAAGTTGTCCGCGGTGGCCAGATAAGTGGATTCGCTGAAAGTCAACGGATCCAGGAAATCGCTGGCAAAGAGGCTATCCTCGCGAGCTACCCAAAGCCGGTTGCCGCTCCAAGCCATGTGCAAACCCATCTGGGTGCCGTACCCAGGCGCACCGCCATAAATGTGGTAAGCGTTCGGGCCCGCACCGTCAAAGACTCCAGCCGCCGTCATGCCGTCCTGGATAATCAGGACGTTGTAAGGCTGGCTCAGTAATGACAAGGTGCCGTCCGGAGCAAGAGCCGAAACTTTTTTGCCAGCGCAGAACCGAACTATTTTGGCTTGCGGGTCAAAGCCAACGCCGCCGACCAGTTGATAATCCTTAAACGGATAACGGCTCATGTAAATGTTGCCGCCAACGGCAAAGACCAGACATTCGTTGCCAAAGCTCGGGGTCGGCCTGAAGAGACAGCAACCTTGCGGGATCCCGCTAATCGGCAGATTTAGGATCAGCTTCTTCCCAGGTCGGGTCTGCAGCAGTCCGCCGCGGTTAACGATGTTAACACCCCAACACAGGAACCCTTTTCCGATCCGGGTAAAATGCGTATAGGAATCAACGCCGAGACTCCAATCGTTCTCGCTGGCTATTGCTGCACCTTCAACCGGCGTTTTCACATCATTGTACGGCCCCAGTTCCCGCCATAGACACGGGGGTTGATCTGGATCCTGACGTCTCCTCGGGGGTTAGAGTTGATGCGCCACTCGTCCTGCAAAAAGCCGACTGCCGTACCGAAATGAGCCTCGGCTTGGACGGGATCGCTTTTATTCGTCTGGACGCCGCGGCAGGCGCTTAAAATGGCCATCCGGCTCCGTAACGGGATCGGATCCACTAGACTGTCGATCCTGGTCCAGCGTTTCCGAAACAAGATCCGGACCGCTGCTTGGTGTTGCGGAATCTTAATCCGGCGAAAATAGGGCTCGGTGTCTTCGGGCCAATAATAACCGATCAGTTGCGTGCCTTGCGTACCGTCGCTGGCCCACAAGGTGACGCCGCCCGTCGTCGGATCCTTAAGGATTCGATCGATTGTCTTGATCGGGACCACATTGCGTGGATCAAAAGCAAACGAGCCGACTGCGCAGGGCAGCTCCATTCCTGGCTCCTGGGTCTTCCAGTTCCGCAAAGGCCGGTCATAAGCGTCAGTGCCGAAGACCACGAAACTGGCGTCGTTATCAACCGAGCTGTCCGGGATAGCAACCATCGGCACCGGATCCTTCCAGGAATAAGCCGTGGTCACCTCGCCGACCTCTTCCCAGGTGAGGCAAGGTCGGTTGGTCGGCGCGCTGCCCAGGCCGTTCAAATGGAACTGGAACCACTTGGACATGTACTCAGCCGGGTAGTTGCAGATATTGACCTCCAGTATCTGCTCGACAAAGCGGGGCAGCGTTACGTAATAAGCGTTCGGATCGGTCTGTTGAACACAGATATCGATCAACCCTAAAAGCGGATCCCAATGGGCTTTGTTAGCCAGGATCTCAACCGCCATCGTGATATGATCGAAAACATTGTGCCGACCGATTGGGCCTGTGATCTCGGTGACTTGGTCGTAGATGTCGGCCACAATCACGCAATCGCGATTAGTGATGCTGGTCGAGAGAGTCTGGGCAGTGTCTACTCGGGTAGACACATCGGTGTAGCTGAGCCGGGAGGTCTGATCTTCTTCGAGAAAATGGACAGCCTGGAGTTCACAGGTTGCTGCCTCCTGATAATGATCCTGCTTATACAATTGAATGGCCTTGGCCATCATCGTGATCGCCATCTTCGATGAGAGCGGGATCACGTCGGTCGGCTGACTCACCGCCGCGGTCCGGCGCTTGGCGAACACGCGCACGCTAGCGGCTTTCTGGCTGAGTTTGACGCGCTGAAAGCTCGGGGCAGTGTCATTAGGCTGGTAGACCGCCAAAGGCGCTCCAGCAGCCGTATAGAGCCGTATAAGGCCTGTTGTGACCGGCTTTGAGACCATGGCCACGTCAATGATATTGTCCGGGCCCTGAATCAGCAGCGTGGTGGCAGCGCCATAGGTGACCCATTGCTCGCTCTGGTCATTCATCACGACCAGAAGCTGCAGCTCGGCCCCGGCGTCATTGGTCGCATCGCACTTGAGCGCCAGCTTCGACGGGAATGGAATCGATGCCTGGAGCGGCGTATCGCCCCGCTCCTGCCAGCTAAAGCCGGTCTCGACATCGTCCGAGCCCGGCCCATTCATCGTAAACTCATAGAGTTGAGCTCTCGGAAAGGCCGGAGTTTTGTTGATATTGATCCGGAGCGCCGTTTCAACCTGGGACGGGAGCGTGATGTAATAGCCCTGGGTCACCGGCAGATTGACGTAGATCAGGAGCGGTTGCCACGTCGGCCCGGTCTGCGGCTGCTTGTTGGCCAGAAGTTCGATCGCGTCCGAGATGACCCGGTAAACGAAAGCGCTGTCGCAACGCCCGAGCACCTCCTTAACATCCTGATATACGTCGCCTGCTACTAACATGGTTATCCTGGCATCTCGCTATTTGGTCCTACGTCTCGGCCTCCGGGTGGCCCTTGATCCTCCGATTCGAAGAACTGCTTTGCGCTTTTGCGAATCTTGTCGTCCTCGCTCTCCTTAGGCTGGCCATCGCCCTCGGGCGTAATGTGATGAACCTCTAAGGTGGCGTGGTGCTTTCTCTTCTTGCTCTTTTTGTCGTGGTGATGCCCTTTATCGGTCACTTTGTAATGGATTCTGGCGTGTCCCTCCTCAGGCATATCCTCAAGCCCGGAGCCGTCATCCAGGCCGTCAATGTGAAGCTGGGGAAAGTCCTGTTCCGCAGCGCCGGGTGTCTCGGGCGCTTGCGGTCCTTCACCGCCGCCGCCTCCAGGCGGGGCACCAGGAAAGGCCATCGGCCCAGGACCGGGTCCGCCTCCCATCGGCACACCGAGGTTAATTTGTTTTCCGCCGCCGCCTCCAGGGGCGGGTGGGCCTGCGGCAGGAGGGCCAGCAGGCGCGGCGGGTGGTGGGGCTCCAGGCATTTTGGGTGGCATTAGCAGTTCTCCCTTGGTCCAGGTTTAGGTACATCCGGCTTGTCGGGCTTTGGCGGCACGAACATGCAGCCGATCTTCTTCGGGGCTTTTATGACGGTCACCTTGCGGTCCGTACTCTCTTTGTTTTCTGTCAAGACTCTCATGCGGGTTTATTGCTGATCTCAGTCCATTGATAGTTTTCAGTGAAGTACATCTTGCCTTCCGAGCGGGTCTGCAGGAATAGGCCTTCCTGGGTCGGGTACGCCAGGACAGCATCGCGATCAGCCACCATGACAACCGGGTTGGGGCCGGGCGGGCCGGGATTGCCCTGGGGGCCGGGTGGCCCCTGCAAAGGCAGTCCGTTGGCGATAAAGTACTGTTTGATCACACTGGCCAGATACTGGGCGATCGGCTCCCTGGAATCGCTGGAGTTGATGATCCGGTCCAGCGCGTTACCAGCCGTGTCATTAGATTGAACTTGAAGCTGTATTCCGTTCATGCCTAGACGATTCCTGTTACGGTGAGATTGCTGGTTAGAGTGTAGCCGTTTCCTCCAGCGTACCAGAGTCCGTTTACTGGTCCTGCAGTGGTTAAGAGTCCGCCTCCAGCCCAAGTCATCATTTGGCTGCTGTTATTGCGGCCTTCAGCATGAAAAATCCAGTTAATGGTGCGGCTTGCACTGCCGGGATCGAGGCGCAAAACAGCGTGTCCATAAGTGCCGCCTATCTGGTAAGGCGCGATATACATAGTGCTGCTATTTTCAGAATCCCATGCGTTGGCAGTGCCAGCGACACATTGTAAACCCCCGTGGTAATATCCCGAATTCAGCCAACTGGAGCCCCCGTTAACTGAAAACTGGCCAAAGAGATAATCTGATGTGCTAGGGGCCATCAACCCCGCCCATTCCAGTTCGAATAGACGATAGCCGACAGGCAAAAGCACGATACCATGGGCGTATCCCGATAGGTCTTGAGTGCCTAGTACGAGTTTGCGCTGAAGTCCAAATGAGCGCCAGTTTGTTCCGTCCGACAGGATCGTGCATTCCTGCCCCGGAAGGATGTTAATCGACGAGACTCCGTCGATCAGTTTACCGGCTTGGGGAGCAATCGTGATGGTGCCATTGGCAACCAGCCCCTGGTCGTTGCGGACATAATAGCTGAGCGTCGGTGCGGCTATTGGCAAGGTTAGGGTCCAGCCGGTGCCGGTACAGAGTATGTATTTGCCGCTATCGCCAGAGAGCAGGGTGTAGGCCGCGCTCTTGGATATGAACCCGGCGCTGGCCCCAGCTTGCGGAACGGGATGGCAGGTGTTGTCGCCTCCTACATAGTCCGTAGTCGCCCCTGAGAGCTGGCGAAGGAGCCCGTTTTGAGTCGTGTCAGCCAAGGGAGCTTGATTGGATGGCCCAGAGCCTGCCGCCACTTTGATCATGTAGACCAGGACGACATAAGGCGGCATGGTGTTATGGCCAGAACCGCTTCCATTGGCCTGGACGCTAGCGCTGATCCCGGTTCCCGATCCATTAATGTAGATGCTCGCGTTCCCTGAGGCTGTCGTGTATCCAACGACCTGTCGAGCAGACCCGGCTAAGCTGCCCCAGGCATTTGTCGTACCGCTCCACTGATCGGCGTTAAAGCCGTGGGTGTGCCCGTAATCACCGCCAGAGTGGCCGTGTCCCGGATCCGACCAGTTCAGGCCGTGACCGTGATTGGCCAATTCGGCCACTGTTAAAACGTGGGCTTCCTCGCCGCCCGTCGTTGCAATCACCCGATTGGTCAGCCCGCTGCCCTGGCCCTGCCCCAGAATGAACCGCGAGCGCAGGTCAGGAAGATTGAAGGTTGTCGACCCATCGCCAACTCCGAACTGGGTGCCGAAGAGGTTAAAGAGGGCCGGGTAAAGGGTTCGGCTGATGCCGGATCCGTCGCACAACATCGAGCCTGCAGGTGGAGTGACTGAGGTAAAGGCGTAGACCGCACCCACCGGCAGTCCGTCGCCCATCGCTCCGGTGTTACCCTGGAGGCCAGCCTGACCACCTGGGGCGATCAAACTCCCGGTCGAG
>Ga0126369_10000928_pt1 | contig 19805 bp, 18 predicted proteins | sample PanSoiMetaPlot_1_FD_109646 | JGI IMG/M metagenome (GOLD analysis project Ga0126369, IMG submission 109646) | Tropical forest soil microbial communities from Panama - MetaG Plot_1 | ecosystem: Environmental > Terrestrial > Soil > Tropical forest > Bulk soil | place: Panama | collected 2016-02-17 | reverse complement strand
GCCAGCTGGCGCCGGAACGAGCGCGCGTCGCGCGCCGGCGTGCCGTGCAGGTTGACGACCTGGACGTAGCGCGCCGTTCCCGCCGCCATCCCGGCCTCGAGCTGGGCGCGGCGGGCGCGGTCCGCGCCCACGAGCGCCTGCCCGCGGAGGTATGCGTCGCGGAGCCACGCCCGGCCGATCATGGCGCGTCAGCTTGCCTCGCGTCGTCCGACCGTGCAAGTTAGCGGCACGCGTCGTGGTCGCGACGCATCGGACCCACTCGAGGAGGCCGGCCAGGCCGCATGGCGTCGTTCCGGGTTCATCGGCTGCTCGAGGCGGACATCCCCGAGGTGGCTGCGTTTCTCGAAGCGCAGATCGCCGCCGCGGGCCCGACGCAGGAGTCCGCCGCCGCACCGGCGCGGGAGCGGATCCGCGAATCGCTCGCCTGGCACCTGCGCAATCCCGCCCGCCCCGAATCGACGGCGCTGGGCCAGATCCTGCGCGGCGAGGGCGGCGCGGTGGGCGGAACCAATCTGCAGTTGCCGCAGCGCTTCGCATACGGCACGCGGATCGTGAGCGGACTCTGCTCAAGCGCGCTGTTCGCCAGCGACGAGGCGCGCCACGAAGTGCGAGCACCGGCGGCCATGTTTCTCGACTTCCTGCGCGCCCCGGGCTACGACTTCAAGTTCGCCACCTCGAGCAATCCGCTCTCCGGCACGATCTGGCGCGGCATCGGCGGGATCGCGATCGAGCGCTCCGGGCTCCAGCACCTGTTCGTGCTGCGCGTGGGCCCGCTGGCGGAGGAGTTCGCCCGGCGTGCGCGGCTGGGCGCCGGGCTGGCGCGGGCGGCCGGGACGATCGCATCGCTCGCCCAGCCCCTGGTTGGGCGCCGCGATCGCTCGCGCCTCGCGGCGACGCCGTGCGCGGACTGGGAGAAGCTCGCGGCTCTGGGCGAGGCGTGCCGCGACCCGGAATGGGTCACCGGCCTCCGCGACGCGCCCTACCTGGCCTGGCGATATGCGGAGATTCCCGGCCCGGTTCGTCCCGTGTGTCACCTGCTCTCGGACCAGGGCCGCGAGGTGGGATGGTTCGCGCTGCTCGCCAGCCGTCGCGGCCGCGCGGGCCGGATTCGTGGGCAGCAGCTCGTGGACCTGGTCTGGCGGCGTGATCAGGTGAGCGTCGAAGAGGCGCTCCGGGCCGTGCTCGCGGTATGCCGCGCGGACAGCGACCTGCTCGTGGTGCACGGCCGCGCGCGGCTGGGCGATGCGCCCGAACGGCTGGGCGCGCGCCGGCTCCTCTCGGAGCCGACCCACTACCTGCGTCTCGATCCCCGCGCTCCGATCGCGCCTCCCGAGCGGTTCGACCTCGCGCCCGGCGACGGCGACGCGGCGATGTGAGCGACGGCGCGTTCTAGGAGGTGCGCTCGAACAGCACGAAGCTGACTTCCAGCCGGGACCGGTCGCTCCGGTAGTAGAGCCGATCCAGGAGATCTCCGTTGCTGGGGATAACGAACTCCTGCTTCTCCCGGTAGTGCTCGCGAAAGAAGGGGTCCTCGAGGATGGCGCGGTCGGGCGGGAGCCGTCCGGACCAGGTTCCATCGCGGCCCAGCGACTCCGTCAGCAGGACGTAGCGGGGCGAGTGGCGGAACATCGCGCGCAGGTTGGGCGCGCCGCCGGGACAGGCTTCCCGATAGGGCGACAAGAGCCCCAGGTAATCGTAGACCTGCATGTCCACGCCATAGGGAATGATGCCGGCTTCGGAAAGCAGGATCCAGTCCGACGGGCTCGGCCGGCCACCCTCCAGGTAGTTCGCGACGCGGAAGTTCACCGAAGTTCCCACCCGCCCGACGTGAAAGAGCGGGGCCCGCGAGGGCAGCGCGCGGAACGTGCAGACGCCGACGACCGCCACGCAGGCGAGCCCGAGCATCGCCGTCGCCGGGGTCGAAAGGCGCCATCGCCTCTGCACGACCTCGAGCCCGATCACCGCCAGCAGCGCCAGGGGTGCGGCCACGTGCGCAACGAATCGGTATCCCCACATGAAATCACCGCCGGCGAGGATGATGAAGAACACGCCGGCGCCGATCGTCACGACCAGCGGCAGGGCCTGCCGGCGCACCGCGGCCGCGATCGCGCCCACCAGGGCGAGTGCAGCGAAGAGGATTCCGGTGTCCCGCGCATAGAGCAGCAGGTACTTGATTCCTTGCCGGGACATCAGGAACCCCGGATGCAGTTTGCTGGCGGCAGTATTGGGCAGCAGGTGGCCGAAATAGGAGAGGCGGAAGAGCGTCAGGGCGAGGACCGTGACGAAGATCATGACCAGCATGAGCAGCGCCGGCTTGCGACTGCTGACCGGCCCCGCGACCAGGCAGAGCGACAGGAGCATGGCGTAGAGGACGCCCTCCGGGCGCGTCAGGCAGAGGAGCACGAGGACGATGCCGGGCCCGACTCCATCCCGCCACGTGAAGGGGCGGACCGAGCCGGCCGGGATCATGCGGACCAGCAGGTAGACCGCGGTCGCAATGAGTGCCGCGAAGAACATCGTTTCCAGGCCGTCCGTCGCCCACAGCGCATGGAACGAGGACGCGCCGAACAGCGCGCAGGCGAGGAGTGCGGGAGGGTCCGCGCCAAACAGCGATCGCCCCGCCCGGAAGATCATGAGCAGCGTCCACAGCCCGGCCGCGATGGACAATCCCTTCATCGCGAGAACGGGAGGGATGGCCAGCTTCTGCAGCGTTGCGAGCAGAACCACCCACGCGAAGTTGGAGAAACCCTCGACGCGCACGCCCGCCGTGTTGAAGAGCAGCCCGTCACCCGCCGCCAGGTGCCGCGCGTAGCGCAGGGTGATGTAGGCGTCGTCGACGCTCTCCGGAACGTAGCGCAGGCAGAGAACGCCAAAGCCCGCGATGACCGCAGGCAGGGCGAGTGCGGTGAGCCATCGCGGCACGGGGCCGGTCGTGGATGCGGTGCGCGGAGCGTGGACCCGGAGCATGCGCGCGGAATGATAGCCGGATCCGGTCCCAGGACGAAGCCATTCCGGCGGTGCCGGCGAATCCGGCCGGCGCGTTGACCGCGGCCCCGGGAACACCTTAACGTCTTGGTCCTTCGTCTCTTGCCGCCGACCCCCATTCCCGGAGTCTTCATGCGTCGCGTTCTGGTCACCGGCGTCACCGGCTTCGCCGGCAGCCATCTTGTGGACTACATGCTCGAGCGCGGCGATTGCGAGATCTTCGGCATCCAGCGCTGGCGCAGCCGCACCGAGAACATCGAGCACTTCGCCGACCGGATCACGCTGCTGGAGTGCGACCTGCGCGACGCCTCGTCCACGCGCGACACGCTCGAGCGCGTGCGTCCCGACTGGGTCTTCCACCTCGCCGCCCAGTCGTTCGTGCCCACCTCCTGGACCGCGCCCACCGAGTCGCTCAGCACCAACATCGTGGGCCAGGTCAACCTGTTCGAGGCGGTGCGCAAGGCGGGTCTAAAGTGCCGCATCCAGCTCGCGTGCTCGAGCGAGGAGTACGGGATGGTGATGCCCGACGAGCTGCCGATCCGGGAGACCAATCCGCTCCGTCCGCTCTCGCCCTACGCGGTGAGCAAGGTGGGGCAGGATCTGCTCGGCTACCAGTACTGGATGTCGTGGAAGGTCGACTCGGTGCGCACGCGCGGATTCAATCACGAAGGACCGCGGCGCGGCCCGGTGTTCGTGGCCTCCGACTTCGCGAAGCAGATCGCCGACATCGAGAAGAAGCGCCGGCCGCCGGTGCTCTCGGTCGGCAACCTCGAGGCCCGGCGCGACTTCACCGACGTGCGCGACATGGTGCGCGCCTACTGGCTGGCGCTCGAGAAGTGCGAGCCGGGCGAGGTCTACAACATCTGCAGCGGCAGCGCCTGGACGATCCAGAAGGTGCTCGACCAGCTGCTCACGATGACGAAGACCAGGATCGAAGTCCGGCAGGACCCGGCACGGCTCAGGCCCAGCGACGTGCCGGTGCTGCTCGGCGACAACAGCAAGTTCGTGCGGGCGACGGGCTGGAAGCCGATCATCCCGTTCGAGCAGACGCTGCGCGACATGCTGGAGTACTGGCGCGCACGCTGACGCCCGGGGGATCCCTGCTCCGCGTCCTGGTCACCGGCTTGAACGGCTTCGTCGGCCCGCACCTCCTCGCGGCGCTCACCGCGCGCGGCGACGAGGTGCACGGCCTTGGCCTGGGAGATCCGACGCCCGGTGTACCCGCGCCCGCGAGCTGGCGGAGCGGCGATATCCTGGACGCCGCCGCACTCGGCGATGCGGTCGCGGCGGTCCGGCCCTCGCACGTCGTCCACCTCGCCGGCCAGGCGAGCGCGGCACTCTCCTACCAGAAGCCGGTCGACACCTACCGCGTAAACGCGATCGGTACCTGGACGCTGCTGGATGCCGTGCGCCGCCATGCGCCGCAGGCGCGGGTGCTGGTGGTCGGAAGCGGCGAAGTCTACGGACCCCAGCCGGAAGGCAGCCGCGTGGCCGAGCGGGCACCGTTCCGTCCGGTGAGCCCGTACGCGCTCTCCAAGGCGGCGGCCGACGCCCTGAGCGAGGCCTTCGCCAGGCGCCACGGCCTCGCGGTGGTGCGCACGCGCTCGTTCGGTCACACCGGGCCGGGGCAGAGCCCGGTGTTCGCCATCCCCTCGTTCGCACGACAGATCGCCGAGATCGAGGCCGGCGGGAGGGAGCCTACGCTCCGCGTCGGCAACCTGGACGTGACCCGCGACCTGAGCGACGTGCGCGACGTGGTGGCCGCATACCTGGCGCTGCTGGATCGCGGGCGGCCGGGTCGCGCGTACAACGTGTGCCGCGGCGAAGGCCGGCGCCTGGCGGACGTGGTCGCCTCGATGGTGGGGCGCTCGCGCGTGCCGATCGCGATCGAGAAGGACCCGGCGCGGATGCGCCCGGCCGACCTGCCGTGGCTGGTGGGCGATCCGGGGGCGATTCTGGCCGATACCGGATGGCAGCCTGCGATCGCGCTCGAGCAGACGCTGGACGACGTGCTGGCGGAGTGGCGGCGGAGCCCGGCGCGTTGAGCCGATCGCGGGCCAGTCGCTAGAATTGTTGCGGCGCGATCCGTGATCGCGCGGCCTTGGGGGACGACCGAAACGCATGTGCGGCATCTGCGGATACCTGCACGTCACCGGGCAGCCGGTGGACGAGCGCCTGGGCGGGCGGATGATGGACCTGATCCGTCATCGCGGGCCGGACGGGGACGGCACGCTGGTGGTGCCGGACCGCGCCGCCGGCGCCACGGCCGCGCACCCGGGCCCGAGCGTCCTGCTCGGCCACCGCCGGCTCAAGATCATCGATCTGAGCGAGGCCGCGCACCAGCCGCTCCCCAACGAGGACCACACTGTCTGGGTGACGTACAACGGCGAGATCTACAACTTCCCCGCGCTCCGCACCGCGCTCGAGGCGGCCGGACATCGCTTCCGCTCCCACTCCGACACCGAGACCATCGTCCACGCCTACGAGGAGTACGGCGACGATTTCGTGCGGCGCCTGGACGGCATGTTCGCCTTCGCCCTGTGGGACGCGCGGCGCAAGCGGCTGGTCCTGGCGCGCGACCGGAGCGGCAAGAAGCCGCTCTTCTACACGTTCGACGGCCGCACGTTCACCTTTGCCTCCGAGATCAAGGCCATGCTCGCCTGCCCATGGGTCACGACTGCGGTCGCCGAGGAGCACATCGCCGAGTACCTCACGTTCGGCTGCGTGCGGGCACCCCGCACGCTCTATCGCGGCATCGCGAGCCTGCCGCCCGGCACGTGGCTGGCGCTGGAGGAGGGGGCACTCCAGGGGCCGGTGCGCTACTGGGACCTGCGCGGATCGTTCCCATCGCGCCCCCATCGGCCCGGTGGCCGGAGCCACGTGAGCCCGGCCGCGGCCGCGACGCGCGTGCGCGAGCTGCTGACGCAAGCGGTCGAGTCGCGGCTGGTGAGCGACGTGCCGCTCGGGGCGCTGCTCTCGGGCGGCCTGGACTCGACGATCGTGGTCGGTCTCATGGCGCGCCTGACGTCCGCGCCGGTGCGCACGTTCACCATCGGCTTCAGCGACGATCCCTCGTTCGACGAGCGCGAGTACGCGGCGGTGGCGGCGCGGGCGTTCGGCACCGAGCACACCGAGTTCGTGGTGCGCGCCGACGCCGCGGCGCTGCTCAAGCGCCTGTTGTGGCATCACGACCAGCCCTACGGCGACTCCTCGGCGGTCCCCACCTACGCGGTCTCTCGCCTCGCGCGGCGCGCGGTGACGGTGGTGCTCAACGGAGACGGGGGCGACGAGGTGTTCGGCGGCTACGAGCGCTTCCACGCGGCACTCCTCGCCGAGCGCACGCCGCGCTTCGTCGAGGATCTCGGGCGGCTGGCGGCACGCGCGCTGCCGCGCGACGACGGTTACTATGGCGTGCGCCGCCGCCTGGAGCGCTTTGTGGCCTGGAGCGGCGAGCCGCCGCTCCGGCGCTACCTGGGCTGGGTGAGCGTCACCGACCGCGAGCTGGTGACGCGGTTGCTGAGGCCCGAGGTCGCGGCGCGCGGCGACGCCGCCTCGGTGCTCGCCTCGTTCGCCGACGGGACCCTGCCCGAAGGAGCACCGCTGCTCGACCGGCTGCTCTACATGAACTTCACCACGTACCTGCCCGACGACCTGCACGTCAAGGTCGACCGCATGAGCATGGCGAACTCGCTCGAGGCACGCTCGCCGATGCTGGACACCGCACTGGTCGAGTTCGTAGCTTCCCTGCCGCCCGACTTCAAGGTGCGGGGCGGCCGGCTCAAGATCCTGCTGCGCGAGGCGTTCCGCGATCTGGTGCCGCCCGCTCTGCTCAAGCGCCGCAAGCACGGGTTCGGCGTCCCGGTGGACCGCTGGTTCGCCGGCGAGCTCGAGGGGATGGCCCGGGAGCTGCTGCTCGATCCCGGCAGCCGGACCCGCCGATACCTGAACGATGGGGTGGTGCGGGAGATGTTCGACGAGCACGTCCGGGGCACGCGGTCGCACGGGCACCGGTTGTGGACGCTGATCAACCTGGAGCTGTGGTGCCGCATGCTCGAGGACGGAAGCCTGAGCCAGCCGATGGCAGAGGATGCCGAGAGCGTCTGGCCGATGGCGGCCGGCGCATGAGCGCCGCGCACCGGCACGATGTGAAGACACGTACCGAAAGGAGTCGTCCCCGAACATGATCTACCTGGTCACCGGCGGCGCGGGGTTCATCGGCTCGCACATGGTGCGCACGCTGCTGGAGCGCGGTGAGCGCGTGCGTATCCTCGACAACTTCGCCACCGGCAAGCGCGAGCACCTGGTGCCGCTCGCCGGGCGGGTCGAGGTGATCGAAGGCGACATGCGCTACCTCAACAACGTGCAGGAGGCGGTGGCCGGCGCCGACTACGTGATCCACCTCGCGGCGCTTCCCTCGGTGGCGCGCTCGGTGCGGACCCCGATCGAGAGCAACGACGTCAACGTGGTCGGCACGCTCAACCTGCTGGTCGCGGCGCGCGACGCCCGCGTCCGGCGCGTGGTGTACGCCGCCTCGTCCTCGGCGTACGGCAACTCGGCCACGCTGCCCAAGGAGGAGACGATGCCGTCCGATCCGCTCTCCCCTTACGCGGTGAACAAGCTGACCGGCGAGCTCTACTGCCGCGCCTTCTCCCGCGTGTACGGGCTCGAGGCGGTGTCGCTGCGCTACTTCAACGTGTTCGGCCCGCGCCAGGATCCGACCTCGCAGTACTCGGCCGTGATCCCACGCTTCATCTCGGCGGCGTTGAACGGCACGCCGCCGGTGATCTACGGCGACGGCGAGCAGTCGCGCGACTTCTCCTACGTGCAGAACGCGGTCGAGGCGAGCCTGCTCGCCTGCACCGCGCCCGAGGTGGCGGGGGAGACCATCAACGTCGGCTGCGGCACACGGGTGACGCTGAACGAGCTGGTGCGCATGATCGGCCGCCTGACCGGCCGCACGCTCGAGCCGCGCTACGAGGAGCCGCGGGCCGGGGACGTGCGCCACTCGCTGGCGGCGATCGAGAAGGCCGGCCGGCTGCTCGGCTATACACCCAGCGTCACGCTGGAGGAGGGACTGCGGCGCACCATCGCCTGGCTCACGAGCGATGGCGCCGCCTGAGCCGCTCCGGCCCGCGACGGAGCCGGTCCGCCCCGCGGCCGAGCCGGTCAGAATTATGCGCATCATCGCCCGCCTGAACGTGGGCGGTCCGGCGATCCACACCGCGCTGCTCACCCGGGGCCTCGAGAACGGGGAGTTCCGCTCGCGGCTCGTGACCGGCACGGTGGGCGAGCACGAAGGCGACATGAGCTACGTCGCGCGCGGGATGGGGATCGAGCCGACCGTGATCCCGGAGATCGGCCGCGAGCTGTCGTGGCGGAACGACGTGGTGGCGTTCTGGAAGCTGCTGCGGCTGATCCGCGCCTGGCGCCCGCGCATCGTCCACACCCATACCGCCAAGGCCGGCGCGATCGGGCGCGCGGCGGCGGTGGTCGCGGGCGTGCCGATCCGCGTTCACACCTACCATGGCAACGTGATGCGCGGGTACTTCGGCCCGCTCAAGACCCGGATCTTCATCTGGATCGAGCGGCTGCTGGGCCGGTTCACGCAGCGCGTGGTCGCGATCAGCGATCTCCAGCGCGACGAGCTGTGCGACCAGTTCCGCGTGATTCCGCGGCGGCGCTGCCAGGTGATTCCGCTCGGCTTCGACCTCGCGTCGTTTGCCGTCGCCGAGGGCAGGCGCGGCGAGCTGCGCCGCGAGCTGGGCATTCCCGAGGGAAGGCCGCTGATCGGGATCGTCGGGCGGCTGGTGCCGATCAAGAATCACGAGCTGTTCTTCGATGCCATGGCGCGGGTGCGCGCGGTGCGCGATGTCGGCGTCGTGGTGGTCGGCGACGGCGAGCTGCGCGCGGCACTCGAGCGCCGCTCGGCGGAGCTCGGGCTCGCGGACCGCACGGTGTTCCTCGGCTGGCGGCGCGACCTGGACGTGATCTACGCCGATCTCGACCTGGTGGCGCTCACCTCGATCAACGAGGGAACGCCGGTGGCGGTGATCGAGGCCATGGCCTCGGCGCGGCCGGTGGTGGCGACCCGGGTCGGCGGCGTCGCGGACGTGGTCGAGCACGAGCGCACCGGGCTCCTGGTCCCGGCCGGCGACGCCGCGGCCTTCGCCCGGGAGACGCTCCGGCTCCTCGACGACCCGGCGCTGGGGGAGCGGCTGGGCCGGGAGGGCCGGATCCGGGCACTGGCCCGCTATGGATCCGAGCGCCTGGTCCGGGACGTCCGGCGGCTCTACGACGAGCTTCTGGCCGGGGATTCCGGCGCGCATTGACCACCCCGGGGCGGAACCCCTAACCTATTACGCCGATTCTGCCCCGCGCTGGCCGGTCGGCGCGGCCCGAGACCGGGCACGCGCGACGGGCCTCCCCCCTCCCATGAAAGGGCTTCCTTGCACGCCATCACCGTGGTTGGTACCGGGTATGTAGGTTTGGTCACAGGCGCCTGCCTGGCGGATTTCGGCAACACGGTGACGTGCGTGGACTTGGACGAGGCCAAGATCGAGCGGATGCGCGCCGGCGAGCTGCCCTTCTTCGAGCCCGGCCTGCCCGAGCTCGTGGGCCGCAACACCCGCGAGGGGCGGCTCAAGTTCTCGAGCGATCTCGAGGAAGCCCTGGAGGCGAACCCGGTGGTGTTCATCACCGTCGGGACGCCGCCGCGCGAGGATGGGAGCGCCGACACCCGGGCGATCTTCGCGGTGGGGAGCACGGTTGCCCGCGTGCGCAGCAGCTACACGCTGGTGGTGCAGAAGAGCACCGCCCCGGTCGGAACCGCGCGCGAGCTGCAGAAGCAGATGCGCCGCCGCGCCCGCCGCGGCGTCGAGATCGACGTCGCCTCAAACCCCGAGTTCCTGCGCGAGGGCTCGGCGATCGAGACTTTCATGCGCCCCGACCGGGTGGTGATCGGCGCCGAGACGAAGAAGGCCGAGAAGATCCTGCGCGACATCCACGACCCGCTGTTCCTGCTCGAGACGCCGATGGTCGTGGCAAGCCTCGAGACCGCCGAGCTCATCAAGTACGCCGCCAACGCGTTCCTCGCCACCAAGATTTCGTTCATCAACGAGATCGCGGGCGTGTGCGAGGCGCTGGGCGCCGACGTGAAGGCCGTGGCCAAGGGCGTGGGCATGGACCGCCGCATCGGCTCCAAGTTCCTGCACGCCGGCCCCGGCTACGGCGGCTCGTGCTTCCCCAAGGACACCCAGGCGCTGGCCTCGTTCGCGCGCGGCGCAGGCGTCCGCACCAGCATCGTGGACGCGGCGATCGAGGCGAACGAGCGCCAGATGGACCTCATGGTGAAGAAGATCGTGAGCGCGATCGGTGCGCCGCGCGGCAAGCGCGTCGCGATCCTGGGCTTGTCGTTCAAGCCCAACACCGACGATCTGCGCGAGGCGCCCGCGCTCCATATCATCGCCGGCCTCAAGCGCCGCGGTGTAAAGGTGCGCGCGTTCGACCCGGTGTCGATGCCCGGCGCCCGCAAGCTGCCGTCGCTGCGCGGCGTGGATCTGGCCGAGGATGCCTTCGAGGCCGCGCGCGGCGCTGACGCCCTGGCGATCATCACCGAGTGGAACGAGTTCCGGAACATGGACCTGGCGCGGCTGCGCAAGCTCATGCGGCGGCCGGTGCTGTGCGACCTGCGCAACATCTACGACCCGGCCGACGTCGAGGCGGCCGGGCTGCGCTACGTGGGCGTCGGTCGCGGCCGGGTGTGAGCCAGCGCCGGCGGAGACGGGCATGATCGAGGGCGTGCGGATCAAGAAGCTCAAGGTCATCCCCGACGAGCGCGGTCTGCTCATGGAGATGATGCGCGACGACGACGACTTCTTCCAGAAGTTCGGCCAGGTGTATCTCTCGGTGGTCTATCCGGGCGTGGTCAAGGGCTGGCACTACCACAAGAAGCAGACCGACCACTTCGTGTTCGTGAAGGGCATGGCCAAGGTGGTGCTCTACGACACGCGTGAGGGCTCGAAGACGAAGGGCGAGGTCAACGAGTTCTTCATGGGCGAGCACAACCCGATCCTGCTCGTGATCCCGCCCTTCGTGCTGCACGGCATGAAGGGAATCGGCACCGAGTCGGCCTACCTGTTCAACACCCCGACCGAGCACTACGTCTACGACGCCCCCGACGAGTTCCGCATGGCGCCGGACGACCCGAACATCCCGTACGACTGGACCCGCAAGGATGGCTGAGTCCCTGGACCTCTCGCGGGCACGCATCCTGGTCACCGGCGGCGCCGGGTTCATCGGCTCGAACTTCGTGCACCACGTGCTCCGGCGTTTTCCGGACAGCCACGTGGTGGTGCTGGACGCCCTCACCTATGCCGGGCGGCGCGAGAACCTGGACGGGCTTTCCACCCGCTCGCTGACGTTCGTTCACGGCGACATTCGCGATCCGGCCGCGGTGGCCGGGGTGATGGCGGGCTGCGACCTGGCGCTCAACTTCGCCGCCGAGTCGCACGTGGACCGCTCGATCGAGACCCCCGGGGAGTTCATCCAGACCGATGTCTACGGGGTGTTCGTGCTGTGCGAGGAGGCGCGCCGCCAGCGGCTCAAGCGCTTCATCCAGATCTCGACCGACGAGGTCTACGGCGAGGTGCTGGAGGGGCACGCGGGCGAGGAGTGGCCGCTCAAGCCGCGCAGCCCGTACGCGGCCAGCAAGGCCGGCGGGGAGCGGCTGGCCCACGCCTATTGGGCGACCTACGGCCTGCCGATAATCGTAACTCGTTGCTCGAACAACTACGGGCCGCGGCAGTACCCGGAGAAGCTGGTGCCGCTGTTCATCACCAACGCGATCGACGGCCAGGCGCTTCCGGTCTACGGCACGGGCCTGAACCGCCGGGACTGGCTGCACGTCGAGGACCACTGCGACGCGCTCATCCGGCTGCTCGCGCAGCCGGGGATCGACGGCGAGACGTTCAACATCGGTGGACGGGAGGAGCTCGACGTGCTGACCGTGACCCGCGCCATCCTGCGCATGCTCGGCAAGCCCGAGAGCCTGATCCGTCACGTCGAGGACCGGCCCGGGCACGACCGGCGCTACGCGGTCGACGCCTCGCGGCTCGAGCGCCTGACCGGATGGCGCCAGACGATCGGGTTCGAGGACGGGCTCAAGGAGACGGTGGACTGGTTCCGCGGGAACGAGAGCTGGTGGCGGCCAATCAAGGAAGGCGAGTTCCGGGCCTACTACGAGCGCATGTACGGGCAGCGCAGGGTGCTGAAGGAGGTGCGCGCGTGAGCCCCGCGCTGCGCCCGCTGGCGCGGGCGGCGGCCGGCCTGGCCCTGGCGCTCACGCTCGCGACGTCTGCGTCCGCCCAGGGCACGGGCTCGGCGGGCAGCGCCGGAGGCCCTGGGGCCCCGCCGCCGCCCGGTCCGTCGACGCCGGCCCCCGGCTCGCGCACCGGCACTCCTTCGTCCGGAGTGACGCCCCCGGTTGGTGGCGGGGCGATCGTCACCGCGCCGGTCGACCCCGAGGCCTACGTGGTCGGTCCCGGCGACGTGTTCCAGCTGACCCTATCGGGGCGCGTGTCCGAGAGTGACATGGTCACGATCGGACCGGAAGGCGACATGATGGTGCCGGGCGTCGGCGTGGTGCGGATCGGCGGGCTCAAGCTCACCGAAGCGCGCCGCAAGGTGCTGCAGTGGCTCGAGGAGGAGTTCCGCGGCGTGCGCATCGACCTCCAGCTCGCGCGCGTGCGCATGATGCGCGTTTACGTGACCGGCGACGTTCGGGAGCCGGGTGCGGCACAGGTGCCGGCCACCAGCCGGCTGAGCGAAGTGCTGCCCGCCCCGATGCTCAACGACGGCGCCTCCCGGCGCAACGTGGAGCTGAGGCATCGCGACGGCAGCAAGGTGATCGGCGATCTCGAGCTCTTCAACCGCACCGGCCGCTACGAGCTGAATCCCTACCTCGAGGACGGGGACATTATCCGCGTCCCGACCGCGGTCGAGTTCGTCGAGTGCCGCGGCGCCGTGGCGCGGCCCGACCGCTACGAGCTCGGCCCGGCCGACAGCCTCCGAACGCTGCTCGACATGGCCGGCGGGCCCCTGCCCTCGGCCCAGGCCGACCACTGCCTGCTGGTGCGCTGGCGCACGCCGACCCAGGCGGAGTCGTTGCGTTTTGCACTGGCCGACGTCTATTCGGGAGTCGACAACCCGCCGCTACGCGACGGCGACCATGCCTACGTGTTCTTCACCTCGCGTTTCCACGTGCTGGAGCAGGCGTCGGTCTACGGCGAGATCGAGAACCCCGGTTCCTACCCGCTGGTGACCGGCCAGACCCGCCTGTCCCACCTGATCAAGGCCGCCCACGGGTTCCTGGCCCGGGCGGATTTGTCGACAATTCGGGTGTACCGGGCGGTACGATCTGCCGATACCGATCCTGAGTTCGATCGGTTGATCCGACTGTCCCGGGCCGAAATGACCGACACCGAATACGAGATCCTGCGCTCCAAGCTGGCGGCCCGGCGGGAGGACTACCGGGTGGACTGGTTCCGACTCGAGCAGTCGCCCGAGCTGGACATCCTGTTACGCGATGGGGATATCGTGCGCGTGGACCCGCTGATCGCGTCGGTCCGGGTCGAAGGCGAGGTCAAGCGGCCCGGTATCATCGAATATGAACCCAGGCGGTCGGTGGCGGCGTATATCGATCTGGCAGGCGGACTTTCGGAACGGGCGGAGGGAACCAAGGTGAGGGTGACCCGGGCGGTGACCGGCCAGTCGCTTCGGGCCCGAGATGTGCAAGCGGTAGCCCCGGGGGACCTGATCTGGGTGCCGGAGCGGCCGGACATCACCTTCTGGCAGCACCTAACCGAGCTGATCGCGGTCACGGCCCAGGTCGCAACCATCGTGATTGCCGTTCGTCACTAGAAGCCAAATTATAGGCTCACACGACGTTCCGGGCGCAGTTTGACACGACAACCCCTTGACTTCATCATGCACCCACTTCTAGTCTTAACTGCCTGCTACAGGCTTACGACCGGGCGTACCGCTCGGAATTACAGCCATTCACGTAGCCCTGCGGGAATGGAATCCCCTCTGTTCCGAGCCAACGAGGGAGACTCATGAGGATCCTGGTCACTGGTGGTGCAGGATTCATCGGGTCCCATCTCTGCGAAGCCCTTCTCTCCCAAGGTCATGAGGTCTGGGCCCTGGACGACCTTTCCACCGGTCGCGTCGAGAACCTGCGGACCTTCGAACGCAACCCCCGGTTCCGCTTCCTCGAGGGGACGGTCCTCGACGCTTCGACGGTGCACGGGCTGGTGGCCCAGTCGAACCGCGTATTCCATCTCGCCGCGGCGGTGGGCGTCAAGTACGTCCTCGAGAACCCGCTTCGCTCCCTGATCACCAACATTCGCGGCACCGAGGTGGTGCTCGAGGCCTGTGCCGAGCACCAGCGGCGCGTGGTGCTGTTCTCGAGCAGCGAGGTGTACGGCAAGGGCATGACGGTCCCGTTCTCCGAGAACGACGACCGCGTCATGGGCCCGACCCACAAGCTGCGCTGGTCGTACGCATGCGGCAAGGCGGTCGATGAATGCGTCGCGCAGGCGTACTTCGAGCAGCAGCAGCTGCCGGTCACGATCGTGCGCTGCTTCAACACCTGCGGTCCGCGCCAGACCGGCGCCTACGGAATGGTCATTCCCAACATGGTGGTGCGCGCGCTGCGCAACGAGCCGATCCTGGTGTACGGCGACGGGCAGCAGTCGCGATGCTTCTCGGCGGTGAGCGACGTGGTGCGCGGGACGCTGCTGCTCGCCGACTCCGAGACCACCATCGGCGAGATCTTCAACATCGGCACCGACGAAGAAGTCACCGTCATGCAGCTCGCCCAGCGGGTGAAGGCCCGTTGCGAGAGCCAGTCTTCCATCGAAACCGTGCCCTACGAGCAGATCTACGGACGGTCGTTCGAGGACATGCGTCGCCGGGTTCCCGACCTGGCGAAGATCCAGCGCTTCGTGGGCTACCGGCCGACCGTGGATCTGGACGATCTGCTCGACAGCATCATCCGCGACACCTGCGAGCGGATGGGCCGCCCGGTCCCCATTGGGCTTTCCGGCGCCTGAGCCGCCCGGAATCCCCCCGGAATCCCAAGGACCCCCGATATGCTGGTGCCGCTGCTGGCCGCCTTTGTCATCGCTGTCCTGATCAGTCTGGCGCTCACGCCGCTGGCGATCCGGGCCGCGTGGGCGACCGGCTACGTGGACCATCCTGGCGGCACGTACAAGGCCCATCCGACCGCCACGGCGCTGCTGGGCGGCGTCGGCATCCTGCTCGCCTCGCTCCTCACCTGGTTCGCGATCGAATCCTTCCGCGCGACGACGGCGCGCGGCGAGGCGCTGGCGATGCTGGGCGGCGCGCTGGTGGTGGTGCTGCTCGGGCTGTGGGACGACCGCCACGGCATGACCCCGATTCCCAAGATGATCTGGCAGGCCGCGGCCATCGCGGTGCCGATGGCCGCCGGAATCGTCCCCGACCTTCACCTCGGGACGGCCGGGAACATGCTGGTCACGCTGGTGGCGATGATCGGGCTCATGAACGCGGTCAACTTCCTCGACATCATGAACGGCATGGTGGGGGGGATGGCCGCGATCGCGCTGGCCGCGTTCGGTTGCCTGTCGGTGAAGCACGGCGCGCTCGGCGTCGCTGCCGCCCAGTTCGCCCTGGCCGGAGCCTGCGTCGGCTTCCTGCGCTACAACTTCCCTTCGGCGAAGATCTTCCTCGGCGACGCAGGCAGCCTGCTGTTGGGGTATAGTCTCGGCGTTTCCGCGATCCTTGCCTTCCGCGGGGGACCGCAGGGGTGGGCGCAGCTCGCACCGTTCTTCGTGCTGGCCTATCCCGCGTTCAACATGGTGTTCATCGTCATCATGCGCCTGCGCGAGGGTCGCAAGATCTACGTGGGCGATCGTGGCCAGAGCAACCTTCGACTTGCGAGTGTCATCCAATGTCCGACGAGAACCGTCCTGGTCCTGTGGCTCAGTGGGGTCGCCCTCTCCGCAAGCGGGCTCGTGGTCCAAAGCCTGAATCAGGCAGCCCCGACGCTCCTGTTGTCGGTCCTGTGGCTGGCCCTCTTCCTGGCGGCGGGGATGCGACTATCATCCGTGCCGATCGCAGCGAGTCTGCCCCGCCGTACGAAGTCCTTGGAGCGCCCAAGCCCCGCGCGCGACGTGCATCTCTCGAGCCCGACGAGATCGACGGGCAGCTCCGGGAGCTGATCGCGCACATGGCGCGCGGGATCGTCGACCGCCCCAACGAGGTCAGGGTCGAAATCCTGGAGTCGGGAGAGGACGCCGAGTTCGAGCTGGCGGTCGACCCCGACGATCTCGGCCACGTGATCGGCAAGCAGGGGCGCACCGCGCGCTCGCTGCGGCTGGCGCTGGGCGCCGCGGCCGCCAAGCGCGGCCGGCAGGCGAGCCTCGAGATCGCCGACTGAGCCCTCGGTCCCCGTCCGCCCGGCGCGGCCGCGGGCTTTGGGATCCGCGGTGGGCCTGATCGAGATCGGCCGGCTCGGCCGGCCGCACGGCGTCAAGGGCGAGCAGCGCCTGGAGCCGTGCACGTTCACCGCCCTCGAGCTCCACGCCATCAAGACGTTCACCTGGCGAGGCCCCCAGGGCGCGAGCCGGACACTCACCCTCGCCACCGCGCGCGCCGCCCACGACCGCATGCTGGTGCGCTTCACCGAGGCGGTGGACCGCGACACGGCGGCGGCACTCACCAACGGACGCCTGCTGGTCGAGGAGGAGCGGCTCCCCGAGCCGGGTCCGGGCCAGGCCTACCAGCACCAGCTGATCGGGCTCGAGGTCGTGACCGAAGCCGGCCGCGCCGTGGGCACGGTCGCCGAGATCTGGCCGTCTCCCGCCCACGCGGTGCTGGTGGTTCGGGGTGCTGCCGAGGTGCTGATTCCTTCCATCCCCGAGTTCGTGCGGGCCGTGGATCTGCCCGGGCGCCGCATCACCGTGCGCCTGCTGCCGGGCATGGAAGAGGGCGCGGCCGCCGAGTAGACGGCAGCGGCTGTGCTACATTGCACGGCCGTGGAAGGGACTCCGCGCCTCGGCGTCAGGATTGCGATCGTGGTCCTCGCGACCACGCTGGTCGCGGCACCCCGCGCCAGATCTTCGCCCACCCAGTACCTCACCGTCGGCGACCGGCTCGAGGACGAGCTCCGGATCCTCGACCTCTACCCGCGCCGCGATCTCGCCGACCGCCTGAGCCTGCCCCACACCGGGAGCCGCCCGCTCACGCTCGCCGAAATCGAGGGCACCGGCCCGCCGCTCGCCGGGCCCCGTCCCGAGGTCGCGCTCTCGGCCGCGCGCCTCGAGCGCGTGCTGGGGCGCGATCCCGCGCCCGGCTTCGTGCCCTCGCTCGCGGACCCGGCGACGCCCAGGCTCTTCCAGCGCTCGGAGTCCGGGGGACAGGCGGTGGAAGTCTCGATGGGCGTGGAAGGGGCGTTGCTCACCGACAAGGTGGACGCGGGCTCGGCGGTGGTCTCGGGCTCCGGCCTCCACACGCGGATCGGCGTGGGGTTCGACCGCTGGCTGGTCTTCACCCACCTGGTGGCGGGGCGCTTCGCCAACGGTCAGCGGATCGCCGACCCGATCGTCGCCAACACCGACATCATCATCCTCACCGAGGACACGTATCTCTCGTACACCGCCGGCTCCGGGCGCTGGGGGACGAGCTTCGGTCGCGGTCGCTGGCACTGGGGGCCGGGCGAGGAGGGCTCGCTCCTGCTCTCCAAGACCGCGGCGCCGATCACCGCGCTCTCCATGCACGGCAGCCTCGAGTCGTTCCACCTCACCGGCACGATTCTCAACTCCACGCTCCAGACCTCGGCCGGCGAGCAGCTCGCCGCCCACCGGCTCGAGTGGCAGCCGTTCGACGCGCTCAGGGTCGGCGCCAGCGAAGCGGTCCGCTACCGCTCCTCGGGGTGGGAATGGCCGTACGCGATCGGCGTGTTCCCGTACGCGGTCGCACAGCGCCTGCTGGCCCAGGACGAGCCGGACTCGACCGAAGCACTCCACAACAACATCCTCACCAGCTTCGATGTCGCGTGGCGCATGGTCCCGGGCCATCGCGTCTACGGCGAGCTGCTGGTGGACGACCTGCACTCCCGCACCCGCGCCAACCCCGACAAGATCGGCTGGCAGCTGGGCTATGACGGCGCCGGCATGCTGCAGCGCCAGCGCCTCACCTGGGGCGCCGAGGTGACGCGGGTGTGGCGCTACGTGTACACGTCCTATTTCGGCCGCGTGTACGCCGCTCAGGATCGCCCGCTCGGCTTCCTGACCGGACCGGACGCGCTGCGCGCCCGCGCGCGGCTCTCCTGGGATCCCAACCGCGACTGGCAGGCGACGCTGCGCTTCACACACACCGAGAAGGGCGAGAACTCGCTCGACGAGCCGTATTTCCCGGGCAGCCCGCGCCCGGATCCTTCGACGTTCGAGGGGATCGTCGAACGCAATCGCGACCTCGAGCTCGAGGCGCGCTTCTGGCCCTCCGGCGGCATCGACGTCGCCGTCCGCAGCACCTGGCGCCACAGCGACAACTACACCCACATCTCCGGCGCCAAGAACGACGACTGGCTCGGAGCGATCGAGCTGCACCTGGTGCGGTAGACGGGCTCCGGGAGCATGTTCGAGCGGCTCCCGGGGCGCGACGGGTGTCTCTCCGGGAGTACGTTCGGGCGGCTCCCGGGGCGCGACGGGCGTCCCTCCGGGAGTACGCTCGGCGTCGCCATCCTGGCGACGCTCTCGCTCGCCTCGACCTGCTCCGCCATCCCTGGCTCAACTAGCAGGTCTGCGGAGCCTCCCTGCGGGACGCCCGTCGCGCCCCGGGAGCTTGCCTGTGATGGGGCCCGGGCGCCGCATGCCCGGGCTCCACATCATCGGGTACTCTCTCGCCGCCCATGCGCATCTCCCTGCTCACCATCTTCCCGGACTTTTTCCCGCCGGCCTTGGCCGAGGGGATGATCCGGGCTGCGCGTGAGAAGGGGAGGCTCGCGGTCGACATCGTCGGGTTGCGGGAGTTCACCGACGACTCGCACCGCAGTACCGACGACTATCCGTTCGGCGGGGGTGTGGGCATGATCATGAAGATCGATCCGATCGCCCGGGCGCTCGAGTCCCTGGCCGCCGGAACGCCCGCCGGGCGCGCCCCGGGCACGCGGGTGGTGCTGCTCTCGCCGCAGGGCCGCGTCTTCACCCAGCCCGTGGCGATCGAATACGCCGGGCTCGAGCACCTGGTGCTGGTGTGCGGTCGCTACAAGGGCGTGGACGAGCGGGTGAGCGAGCACCTGATCGACGAGGAGCTCTCGGTCGGCGACTTCGTGCTCTCGGGCGGCGAGCCGGCGGCGCTGTGCGTGGTGGACGCCGTGGCGCGGCTGTTGCCGGGCGTGGTGGGGGACAGCGACTCGGTCGAGAGCGACTCGTTCCACTCCGGGATCCTCGACTCCCCCTATTACACGCGCCCCGCCGAGTACCGGGGCTGGACCGTGCCCGAGGTGCTGCTGGGCGGCAACCACGCGGCGATCGCACGCTGGCGCCGCGAGGCGGCGCTCAGGCGCACGTTCGAGCGAAGGCCCGAGCTGCTCGAGTCGGTCGAGCTCTCCGCCGAGGACCGGCGCTTCCTGCGCGGGCTCGAGCGCGAGCGCGCGGCACGCGAGCCGCGATGAGCGGCGCCTCGCCCGCGGCCGCGGTCCCCGTGCCGCCCCCGGACGATCGCGGCGTGGGAGCATCGATCCAGCGCGGGAGCGGACGGCTCGCGCAGATCGCCGGGTG
>Ga0126369_10000927_pt1 | contig 19821 bp, 13 predicted proteins | sample PanSoiMetaPlot_1_FD_109646 | JGI IMG/M metagenome (GOLD analysis project Ga0126369, IMG submission 109646) | Tropical forest soil microbial communities from Panama - MetaG Plot_1 | ecosystem: Environmental > Terrestrial > Soil > Tropical forest > Bulk soil | place: Panama | collected 2016-02-17 | reverse complement strand
CGCGAGCGCGAGGAAGCGCCGCGGCGTCACGCCGTTGGTCTTGTTGCTGAACCGCTCGGGCCAGAGCTCGTAGAAATCCCGCAGCACGCTCGTCTTCAGCAGCTCGGTATGCAGCGCTGCCACACCGTTGACCGCGTGGCTGCCGACGGTGGCCAGGTTCGCCATGCGCACCCGCTTCTCGCCGGCCTCGTCGATCAGCGACAGCCGCGCGAGGCGCGCGCCGTTGCCGGGATCGCGTTGCCGGACTTCGTCCAGGAAGCGGCGATTGATCTCGTAGATGATCTCGAGCGGACGCGGCAGCAGGCTCTGGAACAGCGGCAGCCCCCAGGTCTCCAGCGCCTCGGGCAGCAGCGTGTGGTTCGTGTAGGCAAGCGTACGCCGGGTGATGTCCCAGGCTTGCTCCCACGGCACGAGCCGCTCGTCCACGAGGAGCCGCATCAGCTCGGCCACGGCGACCGAGGGATGCGTGTCGTTCAGTTGCGCCGTGAACAGTTCGGGGAAGCGCGCGATCGGTTCGCCGCAGGCATCGTGCAGGTGCAGCATGTCCTGCAGCGAGCACGAGACGAAGAAATATTGCTGCGCGAGCCGCAGGCGCTTGCCGATCTCCGGCTCGTCGTTCGGGTAAAGCACCTTGGAGAGCGTCTCTGCGATCACCTTCTCCTGGACCGCGCCGTAGTAGTCGCCGAGGTTGAAGTGCGCGAAGTCGAAGGATTTCACTGCCTCGCTCTTCCACAGCCGCAGGGTATTGCAGGTGTTGACGCGATAGCCGAGCACCGGGGTGTCGCAGGCTATGCCCTTGGCCTTGCCCGCCGGAATCCAACGCACCCGATAGCGTCCCTCGCCGTCCGTGTCAGCCTCCGTGTGGCCGCTGAAATTGACGTAGTAGCTCAGCTCCGGGCGCACGATCTCCCAGGGGTAGCCTTTCTGCAGCCACTTGTCGGTCACTTCCACTTGCCAGCCATCGCGAATCTCCTGATCGAAGATGCCGAATTCGTAGCGGATGCCGTAACCGATGGCCGGCACTTCGAGCGAGGCCAACGAATCGAGGTAGCACGCGGCGAGCCGGCCGAGTCCGCCGTTGCCGAGACCGGGTTCCTCTTCGATCCCGGCGAGCGCGTCGAGGTCCTGACCGAGCGCGTGCATCGCCTCGCGCGCGGCGGACTCGATGCCGAGGTTGAGCAGGTTGCTACCTAGTTGCGGGCCGATCAGGAACTCCGCCGACAGGTAGCAGGCGACCTTGACATCGCGCGCGACATACGTCCGCGCCGTGCTCACCCAGCGCGCGAGCATTCGGTCCCGCACGCTGTAGGCGAGGGCCATATACCAGTCGTGGGGCGTGGCGATCTCCGGATAACGCGCCTGCAGGTACGCGAGGTTGTCGAGCACCGCGCGGCGCAACGCGTCCGCCGTCAGTCCGGTGCGGGTCGATTCGAGATTCCGGCCCGTCCTGGCGGTGGCTTGGTTAGTCGTCATGGTTGCGCCTTCGCTCTAAGTGCCCGCCGCTCCTCTCACACCGGCCACACCCAGTTGGCAATCTCGGGGCGGTCGGTGCCGTGCTCGCGCGCGTAGCTCAGATTGCGGATGATCTCGTTCTTCATGCCGTCTTTGAGGTGCGCGGCCTTGCTCTGCAGGCGCGGTACGCGGTCGATGACGTCGATCGCCAAGTGGAAGCGGTCCACCTGGTTGAGGATCGCGAGCTCGAGCGGCGTGTTGATGTTGCCCTTCTCCTTGTAGCCGCGCACGTGCAGGTTCTCGTGGTTGCGGAAGCGGTAGGCGAGCTTGTGGATCAGCCAGGGGTAGCCGTGGAAGTTGAAGATGATCGGCTTGTCGACGGTGAACAGACTGTCGAACTCGCGTTCGGTCGAGCCATGAGGATGCTCGCTGGCGGGCTGCAGCTTGAACAGATCCACCACGTTCACGAAGCGCACTTTGCGCTCGGGTAGATGCTCGCGCAAGATGGCGGTCGCCGCCAGCGCCTCCTGCGTGGCGACGTCCCCGCAGGAAGCCATCACCACGTCGGGCTCCTCGTTCTCGTCGTTGCTCGCGCGGCGCCAGATGCCGATGCCCTTCGCGCAGTGCACGATCGCTTCGTCCATCGTGGTGAACTGCAGATGCTTCTGCTTGTCGGCGACGATGACATTGACGCAGTCGGTCGAGCGGAGGCACTGATCCGTCACCACGAGCAGGGTGTTGGCGTCCGGCGGGAGATAGATGCGCGTGACCGTCGGGCTCTTGTTGGTCACGAGATCGATGAAACCGGGGTCCTGATGCGAGAAGCCGTTGTGGTCCTGCCGCCACACCGTCGACGACAAGAGGATGTTCTGCGACGACACGGAAGCGCGCCACGGCACGTGGTTCTTGCTGATGTCGAGCCACTTGGCGTACTGGTTGAACATCGAGTCGACGACATGCGCGAAGGCTTCGTAGGTATGGAAGAAGCCGTGGCGCCCGCTCAGGAGGTAGCCTTCGAGCCACCCGACCAGCGTGTGCTCGGAAAGCATCTCCATCACCCGCCCATCGCGCGCCAGCTCTCCGCCGTCCGCATCCTCCGGCAAGAGGCTCGCCATCCACGTCTTCTTGCTGACCTCGTAGATCGCCTGCAGCCGGTTGGAGGCGGTCTCGTCGGGCCCGAACACCCGGAAGGTCGTCATGTTCGCGCGCATCACGTCGCGCAGGAACTCACCCAGCGGCTTCGTGTTCTCGTGATGCATCTTCCCCGCGCCCGCCTGCGCCACGTCCACCGCGTAGGCGCGAAAGTCCGGCAGCTTCAATTCCTTGTGCAGCAGGCCGCCGTTGGCATGCGGATTCGCGCTCATGCGCCGCCGTCCCGCGGGCGCCAGCGCTCTGAGCTCGGGCGCCAACCGGCCGCTCGAATCGAACAACGCCTCGGGTTTGTAGCTACGCATCCAGCTTTCGAGCAGCTTCAGATTGGCGGGATTGCTGCGCACGTCCGACAACGGGACCTGGTGCGAGCGCCACGAGCCCTCGACCTTGTGGCCGGCGATCTCCTTGGGTCCGGTCCAGCCCTTGGGTGTGCGCAACACGATCATCGGCCATCGCGGGCGCTCGGCCTTGCCGGTGTCACGCGCGCTCTTCTGCACGGCGCGGATCTCGGCGACGACCGCGTCGAGCGTAACCGCCATCTTCTGATGCACCTCGCTCGGCTCGGCGCCTTCGACGAAATACGGCTTGTAGCCGTAACCCACGAATAGCGACTCGAGCTCCTCATGGCTGACGCGCGCGAGAATGGCTGGATTGGCGATCTTGTAACCGTTGAGGTTGAGGATCGGCAGCACGGCCCCGTCGCGAACCGGATTGATGAACTTGTTCGAGTGCCAGGCGGTGGCGAGCGGTCCCGTCTCGGCCTCGCCGTCGCCGACCACGCACGCGACGATGAGATCCGGGTTGTCGAGCGCCGCGCCATAGGCATGCGACAAGCTGTAGCCGAGCTCGCCGCCTTCATGGATCGATCCAGGCGTCTCCGGCGTGACGTGCGACCCGATCTGGCCGGGGAAAGAGAACTGCTTGAAGAACTTCTGCATCCCTTCTTCGTCTTCGCTCTTGTCCGGATAGATCTCGGAGTAGGTGCCTTCGAGATAGGTCGGACCGAGCACGCCCGGCGCGCCGTGACCGGGACCGGCGATGAAGATCACGTCGAGATCGTCGCGCTTGATCACGCGATTGAGGTGCGCCCACACGAAAGAGAGCGCCGGGCTCGCGCCCCAATGGCCGAGCAGACGATGTTTCACGTGGTCGGTTTGCAAGGGCTCCTTGAGCAGGGGGTTGTCCTTGAGATAAATCATTCCGACCGAGAGGTAGTTGCACGCGCGCCACCAACCATCGATCAGGCGCAGCTCCTCGCTCGTGAGAGGGTTCCGCGGCGAGGTGTGTGAACCTTGGGGCTTGACCACGCTGAGTCTCCTCTGAACGTAAGTGGGTGAAGGTGTTCGAGTCGTCAGCTCGGGCCGTGCAGCGCGATCGCACCCGTCACGTCACCCGGTCGCGTCTGTCCACGGCGCGGAGCAATCCATCGAAGGCCTCGACGAAAACCCTCACGCCGTCCTCGAGGAGCTGAGCGGTCACCTTGGGCATGGAGATGCCTAGGCGGGCGAGCGTCTCCATCGTGGTGTTCGCTTCATTCACGTTCTCTGTCAGGCTCGCGCGCGGCTGGCCGTGATCGCGGAATGCGTCGAGTGTGACGAGCGGCATCGTGTTCACCGTGTCGGGTCCGATCAGCTCTTCGACGTAGAGAACCTCGCGATACGCGGGATTCTTGGTGCCGGTGCTCGCCCAAAGCAGGCGTTGCGTTTTCGCGCCTTTCGCAGCGAGCGTTTCCCAGCGTGACCCGCTGAACAGTCGAAGGTACCTCTGATACGCCTGCTTCGCGTTGGCAATGGCCGCCTTCCCCATCATTCTGGATAGCAAGGCCTGCTCCTGCGCGCTGCTGGAACCCTTCGAGCGCTCGGACAATAACCGATCGACTGCCGAGTCGATGCGGCTCACGAAGAAGCTGGCGACGCTGGCGACGCGCCTCACGTCGCCGCCGTCGCGCGCCAGCGTCTCCAATCCCGACATGTAGGACTCGGCGACACCCTCGTATGCAGTCTGCGAGAACAGCAACGTGACGTTGATGTTGATCCCCTCGGCGATCAGCTGCTGCACGGCAGGGATGCCTTGCGGCGTCGCCGGCACCTTGATCATGAGATTCGCCCGGTCGACGGCCTGCCACAATCGCCGCGCCTCTTCCAGCGTGCGCTGAGTATCGCGCGCGAGCTTGGGGGACACCTCCAGGCTCACGTAGCCGTCGCGCCTTTGCGACCGCTCGTACTCCGGCCGCAGGACGCCGGCGGCATCGCGAATATCGCGCACGGCGATGCGCTCATAGAGCGTGCCGGCGTCAACCCGGCGCGCATCGGCGGCGCTCAGGATATCAAGGTAATCCGTGCCGCCGGCGATGGCCTTCTCGAAGATCGCCGGGTTGGACGTGACCCCGCGGACACCGTCCTCTTCGACCAGGCGCTGCAGCTCGCCGCTGACGAGCAGGCGGCGATGGATGTAGTCGAGCCAGACCGATTGGCCGTAATCGGACAGAGCCCGCAACGGATTGATGGCTTGCATGGTTGCTCCTTTTCATTGACAACCGGGTACCGCAGCTTCCCGTCAGCGGCGCTCGGGCAAGTCACGTGCGGCGGTGTGCTAGGTTTTCGCCCCACGCACTCCGCCTACGCTTTCATGGGCAAATCGTCTCCATTTGACACGCCGCCTCAGCCCGGTTCCATTTCGCGCCGTCCAGCGCCCCCCGAGCGCGCCGGTTGGTTGCGGTGGTTTCCGGGGCTGCGAATCCTGCGTCGCTACGAGTCCTCCTGGCTTCGACACGACATCGTCGCCGGCCTCGTCCTGACGACCATGCTCGTGCCGGTCGGCATCGCCTATGCCGAAGCATCCGGCGTGCCGGGCATCTACGGGCTCTACGCCACGATCATTCCGCTGCTCGCGTACGCCTTATTCGGTCCAAGCCGAATCCTGGTGTTGGGCCCGGACTCCGCGCTCGCTCCCCTGATCCTGGCCGTCGTCCTGCCGCTCTCCGCGGGCGATGGCCAGCGCGCGGTCGCCCTAGCCGGCGCGATGGCGCTCGTCTCGGGCGTCGCGTGTGTCGCGGCCGGCCTCGCGCGCCTCGGTTTCGTCACCGAGTTGCTCTCCAAGCCGATCCGCTACGGCTACATGAACGGCATCGCGCTGACCGTGCTGCTCAGTCAGGTCCCGAAGCTGCTCGGTTTCTCCGTCGACACGGAGGGACCGCTGCGCCACGCGTGGGCAATCGTCGAGCAGGTGCTCGAGGGACGCACGAACGTCGTCGCTTTCACTATCGGCGCGTCCACGCTCGCGCTGATCCTGCTGCTCAAGCGCCACCCGCGAGTCCCGGGCATCTTGATCGCCGTGGTGGCTGCTACCGTGGTGGTCGGGGTACTGGACCTCGCAACCCGCGCAGACGTGTCCGTTCTCGGTCCTTTGCCGCAGGGTCTGCCTACGCCGACGGTTCCTCCCGTCGGTCTCGACGACCTGGCCCCGGTCCTGATGGGGGGCCTCGCCGTGGCACTCGTGTCTTTTGCCGACACGAGCGTGCTGTCCCGCACCTTTGCGGCGCGCCTGCGCACGCCGGTGGATCCGAACCAGGAGATGGTGGGCCTCGGCGCGGCCAACCTGGCCGCCGGCTTCTTTCAGGGCTTCCCGATCAGCAGCAGCTCGTCGCGGACGCCGGTGGCCGAAGCGGCGGGCGCGAGGACCCAGCTGACTGGAGTGGTGGGCGCGACCGCGATCGCACTGCTCCTGGTGCTCGCGCCGGAGCTGCTCCGGAATCTGCCGAACTCCGCGCTTGCTGCCGTCGTCATCGCCTCGGCCATCGGGCTGGTCGAGATCTCCGACCTGCGCCGCATCTACCGCATCCAGCGGTGGGAATTCTGGCTATCGATCGTCTGCTTCGCGGGGGTCGCGGTGCTCGGCGCCATTCCCGGCATCGCGCTCGCGATCGTCATCGCGGTGATCGAATTCCTCTGGGACGGTTGGCGCCCGCACTCGGCCGTGCTCGGGCGAGTCGACCGCGTCAAGGGTTATCACGACATCACCCGCTATCCAAATGCCCGCCTGATCCCGGGGCTCGTGCTGCTCCGTTGGGATGCGCCGCTGTTCTTCGCCAACGCCGAGCTGTTCCACGATCGCGTCCTCGACGCGGTAGCGAGCTCCCCGACGCCGGTGCGGTGGCTGGTGGTCGCGGCCGAGCCGGTGACCAGCGTCGACGTGACTGCCGCCGACATGCTCGCCGAGCTCGACGACGCCTTGTCCGCGGCAGGCATCGAGCTGTGCTTCGCCGAGATGAAGGATCCGGTCAAGGACAAACTGAAGCGGTTCGGGCTCTTCAAGCGGTTCGGCGAGAAGAGCTTCTTCGCGACGGTCGGCGAAGCGGTGAGCGGCTACCTCGATGCGCATCCCGTCGACTGGGTGGACTGGGAGGACCGCACGCCGTAGGGCGCGGTCACAGCCACGCCGGTAGCCACCACGCGCTGTCTCAATACCGCTCCTTGATGAACTTGAACGGATGCTTGGCCTCGCGATAGTCGCCCGGCTTCTGCCGCTTCGGGAGCTTCACCTTTTCGCGCGGCGCGCTCTTGTAGGGAATCTGGTCGAGCAGGTGGGTAATTAGATTGAGGCGCGCGCGCCGCTTGTCGTCCGACCTCACGACATACCAAGGGGCGAAGTCGGTGTCGGTCGCCTTGAACATCTCGTCGCGCGCCCGCGTGTAGTCGTGCCACCGGCTGTACGACTTGAGGTCCATTGGCGAGAGCTTCCAGATCTTGCGCGGGTCGTCGATGCGCGACTCGAGGCGGCGGGTCTGCTCCTCCTCGCTCACCTCGAGCCAGTACTTGAGGAGGATCACGCCGGAGTGCACGATGACCCGCTCGACGTGCGGCACCATCTTCAGGAACGCGCGCGCCTGCTCCTCGGTGCAGAATCCCATCACCCTCTCGACGCCGGCGCGGTTGTACCAGCTGCGGTCGAAGATCACGATCTCGCCGGCTGCCGGCAGGTGCGGGAGATAGCGCTGCGCGTACATCTGGCTCTTCTCGCGCTCGGTGGGTGCAGGCAGCGCGATCACGCGAAACACGCGCGGGCTCACGCGCTCGGTGATCGCCTTGATGGTCCCGCCCTTGCCGGCGCCGTCGCGTCCCTCGAAGATGATGCAGACCTTCAGCCCCTTGTACTTGACCCACTCCTGGAGCTTGACGAGCTCGCCGTGCAGCTTCGCGAGCGTCTTGTCGTAGGCCTTGCGCTTCAGCTCTTCCTTCGGGGCGGCGTTCTCCCCATCAGCCTTGCCGTTGCCGCGCTTCTTTGCTTTCACGGCTTCCTCCAGGTGGCGGCCATCGAAGACGCCGCGTGTGCGAGCCTCATGGCCCGACTGTACCGATCGTGCACGGGCAGGGAATTCTACTTTGGCGGGGTCCGCTCCCGGGAAGGCGGGGAGGGAAGCGCTCAGGCCGCCCGGGTCTGGCTCACGGGACGCGCCTGAGTGGCGAATAGCTCTGACCTCTCGCACAGCCGGATGAGCTCGGCGACGGAGCGGACTTCCAGCTTCTCCATCACGCGACCACGATGCTGCTTCACCGTCTGCTCCGCGATGTCGAGATCGGCGGCGATCTGCTTGTTCAACCGGCCCCGGATGACGTGCGCCACGATCTCGCGCTCGCGGGCGGTGAGCCTGCCGAGCAGCGCGTGACAGGCCTCCCGCTCGAGCGCCTGCTTCCGCTCGCCGGCATGACGCTGCACCGCTTTGCGGACCACGGCGAGGAGGACGTCATCGTCGACCGGCTTGACGAGGAAATCCACCGCGCCCAGCTTCATCGCGTCCACGCCCGCGGCGACGTCGTCCTGTCCGGTGAGAAACACGATCGGCGGCGCGGCGCGCTTGCTCGAGAGATGCTCCTGCAGTTCGAGTCCCGACATGCCGGGCATCTGGATGTCGAGCAGGACGCACGCGATGCTCGCGAGGGACGGGCGGGCGAGGAACTCGCTCGCCGAGGCGTAGGGCGCCGCCTTCCACCCTGCGGCCGCCAGCAGCCGCGTGAGGCTCTTCCGGACGGCCGGGTCGTCTTCGACCACGCACACCGTGGGCTCCGGGACCCCGGCTACCGCGGACGCCTCCAGCGTCGCCCCTTCCGGTGGGGCACCGGCCTCCTCCGAATCGCGGTCGCTGGCCGCGAGCGGGAGCTCGATGCGGAAGGTGACGCCGCGATCCGGATTCGGTTCGACCGAGATCGCGCCGCCGTGCGCCTGCACGATTGATCGGCAGATCGCGAGCCCGAGCCCGAGGCCGTCTCGTCGCGTCGTCCAGAACGGCTCGAAGACCGCGTCGAGATGCTCCGCCGCGATTCCCGTCCCGGAATCGCAGACCGCGACCACGACGCGGTCGTTGTCCGTACGCATCACGGATAGCTGAAGGAGGCGGTCGTTCCGCGGGCGCGCCTCCATCGCAGCGGCGGCGTTGAGGACCAAATTGAGCGCGACCTGCTCGATCTGGACCTTGTCCGCCATGATCGAGCACCCGGTTTCGAGCTCGATTTCGATGCGGATCCCCTGGCGGTGGAGCTCTCTTGCGAGCAGCTGCAGCACCTCGCGCAGGGCCGCAGCGAGGTCGATGCGCTCGCGCCCGCTCTCGTCCTGCCGAAGGAGGGCACGCATCGTCCTGATCGTCTCCGCCGCCCGCTTGTCGTCCCGCACGACCGACTCGAGAACGGCGCGGACCTCCTGCAACTTCCCCTCGCCCTGCTGGAGATACGCCAACCCGGCCTGCGCATTGCTGAGGATCGCCGTCAGGGGCTGGTTCAGTTCGTGCGCGATCGCGGCGGTGAGCGCGCCGGTGCGCGCGACGCGGTCCGCATGCCACAGGCGGCTGCGAAGGAGCTGTGTCTCTTCCTCAGAGCGCGCGCGGGCGATGGCGATCGCAAAGATCTCGCCGATGATTTTGAGGCGGGTGACTACGTCCTCGGGCCAACTCGGCGCGTTGCGTAACCCGCCGAACGAGAGTACGCCCGCCACGCGGCCTCCGACCCGCAGCGGAATGGCAAGATGCGAGCGCAGCCCGATCCGCCCGAAGCGCTCCGCGTCGGCTGCCGCCTGCGGCGGCAGGTCGTCGGGCAGGGCCGCCAAGGCGACGATGCGCCCGGCACGAAGCTCGCTGACGACCCAGGGAACCTTGGGGCCGAACGAGCCGCGAGAAAGCGGCTCGATGCCGCCGATCGCTGCCGAGCACACCACGCTGAGCGTCCCGTCGGCCGCGAATTCGGTATAGGTGCAGCGGTCGTAGCCGAGAGACTCGACCAGCCGCCCGAGCCCCGCTTCGATCTCCGACACGATGCTCTCGTGCGAGGCGTTCGCGACCCGCGCCGAGAGATCGGCCACGAGCCGCTCGAGGCGGACGGCGTCGGCGGTGGCTCGTCCGCGCGCCTCGTCGCTCGCTGCGTACGACACCTCTTTTCCGCTCACCGATGCCCTCCTGCCGCTCGTCGGAGTCCCGCCACAAATCCCGGCCAGCCGCAGCCGGGGGTGCGAGCATAAAGGAAAGCGGATCAGGGCCATGTAACTGTTACAACCGGTTAACTGTTACAACCGGCTGTCCTTATCGAGGCGGACGTGATGCCCTGCAGCGATCGAGCTAGCGTCGGACGCGCTCCGGCGCGGGACCTTGGCGGCTAAAGCTGCGCGCGTCCTAGGAAGAGGGGCGCCCGCCAACGCTTCACTCCGACTTGGTCCTTGCCTCGGCCCGGGTCGTCCACTCGATCGAGTCGAGCAGCGCCGCGGCGTCTACCGGTTTGCGGAAGAAAGCCTGCGCGCCGATCTCCCGCGCCATTCGCCGCGTCTCTGGATCGTCGCGTGCGGAGAGGGCGATGATCGGCACGGTTCTCGCGACGCCGCGCAGGCGCGACCGAACCATGGGGTCGCGTAGACCCGGGCTGGAGACCTCGAGTAGGGCACAGGCGTCGCGCCCGCCAGGCATCTGGCGAAGGAACGCGTCCACGGAGTCGCAGGGGTTTGATTCGAGGCCGGCGGAATCCACGAGCCGCGACAGAGCCTCCCGCACCCACTGGTCGCCGTCGATGATGTAAACGACGCACGCGAGCACGGCCTTGGACATCGATCCCCTATTCCCTTGCTCGTGGTCGAGCGGGCGCCGCAGCTTCGTTCTTCGAACGGCCGCGAGCTGTTCGGAGCAAGTTAAGGCCGCGGAACGGCGCCGAAAATCCTACTTTGGTCGGATTGGTAACAACGATGCAGCAGGCGCAATCTTGCAAGAACGGTCGCGGGAACGTGGCCACCGGGGGTCACCGATGATCCGACATGAACTGCTGCGCGAGCGAGGGATTCTGACCCTCGAACCCGAGGGGCCATTGCAGGCCGCCGACTTCAGCACGCTCGCCGGAGTCGTCGATCCCTATATCGAGCAGCACGGCGACCTCAAGGGCTTGCTGATCAGTGCCCCGGCGTTCCCCGGCTGGGACGATTTCGCCGCCCTGCTGTCGCACCTCCGCTTCGTGCGCGATCACCATCGCCGGATCCGGCGCATCGCGGTGGTTTCGGACAGCGCGTTTCTGTCCGTGGCGCCGAAGATCGCAAAACATTTCGTGAGCGCGGAAATACGGACTTTCGACGCTGCCGATCGGGCCGCGGCGCTTGCCTGGCTCGAAAGCGGTTGATCGGACCACGCTCGAGCGCACGGACCGATCACTTGTCCGGGTCGACCTTCGTCCAGCTCGAGTCGGGATCGAAGCGTGTCATCGCGGCTGCGCGCGCTGCGGTGTCGGGGCCGAGATCCTTCTGGTACAAGCCGCCGTCGTGGCTGACGATGAACGTCATCACGCCGGTATCGCCATATTTGACAGGCCAAGCCACGACGGCGAAGCCGCCGATCATCCGGCCGCGCGCGACGTAGTCGAACGCGCCGCCCGGCGCGTTCTTGCCCTGCGAGCTGAGGAGCTTGTATCGGTAGCCGTAATAGCCCGCATCCCCCCCACCGGCCGCACGGGCGGCAGCGACCGCCGGTCCGAGCGGGCTCTGCGGCTCGCCCGACTTGGTCGGCCAGTACAAGCCGTCCTGCTTCCCCGGCGAGCTCGTGAACTTCGCCGCGTACTGAAGCACGCCATCGCCGTTGTGGTCCCTCCTCGCGTATTCCTTCTGCGCATCGTAGATGGCGAGCATGACCTGCATCACGGCGAGCTCGTTGCGACCGATGCGCCGCAGGCGCATCTCCTCGGCGCCAGCGCGCGTGTCGAACTGCCAGCCCTGCGGCGTTTTCACGATCGGGATGGGAAGGGTCCAGCCGTCGTCGCCGGCTGCGACCAGCGCCTTCGCGTCACCCTCGGGCTTGATCGCATGCGACTTCGCCCACGCGGCGAGAAAGCGGTAGCGGATCTCGGCGCCGGCCGGCGGAATGAACGTGCGGAAGTCGGCGCCCAGGAGCGCCTTCAAGGCGTCTTCGTCGCTCGTCGCGACCGCATCGCCGAATGCGTTCATCGCCGCCTCCGGCGAGGGGAACGTCTTCTGCTGCGCCCCCGCAGCCGGCATCCAGGCGGCGAGCAAGACGAGCGCCGCTGTGACGGAGGCAAGGCGCGTCCCCGTCCTCGCGCGGCACTCCCTAAATGTGAGTCGCGTCATCGATCCCTCCCCTAGCGCCTTCCACCACCGCCACCGCCGCCGCCGCGACCGCCACCGCCGCCACCACCGGCACGTCCGCCGCCGCCACCGCCGCCCGCGCGAGCGCCACCACCGGCGCCAGCGCCGCCGCCGCGGTTCGCCATTGACTGGTTGCTCGCGCGACCGCGGTCCAAGTCACGCTGCGAGGCCCCGCCGCCGCCTACGCCCTGGAAGGCGTTGTCGCGGCCGCCGGCGCCGGCGCCACCGCGATTGGCGGCGCTCGGTCCACCGCCAGCTCCGCCCCCGCCAGGTCCCCCGCGATCGCCAACTCCGCCCCCGCCAGGTCCACCACGATCGCCAACTCCGCCCCCGCCCGGTCCACCACGATCGCCAACTCCGCCCCCGCCAGGTCCACCGCGGTCGCCCACTCCGCCCCGGTCGCCCGGCCCGCCGCGATCGCCAACTCCACCCCGATCGCCGACGCCACCCCGGTCGCCGGGCCCGCCCCGATCACCCGCACGATCACCCGCACGATCACCGGAGCGATCGCCAGCACGATCGCCAGCGCGATCCCCGGGCCCTCCATCTCGTCCCCGGAAATCGTTGCGCCGGTCGCCACCGGCCACGTCCTTCCCGAACTTCTCGCGGCTCGCCTGGTCCCGATAGGACACCCCTTTGCGATGACTCGCGTCGTGCTGCCACTGGCCTCCACTGCCGACGTTGGTGCGATTGAAGTTGTTGCTGATGTTGGTCGCCCGGTTCACGTTGACGTTGACGTCGCCGCGCCCCCAGTTACAGCCCCCGAAGATGGCGCCCGCGGCGGCGATGCCCACACCCCAGGCGAAGCCGGTCATGAGCGCGGCGCCGGGATACCACACCGGAGACGGCGGCCAGTAGTACGGCGGATAGGAAGGGTATGCCCATGCGCCGTAGACGACCGTCGGGTTGTACGCGGGAACGTAGATCGTCTGCGGGTTCGTCGGCTCGATCTTGATGACGGTCTGCTGCGTCTGCGGCTCCTGTTCGACGATCACCTTCTGCTGCTCGGTTGATTTCAGGTTGCCCGACTTGTCCGCGCGGGTCCGAAGGCGCTGCACGGCGTCGAGCACCGCCTTCTGGTCGGCGAGGAACGCGTCGCCGAGCTTCTGCGTCCAGTCGAGCTTCTCGTTCATCGGCTCGAGGATCTGCGGGAAGGCGACGAGCGACTTCACGCTCACGTCCCAGGTCTGGTCCCCGACCGCCTTCACCGCCGCGTCGCCCTTCAAGTTCGGGTTCGCCTTCGCCCACCGCGCGGCCTGGACGATCTCCAGCGGGTACGTGGAGGCCATCAACACCTGGGAGAGCAGCGAATCGGGATAGAGCGCGATCGGGGCGACGAGCGCCTCGATCTCCTCAGGCTTGAGCGGCGGCGGCTCGCCCTGAGCCGGAGCCTGAGCGTGCGCGACGCTCGCGCTCGCGACAACGACCGCGAGGACCAGCGTGGACAGGTACCGCAGGTACCCTCCCCTCAAGAATCTCATGCAATACCCTCCTCAAATCGCGCTGTCGTCGGCAGCCGCTTGCGCGCACGGTAAGGCCGGCGCAGGGGGTGGCAAATCCTACTTTGGTTGGATTCCGGTCCTACGGAGGGTAGCGCAGGCTCGCGACCGGGATCCAGCGTCCGGTGGCGGTGTTTGATGTATCGCAACCGGCGTTCGTGCCCGGTGGTTACATTCGACCCGCAGCCTCGCGATCGCACGGTGTGATCGAGCAGTAGGGGTCTCGGTCCTCGTGAGCTGAGCGGAGAGGGAACTCATGCGCACAAGCACCGAAGTCATCGCGGGGGTCGGCCTCGCCGACCGGCCGCGCAAGAGCCGCTGGCCGGCGCGAATGGACCTCGTGCAGAGCGGTAGTGGTCTCGCGCTCGGCCTCTTCATGTGGGGCCACATGGTCTTCGTCTCATCGATCCTGGTGAGCAAGGACTTCATGTGGACCATCACCAAGATGTTCGAGGGGTACTTTTTCTTCGGCAAGGCGCTCCCCGGCATCGTCTCGGTGATCGTGTTCGGGGTCATTGCGCTCCTAGTGGTGCATGCGTTGCTCGCGATGCGGAAGTTCCCTGCGAACTATCGGCAGTACCGCTCCTTCATCGGGCACCGCAAGCTTCTCGCGCACGAGGACACGACGCTCTGGTGGGTGCAGGTCGTGACCGGGTTCGCGCTGTTCTTCCTCGCGACGGTGCACCTGTACCAGATGCTCATGCATCCGGGCGACATCGGGCCGTTCGAGTCGTCTACCCGGGTGTGGACCGGCCGCTGGTGGCCGATCTATCTCGTCATGCTGTTCTGCGTCGAGCTGCACGGCGGCGTCGGTCTCTATCGGCTGGCGGTGAAGTGGGGCTGGTTCGAAGGCAAGGACCCGAACGCGAGCCGCAAGCGGCTCAAGACGTGGAAGTGGGTGTTGACCGTCTTCCTCCTCGTGCTCGGCCTTGCGACTCTCGCCGCGTACATGAAGATCGGCTACGAGCTTCGTGACAACGCCGGCGCGCGCTACACGCCGGCATGGCTGCAGGACCCGCCGCAGGCCGAGCCGCCGTGGTGGTGGCCGTCGTGGGTGAAGGAGACGCCGAAATGAAGATCGTCTACACCGACGTCCTCGTCATCGGCGCCGGGCTCGCGGGCCTGCGCATGGCGATCGGCGCGAAACGGCGCGGCCACGACGCGATCATCTTGTCGCTCGTGCCGGCGAAGCGCTCGCATTCCAAGGCCGCGCAGGGCGGGATGCAGGCGAGCCTCGGCAACGTGATCAAGGGCCAGGGCGACAACGAGGACGTGCACTTCGAGGACACGGTGCGCGGCTCGGACTGGGGCGCCGATCAGGAAGTGGTGCGGATGTTCGTGAACACCGCGCCCAAAGCGGTGCGCGAGCTCGCCGCGTGGGGCGTGCCGTGGAGCCGGATCAGGCGCGGCGACCGCGAAGTGGTCATCAACGGGCAGAAGGTCACCATCACCGAACGCGACTCGGCCCACGGCACGGTGGCCCAGCGCGATTTCGGCGGGACCAAGAAGTGGCGCACCTGCTACGTGGCGGACGGCACCGGGCACGCGATGCTCAACGCGGTGGCCGACCGCGCGATCGCGGAATCCATCCCGGTGCACGAGCGCACCGAGGCGCTCGCCTTGATTCACGACGGCGGCCGCTGTTACGGGGCGGTGGTCAGGGACCTGATCACCGGCAAGCTCACCGCCTACCTCGCGAAAGCCACCGCGATCGCCACCGGCGGCGCGGGCCGCATCTATCGCGTCACCACCAATGCCGTCATCTGCGAGGGCATGGGCCACGCCATCGCGCTCGAGACGGGCGTGGCCGCGCTCGGCAACATGGAGGCGGTGCAGTTCCACCCGACCGGGATCTTTCCGGCGGGGATACTGGTCACCGAGGGCTGCCGCGGGGACGGGGGGCTGCTCAAGGACACCGACGGGCATCGCTTCATGCCCGACTACGAGCCGGAGAAGAAGGAGCTTGCGTCCCGCGACGTGGTATCGCGCCGCATGGAGGAGCACATCAAAAAGGGCAAGGGCGTCAAGTCGCGCTTCGGCGAGCACCTGTGGCTCGACATCACGCTGCTCGGCGAGCACCACATCAAGCACAACCTGCGCGAGGTCTACGAGATCTGCCACTACTTCCTCGGCACCGACCCGACGAAGGACCTGATCGCCGTGCGGCCGGCGCAGCACTACACGATGGGTGGCGTGCGCACCAACTACACCGGCGAGAGCCCGACCCTCAAGGGCCTGTTCGCCGCGGGCGAGGCCGCGTGTTGGGACATGCACGGCTTCAACCGGCTCGGCGGCAACTCGGTCGCGGAAACCGTCGTCGCCGGCATGATCGTAGGCGAAAACATCGCCGACTTCTGCGACCGGCCGGGGAACGACGCCAGCATTCCCACCGGATTGGTGCGCGATTTCGTGGCGCGCGAGCAGTCGCGGCTCGACCGCATCCTGCTCGGCTCGGGCCCCGAGGACGCCAGCGCGATCCGGGCGCAGATGCAGGAGATCATGACCGAAAAGGTCGGCATCTTCCGTACCGGCAAGGACCTCAAGCAGGCGGTCGACGAACTGCAGAAGCTGCTGGTCCGCAGCCGCAGCATCGGCCTGAGGTCGCGCGCCCCCGGGGCAAACCCGGAGCTCGTCACGGCCTACCGGCTGCGGCCGATGCTGAGGCTCGCCCTCTGCGTCGCCTATGGCGCACTCACCCGCACCGAGAGTCGCGGCGCCCATTTCCGCGAGGACTTTCCGCGGCGCGACGACGCGGCGTGGCTGAAGCGCACGCTCGCCACCTGGAAGGACGAGGCGGACACCTTGCCGACGCTCGACTACGAGCCGCTCGACGTCAAGCGCATGGAGCTGCCGCCCGGCTGGCGCGGCTACGGCGCGAAGGACTACACCGACCACCCGGACACCGCGGCGCGTCAGGCCGAAGTTGAAGCCAAAAAGAAAGCAACCGCTGACCGCTTCGAGCTGCAGCGCACGCTGATGCCGTACGAGCAGCTCCTTCCGGAGACGCTTCGCGGGAGGAACGAGCGAATCGACGATCGATTTCCTCCGGCTCCGCCGGCCGAGGCGACCGAGGCCCGAGAGCCCGCCTTCGTCTGGGAAAGCGAGTGAGAGCGCAATCCAGCCCCGACAACTCCAGGAACAAAGCGATGAGCACACCCCAGAACCAGCCGACGAGCGGCCAGAAGATCCGCCTGCACATCATGCGCTACAACCCGGCCGACCCGACGAGCGTGCCGCACCTGCAGACGTTCGTGCTCGAGCAGACCGAAGGCATGACGCTGTTCGTCGCGCTCACCGAGATCCGCGAGAAGCTCGACCCGTCGCTGCAGTTCGATTTCGTCTGCCGCGCGGGCATCTGCGGCAGCTGCGGGATGATGATCAACGGCCGCCCGGGCCTCGCGTGCCGCACGCTGACCAAGAACGTCGGCCCGGAGATCACGCTGGCGCCGCTGCCGGTGTTCGAGCTGATCGGCGACCTGTCGGTCGATACCGGCAAGTGGATGCGCGCGATGAGCGAGCGGCTCGAGACCTGGGTGCACATGAAGCAAGCCGAGGTCGACATCCAGCGGATCGAGGAGCGCATGGAACCCGAGCTCGCCGAAGAGCTCTACCTCCTCGACCGCTGTATCGAGTGCGGCTGCTGCGTCGCCGGCTGCGGCACCGCGCGCATGCGCGAGGACTTCGTCGGCGCAGTCGGCATCAACAAGATCGCGCGCTTCCGCCTCGATCCGCGCGACGGCCGAACCGACGAGGACTTCTACGAGGTGATCGGCGACGACAGCGGCGTGTTTGGCTGCATGTCGCTGCTCGCCTGCCACGACGTCTGCCCGAAGGACCTGCCGCTGCAGGCCCAGATCGCCTTCATCCGCCGCAAGATGGTCAAGTTGGGCTGGAAGTAGCTGGTCGAAGCCTGACCGACCGAAAGGAGACCCCATGCCACGAATCGAGAAAGACTTCCTGGGCGAGAAGCAGCTTCCCGATAGCGCCTACTACGGCGTGCAGACACTGCGGGGCCGGGACAACTTCCACATCACCGGCATCCCGATGTCGCTGGAGCCGAACTTCGTCAAGGCGTTCGGCTACGTGAAGAAGGCCGCCGCACTGGCGAACCGCGACCTCAAGGTGCTCGATGCCAAGATCGCCAACGCGATCGCCGGCGCCTGTGACCGGCTCATCGCGGGCGAGATGCGTGACCAGTTCGTGACCGACTTCATCCAGGGCGGCGCGGGCACCTCGACGAACATGAACGCGAACGAGGTGATCGCGAACCTCGCGCTCGAGAGCCTGGGTCACAAGAAGGGCGAGTACCAGCACGTCAACCCCAACGATCACGTGAATTTCGGCCAGTCCACGAACGATATCTATCCGACTGCGTTCCGGCTGGCGCTGATCCTCCGGCTGGGGAGCTACATGGACGCGCTGCGTGGGCTGCAGGATGCATTCTTCGCGAAGGGCAAGGAGTTCGAGAAGGTCCTGAAAATGGGGCGCACCCACCTGCAGGATGCCGTGCCGATGTCGCTCGGCCAGGAGTTCCACGGCTGGGGCACGACGATCGGCGAGGAGGTGCAGCGCATCGCCGAGGTCCGGCAGCTCCTGCACGAGATCAACCTCGGCGCCACGGCGATCGGCACCACGGTGACCGCGGCCCCCGGCTACCCGGAGCTCGCGACCAAGTACCTGTCCGAGCTCACCGGAACCAAGTTCATCCTGGCGGGCGACCTGATCGAGGCGACTTCAGACACCGGTGCCTACGTATTGCTCTCCGGTGTGCTCAAGCGGACTTCAGCCAAGCTCACCAAGATCTGCAACGACATCCGCATGCTTGCCTCGGGGCCGCGCTGCGGGTTGAACGAAATCAACCTGCCGCAGATGCAGCCCGGCTCGTCGATCATGCCGGGCAAGGTCAACCCGGTGATCCCGGAGGTCGTGAACCAGACCGGGTTCCTCGTGATCGGGCTCGACCTCACGGTGACGCTCGCGGCCTCGGCCGGGCAGCTCCAGCTGAACGTCATGGAGCCAGTGATTACATTCGCGCTCTTCACCTCCATCGCCACGATGGAGAATGCAGTGAACAGCCTCCGGGTGAACTGCATCCAGGGCATCACCGCCAACGCGGATCGGACCCGCGACATGGTGCTCAACTCGCTAGGCATCGTCACCGTGCTCAAACCCTCGCTCGGCTACAAGCAGTGCGCGGAAATCGCGCGCGAGGGTTACGAGACCGGCAAGTCGCTGCACGACATCGTCGTGAAGGAGCGCAAGCTGCTCACGCAGGAGAAGTGGGACGAGGTGTTCTCGTTCGAGAACCTGATCGCGCCGAAATTCGAGCAGTAACGTTCCGGCGCTTCTTCTCCAGGGAGGCTCAACATGACGGTTTCGATCGTCCTGCAGTTCATCGTCGTGCTCGCCGCGATCTGGATGGGTGCGCGATACAGCGGGGTGGGCCTCGGGCTGTGGGGGGCGGTCGGGCTGCTCGCGCTGATCGTCTTCTTTGGCGTCAACCCGACGTCGCCGCCGATCGACGTGATGCTCATCATCCTGGCGGTCATCATGGCCGCCTCGGTGATGGATGCCGCCGGCGGGATCGACTTCCTGGTCCGGATCGCCGAGCGCATCATTCGCGCCAATCCGAAGTACGTGACGATCGTCGCGCCGCTCACCACCTGGAGCTTCACGTTCGTCGCGGGCACCGGCCACATCGTCTATCCGCTGCTGCCGGTGATTTATGAGACGGCGCACCAGAGCGGGATACGTCCCGAGCGGCCGATGGCCGTGGCGACCATCGCCTCGCAGCAGGCGATCACCGCCAGCCCGGTGGCGGCGGCGACCGCCGCGATGATCGGACTGTTCGCCGAGAAAGGCGTGCCGCAGTGGGGCCTGCCACAGATCCTGATGATCTGCGTGCCGGCGACGCTGGCCGGCGTGGTGGTCGCCGCCATCGTCTCGATGTTCATCGGCAAGGACCTGAAGGACGACCCCGAATACCAGGCGCGATTGAAGGCGGGCCAGGTGCCACCGGCGAAGGTGGCCGACGCGCGGACCGCGCTGGCGCCCGCGGCCAGGGCGTCGGCGTTGATCTTTCTCGGCGGGGTGGCGCTGGTGG
>Ga0126369_10000924_pt1 | contig 19847 bp, 15 predicted proteins | sample PanSoiMetaPlot_1_FD_109646 | JGI IMG/M metagenome (GOLD analysis project Ga0126369, IMG submission 109646) | Tropical forest soil microbial communities from Panama - MetaG Plot_1 | ecosystem: Environmental > Terrestrial > Soil > Tropical forest > Bulk soil | place: Panama | collected 2016-02-17 | reverse complement strand
TCTCTTTCGCCACATGTTGCCGCAATTCTTCCTTCAGCGGATCCGAGGGCGTGCGGCCGCCTTCCAGGGTCACGAAGGCAACAATCGCTGAGCCCTTCAGATCATCGGGTTTGGCTACCACCGCTGATTCGGCCACTGCTTCATGCGACACCAGCGCCGACTCAATCTCGGCAGTGCCCAAACGATGGCCGGCCACATTGATGACGTCGTCGATCCGGCCCATGATCCAGAAGTAACCGTCCTGATCTTTGCGCGCTCCATCTCCGGCAAAGTACACACCTTTTATTTGAGACCAGTACTGCTGTTGATAACGCGCGTCGTCTCCGTAGATCGTGCGCAGCATCGAAGGCCAGGGCCGGGTGATCACCAGATAGCCGCCTTCGTTTGGGCCGACAGATTTTCCATCGCGCGTCATCACGTCCGCGGCCACGCCGGGAAAAGGCTTGGTCCCGGATCCGGGTTTTGCCGGGGTCGCGCCGGGCAGCGGCGTAATCATGATGGCGCCGGTTTCGGTCTGCCACCAGGTATCGACAATCGGACATTTTTCTTTGCCAATCACGCGGTGATACCACATCCAGGCTTCCGGATTGATTGGCTCGCCGACGGTGCCGAGCAGACGCAGCGAAGAGAGATCATGCCTCAGCGGCCACTGTTCACCCCACTTGATGAACGCGCGAATGGCCGTCGGCGCCGTGTAGAGAATATTCACTCGATGACGCTCGATGATATCCCAGAAGCGATCCGGCTCAGGCCAGTTCGGCGCTCCTTCATACATCAGGGCCGTCGCGCCGTTCGATAAGGGACCGTAAACGACATAACTGTGCCCGGTCACCCAGCCGATATCCGCAGTACACCAGTAAATGTCTTCGTCCTTCAGATCGAAAATCCACTTCGTCGTCAGGTGGGCCTGCAAGAGGTAACCGCCGGTAGTGTGCAGAATGCCCTTCGGTTTCCCCGTGGTCCCGGAAGTGTAAAGAATAAAGAGCGGATGTTCGCTGTCGAGTTTCTCAGCCTGATTCTCTGCATTGGCGTTCGCGATTAGTTCGTGCCACCAGTGATCGCGGCCCGCTTCCATGTGAATGGGGCTGCCGGTGCGCTTAACGACGATGCACGCGGCAACCGAAGGCGTTTCTTTGAGCGCCTCATCGACCGCGCCTTTCAATTTCACTTCGTGACCACGCCGCCAGCCGCCATCGGCAGTTACTACAACTTTGCACTGCGCGTCATTGATGCGATCGATAAGCGCGGCGCTGGAGAACCCGCCAAAGACTACCGAGTGGGTGGCGCCGATCCGGGCGCAGGCCAGCATCGAGATGGCCAGCTCCGGAATCAGCGGCATATAGAGCGCCACTCGATCGCCCTTTACCACGCCGATCTTCTTCAGCACATTGGCAAACCGGCAGACCTCAGTGTGCAGTTGCTGATAAGTGAGGGTGCGCGTGTCACCCGGCTCGCCTTCCCAGATGAGCGCCGCCTTGTTGCGCCGCCAGGTCGTCAAGTGCCGGTCCAGACAGTTGTAGGAAATATTGATTTGGCCGCCCGCAAACCACTCGGCATGTGGGGGCTGCCATTTCAAGACATCCGTCCATTTCCTGAACCAATGCAGTTCGCTTTCGGCATAACGCGCCCAAAAGGCTTCCGGATCTGCCGCTGCCTCGGCGCGCAGAGCTTCCAATTCAGCCATCGATTTGATGTGTGCCTGCGCGGCAAAGTCTTTCGATGGTGGAAACACTCGCTGTTCCTGCAAGACAGATTCTATGTTCGTTCCAGACGACATTTGTATGTGATCTCCGTTCCGGTGTTCCTTACGGTTTGTCTATCACAACCAGCATCAGAACAACAAATTGAGATTTGGAGTGCCCCGGCAGAGCGCGGCGGCGGCGGAGATCGACGATTGCGAGGGTTACTCGATCTTACCAGCCGGTAGCGAAGAGATTATTCGCACTGCGTTCGCCGCAATGCTGGTATTGGTTGTAGGCCCTGGCCGCGCGCACTCTGATCTGCTCGTCATTCTCGTTCCTGAGCCAGCCGTCGATTGCGGCGGCAAGGATGTAGGCCTCCGGCGCCATCAAATTGGTCGTCCAGAGCAACGGCCTGGCGCCGGTCTTATGCAGGACTTCGGCAAAGTAACTCTTGCTGGCGCACGCGAGAATAATGGCCGCGCGTTCTTCGTTGTCCCGTTTGTTTGGCGGAGAGGCTAACTGAAAGTCCATCAATCCATCATGTCCTGTGTAGGCCACCAGGGCTGCGCTGCCGTGCAAGTGCAATGAATAAGACTTGCCATCAACCGCCACAGATATGCTTTCGCCGGGGTAGCCCGCCGCGGCTTGCAGAAAAGTCTGCGTGCTACGCTGAATTTCGCTGCCCCGGTACGCATCAGCCACCAGGAAGGCTTCACGATCCTTACGCTTGAACACACACCGCTCGATGACGAATTGCCCGTTGTCGGGTCCGGGCCGGCAATCGGCCATCCGCCAGTCCCTGTCTTTTGCAAAGAACGTTTTAACCCCAAAGGCGGCGCCCCAATAGAGATTTCGCTGCGCATCATCGCCGTTACCGAGCGTTGCCGAGACGGGAACAATACCCTGGTGGATGTTGTCGCACAGCGCGACAAACAGATGTATTACAGTTACGGAATTCTTTTCCGCTCGCGCCGCGTCGGCCTGCGGAGGTATCGGGTTCTCAAGCTTCCAGACCGGAGCGCCGTTTGGATACGTGCAGGCAACCAGCAATAAGCAGGCGCCTGATAGGATGGCAATCGACTTCATCGAATTCCCGCGAGTTCTTTGCTTTAGACTCGTGGACGTTCGTGATTGTTCCCATCAATGTGAGAGTTCGGCAACAATCTCCTTCATCACCTGGCGGCCTTTCTCAACTTCGTCCGGAGCAAATGAGATGGCCCCGACGACCGCGTGCCCGCCGCCGCCGTAGCGTTCACAAATGGTCGCGATGTTGTGACGCCGAGGCCGCGGGGCCCACGGATTTGAGCCCACGGAGATTTTTGTGCGTTGCGGAGCGCGCGTCAGGGCCACCGTATAGGTCGCCTCGGGAAACAGGTAATACGGAATGAATTTATTGAAACCTTCGTAGCCCTCATCCACGAGATCAAACTGCACGACATCATCGCTCGAGGTGGCTTTCCGCTTGACCGCGTCCAGCGTCTCACGATGAAGTTTCAGGATTGGCTCGAACCGTCGCTGCACCTCAGCGCTGGTGGCAACCTGATTCAGACTGTGGCGGGTTAACTCATGAATAATTTGCTCGATGAAAGATTCGTCCGGCGTGCCTTCGATCACCTGCATCAATTGCAGCGCGGGCTCCTTCAGCTCGACGCACTGCGCCGGCGATTCGTAGAGCGCCCCGTCAATTACATGCGCCCAGTGAATCAAGTCGCGCAAGGGCTCAGCGTCGAAACCAAATTTTGTTTGCGCAATATCGGCGATGAATTCAGTGCAGGACTTGCGGCTGGGATCGAGAAACTTCCGGCCGGACTCGTCCGCCCGGAAGTGAGCTTCATCCTGCGGCGTGAGAAAGGCCGATTGATGATGATCGAACCACCAGGTCAGCTTCTCTGACGGTGAGTACTTGAAATCGACGATGGCGTTTTCATCGCCGTCGAACATATCGCGGTCGAACAACAAGTTGTTCGGGCGGTGCAGCAAGCCGCCGTAGCCGACTTCCGCCTCATGGTTGATTCGTTCGAGATAAAAGCGAGTGAAGGTCGCTGCCGAAGCGACTCCGTCAAAGCAATGGCCGTGATAAAGGACGCGTAACTTCATTTTATGATTCGGGGAAAAGCCGCCAATCTTAACAACTGCGACGTCTTCAGGCCAGCAGAGAACGGAGATTAGCGGTACAGACCTGGACCAGCGGCACGTCGTAAACGAGCGGGATCGACGCGACGATGACTTTGAATTCAAAACAAAGTCACCGGCGCGGTCAGACATGCGCGGCCGTGGCCGCCAGCTTCGGTTTATTGTTCGTGGTTGCGTTCGCCCGGCGCCAGCGAACAATCAGCGTTATCAGCGCCGCGATTCCAACCACCAGGCCAATCATCTGTGAGGTCGACAGGCCGGTGAGGCTGGTGAGTCCCATAATATCGCCACGCGGATCGTCGCGGACAAACTCGATGAGGAAACGCACCGTCGCATAGATGACCGCATAAGCGAGAATCACCTGCCCATTGAATTTTTTCTTACGGTGCAGCCACAGCAGCAGGAAGAAAACGATCAGCATGGCAAACGATTCGTACAACTGCGTCGGATGCAGGTGGACGTTGATGGGCACGTCGGTGACTTCGTGGCCGGCTTCCGTGAACTGTACTCCCCAGGGCAGGCTGGTCGGTTTTCCCCAACAGCATCCGGCGGCAAAGCAGCCTTGCCGGCCGAAGAAATTTCCCAGCGCAATGCCCGGCGCACAAGCATCGGCAGTTTTCCACCAGGGCAATTTCCAGCGTCGCATCAGCAGCACCGCCGCGATGATCGCTCCGATTAACCCGCCGTAGAAAACGCCTCCCGAGCGCAGGAAATCAAGCGAGAACAGCAGTCGCGGATGCTGCCGGTACTCCGGCTCAGTAAAGAGCATCAAGAGTTTCGACCCGACCAGCGACGAGAGCAGCAGCCACAGGCACAGATCGTAAATCCGCTCTTTCGGCAGGCCGTCGCGCTCGGCGAGCCGGACGGTTACGAATATCGCGCCGAGAAAGGCCAGCGCGAGAAAAACTCCATAGGTGTTGACCGGGAAATTCCAGACGCGAAAAAGAATGGGGTACATGAAAAAGAAATGCCGAAGTCAGAAGTCGGAAATCGAAAACGGCGCGTCAGGCAACCTCCTGATTCTGATGTCTGACCTCTGAGTTCTGATGTCTGCCGGCGAAGATCAGATCGTAGGCGAGCAACAAAGCGCCAAACGTAATGCTCGCGTCCGCGACATTGAAAGTGGGCCAATGATATTGACCCGCGTGCAATTGAATGAAATCGATCACAAATCCGAGCCGCACGCGGTCGGTAAGATTTCCGACGATCCCCGCCAGCAATAACGCGCACGCGCCGAGAATGCGATCGTCATTGCGCAGGGTGCGAAAGAAATAGAACAGCACCGCAATTGCAGCCAGCGCCGCCAGCACGACAAAGAACCAGCGGCCGAATGATCCCCCCTCCTGCAACTGGCCGAAGGCAATGCCCGGGTTCTCGGCGTAAACCAGATCGAGCAATCCGCTGATGACCGTGCGGTCGGCAAACCGCAGACGTCGAATTGCCCAGGCCTTGCTCGCCTGGTCCGTCAGGTAGATGCCCAGCGAGGCGGCCAGATAAAGACCGCGCCACGCCAGGCGAGATTTTGAGCCAGAATTCAATTCGGTTCCCACCATCCAAAGCCGCCCGGGTTCCTGGCCGCGCTAGGCATTAGTCTCAATCTCCTGCAGGGCTGCCACACATCGTTCGCAAACGGTCGGATACTTCGACGCTTCACCGATCCGCGTCGAATAGTTCCAACACCGTTCGCATTTTTCTCCGTGCGCGCGCGCGATCGTTACCTGGACGGTATCGCCGGCGAGCTCAGCATTCGGTTCCAATAAGGCAACCTCGGAAACGATAAACAGGTAACGCAGAAAATCACGATGCGGCGCCAGCTTGCCATAGGCATCGCTGCCCGCAGAGATTTCCACGCGCGCCTCGAGCGAGCTGCCGATGGTCTTGGCCACCCGGGCCGCTTCCAGCTTCGCCAGCACTTCGTCGCGATATCCGAACAGATGCGCCCAGGTGGTCAGCAATTCACTGTCATCTGCCGTACGGGGCTCCGTGAACTGGGCGATGTGCACCGAGGGCGCCTGGGCTTGAGACCGCGGCAGGTTTTCCCAAATCTCATCGCTGGTAAAGACCAGAATCGGGGCCAGCAAGCGGGCCAGCGCATCGGCTATCTGATAAAGCGCTGTCTGCGCCGAGCGGCGATCCTGATGCTTCGGCGCAAACGTGTACAGACGATCCTTGATGATATCGAAGTAGCGCGCCGACAAGGTCACCGTACAAAGCTGATGCAACGCCTGATAGACACCGTGAAAATCGTAAGCCTCATAAGCTTCGCGGACGTCGACCACCACCGAATTCAAAGCCGCCAGCGCCCAGCGATCGATTTCCACCATCTGGTGCTCGGCCACCGAATCAGTCGCCGGATCAAAGCCGTCGAGATTGCCGAGCGCAAACCGCACCGTGTTGCGGATTTTCCGATAGCCATCGCTGACGCGCTGTAGAATCTCGTCCGAGCAGCGCAGGTCATCCATGTAGTTTGACGACACGCACCACAGACGCAGGACCTCCGCGCCGAGCTTGGGAATCACCTCGTCGGGCGAAACGGCATTACCCAACGATTTGTGCATCGCCTTGCCCTGGGCATCGAGAGTCCAGCCGTGACAGAGCACGGCATCGTACGGCGCCCGGTCATGCACCGCCAGACCAACCATCAACGATGAATTGAACCAGCCGCGAAACTGATCGCCGCCTTCGATGTAAACATCCGCGGGCCAGCGCAAATGGGGCCGCGCTTCGAGCACTGCGACTGAGGAAGACCCGCTGTCGAACCAGACATCGAGGATGTCCGTTTCTTTGGTGAACTCACTCCCGCCGCACTGGCAGCGGAAATCATCCGGCAGCAGCTCGCGCGCCTCGCGTTTGTACCAGGCGTCGGCAGATTCCTGCTCGAAGATGTCCGCCACGTGCCGGATCACCGTCGCCTCGGCAATCACCTGATTGCACGAGTTGCAGTAGAACGCGGGAATCGGCACGCCCCAGACGCGTTGGCGCGAGACACACCAATCCGGCCGGCCGGCGAGCATGTTGCGCATGCGATCGCGCCCCCACGCCGGAATCCACTTTACGCGCCGGTCGACTTCTTCCAGGGCCATCTCGCGCAAAGACGAACCGTCGATCGTCTGGCCGCCGACGAAATTGCTGGTGAAGTTCGAACGATAGCGATCGTCTTCATCCTTCTCGCTGGGCTCTTCCGCCGCCCGGTCCATCGCGATAAACCACTGCGGCGTCGCGCGAAAGATCACCGGGTTCTTGCAGCGCCAGCAATGCGGATAACGGTGCGCATAGTCTTCGCTAAACAGCAACACGCCGCGCTCGCGCATGAAGTCGACGATTTTCGGGTTGGCTTCAAAGACACTCAGGCCGGCAAAGAACTCAATCTCCTGGGCGAATCGCCCCGCATTATCAACCGGGCAATAAACATCCAGGCCGTACTGCTTTCCGAGCACAAAATCGTCATGGCCATGTCCGGGCGCAGTATGCACCAGTCCCGTGCCGGCTTTGGTGGTGGCCGATTTGTCACGGGCATCGCTGACATCGAGCTCGGTTTCCGCATCTGCTTCGCCGCCCAACGTCACGTGTTCGCCCACCATGAAAAGCGACCGCCGGTCGATCCACGGATGCTGCGCTTCCAAACGATCGAGCTTTGATCCACGAAAACGCGCCAGCACTGCCGGCGATTCCAAACCGCATTTGTGGGCCACCACTTCGAGCAATTCGGCGGCGACCAGGTAGACCTCGTCGCCGTTTTCCACCGCGACATAATCAAAGTCAGGGTGTACGGCGATTCCCAAATTCGCCGGCAGGGTCCACGGCGTGGTGGTCCAGATCAACGCGAACACTTTGCGGCCGGCGAGCGCCGGATCGATTTCGGCCGGGTCGCTCTTCAGCGGAAACTTCACGTACACCGACGGGCTGGTGTGCTGGTGATACTCGACTTCGGCTTCGGCCAGCGCCGTCTGATCGTGGATGCACCAGTAGACGGGACGCGCGCCTTTATAGACAAACCCGCGCTCGACAAAACGCGCGAACAGGCGGGCCGTCTCGGCTTCGTAATGATCCGACATGGTGATGTAGGGATCGTCCCATTCGCCCAATATGCCCAGACGTTGAAAATCGCGGGTCTGTCGCTTCAAAGCATTCGCCGCAAACTCGCGACACGCCCGCCGGATGCTCAGCGCCGGCATAGCTTGTTTCTTCTCACCCAGTTTCTTTTCGACGTGCAACTCAATCGGCAGCCCGTGACAGTCATAGCCGGGAACATAGGGTGCGTCACAGCCCAGCATCGTCCGCGACTTTACGATCATGTCTTTGAGGATCTTATTCAACGCGGTGCCGAGATGAATGTCGGCGTTGGCGTAGGGCGGCCCATCGTGCAGGATGAATTTCTTCGCACCTGTGCGCGCCTGGCGGATCATTCCATAGAGATCCATCTCAGCCCATTTCTTCAGGCGTGCGGGCTCTGTCTGCGGCAGGTTGGCCTTCTGCGCGAAGCTGGTCTTCGGCAGATTAACGGTCTTCTTCAGATCGAGGGTTGCTTCTTCGGTAGCCATTGGTCAGTACTCTTCAAAATGGAAATAGTAACAGGACTAAGCGCGATTTTGGAGTGCGGCGGCTTGACGGCGCTTTGAATCGTTTCCGGTTATTGACGATCGCCCCGAGCCAATCCAAAGTGGCGTCGAGCCGCCGCACTCCAAAGAAAAGCCCGAACCATTCTCGGGTGAGATGTTGGTTCGGGCTTATGAGCCTGGGATGATTGCTGCCTCACCCGATAAACATCTCTTCTTCTCCGTAACTGTTGTTAATTGGACGGGGCGCCGGAGCGACCAGAACTTCCAGTCCGCGCCGCACGCCGACCAGAATCGCCGCCAACTCGCGCGCCGGTTCAATCACCTTGCCCTGGATGAACTCAGTCGTGTCCATCACGCGTTCGTGCGTGGTGTCGATAGCGCGACTGACCACCTGCACTTTTTCTTTGGCCACGTGCGCGGTTTCGTCAGCCAACGCCATGATGCCGCGCACCTCTTCTTTGATTAAGGCCGTCGACTCGGCCAGGTTCCCGGTCGCCGTCGACAAGTGACCGGACATGACGTGGAATTGTTCGGCAATCTGCCGGCCCTGGACGGCGATGCCCTGCGCCTGTTCGCTGATTGCATTCGCGCGATTGATCAGCGGATCAAGTTTCGCTTCCAGACGAGTGACGGTCGCCACCGTACGCTTCACCAGTACAGCCATCGCCACCATCGCCGACGCTATCACCAAAAACGAAACGGCGATAATCCCGGTGATGACTACCAACCAGAAGAGTGGCTCGTGCGGGTTCATGCTTTGGCTGGAGCTTAGTCTTTAGCTTTTCAGAGCCTGGAAATCATCTAAAATCCAGGCTCTTAACTTCTAAGCTCTCTGACTTCACATCGTTGTTTCAGGCTTATAAGTCGGCGCGGCATCCGTGCGGCCCGACAATTCGGTCTTTCGCTTTTCTTCGATGTAGGCCTTCTTTCCGGCTTCGACTGCGGCCGAAATTGATCCCGCCTGCGACGTCACAGCGTCACGCGTCTTGGAGACAACCTCGCCGGCCTTGTTCGAAGCGGTGTCATAAAGATCGGCGGCGCGTTCGCGGGTCGCTTCATAATACTCGCCCGCAGTTTCGCGCGCAGCGTCGTAATACTCACCGGCCTTCTGCCTGGTTGTGTCATAGTACTCGTTGGCTTTGACGCCCAACTGCTGGGCCGCCTCGCGCGAACGGTCAATGCCCTTGCGCGTGGCGTCGGCAATGTCGTTACGCAGTTCTTCACCGGACTTTGGCGCAAACAACAGGGCCAGCACCGCGCCGATACCCGCGCCCACCAGGAAGTAAGTCAGGCGAGTCGAAATGTTGTCCCCGGAATCACGATCGTTTCCCATAGCAAGTCCTTTCTTTTGAGAGGCCTATCCCCCGCTGAGGACAGCCAGATAACTCTCTCTTGTTCGGATATTTACTGCCCGCGACTATAGCAAAAGGCCGTTGGGCTAAGCAAGGAATTGCCAATTGAGAAAGTGCCGAAACTACTGAGAATGTGTGAAAAAGCAGCCGCGTCTTTAATCAAGCGCGCGGCTTTCAAATTTCCGCAGGCCCAGCCAGGTAAAGAAAACCGAGAACCCGACCAGGGCCCCGTAGACCAGCGGCATCGGCATGTGCGGCATCGCCGGCGTCAACGCCAGCCGAAAACCCTCGTTGGCGTAGACCAGCGGATTGACGAGCACCAGGTACTGAAACCAGGGCACCACATGCAGGGTGGCCCAGGGATAGTAGGCGCAGCCGAAAAAAATCATGGGTGAGAGCAGGGCCGTAAAGATCAGGCTGATCTGCTGAGGAGGCACGATGGTGCCGATGACCATGCCGAAAGCTGCGAACAACCAACTGCTCAAAAGCGCCACCAGCACAAAATGCAAGACATCAATCGGCGTCAGATTGAGACGGACCCGCATCAGCAGCCAGGCCAGCGGCAGGACCACGATACCGGCAATGATTGCCTGGATCAGCCCAACGATAATTTTTTCCAGCGCCACTCCCTTGATGCTAATCGGCGCCAGCAGCCGGTCCTCGATCTCTTTGCTCCAACCAAAATCGATCACCAGGGGCAGCGATACTGCCTGCATGCTCGACAGCGTCATGCTCAGGCCCAGGATTCCCGGCAGCAGCATGTCGGTATAGCCCTTCTGAATGATTCCTATCCGCGGCATCACAAAACCGAAGATAAAGGTGAAGAGCAGCGGGTTCAGCACCACCCGCAACAGGAAAGAAAGCAGCTCGCGCCGGACGACGCGCAAGTCGCGATGGAGGAGAGCAATAAAGGCAGTCATCTTTTTCAGGGCGCCGCTTGACGGCGCTTTGTGGTTGTCTTGTTCGCAGTTGCGCCTTCGGACGGCCTAGCCAAAGCGGCGTCAAGCCGCCCCGCACTCCAAATTACTCTCGCAGGCTGCGGCCGGTCAGATGCAGGAACAGGTTCTCCAGGCTGGGTTCCGAAACGTGCGCATCGGTGACCATCACATCCTGTTCACTCGCCAGCCGCATGGCGTTGGCCAACAATCCTTCGACCCGATCGGCATAGATACGCACGCGGTCGTTCTCAGATTTGATCTCGACGACACCCGGCAATTTTCCCAGCGCCTCAGTGAACGAACCATTGGCGCTATGCCGCACCTGCAACTCAACCAGATAGCCGCCCGGAACGCTGCGTTTCAATTGCGCGGGCGAATCGAGGGCCAGGACTTTGCCGTGATCGACGATGGCCGTGCGGCTGCAAAGCTGATCGGCTTCCTCCATGTAATGGGTGGTCAGGAGAATCGTCAAACCTTTTTGATTCAATTCGGTCAGCAAGTCCCACATCGCGCGGCGCGATTGCGGATCGAGACCGGTGGTCGGCTCATCGAGGAATAAAATCGCCGGATCGTGCATCAGCGCGCGACCGATTTTTAGTCGCTGGGCCATGCCTCCCGACCAGCCGGTAATCTTTTCATCCGCGCGCTCGGTCAGTTCGAATCGGGCCAGCAGGCGCTCAGCCCGCTCCGCGCGTTCCTGTTTCGGGACGCCGAAATATTCAGCATGGAACAGCAGAATCTCTCTGGCAGTCAGCGCCCGATCAAGGTTGTTCACCTGGGGCACCACACCGATCCGCTGCTTGACCGAAACGGGCTCAGCAGCGACATCGATGCCTTCGATTTGCGCCACGCCGGCAGTCGGCAGCACCCGGGTTGTCAGGATTCCGATGGTGGTGGTCTTGCCGGCGCCGTTGGGGCCGAGCAAGCCAAAGAATTCGCCCCGCGACACTTCGAAAGAAATGCCGTCGAGCGCTTTTACCTCCACGCCTTTTCGCGACTTCGGTTTGAAAACTTTCTTCAGGTCGCGAACGGTGATTACAGTTTCCATTTTTCGGTTACACGCCGAATTGCAAATGCGTCGCGAGATAATACCAGAATGAGATGGTGACGACGACGGAAACGAAGAAGAGAGCTACGATACTGCCGACGATCAGCAGGACAAACAGCCAGTCGCTCTTGCGGCCGCGTTTGGCTTCATCGGCTGAGACCGTCGCGCGGCGGCGCAACAAATCCAGATTGCGTGAATTCGGTTTCCACCACACAGCGAAAAGATAGCCGGCAAAAGGGACCATGCCGCCGACAAAATAAATGCCGATGTTCAGGCCCATGCGCAGCAGTGTGATCTTGGGCACCCGGTAACGGACCGCGGAAACCAGCAGATAAAGCGCTACCAGGGTGGTGGCGATATCGCCGAACTCCGGAATGAGATCGATGATGGCATTGAAACCGAATCGCCAATCGATTATCGGGATGCGAAACTGGTTGTCCATCAATTGCGCCAGGACTTCCAGTTCGCGCTCAATTTGAATAGTCGACGGGCGCAAAACGCGTTGCTGCGTCTTTGAGGTAAGTTCTAAATCTTTAAGTGCACGCATCGTATTTCTCTGCCCAGGCATTAGCGGCCCGGCTACCAAAGAGCCCATCACCCGCCGCTGCAAAACTGCCCACTGCTCACTCCTAATGAATCTTCGTCATCTGCTGCCAGAAAAATTTTCCCAGTTTCGCAAATGGCGTCAACATATTCTTGTCGCCTTTGGCGTCAGTTCGCGGCGGTAACCCCAAATCTTCAGCCAGTTTTGGATCGGGTGGTCCAATGTCTTCATCGCCGCGTTTGCCCGACAACCATCGATCGAAGGTACGATTCACGCTGCGTCTTTGTTCAACCGGGGCCCCGGCGATAAAGGCGCCGCGCAGATCGTCCATATCGGCGACTTCCAGCGAGTTCGCCGCATAGTAATCGCGCAGGGCGGCAAAAAACTTGTCCTCACCCAGCAGTTGCCGCAGCGCTTCAAACATCAGCGCCCCCTTGGTGGCCACGATGGCCGCATATTGAAACGAATTGCGATATTCGCGGGCCGCGTGGCTGGCCTCCATATCGTCGCCGCCAAACGTGCGATAAATCTTGTAAACGCCGCGCAGTTGTTCCTCGAGCGCGTTCGCCGTTTGTTGTTCGCCGTGCATCTCGCGGTAATAAAGCAACGCCGACCAGTTTGATAACGACTCGTCGAGCACCGGTTCGCGGCCGGCATCATTCCCCACGGCCGCGCCCCACCATTGATGAGCCACCACCCGGGCCACAGTCCACTCCAGACTTTCTTCGACCGAGGCGCGCTGGTCGCGAATGACGTCGGGCATGTTGCGCATCGTGGGCGAATCGAAATCGACATAAAAGGCGCTGGCGATGGCGCTGAGTCCGGCGAATTCTGCGCTGCCCAGCGTCGACACCAGCGGCACGTCGGCAATCGTCACGCTACGGAGCGGCAAAGGCCCGAATTTTTCACCGTAGACGCGGAGCGCGTTGCTGGAGATGGTCAAGACCCGCTGCGCGATCGATTCGTGCTCAAGCCGGTACAGCGAGCGGACAGTGATATCTCCGACGCGCCGCTCTTCGGCTTTGAGATTGCGGCCGGCGATGATGGCGAAGTCGCGCAGATTTTCAGCTGCGAATCGATGTGATTCGATCTTGTCCTTATGCGTCGTCTCAGCGGTGGTCACGGGAGTGAAGAGGCCGATGCCCGTCGCGATCTCAATGGTAACGTTGAAATCAGCGGCGTCGGTGGTAAACGTATCGCCGATGCTGGGTTCAATTTTTCGCAACCAATCGTCACCGCTACGGGCCGCCAGTATCGGAAAGGAGGTGGCCAGCATCATCACGCCGCGACAGACAAAGTTGGTGTCGCGCGCCCGCCGGAACTCGCGCTCGCTGCGAATGGCGGCGCTGACCTGTTGCAGGACGTGAGTGACAATGCCGGTCTCTTCGGGATCGATTTCCGGGACGCTGCCTTTAAATTTGATTTGCAGATCGATGGCGCCTTCCGGCTGGACCGCCTCACGGAGATTTATGCGCAGCGTCGTCTGCAGGTCGTCAAACGAGAAGGAAACCGGCACCTTGTTGTCGAGAGCGTGCACCTCAGTAATATCGAGACGCGGTTCGTCCGCGACGATCTGGCCGGCCTCGTTCTTCTGCGTAGGAGCGACGTAATCCGGCGTGCGGATGTTTGGGTATAGATGAAAAAAGACCGTGGAAGTTGCGTGGTCTCCATGATTTACCCAATGCACCTGCTCGCTGCCGGTGTAGGTGCGCTCGTCGAAGTTGATGGCGAGTTTGATCTCGTAGCGCAGCCGATTTTCCGTCGACGCGGTCGGACGCTCATGGCGAGCAGCCACCAGCCGTACGGGAAAAAACGCGCCGCTGGCGCAAACGCAGAGCACCCACAGAAGTTTCAGCCAGAGAAAGCCCCTGCCGGTGAACATCCTCCTGGGTCCGCTTTGGTTCATCTCATCTCTCGCTCACAACGATGCGGCGAATCGCGTCGCCGCGGGCAATATTGTCCACTACTTCCATACCGCGAATCACGCGGCCAAAGACGGTGTAGCCGCCGTCCAGATGTGGCTGCGGTGAGTGCGTCACAAACCACTGCGAGCCGCCGGTGTCCTTGCCTGACAACGCCATGCCGACCGCCGCGCGCTCATAGGGCACCTCATTGATCTCGCAACGAATCTGGTAACCAGGTCCGCCATTTTGATCGCCGCGCGGGTCGCCGGTTTGAATCACAAAGTTCGGCACCACGCGCGGAATTGTTTGCCCATTGAAATATCCGCGCTTCGCGAGTTGTAAGAAATTGTCAACGGTGAGCGGCGCCTCGTCCGGCAAAAACTCAATCGTGAATGACCCGCGACTTGTAACCACGGTCGCCGTCGGATGTTTTCCCAGCCGGCCGAGGGCGCGGCGATAATCCAAAAGCGTATTTCGCGTCTGCACCGTGCCGATGCGATCGGAAAAATCGCCGGCGCCGTTGGTCTTTAACAGCGCCACTGCTCTTCGCCGAATCAGTTGATCCTTCGATTCCAGGGCCGTCTTAATCGCGTCATTTGCGGCCGCAGTTTTTTGTTTCGCCAGGGCGCCAAGAACCGCGAGGGCCGCGTCGTTTGAAACCCGATCTCGCAGCGCGCGCGGCAGCGCGTTGATCAGTGCGCGGGCATTCTCATCGCTTGGTTTTTGGTTCCCCAGGATCTGGGCCGCGTTGCCGCGAACCACGACATCATTGGATTGCAGGAAACGCAGCGCGTATTGATCGAGGTCGGCGGGTTTGTAGCCGGCGTAGGCTTCCAGCACGTCGGATATGGCCAGTGTCGGCAGATTCGGTTGCTCCAACATGCCGGCCAACTCTTTTTGAGAAGCCTTGAGCGTCTGTTCTCCGGCGCTGCCTGCCGCCGCCTCGACGACGTCTCTAATCGCCGCCAATCCCTGGGCACGGCGGGAAATCTGGCGCCAGGTAATTGTCGGGCTTCCGGCCTGCGTTTTGAGGCCATCGCCCAAAAACAGAGACGGCGCAACCCGGGCCATAGCAACTTCCACTTCGGCCGACTCCCCCTTCGTCTGATCATGCAGTGCGCGCAACCAGGCTGTCGCCGCTTCGTCGGCGCTGTTCGGAAGCAGTCGACCCAGCGCCGTGGCTATCTCGAGTTGTTCGTTGATTCCGGTGGTGAAGCAGCCATACGATCGGAGAGCGGCTTTCTGTTGGGCGGCTGCCTGCGTGCAGGCCTGCGCCAAAGCGGCTCGGCTACCCGGATTCCCGGCGAGCTTCTTCCATGATTGCCGCCACTGCTCGACCGCTGTATTAAATTGCTGGCGGGCCGATTCAGGCACCTTGCTGGAAACGCAGGAATTATATTCCGCGATAAAGCTGTCGCATTCCGGAACTCCAATCCGGTCAGCCGCGGGCGGGGAGCCGGCGGCGGTCAATAGCGGCTCAACCGCTCGCCGATCCTTCAAGCTCGCCAGCGTGCGAATGGCGCTGACTCGCACGCGCAGATCAGTATCGTGCAGCGCGCGGTCCAGCACCGCATCGAACGCTTCTTTGTGTTCCGCCGCGCCGATGACCCGAACCGCGTTGGCCCGCACCATCGGATCGCTATTCGTGAGCAACTGGCGCACGCGTTCGTTCGCATCTTTCAGCCGCAGACGCGCCATGGTGTTGAGCGCCGTCGCGACAATCGCCGGATCGGGATCGTCAAGGAACTTCACCGCCAGGGGACCGGCGCCGTCAGGACGGACGCGTAAGATCGCAGTCAAGCCCAGGAGAACCGTCAAGCGATCGCGCCCGGGCTTGCGCTCCAACTCGTAACGCAAAGCATCTACGATTCCCGCTTTACAGGAATCGAGCCTTTCATCGTTCGGGCCCTTCCCGCCGGCGGTGGTCGCAACCGGGGGAGTCATCATGGCGGCAGTTATTTTGCCAAGCGCTTCGATGGCCCGCGCCCGCGCCGGATTTTGTGGGTTCTTAAGGATGGTAAGTAATGCATAGGCGCCGCCCGGCGCTTCAATTTCGCCGAGAGCAAACACGGCCATCTCCTTCGGCGCAGATTCAGAGCCACTTAGGGCCATGTCCGCAAGGGCCGGCACCGCCCGCTCGTCACCAATCCTGCCCGCCGCCAGCGCAACGCGCGCGCGGACCTGCGCGTCCTTATCAGTCAGCAATGTTTGCAGTTGATCATCCCAGCGGCGCTCATCTTCGTGACGCACGATCGTCAGCAAGGTCGCCGTAGGAATTCCGTGTAGAGACTGGCGGCGTGCATTTTGCGCTTGAGAAATGGCACAAAAAACCGCAAAGAACGCGAGCAAGCCTGGCAGGAACTGTAGCTTTCTCTTCATGGTTGAGGTTAGGCGATTGTACAAGCTGCCGCGATGTTTGTCGTCAATCTGGAGTGCGGTGAAGTTCCGATTCATCTTACGGCGAGGTGGTCGTCCAATTTGAATCGCGGCGCCAGCCTTCGACTGGAGCGCAAGCGTCCTCGTTTGCATTTGCAACTGGGACGGTTGCGCTCCAGTCATCAAATTGGCATCAGGGGCGCCGACACCGCTATAGATTAATTGGCTGCCCTTGACGCGCGGGCGCGGGAGGATCCAAAGCGCTGTCGACCGCGGCTCTTTGACGGGCACACTCAAAAAAAGAAAAGGCGGATCATACGATCCGCCTTTCTCGCATAAAATGGACTAGTTACTCAGCTGGCAACCGCGACGGCTGGTTTAGCTGTGTTCTCGGGTTTAACCGCGGGGGCCGGAGTCGAAGCCGGTTTTGCGCTATCGATCACGTTGTCTTTCCGTTCGACTTTCGGTTTTTCGGCGGCTGCTTTTGCCTGGGTCATTTTGCAACTGCCTTCAAACACGGCGCCCTGCTCAATCACCAGCGAGGGCGTCTGAATATTTCCCGTGAGCTTTGCGGCGCGCCCCAACTCAACTCGGTCGCTGGCGATGATATCGCCATTGACGATCCCATGAATTGTGGCGACGCAAACTTCGATGTTGGCATCGACCTGGCCACCCGAACCGACAATCAGGGTGCCACCAGTCGAATTAATCTTGCCTGAGAAACGGCCATCGACGCGCAGCATTGATTTGAACGAGGCCTCGCCGGTAATGACGGTGCCGCTGCCGACGAAACCGCTGAGACTTCCATCCTTAATCTCGCGGGCGATGGTTTCGCTTTCGGTCAAAGCCTTGGAAGAGTTCGCCGCCTCCGGCGCGGGACGATAGGCTTCGTTGTTCTGATACGGGGAATAACCTCTGCTTGCGTAATCTGTGTCGGCCTGAGCCTGGCTCTTTTCTTCTGGATTCTTACCCATTCTGAGCATAACTAACCCTCCGGTTGTGGAATCGCCCGAGAAGTCGCCAGGACAAGGAGGGGTGCCGACGCTGTCACGCGATCCGTTGGCTAATTGGAAATTGGCCGCGGTGACCAACTTAGAAAGAACCCGCGGAAGCGGGGCGACAATAATAAACAAAGGAAACAGGGCTGTCCAGAAGGATTTTTTGCAGAAATGTTAAGTTTGCGTAATAAGGACCTTAACGGGGGGACTACCCGCTTCCTTTTTTGGCCGTACGCTGCTCAAGCAGGGTTTCGATCACCAGAGTCTCGCGAAAGTTTTCGAGATATTTGAAGTATGCGGCGGTGCGGTCGAGGGCCGCGCGCGGTATCAATCCAACGATCTCGGCGCTCAGAACTTCAGTCCGGCGCTGGCGGGCTGCCTCACGGACCGCGTCAAACGCCCGGCCAATGCCGGTGTGCTCGTAATCGATCAGATTCATTGAGACCTGCGCCAGCCCGCGGCTCTCCAACTCGAAACCCAGCGCCTTCACAAAGGGCAGCCCACCGTCGCGTTCACGCACTTCGCGAGCAACGCTCCGGGCAATCGATAAATCGTGGGTGCGCAGATTGACGTTGAAGGCGATCAGGAAAGGCCGGGCCCCGACCACGGTCGCGCCGGCGCTCTCGTGCAGGTGCGGTCCACCCACATCGGGGGCGCGCTCCGGATCTTGTTCGACCTCTCGTCTGAGCCATTCGAAGCCCTGGCCGCGCACATATTCGAGCCGGCTTCGATCCGATCGCAAAGCCGCGCGTTCATAAAAATAAACAGGTATCGAAAGCTCGCTCCAAATCCTCCGGCCGGCTGCATGGGCCAGCGCCACGCATTCCGGCATCGTCACTCCGGCGACCGGCACAAACGGCAAGACATCCGTAGCTCCCACGCGCGGGTGCACGCCGGCATGACTTCTCAAATCGATCAGTTCTTTCGCGGTGGCTACGGCCCTGACGGCCGCATTCACAATTGCTTCCGGTTCGCCCACAAAGGTGATCACCGAGCGGTTATGATCGACGTCCAGGTGTTGGTTTAAAACAATCCCGGCTTCCGACTCAATCGCGCGCGCAATTTGATCGATCGTCTCGCTCTTGCGGGCTTCGCTGAAGTTTGGTACACACTCAACGAGCCGGCTATCGGTTTTTGACGTTTGATTTCTGATGGTTGTCCTCGAAGCAGTAACGGCCACAGTCTAAATCTAAAATCGCAAATCCAGAATCGGAAATTCTCCAGTGCCCATCGACAAGTTCATCAACGAGCGCAAGAACGTCTGGGAAAGACTCGAGGAACTGCTGAAACTTCTCGACCGGATGGCGCTGCGCAAACTGCATCGCGAAGAGGTGCGCGAGTTGGGACGCATCTACCGGCGCACGGCTTCTGATTTAGCGATTGCGCGCGCGGAGTCGCGCGACCCGCGGCTCATAAATTATCTGAACAGCCTGGTGATTCGCGCGCACGGCAGGATTTATCGTGCGGACGCGCAGGGTGGCCGGCGAATTAGGAATTTCTTCGCCGTTGATTTTCCGCGCACCTTCCGCCGTACGCTGGGCTACACCGCCACGGCCTTCGGAGTTTTTTGCCTTTTCACCGCGATCGCCTTTTTCGGCACGCGGCACGACCCCGATTTTTCTGAGTTCGCCGGGGTCAGCCCGTACTTTCGCGAAATCGTCATCAACCACCGCACGCGCTGGTGGGAGGAACTGAACGACGCGAACCAGATCGGCTCGACCGCGATCTTTACCAACAATATTCGGGTGACCTTCTATGCCTTCGCGCTGGGCGCTCTCTTTGGCCTGGGAACGCTGTACGTGCTGGCGTTTAATGGCGCTTCCTTCGGCGCCGTACTCGCGCTGACCTACCACGCGGGGTTCGGCAACGATTTATTGCTCGGCTTTGTCATCTCGCATGGCGTAATTGAATTGACGTGCATTTTTATTGCCGGCGGCGCCGGGTTTTTGATCGGAACGGCGTTGCTAATGCCGGGGAACCTGTCGCGCGCAGATGCCCTGAAGTCCCGCGGCGCGGACGCCGTGCGGCTGATCGTCGGCTGCATCCCCCTGCTGGTGATCGCCGGCATCATCGAGGGATTCGTTTCGCCGCAGCCCATTCCGCCGCAAATCAAAATCGGAATCGGCGTCATCAGCGGGATTACACTTTATTCTTATCTCTTCCTGGCGGGACGAGAGGAAGAGAAACCAGCCTCTTGATTGTTTAGCGGCGGGCTACTGCCAGCCATCCGTTGGGACCGTGAACGGCGGGCGGTAGCCCGCCTCTAAACAGTCCAGGATTAGAGAAGCCCGCGTTCCTTAACCCGCAGATAAG
>Ga0126369_10000923_pt1 | contig 19849 bp, 18 predicted proteins | sample PanSoiMetaPlot_1_FD_109646 | JGI IMG/M metagenome (GOLD analysis project Ga0126369, IMG submission 109646) | Tropical forest soil microbial communities from Panama - MetaG Plot_1 | ecosystem: Environmental > Terrestrial > Soil > Tropical forest > Bulk soil | place: Panama | collected 2016-02-17 | reverse complement strand
CAGGAACACGCCGGCAGAGTGTGTTATGCAATGGGGAACAGCCTCGTCGGAGCATGGCCATGGTGCTCTCCACAAACGGTTCTGACCAAATTTCCGTGAGGTGCCTGCGAGCAGGATATGTGCCAGGCCTATGGCGTCGAACAGTAATGAGCGGTGAGGGCACTGGATCACCAAATGCCGTGACCGCTACTGCGTTCGTTGAGACTTGGCGCTGTCGCCCATTCGCCGATCGTTGGCGAGACGCGTGGGACCCTGTCTTGCTAGGCGTGCAGGTTGCGTCGGAGTGGCGCGACAGGCATCCACATTCGACAGGTCATGGGTTGCGGCATGTCTCGGGTCGCCATTGGAGCTCATTCATCAAAGAGTCGGTCGATCCGGAAAGAGAGGATCGGCATGAAAGCCGGAACGGGTGTCATCGCATGCGTGCTGAGCGCAGCACTCGGCGTCGTGTCGTGTTCGAAGTCCGCGCCACAGCCGCCCCCGAGACCGGACGCCGTCGGAACAGCCGGAACGGCGGCCGGGAGCGCCGGAACCGTTGCCGGCGCACCGGGCAGTCCGGGCGGGACCATGACGATTGACGGCGCACAACTACCACCGCCGCCTCAAACCTTTGGCGGAAAAATCGAACGCAATGCGATGCAGTCGACGCCGTACTGGCCTCAACGGGTGGTTCCACCCAAGGGTGCGCCCAACGTGCTGCTGATCATGACCGACGATGTCGGCTTCGGGGCACCCTCGACGTTCGGAGGTGTGATTCCGACACCGGCGCTCGATCGGATCGCGAAGAACGGCTTGCGCTACACCAACTTCCATTCGACCGCGCTGTGCTCGCCGACGCGTGCCGCGCTCATCACCGGTCGCAACCATCACTCGGTCGGGTTCGGCATCATCGAAGAGCTGTCGACGGGGTACCCGGGCTACAACAGCATCATCCCCCGCGACAAATCGACGATCGGCGAGATTCTCAAGGAGAACGGTTACGCGACGTCGTGGTTTGGCAAGGACCACAACACGCCGGCGTCTCAGATGAGCGCGTCTGGTCCATTCGATCAATGGCCGGTCGGGATGGGCTTCGACTACTTCTACGGCTTCGTCGGCGGCGACACCAGCCAGTGGCAGCCGAATCTGTTTCGGAACACCACGCCGATCTATCCGTACGTCGATCACCCCGGCTGGAACCTCACCACGGCGATGGCTGACGATGCGATCGAGCACGTGAAGCGGATCACGGCGATTAGTTCCGACCAGCCGTTCTTCGTCTATTACGTGCCGGGCGGGACGCACGCGCCGCATCACGCGACACCCGAGTGGATCAAGAAGGCGGAGGGCCTGCATCTCTTCGACAAGGGCTGGAACGCGCTGCGCGACGAGATCTACGCGAATCAGAAGCGCCTTGGCGTGATTCCGGAAAACGCGAAGATGACGCCCTGGCCCAATGACCTCCTGAAGAACTGGGACCAGTTGACACCGGACGAACAGAAGCTGTTCATCCGCCAGGTGAACGTGTATGCGGCCTATCTGATGTACACCGACCACGAGATCGGGCGCGTCATTCAGGCGGTGGAAGACATTGGCAAGCTCGAGAACACGCTGATCATCTACATCAGCGGCGACAACGGATCGAGCGCAGAAGGCACGCTGAACGGCACGCCCAACGAAGTCGCGACGCTCAATGGCGTCGAGGTGCCGGTTGCCGACCAACTGAAGTACTTTTACGACGCATGGGGATCGGACAAGACGTACAACCACATGGCGGTGCCGTGGTCGTGGGCCTTCGATACGCCGTTCTCATGGACCAAGCAGATCGCCTCGCACTTCGGCGGCATCAGGCAGGGCATGGCGATCTCGTGGCCGGCAAAGATCAAGGACGTTGGCGGCATTCGCCATCAATTTCATCACGTCATCGACATCGTGCCGACGCTCCTCGAAGCCACGGGGATTCCGGCGCCGAAGACCGTAAATGGCATCGAGCAAAAACCGATCGAGGGCGTCAGCATGGTGTACAGCTTCGACCGGGCGAACGCCAATGCTGCGTCGACACACCATACGCAGTACTTCGAGATGTTTGGCGATCACGCGATCTATCACGACGGCTGGATCGCCAGCACCAAGGTGATGCGGCCGGCCTGGGTGATCTTCGGTCCGGCGCTCGGTGATCCCGCTGGCTTCCCGTGGGAGCTCTACGACCTCACGAAGGACTGGACCCAGTTTGAAGACGTCGCGAGCAAGAATCCGGCAAAGGTGAAGGAGCTCGACTCGCTGTTCTGGACCGAGGCGCAGAAGTACCAGGTGCTGCCGCTCGATGCGTCGACCGCGACACGGATCGTCTCACCACGTCCAAGTCTCGCCGCCGGCCGCGATGCGTTCGCGTGGAGCGGCACGATCACCGGTACGCCAGACAGCGATGCCCCGAATATTCTCAACACGTCGTTCAAATACACAGCGGAGGTCGAGATTCCGTCCGGCGGGGCAGAAGGCATGATCGTGACGCAGGGAGGCCGCTTCGCCGGGTACGGGTTCTATGTGCTCAAGGGGAAGCCGGTGTTCGTGTGGAACCTGGCCGACTTGAAGCGCGTGCGCTGGGAGGCACCGAAGGCGCTGACGCCCGGCAAGCACACGCTCGAATTCGACTTCAAGTACGACGGCCTCGGGGCAGGGACAGTGGCGTTCAACAACCTGAGCGGCATTGGCCGCAGCGGCAGCGGCGCGCTGAAAGTCGACGGGCAGGTCGTGGCGACGCAGACCATGGAGCGCACGCTGGCCACCAAGCTTCAATGGGATGAGAGCTTCGACATCGGCGCCGATACCGGAACGCCGGTCGACGATAAGGACTACAAGGTCCCGTTCGCATTCACCGGCAAGTTGAACAAGTTGACGCTGACGATCGATCGCCCGAAGCTCACGCCGGAAGACATCAGAAAGCTCAAGGGAGCCACCGCGACCGCGACTGACAATCGATGAGGGCTGCGGGTACGAACGGAGGACATAGTCAATGCCTACAGGTTTGAGATTCCGCATGTGGGGTGTGGGGTTGTTCTTACTCTTCGTGGCCACAGCCTCTTCACGCGCGGGACAAGCGACCGCACCGGCTCAATATCCCGTTCTCGACGCTGTCACAAACACGGTGATCCAGAAGTACCAACAGGCCACCTGCGAGCAGCTGTGGCAGAAGAAAACCGAACCGCCCACCCAGGAGCAGCAGACGCTCGTCACGCTGCTTCGCGGTGATCCGCAGATGCGCGCCGCGTTCATCAACAAGGTCGCAGCGCCCATCGCGAACAAGATGTTCGAATGCGGAATGATTCCCTAGATGGTGAGGATCATGCGATACGCACTGTTACGCACATCGAGCCTGGTTACAGTACTTGCTCTCTCGACAGCCGCCGCAGCCTACGCCCAGGTGGCTTCGGCGGATGCAACAACCAAGGCCAGCCGGATTAGAAAACCGCGCGCCGCCCGATCCGCGCCGGACCTCGAGCCCAAGGCGATCGCGTTACTGAAGGCTTCAAGCGATCGGCTGTCGGCCGCCAAGAGGCTCTCCTTCACCGCAGTGGAGCTGCTCGAGCAACCGAGCCGGCATGGACACCCACTCGCGTACGCGACGCGATCTGAAGTGGTGCTGCAGCGGCCCAACCGCCTGAAGGTGCTGACGACAGGCGATGGTCCCGCGTCGGAGTTCTACTACGACGGTTCCACGATGGCGGCGTTCGCGCCGGCCGAGAAGCTGCTCGCCGTTGCGGACGCGCCTCCGACCATCGACGCGACGCTGGAGCAGGCCTATCACGCCGCGGGCATCTATTTTCCGTTCACGGATCTGATCGTCGCCGATCCGTACAAGGACATGGCCGAAGGTCTGAAACTCGCGTATTACGTCGGCCAGTCGAACGTGGTCGAGGGCATGACGACGGACATCGTCGCGTATATCGACAACGGCGTCTTCCTGCAATTGTGGATTGGCGCCGAAGACAAGCTTCCTCACCGGGTGCGTGCCGTCTTTCTGAGCGATCCAGATCGGCTCCGCCACGATTTGGAACTCTCCAACTGGCAACTCGACTCGCCGGCAACCGATGTGTTCACCCCCGCCAACTCGGAGAACGCGACGCGCATTCCCTTCGCGCACCCGCATCCGCAGCAAGCAGCTGGAAAGAGGGCTCCGGCCAAAGCAACCCAGCCCCCCGCGAGGTGAACGACATGAACATCATTCGCGCGACCACGATCTGTCTGACCTTGGGTCTCGCCGCGAGCGCACCGGCGTTTGCCTTTTCGCACGCGAACCGGTTCGGTGGAAGCTTTTCGCATAGTTTCGGGTCCACGAGCCATACCAGCGCGTTCGGATCGAGCACCTCGCACACGTTCGGTGAGGGCACGTCTCACACCAACGTGTTCGGCGGCAGCACGACGCATTACGCGTGGGGCGGAACGACCCATACCAACATGTACGGCGGCACCACGTCGGCCAGGTACGGCGCAGGCGCCGTGCACACCACACCGTACGGAACGACCGCATACGCATCGGCGTATCATCCGCCCGCGGCGTACTACGGTTATCATCCGCCGGCCACCGTCGGCTATTACCAGGCCGGGTGCTATCACTGTGGATACGGCTACGGCGCCGCCGCTGCAGGCGCGGTCGCTGGCGCCGCGATTGGTGCGGCGGTCGGCACCTCTGGCGCCCTGGCCGCGACCGCAGCAGCGAACGACGCCGCGGCCATCACGGCTCGGTATGCGATGGGCGCGGTCTATGCCGCTCTGCCCGGAGGCTGTCTCTCGCCGGTCGTGAGCGGTGCGACCTACTACCTGTGCGGCAACACCTGGTTCAGTCCTGCGTTTGGCGCAAACGGCGTCTACTATCGCGTTGTTCCAGCTCCCTGACAGCGTAGGACGATCCCCGAACTCCATCACAACAAGATGGGCCAGGCGGGGCTGCCTCACAGGAACGCTGCGTCAACTGAACCCAAGGTCAGGGAGCGGCGTCTTGCTAAGCGTGTTCCACGATCTCCGTCACGGTCTGCGGGCGCTGTCCAGCCATCCTGGCTTGACCATCGCTACCGCGCTGTCCTTAGGTTTGGCGATTGGCGCCGAGACGTCGGTCTACTGCCTGATTCACACGCTGTTCTTGCGTCCTCCCGCAGGAGTGACCGAGGCGCAACGCTTGGTCACGATCAGCGCACTCGACCGCGGTGTCCCTGATGAAGACGCGATTCGTTATCCCGACTATCTCTATTACCGCGACCACAACACGACGTTCACCGAGCTGGCCAGCCACTTCAATTCAGGAGTCGCACTCGCGGATACGGAGCGGGCAGAGGAACTGCACGCGCACGTTGTCTCGGCGAACTATTTCGCCGCCCTCGGCGTCAGCCCTCACCTGGGCCGTTTCTTTCTCGCTGACGAGGATCTCGTGCCCGGACGAGACCCGGTCGTCGTCCTGAGCCATTCGTTTTGGCAAAGGCGATTTGACGCGGATCCGAGACGTGTTGGCACTGTCCTAAAACTGAATGGGTCTCCGTTCACGATCATCGGGGTCGGCCCATCAGGTTTCGAGGGCGCGAAGGCGGGCTGGCCGGTCGATGTCTTCCTGCCGAACATGATGGCCCACATCGCTTCTCCCGGCCTCGACATGTTGAGCCGCAACAGCGCGCGTCTTGATCTGATCGGCCACCTGAAGGCGGATCGGACGCTCGAAGAGGCTCGTGCCGAGATGCGCGTCCTTGCGAGTCAACTGGAAGCGGCCCACCCGGAGAGCCGCGACAATGCGGGACTCTCTGTGTCGTCGTTGACGGGCATTCATCCGGAGGCTCGGCCAAGTGCCGCGAGGTTTGCCCAGTTGCTCGCCGCAACCGTGACCGGCCTGCTCGTGATCGCGTGTGCCAATCTGGCGGGTCTGCTGCTGGCACGCAATACAACCCGGCACAAGGAGATCGCGATGCGCCTGGCATTGGGCGCCGGTCGCGGTCGTATCGTCCGACAACTCCTCTTCGAGAGCGTGTTGCTCTCCGTATGTGGAGGCGCCGTCGGGCTGCTGTTCGCGTCCTGGGGCAATGTTCTGTTGGCCGGCTATTACGGCACTGAAATCGAAGGTGTTCAGCACTCGTACCCACTGACCATCGATCGCGCCGCGCTCCTCTGGACGATGGCGGTGGCCACCGCAACCGGCATTGCATTCGGCGTGGTGCCGGCCATCCTGGCGTCGCGCACGGCGCTGATTCCCGCGCTCAAAATTGACTCCGCCTCGCAAGGCTTCCGCCGTTCACGATTGGGTGCCGCGTTTCTTGTCGCGCAAGTCTCAATCTCGGTCGTGCTGGTAGTCGGCGCCGCACTTTTGATTCACAGTGTTCGAACGCTCCGCTCGGACCCCGGTTTCGATGTCGAACACGTTGCGTACTTTCGTATGAAGCCACGTCTGAGCGGCTACGATCAAGAGAGAGCTTCAAGCTATTTTCGCAATCTGCAGCGCCACCTCGAATCGCTTGGCGAGGTGAAATCCGTCGCATTCGTCCGGTTCCCGCCGGCGCTTGTGCCTCGCGCCGTGCCTGTCGTGCCTGTCTTCCTACCCGGCCATGCACCGTCAACGGCAGACGAAGCGCTCCGTGTCCCACAACATCCCGTCACGCCTGGGTTTTTCGAAACGCTGTCCATACCAATCGTCAGGGGCCGAGCGTTTGATGCCCGCGATGCTCAATCGGGCCGGCAATCTGTTGTCGTCGATCAGATTCTGGCTGCGCAGCTGTGGCCCGATACGGATCCCATCGGTCAGGCCCTGTTCGTCCAGGGCAAGCCCCAGGAAGTCGTTGGTGTGGCGCAGTACAAAGGCGTTCGCCCCGGCGGCGCCGCACCTGGGGCGTCCCTTTTCCGCGCCGATTGGGCGTCCGCCGCCGGATCGGGACGCATGCTGGTGCGTGTGAAAGGCGATTCGCGCACGATGCTACCGCTGTTGAGACAGGAGATTGTCGCTGTTGATCCCAACGTCGCTATCAGTGAGGCACTGCCGTTGTCCAGCCTCATTGAGAACATGTACGCAGAGGTGCCGCTGGCCATGCGTGTCGTCGGGTACGCAGGTGGTCTGGGTCTGCTGCTGACCGCGATTGGGCTTTACGGAGTACTCGCGTTGGCGGTCGGGCAGCGAACGCGCGAGATCGGAGTCAGAATGGCGCTCGGTGCCCGGGTGGGTTCGATGCTCAGTCTCATCTTGCGCGAAGGGATAGCGCTCGCTCTGTCCGGTGTCGCTCTTGGTCTGGCATCGGCAATCGCGTTGAGCCGTTTGCTGACGCGCTTTCTCTACGGGATTGCGCCAAACGATCCTGTCACGTACGGTGCGGCAACCGTGGTGGTGGGAGGAGTCGCTCTCGCGGCGTGCGCAATACCCGCCTGGCGGGCCGCAAGGGTCGATCCGATGGTGGCGCTGCGTTGCGAGTAGCGCTTCCAGAAACATCGACGGTTGCTTTCGTCGCGTCAGTGCATAGCCGAGGGGATCTGGCATCGACGGTCTCGTAGCGATCCTAAAGTCGCCAAAGCATTGCGCCCAGTCCGACCAAACCCATCGCTTTTCCATAGAGTTGTCGCATTTGACCGAGCACGTCCGCCTGCTGGACGCGCTCGACAATCAAACCGTCCTCAAGCCGGACGTAGTCGAAAAAGCTCGCTTCGAAAGAACGCTTCGTCGCTGGCGCGCCATACAGCCGGCCGGTAGCGGTGCCGCGGACCGTTCCGCGGGCCACCGCGACGTCGCCAGTCGCGAGCACGTTGTGCAGCTCGACGCGCAGGTCAGGAAGACCGCTCCAGACTTGTCGAATCGACGCCTTCGCCTCTTCCCAGTCCACGAGACCGTGTGTGAATCCGACGCAGTTCTCCCGATAACGCTGAGCGTCGAGCAGCTGGGCCGCCGCGTCCAGATCGTGGCGATTGACCGCCTCGATGAACCCACGATACACGTCAGCGGTCTTCGTCCCGACGGCGTCTGCTGCCATTGGCTCCCCACACTCCTTTCGGACAGTCCCTCGGCGACGCGTGCTACGCCGCCACCGAGACGCCGCGGTACACCCAGTAAAGGGCGATGACCGCCTGCGCCAGAAGAGCGGCCGTGCGAATCCAGTTGGTTCGGATCAGCAGCCTGACGCGTTGCTCGTCGTAACCTGTTGCGGCGAGCACACCGTGGAGCCGCCCTTGCCAAATCATTGTGGACACAATGTTCACGGAATTGAGCACGACGGCGGCCGCCGCCGCCCACCTGGTCACGAACACCGGTCTATCGAAAAGAAGAATCACGCTGAGGAAGAAGACGAGAACCGCCGCAAGAATCGCAGGAAACACCGCGGCCCGATTGTTCGCCTGCACGTACCGCGCAAACCCCTCTCTCCCAACCAGCGGATACAGGGCGAAGTGTTGCACCTGCAACGTCAAGATCGCGCCTGCAGAGAAAATCGCCAGAAATGTGAAGGCCAGGAAAACGATCATGACGGCCCACCATTATTCATAGCTGGGCCACTGTGACATGAAATTCTGGAGACGAGGGAGAAATAATCGGGCTACGCGACTTGGCCGCAGATCACGAGATCTGTCTGATTCCGTCGGGTCGCGTCGGCTCTAGCGAAGAGGTGGCCAAGGCGGTTCTGTTCCTTGCGTCGCCCAGTGAACGAACCCTTCAGGAGATCGAGAAGCTGTGCGCTGGGTCGCGCGGTACCGCCAGCGCTGGGAGGCGCGAAAGACAGCAATGAGAGAGGCGGTTGGCCGTCGCGTTCATGCAACCTTCCCCCGAACAATCCGTTGCGTCGTCGCCGGTGCGATACGCTCGACCGTCGTCGGTAATGCGAATCCAGCGGCGATCAGCCAGACGAATCCAGGAAAGCGCGTCAGCGGCACGAGCAACAACGCCTTCGTCGCGATCAAGTTCAGCCAGCTGAGTGCTCCGCACGCGCCAAGCGCGATGCCGAACACGACGAGCCATTTCGGCAGCAATTTGAGGAATGCTGCCGGGATGGAAATGCCGAGGATCAATAGGCCAAACGGCACGGAGAAACCGGATCCGCCGAGCGCCTGATCGAGCCAGTACAGCGCCTGCACGAGTGCCGTGTCCTGTGTGATGCCGGGATGTGCCATTGCCCAGAGGACCGACGAGGAAGCGAGCATGGTAAAGGCCGCCGCAAAGCCACCGAACAGCGCGATCGACGCGCCTGCGGCACGCACGCCGAGGAATTGAAGCCGGCTCACGGTAGATGCCGTGAAGATACCCAGCGGAATGGCCGCGCCGAAATGCAGCGCTGCGCCGATCAACACGGCTGTTGGACGCATTCGAAAGAATGTCGCGATTGTCTCTGGCGATTCCCACGGACCCGGAAAGTACGGCGCGCCACCAAACATCGTGACGGGATAGAGACCCGCGAGAAACAGCGCAACGAATGCTGACGCGACGACTCCCAGGGGCGGACTCGGATGCGTGATTTGCTGTACAGAATTGGATGCGGGATCCATGGACAACTCCTCAACCTGTCGTCGCGTGCATCTGATCGGTATCGATTTCGTCTGGTGTCGAACGGTCGCGTTCGACGTACCTCAAGTACGCAGCGCGGAGCCGCGTGCTTCAATCAGCGGGCTGCATAAGACGGACCGAGCGAGACAGTGCGGCACACCTGCGTGCCTCGGCAAGCCAAAACGGCACGCCGACAAACGGTGTAGCGAAGGCATTCGCGAGGTGAAAGACGACGGGAGCCTTGGGACACAATACTTAGTCGTTCAGGTTCTTACAGTTGACTCTCGCATGGCTCTGAAGGGAATCGCGCCTCTCCGGCCAACGGCGATTTGCGGTGAACGAATCGCTGAGCCTGTGTGGACGCCTCGAGGAGCCCAGGTGCCCCACCACGTAAGCCCGAGAAGGGCTGAGCCAGTCATCCCCGCCTCCTTGGCAATCATCGCGGTCATCTCATGGGCGTTGCGCCCGCAGAGCCGGAGGCTCGGTGCTCTCGCCCGGCCTCGCAGCGCGGCCGGATCTTTGAACTCATGACTTCGAGTCCAGGCGAGCTTCGTTCATCGTTGGCTGGAATAATTCAATAGGATTGCCTGATGGGTCATCGACGATGATCTGCTTGCCGCCAACTCCCGTCACGATCTCATTTCGAAAATGAGCTCCCGCGTTACGGAGCCGCTCAACTGTGGCGGGAAGATCCTCAACCTCGATCGCGAATCGGTTCCAGCCGCCGGGCTCTTGCCGTGTACCATCCGGCATCGCCTGACCTCCGCCCGCTGAGGGGTTGGGCGCACTGAGCACGAGACGCAGGTCACCTCGTGAGAGCATCGCGAATGCTGGCGCCGGATGCATCACGGTTTGAAATCCAAGTTGCTGACCGTAGAACGAGATCGCCGCGTCGACATCCCTGACGATGTACCGCACTTGAACCGTCGCCATGTCCTCGTCTCCCCGCCTCGCCAGAACGACGAGACATCACATCTCACGCAACATTAATCAACGGCTCGTGGTTCGAGTGCCGCCGCCGCGCCTCGTCCCTCGGCGTATGCCTGCAACCAGGTCAGGATCTGGGGCCACCCGCGGTGGCCCGTGCGCCGCGTCTCTGCGGTCAGTCCGGAGTGCGTGAGGCGCACAGTCGTGATCCCGTCCTCCTCGCCGAGATCAATGCGCACCAGGCTTCGCTCTACGATGCCCTGCCAATCAGGCAGCCAGGTGAAGACGAGCAAGTGCGGTCGGACGATCTCTCGGTATTCTCCGGTGATCGTGAAAGGCTCTCCATTCACGCGGAGACCACGCATCGCCCATCGGCCGCCCGGGCGCAGGTCGGATTCCATGTGTGTTGTCTGAAAAGACCCCTCCGCACCCCACCATTTCACTCGCTCCTCCGGGTTGGTCAACGCGTCAAAGACGCGCTCCGCGGACGCGTTGATCCTGATCTCTTCGACAATCGGATCTCCGGTGCGCACATTCATTCACGGTCCTCGATGTGTCGTTTGAGGCTCCGCAACGAATCGCCCCAAAAGGCGCCGTAGTCCTTGAGCCACTCGTCCACAGCGCCCAGCGGCTTGGCGTTCAACACACACAGTCGGGTCGCGCCACTCTCGCGCGTCACCACTAAACCCGCCGAGCGGAGCAACCTCAAGTGCTTCGAGATGGCTGGCCGACTCGTCGCAAAGTTCGAGGCGATCTGACCGACCGTCTGCTGGCCATCGAGTAGTAGCCGAAGGATCTCCCGGCGGGTCGGATCGGCGATGGCCCGAAATACCACATTCCGCTGCGCCTTGCTAATGGTAACCATTCGGTTACCATCATTGTAACCATCTGGTTACCACCAATCAAGTGCAGCTTCGAGAGCCGAGGCCTGCCCGCCCACCATCGCGGTCGGGGCGGACCCGGCGAAGAGAGCGTGCGGCCTTCGCCGCGGAACGACGACATCGAAATCGTTGCCGATCCCTTCATTCATCTTGACAACCTAAAGAAGCAGCCTCACGATCGGGCTCCTATTGGTGTCCTAAGTGAGGCATGCGCATGAGCCGGATCGAGAAGCTCGATGTCCCGCAGGGGACGCTCGACTTGATGATTCTGACGATTCTGAGCCGTGACCCGCTCCATGGCTACGGCATCGCGCAACGCCTCGCGACCTTGAGCCACGATAACTTTCGGGTCAATCCGGGGTCGCTCTTTCCGTCGCTGTATCGACTCGAGCAGGATGGTAAGCTCAAGGCCGAGTGGCGGCCGTCGGAGAACAATCGCAACGCGAAGTATTACCGTCTCACCGCGGCTGGCCGTAAACAGCTCGAGCAGCATCGGCAGCGGTGGGATCGCATTGCGTTCTCGATTGCGAGCGTGCTGGAGGGTGCATGACCCTGCTCCATCGAGCCGCGTCGATCGCTCGCTGGCTCGTCCGTCGCGATTCGACGGAACAGCAGCTCGACGAGATCTGGCGCGACGTGCGATATGCGCTCCGGATGATGCGGAAAAGCCCGGGCTTCGCTGCAATCGCACTCTTCACACTGGCCATCGGGATCGGCGCAAACACCGCCATCTTCAGCGTGGTCGATCATCTGTTCTTCCGTCCGTTCCCGTTCCAGCAGGCCGACCGACTGGCCGTCGTCCACGAAATCCTCAGCATAGGCGGCGGGCCGACACGAGCCACACCGGTCAGTCTGGCTCACTTTCGGGAATGGCGACGGAGCTGGCAGTCCGTCGAGGACCTGGCCGCTATCGGCGGGCTGCGCATGAGCCTCACCGGTGTCGGAGAGCCGGAGCGGGTGCAGACGATGCGCGTGTCTGCCAACCTGTTTTCGCTGATCGGCGTTCTGCCACGGTTGGGGCGCACGTTTGCGGCCGAAGAAGATCAACTCGGTCGCGACCACGTCATCCTCGTGAGCGACGATTTCTGGCAGCGCCGCCTCAATGCCGATCCTCGTGTTGTGGGTCGGACGGTCACCCTCAATAGCGAGCCGTACGAAATCATCGGCGTCCTTCCGCCATTTCCATTCCCAAAAGTCAGCGAGCTGTTCCCAATGGTCATTGCGACGACGTCGTCGCCGCAGATCTGGAAGCCTCTCGGAGCGACATCAGGGGAACTGGCTGGTACCGGATTCAGCTTTGCGTGCCTCGCGCGACTGAAGCCTGGCATCTCTATCCCGCAGGCGGTTTCCGCTCTGAATACGTTGCAAGCGACGCTACCGCAGCCTGCCAGGGTTGAAGGCATCGGCGAACGTTGTGCCCCTCGTCGACCAGGTCGCGGGGCGAGTGCGCGGCGGCCTGACGTTGATGTGGGCCGCCGTCGGCGCGGTGTTGTTGATCGGATGCGTCAACATGGCGAACCTCCTGCTCGCGCGAACGTTGAGCCGGCGCCGGGAGATGGCGATTCGAACGGCGATTGGGGCCAGCCACGGGCGGCTCGTCCGGCAAATGCTGGTAGAGAGCGTCGCCCTCTCTGTCGTGGGCGGCATGTTGGGCATCGTGGCCGCCTACTGGGTGCTTCATGCGATTGTGTCTGTTGCACCAGCGGATTTGCCTCGAGTGAACGAGGTCCGGATCGATCCACGCGTCCTGATGTTTGCCGTGTGCGTGTCGTTGCTCGCGGGCGTTGCCGTGGGAGTGCTGCCGGCGTGGCGCCTCGGAATGCTGCACCCGATTGAGGCACTCAAGTCGGGCTCGATGTCTGTGACGTCGACCCGGAGTGCCGGTCGGGTTCGTGCACTTCTTGTCACGTGCGAGGTTGCCGTCAGCGCCGTGTGTCTCGTTGCCGGTGGACTCCTGGTGCACAGTTTCTGGAACCTCTTGCGGGTTGATGGCGGATTCGCGGCCAACCGCGTACTGACAATCGACGTGAGTCTGCCCATTCAGCGTTACACCACACCGGTGTCTCGCTCAGCATTCATTCGAACAATTTTGGAACGCCTGCAGGCTCTGCCCGGCGTCACCGCAGCCGGCGTGTCGAACAAGTTGCCGCTGACGGGCGAGGGTGGAAACGCGGCGTTGTGGCCGGAGGGCTCGACGGCCACTGGCGTCGTCGGCGATGTTCGACCCGTCAGCCCGGACTATTTCCGCACAATGAGCATTCCCTGGCGCGACGGTCGGCTGTTTGACGAGAGCGACCGCGACAGGAGCATCGCCGTCGTGTCCACCTTCGCGGCGGAGAGGCTCTGGCCCAGCGAAGATCCAATTGGCAAGCAGTTTCACATCGGCGCTCGGACGTTACCGTCCATCCAGGTGGTCGGCATCGTCGGCGACGTCCGCGGCGTAAGCCTCGATCGATCTCCCTCGCCGACGGTGTATGTGCCGTACTGGCAAAGCGCCATTCCGCCAGGCGTGAACAGCATGGACCTCGTCCTCGTCGTGCGGACGACCGCGGATCCGATGACCCTGTCGTCCTCTCTTCGAGCGCTGATTCGAGAGCGCGATCCCGAATTGGCGTTGACAGCGGTCCGAACCATGGACGATGTTGTGACAGATTCCCTGGGGCAGCGCAGATTTCAGATGACGTTGGTACTGCTCTTCGCCGCCGCGGGAATACTCTTGGCGAGTTTCGGCATCTACGGCGTCGTTTCGTACTCCGTGGCACAACGAACGAGCGAGATGGGCATTCGCCTCGCGCTTGGCGCTTTGCCCGCTGACATCCGGCGCCTCGTCATCACCCAGGGGTTCAAGCCGGTGCTGACCGGGCTCGGCGCAGGTGTGCTCGCATCCATCGGGATCGGTCGTTTACTCAGTACGCTGTTGTTCGGCGTGACGCCCACCGATCCGCTCACGATGACGGTTGTGGTGGTCGTGTTCGTCAGCGTCGCGATCGCGGCGATGCATGTCCCGACTCAGCGAGCTGTTCGTGTCGACGCGCTGCAGACCCTTCGCCAAGACTAGGGCCGTTCTCAGGAACTCGACCATTTCGATCGGTTAAACGGAATGCCGGGAGGGGCGTGATGGACAGACGCGAATTCGTGTCAGCTCTGGCGGGCGTGGTCATTCTCCGCGAGTTGCCCCGTCAGGCCAAGTCGACCGGCGGCATCGATCTGCCGCGGCTCGCCGAAACGAACAGTCTCAAAAGTGGCAACCGAACAGTCAGTCGTTTAGCCGAGGGGCCGCGAGCGGGCGTCCGACTGACCGCAGGACCCGGCGAGGCGGTCGCGTTCTTGCCGGGGACCGATTTCGCGACCGGCGTCATCACGTGCGAGCTTCGCGGCAAAGACGTCGCTCAGCAAAGCTTTCTCGGCATCGCGTTTCACGGCGCCGGCGAGGCCTACGATGCCCTCTACTTCCGCCCGTTCAACTTCCGCGCCGAGAATCCCGTGAACCGCAGTCACGCGGTGCAGTACCACTCGCTGCCGAGTTACGGCTGGCAGAAGCTGCGGACCGAACAGCCCGGGAAGTACGAGAAGGGTGTCGACCCCGCTCCCGACCCAAACGGCTGGTTTCGGGCTCGCGTGGTCGTCGGCAGAGACGACGTGAGTACTTTCGTCGACGACGCGAAAGAGCCGTGCCTCAAGGTCAGCCTCCTCAGCACACGGAAGAGCGGATTGGTCGGTCTGTGGGTGGGCAACAACTCCGGCGGCGATTTCGCCAACCTCACGATTGCGCCGGCATGACCGGACGGTTGATTCCCAGCGTAGTTCCAGAGATGCGCCAACTGACGATCGTCTTCGCGGTGTTCGTGCTCTGCGGATTCCCCGTTCAGGGCCAGGTGGCGGAGAGCATCTCCCTTCCGCTACAGCAAAACGAATACGATCTGTCGAACGAAGGTCGAGCGTTTCTGCTCCGCGAAGCCGCACGTGCATCCTTCTTTATGCTCGGAGAATTGCACGGCGAGAATGAAATCCCCTCGCTGATCCAAGGCATGTGGGCCAGCCTGTGGAAAGACGGTTACCGCCACGTCGCGGCCGAGGTCAGTCCGTGGGCCGCCAATCAATTGGAGTTCGGCAACCACCAAGTGCCTATCGTCGGCTTGTGGACGCAGCCGGAGGCCGCGTTGGTAACGTCGTTGAAGAGTGATCGCGCGTCGGTACTGTGGGGCTGCGACATCGAAGAGGTGCAGCCTCAATACATTATTCGTGAGTTGGCCGCAGCGAATCCGAGCAACAAGAGTCTTCAGGCCGCTGTGGACATGGTCAAGAACGGCTATCGGCGCCAGATGGCATCAGCGTTGTTGAAACTCGTGGAGGCGTCCGGCGCAATCACAGATCCGTTGACCGGTTCGGAATCACTTCGAGATGGCCTCGTTCACACCCTGAGCGTGGAAGTAGACAGATCGACGGGTTCCGCTCTCAGTGCGTCTATTCGACGCGAAGGAGTCATGAAGGACCTCTTTCACAACTACTGGGTGAAAGCAGGCCGAACGAAAGTGTTCCTGCGCTTTGGTCGAAATCATCTGCATCGGGGCCTCGATAGAAGGGGCGTTTCGACGCTGGGCAACTTCGTTGCCGAGCTTGCGACCGCCGAACGCCTCGAGGTCTTCAACGTCGGTGCGTTCGCCGGCGGTGGCAAGATTCGGCTGATTGGTCCGCCGGCTGATGCAGATGAGCGTGGCGACGACCCGGCCTTCGCATACTTGGCATCCGTCGCCCATTATGGCGCGACGGTCTTTGATTTCAGACCGCTACGACAGGCGCTCCACCGTTTGCCGGAGACCAAGAGATCAGCCGTAGAAGCGAGCCTGGTTTATTGGGCGGATTCCTACGACGCGATGATCTTCTACCGGGAGGTTACGCCGTTGGGAACCTCGCCGGAGGGCGCTCAGCGTTAGTCGATCGGAATCGGCTCTGAGCCGACCGATCCGAGCTGATCTACTCCTGCCGCAGCGCGATCATCGGATCGGTGCGCGAGGCGCGGCGCGCCGGCACAAGACACGCGAGCGCGGCGACGACGATGAGGATGAGCGAGACGGCCGCCGCCGTCGAGAAGTAGCCGGGCTGGTAACCATACAGCAGCGTGGTCAGCACACGCGAGGCCGCCCTGCCCGCCGCGAGTCCGATGGCGAGCCCGAACATCGTCAAGCCCAGTCCCTGTCGGGTGAACGAACGCAGGATCTCACTCGCTGTCGCTCCAAGCGCCATGCGCACGCCGATCTCGTTGGTGCGTTGTGCGACCGCGTACGAAAGCACCCCGTAGATCCCGAGCGACGCGAGCACCAGCGCGAGCGCGGCGAACGCGCCGAGCAGCGACGCGCTCTCGGACGACGTCGAGAGCTGTCGATCGATCATCGAGTCCAATGTCCGGATATGGGCGAGCGGCTGATTCTTGTCCAGCGACCAGATCGCCTGCCGGACCGCGGGAACGATTGACTCCGGATCCTCCGCAGTGCGAACGACGATGCCGGCGGCCAGATCGCTGATCTGCTCGGACTGCTCGTAGACGCGATAGACGACTGGCTTCGTTTCGTCGAGGATCCCGCTCTCCGGAATCTGGTTCACGACCCCGACGATCGTGTACCAGTAGCCGGTCGCGCCAAGCGAGCCGAACTTGAATCGCTGGCCGAGAGGTGACTTGCCCGGATAGGCACGCTTCGCGAATTGCGCGTTCACGATCGCTACCGGCGTGGACGACTTTCGATCGTCCGACGTGAAGGGCCGGCCTTCGCGGAGCTGCGCGCCGACAGTGGTGAAGTAGTCGCGACTGATATTGCGAATCAGCGCGACCTGGCCGGCGGTCTGGGATCGCGATTGGCCTTCCAGCAGATAGAACGTCGCATTAGCGGAGTTGGTGAACGGGATGAGGTTGATCGATGCGGCGCCGACGACGCCGGGAATCGCGCGAACCTTCTCCACTTCCCTGTTGATGAAGGCGACACGCTGGTCGAAGTCCCTGGCATAGCGGAACACGGGGGTCTCGAAGGTCAACAGCCGTTGACTTCTCATGCCGACGTCGGTGTGACGCAAGTAGTGATACGTCTGCAGCAGCAGCCCCCCGCATATCAGCAGCGCGACGGCGAGCGCGGTCTCGACGACGATCAACGAGTGCTGGAACCAGTGGCTGCGCGGGCCGGTTGAACCGCGGCCGCCGGCCCGCATCGCCTCCTGCGGCGTGAATCGCGATCCCCTCAGAGCCGGCACGAGTCCGAAACCGACGGCTGCGACGGCCGCGACGCCCGTGGAAAACAGCAGGACACGCCAGTCGATCCTGAGCGGAGCGGCGTCACCCATCGCCTCGGGGACGAGCCGCTCGAGAAACCGTATGGCGGGAAGCGCAAGGGCGACCCCGGCCAGCGCGCCCAGGGCGGCGAGCGTGAGGCTCTCGGTGAGAAATTGACGGACCAGCCGTCCCCGGCCGGCGCCGAGCGCCGTGCGCACCGCGACCTCTCGTCTGCGCGCCGCTCCCCGTGAGAGCAACAGGTTCGTCAGATTCACGCAGGCAATTACCAGGAGCGTGGCCGACGCCCAGAGCAGCACCGTCAAGGCAGTTCGCGTGCGGCCCGCGATCTCTTCTCGCAGCGGAATGACGAGCACCGGATGCCCACCGCCGAGATCCTTCGCGCTGATCTGCAGGCTCAATGCACGCATCGAGTCGCGTGCGTGCACCAGGCTGATGCCGGGCTTGAGCCGCGCGACGACCGTGGCGGAGTGCCAGCCAAAGCTGGTGCGCATCCAGGCCGGCATCGACGCCGGCACCCATAGATCGACATCGCGCGCCGGCAGGAAATAGAACGTTGGCGGCATGATGCCGATGACCTCGTACCGTTCGTCATTGATTGACATCGTGCGTCCGATCGCCTCGGGCCTGCCTCCAAAACGCCGCTGCCACAGGCCGTGGCTGATGACCACGACCTTGACTGCCTTGCTGTCCTCGTCTTCCGTAAAAACGCGCCCGGCGGCTGGCCTTACGCCGAGGACGCTCCAGAACGTCCAGGAGGCGCTGCGTGCCGGCACCTGTTCCGGATCGCCGTCGCCCGACACCGTTGCCTCGACGGCCTGGGTGATGGCAAGGTCCGTGAAAACGGTATTGAGCCGGCGCCATTCGAGCCACTCCGCCGGCGACGGGGTGAGTTTGGTCGTGATGTCGAGCCTGGTCATGTCATCCCAGATCATCACGAGCCGGTCAGGCTCCGCGAATGGCATCGGACGAATCAGGACCGCGTCGAAGGCGCTGAACATCGCCGTGATCCCGCCGATCCCCAGCGCGAGCGTCGCGATGGCGATAGTCGAGAACCCGGGACTGCGACGTAGCTGTCGCAGACCATAGCGTAGATCCCGGGCGACGGTGTCGAGTCCAGCACCGTGGCGTCCGGCTCGCACCCGCTCTTTCACCTGTTCGAATCCTCCCAGCTGGAGTGCCGCCAGCCGGCGCGCTTGGTCGGGAGTCGCGCCGTCGCGGACGTGATCGGCGGCGGCCATGTCGGCGAAGGCCTCGAGCTCGCTGCGCAACTCGGCCTCTGCTTTGTCGCGGCGGAAGATCCACCGCACGACCGACGCAAGCCGATGGAGCAGGATCATGCACCCTCCAGGACGCTGATCACCGCGAAACAGACGCGGTCCCATACCCGTGCATCGGCTCACGGGTGAGGATAGTGAGGATCATCAGGTCGAGCGTGCCCTGAGGGATGTCGAGCTTGTCGGCTCTGTCCACGGCGCTTCTTTAGGTTCCCTAGATAAGGGATCGCAAGCCTTAGACGGAGCGTTTCGGGATTGGGTTGCCCGCGGTCCTGCGTCATCGTGTCGGGTACGATCAGGGCCAGCACATGGAACCGGACGTCACGATTTTGCTGGCGTGTTCTTTCTGACGCATTCGGGACTTGTGGCCGGCGCGCCAAGACGCGCGCAACTCACAGCTCCTCGATTTTCTTGGGGAGGATAGTCAGCTCACTGTTTATGCGGGTGAACTCGAAGTGCGCCCACCAGGTGCGCCGACCATTCATCGCGGGAGGGGTGCCGTCGAGAGAACCGGCGGTTTTCCGGTCCAGACCTGTAGACCATTCCGTTTGACGCGTGCCAACGCCCTGGCTCGGGTTTAGGTCTCTAACGGCGCAGCGCTCTCGGAGGCTCTTTCCTTCACTCGGACCCTTCGTCGTTGGAGGTTTTTTCGGATTCAAAACGCACATCCTTAAAGAGCGTGTAACAAAACCTCCGAAACGCAATCCTCATCGGCAAAGTAGCGTTAATAGGTATGGGCGCTGCGCTGCTTCTCGACCCGTTGTGGGATCTCGTCGAACCGTTCCTTCCCACTCCACCCCGTCGGCCAAAGGGCGGACGGCCGCGCGTCTCCGATCGCGCGTGTCTGACCGGCATTCTCTTCGTCCTCCGCAGCGGCATCCCCTGGCACATGCTGCCGCAGGAACTCGGGTGCGGGTCGGGGATGACGTGCTGGCGGCGCCTGCGCGATTGGCAACTGGCCGGAGTGTGGGGGTTAATCCATTTCGCGCTCCTGGATTGGCTCGCACGCGACGACCAGATT
>Ga0126369_10000920_pt1 | contig 19875 bp, 17 predicted proteins | sample PanSoiMetaPlot_1_FD_109646 | JGI IMG/M metagenome (GOLD analysis project Ga0126369, IMG submission 109646) | Tropical forest soil microbial communities from Panama - MetaG Plot_1 | ecosystem: Environmental > Terrestrial > Soil > Tropical forest > Bulk soil | place: Panama | collected 2016-02-17 | reverse complement strand
CCAGAGGCGGGCCTTGCATGATTTTCTGCGCAAGCGCTCTTACTTCGGCTTCCAGATGCGCCCCTGGCACAACTTGATTCACGATTCCCAGCCGCAGCGCGGCTTTCGCGTCAATCATGTCGCCGGTGTAGAAAAGCTCCGCGGCTTTCGCAGGGCCAACGAGTTGCGGCAGAAAATACGTTCCCCCAAAGTCAGGGAAGAGACCTACTTTCGCAAAGTTTTGCCCAAATGCGGCTTCTTCGGCGGCGATGCGAATGTCCGCCGCCAGAGCGATATTCATCCCGGCGCCCGCGGCAGCCCCGTTCACCGCCGCGATCACGGGCTGCGACATCGTGCGCATCCTGAGCACAGCCTGCATGCCGGAGCGGAGCAGCGGCTCCAAAGACTGGGTCGCAGCGGTTGCACGGCCTTTGCCGATCAAAGCAAGATCGCCGCCAGCACAAAACGCGCGGCCTGCGCCGGTGATCACCACAACGCGAACCGATTCGTCCTCAGCGACATGGCCCAGGGCATCGTTCAAGGCAGTTGTGAGTTCATTGTTCAGTGCATTCAGCCGGTCCGGCCGATTCATGACCAGCGTGGCGATGCCGTCCTGCTTGGTTTCCAGAAGCACCGGGCCGGCCTGTGCCGGTTGAAGAGCGTTGCTCATAAGGTGTCCAAGCTAGTGTGCCCGGACTTCCCTGGCTTTTTCAACCTTCACGACGAGCTTTGCAAGTTTGCGAAAGTGCACCAATTTCTCGTTCTTGAACTTATTGTTCGCGCCGCTTGTGGAAGGCAGGACGTAAACCTGGGCACCGTAAAGAAGCTCTTTTTGTACACCGTAATTACACCGTCGCTGCGCGAATTGCTCGTAAGTGAGTTTGCCGTTGAACGCCACGACGTGAGGAGTAAATTCCTCAAGCTTTTGCGAAAGCACGATCCGGCCTTCCGCAAAATCTTCACGGTTCAACTCCTCGACGCCTTTCGTTGGACGCTTCACCAGATCGGTCAGGCCAATGCCGAATTCAATCACACGGCGGTCGTCGTGATAGTCAAAGGGCTCAGGCACCACACCGCTTTTATAGAGGATGGGCCAGAACTCATTGCCGCGGCCCGCGTAGTAATGCCCCACGCGAACAGAAGATTCGCTGGGATTGCAACCCACGATGACAAGCTTCATTCCTTTGCGGAGGTGGTCAGGCAGGGTGCGCATCGCTCCAGCTTACTACGCCCTTTCGACTTCTAATTTTTCCTTTGAATTAGGATGCGCGATTTTCCAAACAGGAAACAACGCCCTATCTCGGACTTCGTATTCTCAGGATACCTCTGCTGCGCGACCCAGGCTATGCCATGTATCTTATCTAGAACCCTTCTGAATCCTGGTCCAAGGTGAACGCCGCTACGCGTTTCCGCCCGTCCAGAATGGCAATTCCCGGCCTAGTTTTTTCTCGCGGGCCGCGGCGTAGACCTTCATGGCGACCGCCAGATCCCACGAGGCGATCCCATTGGACTTGAACAAAGTGACCTCGGCTTCACCGGTGCGCCCGCTGGCCTTGCCAGCAACCACGTCGCAAAGTTTCTTCACGCCCGTCCAGCAGATTTCGTCTCCCTTAAACGCGAGAATCAGGTCGCCGGCCTCCTGGCGGGACTGCTCGACCGAATCCACAATGATCACGTCCGCGCTGGCCACCGCTTCGTCATCCAATTCGCGCTTGTGAGAATGGTTCGCCCCGATTGCATTGATGTGTACTGCGGGCGTCAAATCCGCGCCAAAGACCACCGGTTGTGAAGAAGTCGTGGCCGTGCAAACGATGTCTGCGCCACGTACGGCTTCGCTCGAAGAACCGCTCGGCGTCACCGGAATTCCCAGCTTCATAGACATCTCTTGGCAAAATTTCTCGCGCCTGCCGGCATCACGGCCATAGACCCGAGCCGATTCGAGTTTTCGAACGGCGGCAACCGCTTCGAGTTGCGTTCTGCCCTGGCCTCCGGTTCCGACAATCGCGGCGGTGCGCGAATTCTCGCGAGCCAGATACTTTGTTGCCACGCCGGACGCCGCTCCGGTGCGGAGTTGACCCATGTAATCCGCTTCGATGACCGCAAGTAAATCGCCGGTAGCCATTTCGTACAGCGGAACAAGAAATTGCAGCCTGCCGCGCACATAGGTGTACTGCTTCATGGCCACAAAACCCGAGGCATAGTCGGCCGCGGCCATGTAGTGAAAGAATCCGCCGTGGGACAATTCGAAGCGCCGTCGCGGATGCACAACAACTTCTTCGGTGGCCTGCTTGCGCAAAATCTCCTCGACCGCCCGAAGCGCCCGGGGCATGTCGAGCACCTGGCGCACTTCCGCTTCGCTGACATGCAGGGTCATTCGGCTCTTCTCGCGCGAGACACAGTTGTGCCACAAAGCCACATGCGATTCTCCACAGAATAGATTCTAGCGTGACGCTGGTCTAGCTCGTTTCGCCGTAACCCGCTTTCCCGAACTCTCCCCCGGTTCACGGACGCGCCGCACCACCGTCTGGATCAGCCGGTAAACGCGCTCTTCTTTGTTCTCGTCCATCACCTGAAAGCGGAATTCGGGCTCGTCTTTCGGGCCTTTGCCGGCTCGAATCGGGAGTTGTCCGCAGAGATTATTTTCGATGAACGCGGTCTCGTAGCGCTCCCGTTTCGTATTCCAGGTATAAACCCGCAGCGTGGTGAAGTCGCAGAACTGCCCCTCCGCTCCTCGCGCTGCGGCGAGGAGATATTGTGGCTTGTCGCCGGAAGGATCGGAAACACGGTTCAGCTCAAACCACGCGACAGGACGAATGTTCGAGGAAGACGCTCCTTCGCGGACAGGATCGGGCAGATCCAGTTCGATAAACCGCGCAATCACCCAGCCGGCAATGGGCACGGTCTGGTCGCCGGGTTCTGTGGTGGTGGTGGTCACGGAAACCCGCGCGGAAGATTCTCCCGGTGGCCGCGAAGCAACGCCGCGGACCAGGAACCAGTCCTCTTTCTTGGTTTCCTGGGACTCGTTGCTCGAATCCCTCTCATCCGTTGTCTGGACCCAATCGGCTACGCCGCGTCCCACAATCTCGACGGGTACGTTTCGCGCGAATTGATAAAGCCGCGGTTCGGTGCGCCCCGGAAGCACGCGCAAATTCGTGGATACTTTCGTGCGGCCGCGCGCCTGCACCGGCATGTTGCGCACCTGCTCCAGCAACTTGATGCTTCGCTGCCAAAGCGCCGGCTCCATTAATTGATGCGCTTCCACCCAGCCGACGGCACCAGCGGGCGTTCGCACCTTCGTGTACTCATTGCGCTTGCTGAGGACTTCGACGCGCTCTCCGTAGTGCAGCACGCCGACTTGCTGCCTCACCTGAGCGATTCCGCTGAGCACCGGAGCGACTTTTTCGCTGACGAAAGCCTCTCCCTGCGATTCGTGCTTTGGACGGAACATCCAGGCAGTTACGCCCACCAGGCAGAGCAGCGGCACGGCAATCAGCAGCTTCCGCTTCATGTGCGCTCTACTAACGCTGGGACGTTAGGCACAACCATGCTCTTCCCCTCTACCATTAGCTCCGCGTCTCTCTTTTTCGATGATTCAGATTGTACCCGAAAGCGTGCTTGCCGCCCGAGGCGCCGGTGGCGGCGGTGCTTTTCTGTTAGAATGCCGCAGCTTCCTGAAAATCGCCCAAGTATCTCTCCTGGAGGTGTCCCGATGAGGTCGCTGAACGCTCTACAGCCGTTTGGGTTGCTGGCGCTGCGCTTGGCACTGGGCGTCATCTTTTTTTCTCACGGATACCCCAAGCTGGCACACTTAGGCGGCGGCATGCAGGGCTTTTTTGTGGAACATGGCCTGCCGGGGTATTTCGTCTACGTTGCGGGCGTGCTGGAGGTGTTCGGGAGCGTGATGCTGATGCTGGGACTATTCACGCGGCCCGTTGCCCTTCTACTGGCGGCAGAAATGGCCGTCGCTATCTGGAAAGTACACAGCAGCAAAGGGTACCTGGCCGTGCACGAATACGAATTTCCGCTGGCGCTCGCGGTAGCTTGCTTCGCCCTCGCAACCGTGGGCGCAGGCGCATTTTCTCTGGATCAACCGTTATTCGAGAAGGGCGGCAAGTAGAGTTTAGCGACAGGGGCACAAATAGCCCCGTTCCGCCTCAGATCATCATCCCCTAGGAGCGGTTAGGAAGCCGCAGGCGCCGAAGTTGCCGGCACTCCGGTCGGCCCCTCGGGAACCGCAATCCAGAGAATGATGTAGGCAAGGATGTTGGGTCCGGGAACCAGGGTAGCCAGAAGCCACAGCACTCGCACGAGGGTGGTGTCAATATCGAAGTAATCGGCGATGCCGGCGCAGATGCCAGCGATTTTTCGATCATTCGTCGAGCGCACCAATCTCTTGCGCGGGTACACCGGGGGCGGAGGGGGAGCCGAGGCAGCTGTCTCCGGCTGTTTGGCGCCGCAGCTGTAGCAGAACTTCGAGCCAATCGCGATGTCTTTTTGGCAACTCGGGCAGATCATGGATTAACCCTCGCAGAGCGCATTCTCGCGCGCTATCCATAGATACGAGAATGGCGGCTAAATTGTTTCCAATGGTTCCTAGGGCGTAGTCTAAACCCAGCGGGCTCAGTAGTCCAAGAGCTGCTTCACGGCGCGAGCGATGTGACCGCTTTGGGGAAGAATCTCGTCCTCCAGTTTCGGCTGGTAGGCGCAGAACGTGTCCATAGCCGCAACGCGTTTGACCGGAGCGTCCAGCTGCTCGAACAACTGGTCGGCAATGCGCGCTGCGATTTCCGCCCCGTAGCCCCAGCTCAGCATATCTTCGTAAGCAACAATCACGCGATGCGTCTTTCCTACGGTAGCCGAGATCGCTTCCCAGTCGTATGGCGAGAGCGAGCGCAGATCTACAATTTCGACGTTGATGCCTTCGCGCAGCAATTGCGCCGCAGCCACTTCCGCGCGATGCACCACTGCACCGTAGGTGATGATGCTTAAGTCGGTGCCCTCTCTCACCACGCGCGCCTTGCCAAACGGAATCGTGAAATCCGGCCCAGGATTCTCCGACCGGTTGTAGGGCTGCCGATACAAATGCTTGTGTTCAAGGAACATCACCGGGTCATCGCAACGAATCGCCGTGCGCAACAAACCCGCGACATCGAGCGCCGTCGAAGGCATCACCACGCGCAACCCCGGGCAGTGTGCGAAAATCGACTCCCCGCTCTGGCTGTGATAGACGCCGCCGCCGGTCAAATAACCGCCAATCGGCACGCGCAGCACCACGGGCGCCTTGAACGCCCCATTGGAACGCCAGCGCATCACGCACAACTCATCGCGAATCTGCATCATCGCCGGCCAGATGTAATCAAAAAACTGAATCTCTGCCACCGGCTTCAACCCGCGCACGGCCATGCCGATCGCCCGCCCCACAATGCTTGCTTCCGCCAGCGGTGAATTGAACACACGGTCGTGACCGTATTTCCGCTGTAGCCCGGAGGTTGCTTTGAAAACCCCGCCCTTTCCTTTTACGTGCTTCAGGTTTTCCTCGCGGCTGACGTCGGCAACGTCTTCGCCAAACACCGTGATCCGCTCGTCACGCGCCATTTCGTCCGACAACGTCAGCGCCACCATCTCCACCATGGTCTTGGGCGCATTGTGAAAATGTGGCTGGGCTTCAAAGGCCGCCGACGCCGGGTCAATTTCCGGGGAATAAACATTCGTGAGGATCGATTCGACTGCCGGCGGCTCCGCTTCGAGCGATTGATCGGCGGCCACGCGGACTTCCTCATCCACTTCCGCTTCCAGGTTCTCGATTTGCTTCTGGTCCAGAATCCCGTCGCGCACCAGTCGCAACGCGAACTTGGAAATCGGGTCGCGCCGTGCCTCTTCTTCGCGCTCCTCAGGCGCCTTATAGAGCTTTTCGTCGTCGGATAACGAATGCGAATACGGACGCGTCACATGCGCGTGGACCAGAGCCGGCCCACGCCGTTCCCGGCAATACTGCACGGCTTCTTTGCAGACAGCATGGCTTTCAAACGGATCGGTTCCGTCGCATTCGGCAACATGAAGGCCCGGGAATCCGCGCACCAGTTTGGAAATGCTTCCGCCCGCGGTCTGCACTTCAACGGGCACAGAAATGGCATAGCCATTGTCTTCAATCAAATACAACAGCGGCAGCTTCTTGGCGCACGCAACGTTTAGCGATTCCCAGAACTCCCCTTCGCTGGTTGCTCCATCGCCACCCGACACATACACAATTTCGTCGCTCTCGTGCCGCACGTATTCGCCGAGCGGGGCTTCCTTCGCTTGTGCCAGCGCTTTCGCGCGTCCTTGGTAATACTGCGTAGCTTCCGCCGCGCCCACGGCATGCAAGAACTGCGTCCCCGTACAGGACGACTTGCTGACAATGTTGAACCGCGGCTGTCCCCAGTGCGACGGCATCTGCCGCCCGCCGGAACTAGGATCATCCTTCGCGCCCACCGCCGCAAGGAGCGTTTCGTAGGGCGTCACCCCCAGCATCAGGCACAGTGCGCGGTCGCGGTAGTATGGAAAAAGCCAGTCCACGGCGGGGCGCAAAAGTAACCCCATGACGGCGCAGACTGCTTCATGTCCTGCGCTGGAGATCTGGAAAAAAATCTTATTCTGCCGTTTGAGTTGAATTTCGCGGTCGTCCAGGCGTCGCGAGAGATACATCGTTCGGTAAATTTTTATGAGCGTGTCGTGGTCGAGGTCGTGAGCTTTGGGGGAGTCAAGCTTGGTCAGTCTGACGCGCGTGTGAAGCGCCATTCGTTCCATCCTCGTGTTCGGAGCCGGGGGTTTGAGGGTCGCGGGAGTTCATTATACCGGATTTCCCAAACCGCTCTCCGAACCCCGGTCTCCAGGTTGTGGAATATGGTCTTGCGTTACCCATCCAATTTGGCCTGGAACCTAGCTCGAACGTCCGCCGGCCTCCCCGACGGGGATGGATTCGAATTGCTGGTCGGTCGCCTCAAAGTCCGGATCATCGTGACTGATCACTTTCGGCGACGCGCTCTTGAACGGCTCTTCGCCAGGGATCCGCGCCAGCCAACGCTGCTCGGAGAGCTTTTCGTGCGGAGAAAAATAAAGCCGCACCAGCAACCCCACTTTCCCGTCGGCGGCGCCATCGGCCTTTGCTGCCGCTTTTGAACCTGCCGCTTCGCTCGATTTTCCCGCTGGCTTTGCCGGAGCCTTCGCCGCGGTCTTTTCCTTTGTCTTGGGGGATGAAGCCGGCGATTTTTCGGCTGGCACCGCTTTCGTCACCGTTTCTGTCGCGGTGTTTGCGGGCCGGTCCATTTTGTACTGGACGCGCCGATCCAAACGGAAGGCTTGCCTCCAGCCTTCAAGCTTGTGCCGCGCTTGCTGGGCTTTTTCTTCATCCGTCCCAAAATCAAAGCGAATGTAAATTCCGTATGCGTTCGCCATACTTCGAGTCTGCGACGCGGCGCACGGCAAGTCAAGATTGGGAGCCTCCCACGATTTGCCTGGTCTGGTGTGGTAGGGGCTGGTTTGGCGTATGATGGAAGGAGTTTGGGCAGATGACGGTTCAACTCCAAAACCGCTGGCGGTCGCTTTTGGCATCGTTCTGTCTCGTTGCGGTGGTTTTTCTTTACGCTCCGTTTGGCGCAGCCGCCTGGGCCCTCTACTCCGCCGCCTGCTGCAAATCAGGAACGCAGTGTCCGATTCACGGGCATCATCACGCGCAAACGCCAGCCAGTTCCGAGGACACCATGGATTGCGGCCACACGATGGGCGCCATGACGCATTGCCGCATGTCCTGCTGTGAGAATCCAGACCGCCCCGCGGTCGCGCCTGCCATCTTCGTGCTTCCGGCGCCGGTCACTGTAACTGCAGCCGCGAATTGGACGCTATGGGTCGCTCTTTCCGGTCCGCGGAACTCTGTCCATTCACCGGAACCTCTCGCTCCCCCTCCGCGATCCTCCGCACCAGCCGCCTAAACTGCGGCCTTCCCCCTTAAATTCGCCGATCCACTCGTTCCGCGCATTCTTCGGCGCGTCCAGTTCATTTTCCGAAAGAAGACTCCATGCGACGCATTCTGTTTCTTGCCGCCTTTTTACTTACTGCTGTGGGCGCGGGTGCCACAATTTTCGGCAGCGTCCGCGGCATTGTTCACGATCCACAGCACCGCCCGGTCCCGGACACTACCGTTGTGCTGAAGGCGCTCGCCTCGGATTATTCTCAAACTACGCAGACCGATCCCTCCGGAGAGTTCCAGTTTGATGCCGTGCCTTTGGGACAATACGTTATCAACGTATCCGACTCGACGTTCGTTGCCGACGAGCAGTCCATTACCGTACTCTCCGGCGCGTCTCCAATCCTCCATCTGGAACTCAAGCTTCCGTCGCAGAACCAGACCGTCACCGTTTCTGCTGACGCAGGCCAAACCGAGACGGTCACGCCGTCGAGTCTTGTCGATCGCCTCCAGATTCAGGAGACCCCGGGAGCCACGCGATCCAACAGCCTCGCCATGGTCACGGACTTTGTTCCGGGCGCCTATCTCACGCACGACCAGCTGCACATTCGCGGCGGCCACCAGGCGAGTTGGCTGATTGATGGGGTGTCCATACCGAACACGAACATCGCCAGCAATCTTGGACCGCAAATCGACCCCAAAGACATTGACGCACTCGAAATCCAGCGCGGCAGCTACGCTGCCGACTACGGCGACCGCACCTACGGCGTCTTCAATGTTGCTCCGCGCACCGGCTTCGAGCGCAACAATGAAGCGGAGCTGATACTCAGCGCGGGGAGTTTCTATCAGACCGACGATCAGTTCAATTTCGGCGGGCACTCCAACAAACTTGCGTACTACGCCAGCGTGAACGGCAACCGCAGCAATCTTGGCTTGCAAACCCCGACTTCCGCTGTGATTCATGACGCGGGCAACGGCTTCGGCGGATTCACCTCGCTCATCTACAACGCAGATCCCAACGACCAGTTCCGCATCGTCGCACAGTCTCGTCGCGACTTCTACCAGGTTCCTTTTGATCCCCATGATCCGGCTACACCGGGACAACTCCTTCATGATGCGAACCGCGAAAGCGATTCGTTCGCTCTTTTCTCTTGGGTCCGTACTCTGAGCCCTGGCTTCCTGCTGACCGTCTCGCCTTTCTATCACTACAATTCGGCGAACTATGAGAGTACCCCGCAGGACTTCCCAACTTCTGCGACGGAGGACCGTTCCTCCAAATACCAAGGCGGCCAAGCTTCCATCTCGTGGGTCAAAAAGCGCAGCAACTTGCGAGCAGGGTTGCTCGGGTTCGCGCAACAGGACGCACAAACTTTCGGCTTGGTCTGCCACGACCGCGCGCAAACTCAGTGCCAAGGCACGCCAAACGCCCCACTCTTGGAGGCTGACCATCCCTCTGGCGGCCAGACCGCAATTTACGGGGAAGACCAGTTCAGTGTCGCTTCGTGGCTTACTCTCAATGCTGGGGTTCGCCAAACGCATTTTTCAGGCGGGGTGGTCGAAAACGCCAGCAGCCCACGCTTCGGCGCTTCATTGCGTATTCCGAAACTCAACTGGGTGTTCCACGGCTTCTACGGCCACTTTTACCAGGCCCCGCCGCTGCTCACCGTCTCCGGGCCGCTCCTGCAGCTAGCGACGAGCCAGAACCTGGGTTTCGCGCCTCTCCATGGCGAACGCGACGAAGAGCATCAGTTCGGCGTCACGATTCCGTTTCGCGGCTGGACGCTCGACGCCGACAACTTCCTCACCCGAGCCACAAATTTCTTCGACCACAACAACTTCAATAACTCCGAAATCTTCATCCCGATAACCATCGAAGGCGCGCGCATCAACGGCTGGGAGCTCACCCTGCGCTCGCCGCGCATTCACAACCGCGGTCAGGTCTATCTGACGTATTCCAACCAGCTCGCCCTGGGCTGCGGCGGCATTAACGGTGGCCTTACAGATTTCTCCTTTGGCGGCGGCTGCGGCCTCCTCGACCACGACCAGCGCAACACACTGCACGTCGGCGGACAGTTCACCTTGCCGTGGCGCGTTTCTGCCACCACGGACGTTTCTTATGCTTCAGGCTTCACCAATGGCAATGCGCCGCAGATGGCTCCCGGCGATCACCTTCCGCCGCACACAACTTTTGATCTGGCGCTCAGCAGGGAGTTTCGCGAGCGCTTAAGCGTCAATCTTCAGGCCATCAATGTCGCAAACCGCCGCGTGCTTCTCGACAACAGCTTCACCTTCGGCGGCACGCACTACATCAACCCGCGCGAAATCCTTGTCCAATTGCGCTACCGTTTCCATTATTGATTGGCGGCTGCCCTGCGGATTTCAGCGAATCGCTTCATCACCCATTCCGGCGGGTCCGGATCATGCTCGTAGCCGGCTTTTTGACCGAAAGAAACTCTCCATCGCTCAATCCACGAGATGCCTGCGGCGCCGACGAACTGGTCCGGAGTCCGATACGCGGGATCCAGAAGCGCTTCGTCGAGCGTCACGAACTGGTAGCCGCGCTTTTCGAGAAGTATGAGAAATTCGTCTAGCGTTTCCGTGTTGATTTCGTTGTCGTGCATCAGGAAAACCTGCGGGATTTCGTGCCCAAACAGTTTTCTTGACGCTTCTTCAAAGTAGTCAAATTCGGTTTGCGCGAATTGCAGGTATTCCCGCTTGGTCTGCTCGGCCAGTTTGCTGTCCTTCCTCGACAGGGCGTCACAAAGGATGTCGTTGAACATGTAATCCGCGTTGTCCACCGTGACCGGAGCGTTTTTGTAGCCGCGGCTCTTCAAAAACGTTTCGAACGCCTCCTTGAGTTCTTGTGTCGGACCTGTAAACAGGTATGGATATCGGAAGTAGCGTTCGGGCCTTCCAGCGGCCGTCAACAGCGGCCGCGTAATCACTTCGCCGCGAGTCGTTTCATCTTCCATTTCCCGCAGTGAGACTTTGTTGAAATTGGCATGCGAGTAGGTGTGGTTCCCCAGCTCGAACCCCGCGTCAATCCATCGTTGCAAAAGGGCCGCGCGCTGATCGCGTTCCCCTGCCACATTCAGTTTCTTCTCGTTGACAAACCCAATTGCGGGAGCGTGGTGAGCTCTGAGGATTGCCGGAATTGCTTCGTTGTACCTCTGCAGCTCGCGCAACTCCCCGTTTGCGATCGGTGTCGCCGGAACCGCCCCGGGCAAATCGTCGACCGTCACCGCCACCCGTCTCTTCGCTTGGTCGCCCCTCGCGATTCCGCCTCCTGGGCCGCTAAAACAAGCGATGGCAGCAACTCCAAGCAGAAGAATGAATGAACCTAGCCATTTGTGAACCATTACGTTCTGAGCCCCCACTCGGTTTGTCTCTTACCATACCTCATTCATTCACCGCCGAAGGGCGTTTTGCGAAAAGATGTTACACTAGCGAAATTCAAAGGCGATGGAGTTCGCCATAACCGGGTCGCATGGACGCGGCTCTGATGACTCCTGGCAGCTTGCCCCGATTCCGGGCTTTGGGCTCCAGGAGTTTTTTGTTCGTTGCCTGACGAGACTCGAGGAATCCCAATCCGGAAACCGTCCAGCTGCAGAATGGAGAAATCTTGCAACTGCTTTTGATTGCGGTCTTTGGTGCCATCGGTACGATCGCGCGCTACGGTCTCCAGGGCCTCGTGCAGATTCGCGCGGGCAGCGCTTTTCCCTACGGCACGCTGCTCATTAACTTGACAGGTTGTTTTTTCCTCGGTTTGATTGGCCAATTTACAATGAATCGCATCGTGCTTTCTTCCGAGTGGCGACTAGCCATCACCGTCGGCTTCTTCGGCGGCTACACCACTTTCTCGAGTTTCGGCTGGGAGACTGCGAAAATGCTGGAAGACGGCGAATGGCTGCGCGCTACGACCTATGTCGCCGCAAGCGTCATGGCGGGCCTGTTGCTTTCGATAGCCGGCATCCGCCTCGCCAACAAGCTTTAGGGCAGCCTCGGCTTCGGGAAACCATGAGGCTCGACATGCTCTTGCCCTTTTCTGACGAAGAACCTGAAACTAAGAACTGAGAACTTTCACCATGCCGCACCAGAAATTTGAAGGCGAGCGCACGCTGATGCGCATCCACATCGGCGAATCCGATAAGTGGCACGGCAAGCCGCTGCACGAAGCGATTGTCGAAATGTTGCGCAAAGAAGGCTTTTCCGGCGCAACCGTCCTTCGCGGCGTCGCAGGTTATGGCGGCTCTAGCATTTATCACACCGACAAAATCCTTCGCCTCTCGCAAGACCTGCCCGTGGTCCTGGAAGTCATCGAAGCCGCCGAGCGCATCGAGCAAATCCTTCCGCGCCTCGACGAAATGGTCGATGGCGGCCTCATTACTCTCGAGAAAGTCCGCGTCATCCTTTACCGCCCGGCAAAGAAGTAGTTGGCGCGCTAGCCTGTCTTGCTTCTGCTCTTGCGCTCCTTCGGAACTTCCAACTGCGAACTGCCGCCTGTAAACTTCTTCCTCATGTCCGAAGCCGCAGAAAAACAAGCGTGGCTCAATCGAACGGTGCTTGGCGTCGGCCTCACCAGTCTGTTTAGCGACTGGAGCCACGAAACAGCTACGGCCGTCTTGCCCGCCTTTCTCGCCATGATTGGCGCGGGCCCGGCCTGGCTTGGCGCAATCGAAGGCGTCGCCGACGGTCTCTCGAGTTTCGCCAAACTCATCGCCGGGCACTACACCGATCGCTTGAAAACCCGCAAGCCGCTCGCGGTATTCGGCTACGCCTTTACGGCGCTCTGCACGGCCTCGTTCGCCCTGGCCACTCAGGCTTACCAAGTGCTCCTCGGCCGCGCGGGAGCCTGGCTTGGCCGCGGCGTGCGCTCCCCTGCAAAAAAAACATTGATGGCCGCCGACGTTTCCCCCGGCGCCTATGGCCGCGCGTTTGGCCTCGAACGTCTCATGGACACTCTCGGCGCAATCTTTGGCCCGCTCACCGCTCTTGGGCTTCTCGAAGTCACCAATCACTCCTACCGCAAGGTTTTTTTCTGGACGCTTCTGCCCGGGCTGGTCGCCGTGGCATCTTTTTGGCTGTTGGTCCGCGAGCGGCCTTTCACAGCTCGCTCCAAGCGTTCCTTCCTGGTTGGCTTACGGGCGCTTCCGATTCCCTTCCGCCGCTTGCTGGTTGGCGTCGGGATTTTCGGGGCAGGAGACTTTTCCCATTCTCTCCTGATTCTCTACGCCTCTCGGATGCTTGCGCCAACACACGGTCTCGCACCCGCTGCCAGCCTTGCCGTCGGACTCTACACCCTGCACAACGTTTTCTATGCTGCCTCAGCCTATGTCAGCGGCTGGCTGAGCGATCACGTGCCCAGCCGCAAGGCAGTCCTTGCCGCTGGCTATGGGCTCGCCGGCGTCACCGCGATTCTTCTTTCTACGGGAACGCATGCGCTGTGGTGGCTCGCTACAATTTTCATTCTCGCGGGCCTGTACATTGGCACCGAGGAAGCTTTGGAAGATTCCCTTTCCGCTGAACTGGTACCGCCGGAACAGCGCGGCATGGCCTTCGGCTCGCTGGCCGCCGTCAACGCTGTCGGCGACTTCGTCTCGAGTCTTCTCGTAGGCTCTCTCTGGAGTGCTTTCAACGTGCAAACCGCTTTCGCCGCCTCGGCCATCCTCTCTTTTGCCGGGGCCCTGCTCATCGTTCGCCTGCGCACAAACCCTTGATTGGACATCACCCCTGTCACCCTTGATTTGCTCTTGCGCGGCAGCACACACCGTGTTACGGTGGCGAACAAAAGGCGAATGGCGTAACGGTCTGTCTTCCCGCCTTTCTGAGGGCTTATGCCGGAATCACTCGCAGTTTGCAGGGCTAGGAAAACCAGCGCCATTGCGCGGGTCCATGAAGTTCTGGAGGGTTTCGCTTCGCGCGACCATAACGGCGAAATCCTGACCGCCATCCGCCACTTCCCCGCACGCGAAGCGCAGTTCGCGGAGTTCCCCGGATGGGCGAACGCAAATCTGGTTTCGGCGTACAACGCAAAGGGAGTTTGCCGGCTTTACACGCACCAGGCTGCCGCAGCCGAAGCGGTGCACGCCGGGAAAAATCTGGTGATGGTCACGCCCACCTCTTCCGGCAAAACGCTTTGTTACAACCTGCCGGTGCTGAACGCCGTTTTGGGAAATTCCGACACCCGCGCGCTCTACCTCTTTCCGACGAAAGCCCTCGCGCAGGACCAACTCGCCGAGCTTTATGACTTGAATCAGCGGCTCCAAAACTGTTTTGGTGTGTTTACCTACGACGGCGACACGCCTGCCGATGCGCGCAAAGCGATCCGCGAGAAGGGCCACGTGGTTCTGACGAACCCGGACATGCTTCACACCGGCATCCTGCCGCACCACACTCGCTGGACGCGGCTCTTTGAAAACTTGCGCTATATCGTCCTGGACGAACTGCACACCTACCGCGGCGTTTTCGGCAGCCATTTGTGCAATGTGCTGCGCCGGTTGCGCCGCATCGCGCAGTTTTATGGACGCAAACCGCAATTTATTTGCTGCTCGGCAACCATCGCGAATCCCGGCGACCTCGCTTCGCGCCTGCTCGAAGCCGAAGTCGAAGTGTTGGATTCGAACGGCGCGCCGTCAGCCGAGAAAACTTTTGTTTTCTACAATCCGCCGGTGGTGAATCGCGCGCTCGGCATCCGCCGCAGCTACATCAACGAATCGGCGCGCGTATCACAAGAATTTCTGCGCCGCGATCTCGAGACCATCGTGTTCGCAAACTCACGCCTGAACACGGAGATCCTGCTTACCTATTTGCAGCAGGCGAATCCGCGATTACCTGGAAAGCCCGAAACGATTTGCGGCTACCGCGGCGGCTACTTGCCGAAGGAGCGACGTGAAATCGAGCGTGGCTTGCGCGATGGGAAAATCCGCGGCGTGGTTGCAACTAGTGCGCTGGAGTTGGGAATTGACGTTGGCTCGCTCGACGCCGTAGTCATGGCGGGCTATCCAGGCACCATTGCCGCCACCTGGCAACGCGCCGGCCGTGCAGGGCGGCGCAGCGGAAGCGCTTGCGCCGTGATGGTTGCGTCTTCCGCCCCGCTCGACCAATACATGGTGCGCCATCCGGATTATTTCTTCGGCCGCACGCCCGAGCACGCGTTCATTCAGCCAGACAATCTGGAAATCCTCATGAATCACCTGAAATGCGCGGCGTTCGAATTGCCGATTGCACCAGGTGAACAATTTGGAGCTGTGGACCTTCCCGACCTTTGCGCGCGGCTCGCGGAAGCCGGTTTTCTCCATCTTGCCGGAGAGCACTATCACTGGACCCATGAGGCTTATCCGGCAGATACCATCAGCCTTCGTTCGGTCTCTAGCGACAACTTCGTGATTATTGACATCACCGGCGAACCGAATGTGATCGGCGAAATCGATTTTCCTAGCGCTCTTGTTTTTGTCCACGAAAAAGCGATCTATTTGCACGGCGGCCAGCAATTCTACGTCGAGCACCTCGACTTCAAAGAACGCAAAGCCTATGTAAAACGCGTTGATGTGGACTACTACACGGACGCCGTGCGGTATACCCAGGTGCGGGTTTTGGAAATTCGAGCCTCCTCCGCCCGCACACGTGCGGAAGCTGTCATCCTGACCGCAGCGAAAGACCTCCACTCAAGCCCAGCCAGAAGCGCGTCCGCGCACTCCCGCTCCCATGGCGATGTTCTAGTGCGTTCGCAAGTGGTCGGCTTCAAGAAGATCAAATTCTTCACGAATGAAACGATCGGCGACGGCAAGCTGGAGCTGCCGGAAAACGAAATGCACACAACCTCTTACTGGATCACACTGGAGCGGCCGCTGCTCGAATCGCTTCCCTTCTCCATCAACGAACAGCAATCAGGCATGTTCGGTCTGCTGCATGCGCTCGAATCGGTCGCCACGCTCCTTTTGATGTGTGATCGGCGCGATCTGGGAACGGCCATCGGCGAACGCCCCCCCGCGCCCGGCCAGGAAGACGGCTCGACCACGGCAATACGCGCGGAGGATACAGACCTAGCAAATGCCAAGCAATTCTTCGAGCCAAATCTCTATCTTTACGACGCCTATCCAGGCGGCATCGGCTTTTCCGAGGCCCTTTTTCGCGCTCACGATTTGCTGATGGAGAAAACGCGGGAACTGATTTCTTCCTGCGAATGCGAGGAGGGTTGCCCTTCTTGTGTGGGCCCCGCGGGAGATCTCGCGCCACGCGCCAAAGAGGCGACTCTCGCCATCCTCGACCGGCTGTGTGCGTAAATGGCGGCGACAGCTGACAAATTCTCGCGTCTGGCCGCGCTGAAGCCGGCGCGATCCACTGCCGCGCGCGCAGAAAAAGCTGCGCTCCGCGCTCCAGGCGAAGAAGATGTACTTGGCCAACTCCTGGGGGCCGGCGTAGCAAGAAATCATTTTGGCGAGCATCTGGCGGTTCGAAACTGGTTTTCCACCCCGGAATATATCGAGCCGTCGCAAGTCTCTCTCGAACTTCTCTCGCGCACGCGAGACCAACCCGTATCCCGCAAGACCCGTGCGGCTGTCGACGATCCCGCGAAATGGCTCTTCCTCGACACGGAAACGACCGGCCTCGCCGGAGGAACCGGCACCTACGCGTTTCTCATCGGGCTGGCGTGGTGGGATGCCGGGGGGCTACAGGTCGAGCAGTTTCTAATGCGCGATTTCACGGAAGAATATTCCCTGCTTCAGCAACTCGCCGAGCGCGTCAAAGAGCGGCCCGTTCTCGTGACATTCAATGGCAAATCATTCGACTGGCCGCTTCTCGAGAACCGCTTCACCATGACGCGCTCGATTTCGACTCCGAAGCCGGCAGCGCATCTGGACCTGCTGCATCCCGCCCGGGCTCTTTGGAGGCTCCGCCTGGGGAGCGTGCGGCTCGCGGAACTCGAACGCCGCGTCTTGGATGCCCGGCGGCTTGGCTGGCATCGCGGCGACGACATCGAATCCGCTCTAATCCCTCAGTATTACTTCGACTATTTGCGAGGCGGACCGGCGCAGCCCATCGTGGGAATTCTGAGGCACAATCAGCTGGACTTGCGCGGCCTTGCGGCTCTTTTTTGCAAAATCAATACGATGCTCTCTGAATCGGCAAACGGTCTCGAAGAAGAAGAAAGCCTCGACCTCTTTGGCCTTTCGCGTTTCTTGCAAAGACACGGGGATACCGGCCGAGCGCAAGCTGCCTGCTCGCAGGCCTTGGCCATTGGACTGCCCGCGGATGTTCGGCCCAAAGCGCAGCGTGAGCTGGCACTGATGGCCAAGCGTCGCGGCGAGCATGAGCGAGCCGCAGAAATCTGGACAGAGATGGTTGCAAACTCACAAGATGAGGTTCACGCCTGCCAACAGCTCGCAATCTACTACGAGCGCCGCACCAAAAACATTCGGCGGGCTTTGGAATATGCAAATCGGGGCCTGGCCAAACTGAAGCGCCAGCGCACGGAGGCGCTCCGTGGTTCGAGCGATCCTTATCTGGTAGCCAGGTTTGCGCGGCAGGAACAAGCCTTCAGCGAGCGGGTTGCGCGGCTGGAAAGAAAAGCCCCGCGGTCTTCTCCGGCGGAGCACCGGGATGTTCCGGAGGCGGGGGGGCCGAAGGCCAGTCCAGCGCTTTGGTGAACGCATCGAAAAGCTTCCGAGTGCCGCCTTCCATGGTCACGCAGCTTTCACCAAAGCAATAAAGAAAGGCGCTGCCATCCGGCGTATCGAACTGGAAGAAATTCGGACGCCGCAAGAGGTTTGAACGCTCTGCGTGTTTCTTTTCCAAGGCTTCCGAATACTGTCCGAAGAAACGCGCGGCGTGCTCTTCGCTATCGAGATGCAGGCGCGTCAGGAGAATCAACTTCTTCGTTTCCTTTTGCTCGTAAGTTGCGTAGCGGTCTCCATCCCACGCCGCGGCCAAAGACTTGGCCCGGCCGTCGTCCAGAAACTGCTTCAGCACTTCCTTCCAGCCAAACTCCCCCATGATGTTTTCGTCGAGCTTGGCCCAGTCTTTGCCCAGTATCTTTTCAAAGGAGGGCAAGGAAACCGTCGAAGGGGGCTTGCCGAAAACGACCTCCCCGGTCTTGTCGAATCTCCTCGATTTGTACACGTCGGGGTGCAGGATCTCATGCGTGGAAGCGGGTGGCCTTTCAAAGACTCCGGCCAGCGCCGGCCATCCGCTGTTTTTTAGCACCGCCGCTGAAAAATTCAATCCGCTGATATACGGAAAGATGAGAGCGTCTTTGAGAAACGGTGGCGCGCTCTTCAACGCGGGAGTATTCTGCATGTCCAACTGATCGAACAGCATCGAAGGATCAAACTCCGGCAGGTCTTTGAGCGAGCGGCCCGTCCCCTGCATGAGATAGTCCACCATGGCGGCCATGGCGCTGCCTTCGAGTACCGCATCACGTGCAAGTTCTGCGTCCTCATTGGGCCGCGCGGCGCGGCTCCACGCTTCAATGTGGAAATGCTGGTCCTCAAGCGCGTGAGTCAATTCGTGAGCCATGACCATACGCTGCTCGTCCGGAGCGCTCCAGTCGGCAATATAGAATTCCTGGTTTTTGGGGTCGTAAAGCCCTTCGATTTGCTCGGTCAGCACGTTGACCATGAAGGTGTCCAGGTCGAAATTTTTGGGCAGCAAGCCAAACGCTTCCGCGGTGCGGGCGTCGGCGTAGCGCTCCGCGGGATTCTTTTCCTCGTTCATCTGCTTAATGACGTACGCCCGAATCTCTTCGCGCGAGCGCAAGGACTTCTTCAAGGGACTGAGCAGCCTCAGCCCGGTGATCTCGCTCATCTGCTGGAGCACTTCGTCCGCGGCTGCCAGGAACTCGGCATGATTGGCTGCTTTCGAATCGGCGCGCGGGGCGGCTGCAGAACGATCCTGCGCATAACCCGCCGAGCATGCAAAACAGCAGCAAAGACAGAGGGTGAGTGCGGGAATAGCGCGTTCGAGGCATTTGTGGACCGAAGCCATGTCTAACGCAGAATAACAGAATCAGGATTCCCGCGCCCCAACTGGCAATTTAGAATTGAGACGGTTTGAAATCGGAACCAAGCCCAGGTGCGATTTTGTTCCGGATTCTTAACAGACTGGTAATTCTGTAGTACTCTGAACGCGGGTTCCCACCTGGCACGGGGGAAGAATTGATGCAACCTGGTCTTCGTCTTAGGCAAGCCCGGGAAAAACTGGGTTTGACTTACCGGGACGTAGAGCGCGCCAGTTATGAACTTGCTTCGGTCCGAGGGCGCCCGGACTTTATTCTTCACATCAGCCGTCTGGCAGACATTGAAAACAGGGGGGTCGTGCCGGGCCTGCACAAACTCTATACCCTGGCAGCGCTCTATCACCTGAGTCCGCTCGAAATCTTGCGCTGGTACGACGTCCCCATCGAAGAGTGCTTTCACGACGGGGCGTCTTTTGAGGTGCCAAAGACCCACACCATGGCCGCCCCTGCTTCCTTGCGGATTCCCATGAAATTTGACCCCGCTTTCGATCCGCGAAGGACCGAACTGCTTTCCCGCATGGTGGAGAAGTGGGGGCATTTCGAAGGCGTGCTCACCAACGGCCATAGCCACCACATCTATGGGTACATCGGCATCTGCGACCGGCGAATGATGCCTATCTTGCGCCCCGGCAGCATCGTTCTAGTCGACACGTCCAAGAACAAAGTCGAGGACGGCTACTGGACCACGGAGCATGACCGCCCGATGTATTTTGTGGACGTGCGGGCCGGCTATCGCTGCGGTTGGTTTTACCAGGACGGAGGGAAACTGGTCATGCAACCCCACCCTTTGTCCCACTGTCCTCCCGAAGCCTGGCGTACCCCGGGAGAGGCTGAGATTATTGGCCAGGTGGCAGGGATTGTTACGCGTCTGAATGGCTTGGGTTCGACTGCTCGTAGAGAATTTCCAGCAGGGCCCGAAGGTTAGAGAAGAACAGTTCCT
>Ga0126369_10000916_pt1 | contig 19912 bp, 16 predicted proteins | sample PanSoiMetaPlot_1_FD_109646 | JGI IMG/M metagenome (GOLD analysis project Ga0126369, IMG submission 109646) | Tropical forest soil microbial communities from Panama - MetaG Plot_1 | ecosystem: Environmental > Terrestrial > Soil > Tropical forest > Bulk soil | place: Panama | collected 2016-02-17 | reverse complement strand
CCCGAAGGCAGTGATCGCAATTATTGTCAGGAATAAACTGGGAATCCTGGGGCTGTTCACACGGTCCTCCTGCATCCATCCGACCCTGGCACGTCAGAAGACCGCAGAAGTGCCTAAGGGCTTGGATTCGATACCGATTTCTGACTGGCCCGATCCTGCTGTGCGCGCATCAACGACGCCAACTCGACACTCTCGACGTTGAAGGCACGCGTCGCTTCTTGTATACGTCCCGGAATAACGATCCGAAATATCGTCTCGCCATCCTCGGTCCGCTCAACCGAGATCGTGCCGCCATGATCTTGGACGATCTTTTGAACAACCGCCAAGCCAAGCCCTGTTCCATTTTCCTTTCCGTAGCTGACGAAAGGATGGAACAGACGATCTCGGATGGACTCCGCGATGCCCGGACCATTGTCCGCTACAGAGATCGAGATGGATCCGGAAGCCTCGCCTGCCGTGACTTCAACCTTCCCCCCCACCGGTGGCGCTGCCTCACACGCGTTCAGCAACAAATTGTAAAGAGCACGTTCCAACTTACGTTGATCGAACCATCCCGAAACCTGCGCGCCACACAGTATATCTATGACGCGGTTGTGATGCCGGGGATGTAGTCGCACGGCCTGTACCGCACGCTGAATGGTCTCAGCGACGTTGCCGAACGAAGGTGTCAAAGACTCTCGAGTGCGGGCAAATTCCAGGAGCGAATCGATGAGATCCGTCATGAGGTTTACGCCCGTACGCACTTCCTGGTACAACTCCTCGCGTTGCGCAGGGGTCAAGTGGCTGTCGCAGAGGAATTCTGAGTTTGCCACGATCGCGGCCAGAGAGTGGCGCAGGTCATGAGAAATCGAACTCGCCATGCGTCCGATCGTGGCCAATTGTTCCGATTCTAATAAGGCGCGCTGACTCTTCAACAAGCTGGCGCGCATCCGGTCGAAGGCTCGGGTGACTTCGGCAATTTCGTCTCCACCGCGAGGATCGAGTGGATGATGGAAATCCCCCTGCTCAAGAGCGCGGACCCCATCGACAAGGCCTCCCAACGGTCTGGTGAACGTGTGCGAGACAAAGAATACAAGTGCGCTTCCGACCAGGATCGCGGCAAAGCCGAGCAGAATGAGATACCTGTTTAATTGGTCAAGGAATCTCGTCGCCTGATCGTAGGAGCCAAGCACGCTGAGACGCACCGGGGTCGTTGCCGATCCGGATAAGTCCAGCGAAGTGGCTAAGAAGCGTTCGTCCGCGACTTCTATATCGTGGGCATCTTCTCGGACTGATCCGGTGAGCAGTATTTTGACATCGCTGTCCTGGAGTTTTGCGGGAGGCAGCGTGGTTGCGACTACCTCGTTTCCGCACGAAATCGCAACTTGACTCCCCGCCACCTTGCTGACCTGCTCGGCAAGCCTGTTGTTGATTTCGTATCCTAGGACCAAGTAGCCCATCAGCGTGCCTTCGGTGGGCGAGCCGCGATAAATGGGTTCTATGAAGGTCTGATAAAGACGGTGGTCGCCAAACCACCAATGGCTGGATTCTCCCTGGTCGTCTTGCACGGACTGGCGGAAGTACTTTTCCGCGGCATCTTGAGTAAGGCCCGGCGACTTGGTGTGGAGGCCAACGACCTTGCCGTCCCGGTCGACCAGCACGAATAGATCGCTGTGCGCGATTGCGAAAATGTCAGCGGAAGCGTCTTGAATCGTCGCGGGGTGCGAACTGGTCATGATGGAGCGAGTGATCGGCAGATCCGCGAGCAGGGCAACATAGCTGGTCAGCATCGTCTCGCGTTCATGACGGAAATCCTGAAACGCAGCGACAGAGTTTCTCAGGTTCACCGCGATGCTTTGGCGCACGTTCGATTCGACGCTACGCCGTACCAGCAACAGACTGGTAATGGTAAGCACGCCGGTGATCAACAGCATCGCAAGCAGGAATCGCGTGCGCAACCGCAAGCGCGGTAGCAATATTTCCTCCGGTACCAATGGGGTACGGGAAGTTCCGGGCTCAGGAGACAGGTTCACGAGGGTCAGCGAACGAACTTGTACCCCATGCCGTGTACCGTGCGGAAGTGCACCGGACTTGAGGGGTCTTTCTCCAGTTTCTGGCGTAGTTTAAGAATGTGATTATCCACGGTTCGGGTCGACGGATAGTTCTGATAGCCCCAGACTTCGTTCAGTAGTTCGTCGCGGCTGATAACTCGATCGGCGTTTTGCACAAGGAACTGAAAGGTCTTGAACTCCTGTGCGGTTAAGACCACAGGCTTATCATCCCGCTTGACTTCCATCTTCTTGAAATCGACCGAAATCCCATCAAAGCTTACGACTTGGACTTCGGGAGCACGGGACGTATGCCGCAAGGCCGCGCGCACACGGGCCAGCAACTCGCGTGGACTAAAAGGCTTAGTAACATAGTCGTCCGCACCTAACTCAAGCAGAAGAACTTTGTCTGAGACGTCGCTAGCGGCACTCAAGACCACGATCGGTATGGCCGGAGCGACGGCCTTTATTTCCTTGCAAACATCGCGGCCGGAAACTTTGGGAAGACGAAGATCGAGCACGATTGCCGCCGGAGGAGAGGCCTGGAAGCTGTCCATAGCCGACTTGCCGTCTGCCTGAGTTTCAACCGTGTAGCCTTCGGTCTCGAAGAGACGCCGGAGCGCCTTCTGAACCGCCGGATCGTCTTCAACTACCAGGATGCGCGCACTAGTCTTCGACGCAGGAGCTGGATTGATGCTCCTGCCTGCACTGAATGGAGTAGCTAGATTCCCCATAAAAGCCTTTCCGTCCCTGCTGAGGGAGTGCTCCGAAATACCCCAAAACTTGGTCCCCAAATCGTTCAACTTCTGCAGATTACAACGGCTTTACACATTATTACGCGCAGGCTCCTGCGTTTTGACATTCTTTTTACAAGCCCGTGACTTCATGGAGATAGTTTACGGAATTCGGCTTGCTAAGCATTCGACCCTATCTTTTCGGCAACGGATAACTTCCCATACTCTACGGGTTTCGCCGTATAGCCCGGGGATGGCGCCGCTCCTAGATTACGCTTATCCGCTCGAACTCGAGTTCCTTCCAACTTACCCAATCGTCAGGAGCACCACATGTCCCCTCGCACACTTCGGATCATTGTCCGGTTTGTCCCTTTTCTGTTTGCTTTTCTGGCGCAGGCGACCTTGGCGGATCAAAGTAGGGACTTCAAAAACATTGGTGGGGCTCTGTCCGAGTCCAGTGCGGACCTATCACTGACGGGGTCGATCCTGGATGCAATCGCCCCCTTTTCCGGGACACCAGCGGTAGGAAGAACTGGAATCGTATCCTTTCCAGCCGGCGTTTTGGTAAGCGGTTCCGTACAAATGGGGGCAATTTTCGCTCGGGGAGTTACTTTCACGATCAGTGGCACAGGAACGAGCGGAATCGTTGATGGTGTTCTGTTCTCTGGGGCGTTCACTGGCCCTGTGAGTTGGACGTTAACCACTCTTGCTAACGGGACACATAACTACATCCTCACCGCCGTTGTGACTGGAATTGTGGCTTCCAGCCCCGTGCGACGTGTAAGTGTGCAATTGACTGTTAATACTGGTAAAGGATTCTTCAACGGTTCCACCACGATGGCTGGCGAGGACACGACGGTGGTTTCTTTCGTTCCCGAGCCGTCGACCTTGGCGATGCTGAGCACCGGACTCCTGGCGATCGCCGGGGGAGTACGGCGACGTTTGATTGGGTAGGAGTGTCGCGATTTCAAGAATGGCATCAGTACTTGCGGCGTGCTCCCCGGCTGAGGTTAGGTGTACTCCACGTGAGCGACTGTCGCCCCTCATCGTAAAATGTCAGCTTGCCTGCAACTCTCCTCACTGACTTAGTTGTTGTGCTGGTTCGTCCGCGCAACCCCTTGAACATCGGTGCGGCCGCCCGGGCGATGAGTAATTTTGGGGTCTCCCGCCTTAGGCTCGTCACACCTTACAAGGTGGCCTTTCGCGAAGCACGCTCCGCCGTGGGTGCGGGTGCCGTTCTGAAAGGCGCCGAAGAATTCAACACGGTTGCAGATGCGGTCCGCGACTGTTCGCAAGTGATAGGCACTACCGCGGTACGCAATCGAGCTTTGCAGCATCCTCTGCGTCAGCTTGGAGAAGATTCCGGGGCCACGGTTCGCGGATGTCTGCGGGCCGGACGCGTTGCGTTGCTGTTTGGTTCGGAAAAGATCGGTCTGACGAACGATGATTTTAGCCACTGCCACTGGCTGCTGACGATCCCCACACACGAGGAACACATCTCGATGAATCTGGGGCAGGCGGTGGCAGTCTGCCTTTACGAACTCGCCCGCAGTTCGAGCACCGAGCCAGTGCCGGAGCAGGGCGAACCGGCAAAGAGCGACGAGATCGAGCAAATCACGACGGGACTCTACGACGTGTTGAATAGAAGCGGCTATGTAAAGCCGGGGAACGACGCGGTCGCCGAGAAGAAAGTCCGACGCCTCATGCTGCGCCTGAATTTCCAGAAGATGGACGCGAAAATTTTCCTGGGCATGATCCGGCAGATCGTTTGGAAACTGCGGCAGGCGAGCAAAGGCTAGCGAGTTACGCGCTGTGCGGATGCTTGCGTCGAGTTCCGCTTGAACCGGAACTGGATGAGCCAGGTGCTGGTGACGGGTTGACCGTCGGTTTCAGGCGGAGAAAACTCCCAGCGTGCGGCGGCCGTGCGCGCGAGGCCGGCAAAGTATTTACTTGGTCCAGCAGATTTGAACTCCGCCGAGGTGACCTTGCCCGAAGGATCGACTTGCGCCCGCACCGTAACCTTCACCGTTCCCGTAATTGTGTTCTTCGCGCTCTGCGGTACCTCAGGAAGCACTTGATGCCGGACCTCACCCGCCTTCGTGGTGGAGGCCTTCGCTATCTTCGGCGATTCGGAAACCGCCGGCGCTACAGTTGGCGGTTGCGAAGTTGTGGCCGGTAGTTTTGGTTCAGCGTTCCTTGCTCCAGACTTGTTTCCGCGGAAATAAGAAAAGCCGAACAGTACAGCCAGCACAACCACCGTTGCGATCGTGACAGGGAAGGCCGGCCGACTTCCGGAACGAGCAGGGACCGGGTCAGCACCTGATGGTGCAGTCGCCGGCACAGACCTTGTTTCCGGTTTCAGTTCTGTTTCAATCTGTCGCAGCGACCAACGCTTCTTGGGATCGAGATGAAGGCACTCCCTCGCAATGGTGCGATATGGCTCGGACAAGGTCGCAGGCAAACCCGGATCGCGTTGGGAGTCCTCTCCAAATGAGACTTTTTGAGTGAGCGCTGCGACCAGCGTCGCGCCCAGCGACCAGATATCGCCTGCAGGCGAGACAATTCCTGCCGCAGTTTCGGGTGCGTCATACGCATCTCTCCGCCGGTGGTGTGAGTTCTGATTTGCAAACGGCGCAATCTGATCTGAAGAGAGCTTCAGGCGGTCCCCCACCGCCAGCACATTCGACGGCTTAATCCGTCCATGCACTAGCCCATTGCCATGGAGATGGGACAGCGCTCCAAGTAGCGGGGGAAGCAGAGCGCTTACCTCAGCGCTCTCGAGAGCACGCGTGGGAAGAATCTGCGAGAGATCATCGTCCGCGCATTCCGTCACCACGTAGACAACATTGGTGTCATCGATCGTGGTCTGGCCCGCCTGAAATACGCGGAGAAGATTCGGATGGGAAAGCTTCGCTGCGGCCCGAAGGCGCGACGCCTGTTGTTCAGCGTCTGGCCCGGTCTCCGCCTCCACCAGCTTGATTGCGGCCCTCTGGGACGCGCCCGGAATTTCAGTGAGAAAGACCGCGCTGTGATCAGAACCGCCCAGCCACTGCTGTAGCGGAAAGATCTCGACAACGCGGCCTTCCCAGGATTTCCACTCTTCGGGTTTACTCATTTGCTGTTAACCGGCGATTCAACATTCTATGCCATCAATAACGCACGGAAGCAGGGATGTTAACTCGCAAGTGCAGTTTTTTGTGAAAAAATCACCTACTCTTATAGCTGAACGTCACTTTTGTCTCCTCGTCGAGCACAAGCGGACGCACAAAACTGAAGGAAGTGCCAGCCCGCGGCACATCAATTGGTACCGGCAATACTCCCGCGACCCGCTTCTGCAGATTCATCACGTTCTCTGACGCGTTTTGGCCGACGGCCCCGGGCGCCAGTTTTTGTGGACGGGGCATCATGCTCATCGATGTCGTGGCATCGACTGTCGGAGCTTGAGCTACGACCTCGACCGTTTCCGCTGTGGTGCCTACGCCAAGGCTAAAGTCATAAACCGCGGGTTGACTTGGGTTGTAGTTGAGGTTGTAGACGACGGTTTTGAATCCGGTTCGTTCGGCCATTGCCTTGTAGTTCCCGGATGGCAATCCGACGAGCAGCCAGCGCCCGGCAGCGTCGCTCATTGCGGTGCGGCTGAACGAACCGTCGTACGACGTGATCGTAATTTGTGCGTTCGCGATAACGGCTCCGGTCGGATCTGTTACGTAGCCGCCTATTTGGCCCGGCAATACTTGCATGCGGAGATTACTGGGGGATGCGGCCGGCTGAGGAATCCGGTCGCGCACCTCCACATCCTCGCGAAATGGCTCGGGCACACGATTTGCTGCGATCACATCTCCGCCAAAGTCTTTCACCCGGTATCGCTCCGGCAGAAAGACCTCCCAATTCAGAAGGCTGATTGGGATGTCCATGCTAGGCAGACTCAGATCGGCTCCGCCCTTTTTGGCGAACGGCGCTCCGGAGTGCAAAAACACGAATGAAACGACGTAAGGACCAGTCGGGCGGAAACCCGGCCGAAACAGAGGAACGCGATTTCCGTCGGCGCCTTGAACAGGTTTTACCGGCTCTCCCGCAACTTCGGCTGACAATATCGTGGCGCCTGAGGGCAGCGCAACTTTGAGGAACGGCTGCGCTTGATTCTTAAGCGTCAGCTTGATTTCGGTCAGCGATTTGCCTTCCGAGGTCACCATGGTGGTGACATCGGCGCTTTCCGCAACGGCCGCCAGCACGCTGCCATCTGGAAAGCGCACCCAGTCGAGAGCGAGCGTTGGCGTCTCATTCGGTTGCCTGTGATAACGAAACGCCGCTTGCGGCGGATAGTGCGCGAGTTGCCGCAAGTAGGGATTCGCTTCCTTCACATCCATCCGCTTGAGACCGCCGCCTTCGGTCGCGGTGATCTCCATCGTTCCCCCGCCCTCCACCAGCACTTCTCCCATCTCCCGCTGCGCGCCTTTGAAAGTAATGAACGGCGCGTCTGCTTTTGTGCCGCTAATCGAGCGTTCCATCGAGATAAGGAACTCATGGTTGCGCTGACCCGGAGCATTGACCGTCATCGTCAACACGCCCGACTGCGTTTCTGTCGAGTCGAGGGTTGCGCCAGTTACGCCGGTGAGTTCATATCCGGCGGGCAACTCAACCTGGAATTGCGAAGGCTCGCCCTGTACCACAGAGACGTCGGCAAGCACAGCCACGCGCATTTCCGCTTCGCTTACCGAGACGAGTGTCTTTGTGTCGGAGAGGAACCGGACTTCGCGCGGCACCGTTGGAGTGATGGACTCTCGAGTGGCCCACGACACGTTCGCGGTTTGACCCGGTACGAGCGTTGCCTCGATCGTAGTGTGCCCATTTTCTGACTTGCGGCCAGTGATCAACCCGGGGTTGATAGTGGCGATGGTGTGATCTCCGGGAATTGCGAGCGACAGCTGCACACTGCCCGCCGCAGGAGCAGGCAGGCTAAAAGAAGCGCGCCCCGCATCGATCCGTAGCGGTAGGCCAGTGTCGAGAGAGATCGAGAATTCTGCAGGTCCAGCCAATAGCGCGGTGTGAGTTCCATTTTCCTGAATCAGAGGCAGCCCTTTTCCGCCCTGGTGAGCATCCAGAATGGTCATTCCGGTTGTCAGAGGAACCTTGCTCATACCTTTGTGAAAGACTTCACCGTCGAGTTCGACGGATCCCATCACGCCATTGTTCTCAGCCCGCAGCTTGAGTTCCGCATGTTGGATGGAGTAGGGAAGCGGAGCCACATCCGTTTTTTTCGGTTGGCGGGACGCGAGTTCCACGAGTTTGTTGTACTCGTCAAGCGTGAGCGTCACTTGCCCGGGATCGGGGAGAGGAAGTGTCGCTTTCTCTTGCGCCCAGCAGATCGAAGCCACGCACATACCGCAAACAATCGTCATTACGGATAAGTTTTTCATCGCGCACCCCCATTTTTTTCATGCTGGAAGCTGAATTCGGCAATTGGAGACTGGTTCTCGCTCGTCAGTTCCGAGACCAGATAGATCGATGGACCGAAGGCAGGGAAGTCTACAGTCATCGGCAAAATGCCAGTGACTCTTCCTCCCGTGGACTTTGATCTAAAACTATCGAGCAATGCTTGGGTCGAATCTTTTTTCTCCTTGTCGTCGCTCTGCTTTCGCACCAGTCGGTCAAATTCCTGATGTTCCGCTTTTTGAGGTTCATTCATTTCCACACCTGCGCCCGTAGCTGCGCCGGTGGCAATCCCGGCAATCATTGAAGGCGACATCGGGCTTGCTGACGGCGGAGGCGCGAGCGCGATAGAAATGGGGTTCTGATATTCCTCTGTTCGGAACGTTCCCGGTTCCGCGCTGACCCTAAAGGTTGGCGGGTAATACAGCAGCATTCCGGTGCGCGAGATTGGCAGATCCAGCGCGGGCAGCGTGACGCTCTCTTTTCCCTTTTCCTGCCAGTGCGGCGCTCGTGTGATGTACGTGATCTCGACGACAAACGCCGGAGCATTTTCGCCTCCGCGCGATTTTTCGAGCGGCAACAGCAGGCTTCCATCTGGCGATTGTCCCGGACGCACCGCCCGCCCTCCCAGCGATGCACTCCACACCGTCGCGCCCTGCGGCAGTGTTATTTTCACGAAGTTGCGTTGGTTGTTCCGTATGGCGTAGCGCGCATGAACCAATTCCTTGCCGTCGGCGCTCATCAGCACTTGATAGCGTGCTTCTTCAACGTTCGCCATCAATACGGCTTGCTGGTCGTAGCGGGAAACGTTAATGCTCAGCGAACGGGTTGCTCCGGCCGAACCAGCACGTGCCCTGAATGCGACCATAGCCGGAGATTGTCGGCCAGCGATCATCTCGCCCAGGTCTGTCGCGTCGGCATCCTCCAACCCTTGCGTTTTCTGGTCTTTGATCTCACCGGCTCCAAGGATTTCGACGGCGACTCCGCCGGTGTCTCGCTCGGTGTTCAGAAGCCGCAGCAACGGAATGTCGACAATTCCATCCCGCGGCAATCGGGCCTCGCCGTTGATGACGAACCGCGCGTTATGCTCGATCGGCTCCAGAAAAGTCACGGCTAATTCGCCGTTCTTCATCTCCCAGTCCGCGACCATCGCGCCGGAAACCTGGTTGATCGTCACTTTGTCAGGAATCTGAATGCGAACTTCATGAGCTGCGCCCTGCACGACCTCGAGATTCGCTTCGGCATATACCGCAGCCGAGTCTTCCGCCAGACTCGTCAGTTGTGTGAGCGATCCGCGCAGGCGTAATGGCAACTCCACGTGATGGTCTTCCGTCTTCTTCCGCCACGTGAGGGTCAATGCTTCATTGCCGCGGCCATAGGCGAGCCATTTCGTTTCTTTCGGGGACTCCGACTTGTCGGAGAGAATTCCCCCGGCGACTCGCAGATCGATTCCTTGGCGTGCCAACTGGACTGAGGCGCGCGTTACACCCGATTCCGTCGAAGGAAGGGTAATGCTTTCATCGCCGGTGTTGGCTCCGACTGGAACATCGATGTCAAGAGCCAACACGGACCGGCCCGCATGCGAGAGCAATGCGCAAAGGTGAGTGGCGCTCTTTCCAGCGGTTCCTGGCACCAGCGAAACAAGTTTGCCGTCGAGCCGGGCCTCTCGCACCAGGAGTCCAGTTGGCACGGGAACGCGAACCCATCCATCTTTCAGGACGTCGACAGTGAGATTCGCACGCCCCGTCGCCAGGTCGCCCAGTACATGCAGGTCATAGTCGACGCGCGTGAGCGTCGCATCGAGCGGCGGAGGCTCAGGATCGCGTTCGACGGGATAAGCCTTTGCTCGCAGCACGCGGTACTCCTCCACCGGGATGACAACCCAGCCCGGCACGTGCGAGGACTCCGCGCTCTTTTCTTGAGCGTAGGCGACGGTTCCAGACAGAATTGAGGAGACTACGAACAAAAGCGCGCACAGGCTCGAACGAACCTGCATAGGTTTCGAAACTACTGTTGAAATCGATTTCTTCATAGTTCAACCCTCACTCCAACAATTCTGGGGATGCTCCTAAAGACGCTAGGGATGTTCGGCCGCTATTGGCCAGTCAAAAAGAGAATGCCGTGGGAGGGAGAAGTTGCAGGATTTTTCACGTTGGGTTACTTCAGGAACTCGTTCGGATCGGAAAGTGGTGGGCGGCGTAAGCCGTTATGCAAGTTGCCTTTGCCGTGCCGCTTCGTAGAGCAGGATGCTCGCAGCCACGCCAGCGTTGAGAGACTCGACCTGCGCGGAGTGTGGAATGGCGACCAGTTCGTCGACCTGCGCCATCAGATTCCGCGGAAGGCCCGCGCCCTCGTTTCCAATGAACATTGCCAAAGGCCCGGTGAGTCGTGCTTCATGAATGGCTGTCCCTTTATGCGACGAGGTTGCGACGAGTCGTACACTTTGGTTGCGCAGCTTACCCAAAACATCTTCGTTGCCGCCGGCAGCCTTGGCGAGAACAAATGGCAACCGAAAAATCGATCCTGCTGACGCTCGAATCACCTTCGAGTTAAACGGACTGACAGTGCCTTCCCCGAGCACAACCCCACCACTGCCGAACGCTTCGGCCGAGCGCAGCAAAGTTCCGAGATTACCCGGATCCTGCAACCCTGCGACGATCATGATCGGCCCGACATGAAGCCGTTCCACAAGGTCGTCGAGCTTCGATTCTCGCAGGCGAACCAATGCCGCCACACCCTGCGGAGTCTCGCTAGGCACGGTGCTATCGAAGATTTTGTCGGGTAGCAGAAGTGTTTCGACATGGGAACCGATCTGCGGCAGCAAGCGCTCGGCCAAATTTTGCGCCGACTGCTTGAAGAAGACAGTCCTGAATCGCAAACCGCTCCGAATGGCCTCTTCGACAATCCGCAATCCTTCAATGGCGCAGTCGCCGCTCTCGGTGAGTTCCGCCTTCGCAAACGTGTGCCTGACTTCTTTCACGAGCGAGTTGTGGCGTCCTTCGATCCTTCGCAGACGTTCTGACGCGGTTGGCGCATTGTCGGAAGTTCGAGCCATGGTTTAAGTGTAGTCACTCAGCGTGCATAGCCATAAGATATCGCGCGCGTCACCTTGAGCCTTTTTGCCGTATTATGATAAGTTCCACCGTCAATCGTCAGTCCGTTGCAAGAGAGAAGGGAGCGCCGTGCGCGCCGAGATTGTAAAAATCAATTCTGACACCCCTGAAACGTCGCTCGTAAAATACGCTGCCGACCAAATCCGTTCCGGCGAAGTGCTGGGCATGCCTACCGATACGTTCTATGGACTGGCTGCCGATCCGTTCAATTTGCGCGCCGTCGATCGGGTCTACGACATCAAGACGCGCTCCCGGCACAAACCTTTGTCGTTGCTTATCGAGAGTACTGATCAGGCAGAAGAACTCGCCAAGCCGCTACCAGAAGAGTTTTATGTGCTGGCGCGAAAATTCTGGCCTGGACCTCTGACGATCATCGTAAAAGCCGGTTCGCGCCTGCCTTTGAAAGTGACCGCCAATACGGGCAACGTTGCCTTGCGCGTGCCAAATGCGAAAATCCCACTCGCGGTCGTGACCGCAGCGGCAATTCCGATCACAGCGACTTCCGCCAATCTCAGTGGTGCTTCGGAGTGCACCAGTGCCGAACAGGTTCGGGACCAGCTCCAGGGACGCATCAACATCATTGTCGATGGAGGCATTTCGCCCCGCGATATCGCGTCTACGATTGTCGACCTGAGCGATGAGTCTGCGCGGTGGAAAGTCATTCGCGAAGGAGCGATTGCTTCCGACGAGATTTCGAAATTTTTCGCGCAAGGATAAAAAGCTCGAGGATGACTCTTAGAGGATGAGTCTTAAAGGATGACGGTCGAACCCGCCAAACGGTCTGGCCCCGTGCGATGGTGGCTTCTTCTGTTGATTCTCCTGGCAGTCGTCCTGGTCTCGTTCTTTGTCAGCACCGCCTCGAGGATTGTCCAGGCCGCATCACTCCAGGAAGTTCCGCGGGCAGATGCCATTGTTGTTTTTGGCGCCGCTGAATACTCCGGCCGCCCTTCTCCGGTCTTAAAAGCTCGTCTCGATCACGCCCTGGATCTCTTCCATCGCGGAGTAGCTCCTGTAGTAATCACCACCGGCGGTGCAGCTTCCGATCCAGTTTTCAGCGAGGGAGGCGTCGGCAAAGACTATCTGATGCGCCATGGAGTTCCGGAGCGCAGCATCATCGCCGAGACGCAAGGCAGTGACACATCACAATCGGCCGTTAGAGTCGCAGTGATCATGCACGCCAATGGACTCCGTAGTTGCGTTGCCGTCAGCGATGCCTACCACGTTTTTCGCATTCGCAAGCTGCTCGAACACGAGAATGTTCGAGTTTATGTCGCTCCCAGGCCAGATTCAAAGCCGCGCAGTGCTTACCAGAGGATGACAGCGGTACTGCGAGAAAGTACGAGCTATCTCCTCTGGAAACTGGGGATCACTTAGACCATTTTGACTTTTTGATGTAATCCACGGCGTTGTCATCCTGCGCGAGGATTGGTCTTTGCGCCTCAAGCGCAAAGATCAACCACAGTCGAAGGATCCGTGTTTCCCGACCTTAGCACCGGCATCTTCGGGAGTTCTATCACGAGCAGATGCAATATCGTGAAAATGCCTTGCAAGGTTCATCTCACTACATGCGGGTACGGGGTCCTTCGACTCCGTGGGTGCTTCGCTTACCGCGAAGCACCCACTCCGCTCAGGATGACAACGCGGAATGGTGTATGACACGGTGCTGGGTAGCGCAGAAGAGGGGCATGCTATTTTTCTGAACCACTCTAGAACTGGTCGATGTTGTTGGTGGTTCGGATTTTGAACCAGTCGTAATGAAGGTTGCTCTGCTGCAAACCGTTTCTCACCTTCGAAAAAGAATGCTGGATCCGAACCATCAGGTTTGAATTCTGCGCCATCTCGGCCTGGTCGTGCCGCGCTCCTCTGGCTTCGGCCATGCGCCGATTCTGGCAGTGCTCGAAATCCTGGCTCTGCTGGCACAGTTCAAACCCATTGTTCAGGTTCTCGTCGCGCAGAGTTTTAAGGTCGAGATTCTCCTGGATGGCTGCAGCCAGCATTTCGTCGTAGCGCTCGTACCAGATGCGAACCGCTTTCTCGGTCTCTTCCGGAGTGTGTTTTGCCTTGTAGATGCTGATCGCGGCGACCACCTCGTCCGCATTCTCGGCACCGTCCATCCTCAACCGTGGAAGCGGTCCTGCGCTGGCCTCCATATCCTCATCGGTGAGCACTCTCTTGGCGTGCGCATTCTTTTGCGCTTTGGAAACGCGCACCACGTCGGCGAGAGACGTTCCTGAATTGTTCTGCGGTTGTTGGGCCGAGGTTTGCGCGAGCCCATTCAAGCTGTTAAACGCTAGCAAGAAGAAGACGAGAATAAAAAAACAATTTGACCGATCTAACAACTTCAGCATGAGGTGATGTTAGACGAGCCTCACGCGTGAGAAAGGTCACCAAAGTTTCTTGAAAATCAAATCTGCGGTGACGTTGTGAATCGCGAGCTTTGTGATTCGAATCACAGTAATGCCAACGCGACTACCTTCCGGATAATCCGTGCGTTGCAACAATCTCGTAATGGCTCGCCTTCGGGTCGTGATGGGAAAGATATTTTCGCCGTTCTTCCGGGATGATCGACTTTTCGTAATCTTCTCCTGCGACGGCCCGAATGTCATCAATCGAATCCCACAAAAGAATGGTGATGAACTCTACCTCCGCGTCGGCATTTTGCCGCAATAGATAGCTACCGCGATATCCCTTTGCCTTGCTGATGCCCGGAAGGAGTTCCGGTTTCAACATAGCTTCGTATGCATCGGCGTGTTCCGGCTTGGTTGATCCGTGCCACACTCTCGCAATCATGATCTCTTCCTTTTCTGAACAGCAATACGGAGATGTTTTGAATAAGTTCTCGGCGAACTCTGCGGATTTTTCTCTGCGTTCTCAGCGGTAAAGTCTTTTCTTTACCGCGAAGTTCGCCGAAAAAGGCCGCAGAGATCGCCAAGTGAAGATTACAGCTTTCTGCCATTTATCTGAGATGAGTTTCGTTCGGATCGGAGACCTACCACGACATTCGTTTTCGAAGTTCGGTGACGTGCGCGACATGGTGTTTTCCATGCCATGCGTAAAGCGCCAGAGTTTTCTCCAATGTCATCGGTCCAAGGTCAGGATGCCGGAAGGTCCGCTTCCAGTCTTCCTCAGTGAGTGACTTCAGGAGGCGCAACCAGCGATCGTGGAGGGAATCCAGCAGCGTGAGCGAGACTTCGATTGGTGTTGCCTTCGAATCCGGGAGTTCAGCCCAACGAGCTTCCGCATACGTCTTAATCGTGGGATCGTCTTCGGTAAGCGCCAGCTTGAAACGCACATAGGCATTCAGATGGCTGTCAGGCACATGATGCACGAGTTGCCGCACTGTCCATCCGCCGGGACGATACTCGGTATCCAGTTGCGCGTCGGAGAGTCCCTTCACGGACGCTCTCAAGTTCGCTGCAGTTTGTGCGATTTCCCCGAGCATGACTTGCTTCTGCGCCGCGTTTGGGACACCCTCGAATTGGAACTTGCCAATTGGAAAACGAAGATCGTTCATGTTTTCTCCTGTGAGTTGCGATACAAGATGATCTGAGTCCCGTTCCGGTTTCAGGGAAGGGACTTTTCACAGCAGAAATTTACAAATCTGGTTTGGTCGCGGGAAGCATAACGGTTAACACAACAGATTGTATGCCTCAGGAGTGCACCACATTTGGTGCAGCTTCGAATTTCGATTCCCCGTGCTCATGGTTTACTGCATCTAATCTCGTTCTGAGCTAAACTCTGAACGCCGTTGTATTTAGCCATTCTCCCGAGCCAAATTGTGGGGCTGCGCTTCGGGAACGTCTGCGAGGATCGCGATGGCATCAATCTGGTCTGGTCACTTAACCTTCGGACTCATCTCCATGCCGGTTCGTCTCTTTTCCGGTGCCCGCAGCAGCGGCATCTCTTTCAACATGCTCCATCGGACGGACAAATCGCGGCTGAAACAGCAATACGTGTGTCAGGCAGACGGCCAGGTCGTCGATCGCTCCGACATCGTGAAGGGATACGAATTCCGTAAAGACGAGTACATCATTATCGAGCCCGACGAGATCAAGAAGATCGAGCCGCAGACCGCGAAGACAATGGAAATTCTTGAATTCGTGAAGTCCGACGAAGTCGACCCGGTGTATTTCGAATCGTCCTATTACATGATGCCGGAGGAAGCCGGACGCCGCCCCTATGCGCTGTTAACCAAGGCGCTCGAAGAAAGCGAATACGTCGCCATCGCCAAAATCACCATGCATAACCGCGAGTACACGGTGTTCCTCCGACCACACGAAGGCGGCATGATGCTGCACACCATGTACTACGCCGAGGAAGTCAAAAAGGTCGAGGGTTTCGGTGCCCCTGATGTTGAACTGAAGGACGCGGAAGTGAAAGTTGCACATCAATTGATCGAGGCGCTGGCCGATGAATGGGACCCCGAGAAGTACAAGGATTCGTTCCAGGAAAACTTGAAGAAGCTGATCGAGACCAAACTCGAGGGCGGAGAGGTTGCCGAAGTCGAGAGGCCCAAGAAACTGGCCCCGGTGGTGGATCTCATGGCCGCCCTGAAGCAGAGCCTGGCTCAGATGGAAGGCAAAAAGAAGCCTGCAGCCACGGCAATCTCGGAGGAGCCGACCGAAGAACCAACACCAAAATCCCGCCGCAAGCGAGGCTAAGAGCGCAAGTCGCCGAGGCATCCCACAACCAAACAACAAGCATCTTTCGCTAGAGGCCAGAAGCTCGCGCCGAAGGCCCCATGCGGTAGTGGCTCAATTTGAATTCGAATAACTCCACAAGGCGTCATCCCGAGCGAAGCCGTTCTTCAGGCGTAGCGAGGGATCTCCCGCTAGTCAGCTGCATCTCCAGGGAGATCCCTCCGCCCGCTGGTAAAAGCGCGGGCTCTCGGGATGACGCTGCAATACACAAGAATTCAAATTGAGCCACTACCCCCATGCCGTTCCCTAGCGCATACGCCGTGCAACCGCTACAATGATCAATTCTGTCATTTGAACTGGGAGTCTCTTTCGGGATGCCGATGAGTTTTCGACGTGTGGTCCGGCTGGCTGCCACAGCTTTGGCAACTTTGATCACGATTTCTTGCGGTCAGGTCTACCGCCCGGTCGTCATTCCGATCGCCACGAACCCGCCCAATCCGCAAAACTTCCACGCGGTGTTCGGGATTAGCTCCAATGTCTCTTCGAACCCGGGCAGCGCTCTGCAAATCGACGTTTCCGGCGACACCAATATCGGTGTGGCCAACATGGGAATCAATCCTACCCATGCAGCCGCCTTGCCCGATAATCTTCGCGTTTTCGTGGCGAGTGCCGGCAGCGTAATCCCCGGAAATCCCGATACCATTACCTCGTTCTCGCCGGCAGCACAGGCCACCGTAGCCACGGGCATCGGCCTCTTGACGGTTTTCTCGTTGCCGAACGTCGGGCCGAATCAGTCCTCCGCGATCACTGACATCAGAGAAGCCATCAATAGCAACACAGTGACGGTGACCCTCAGCCAAGCGATCGGCTTGGCAGCCAAAGGGGGCCAGATCGTAATTTCCGGCGTGAACATCGGTGCGTACAACGGAAACTTCGTCATCACTTCGGTAAGCGGGAACACAATTCAGTACACGAACCCGATCCAGGGCTTATTGGAAACAACGGGTGGAACCGCAACCGTACCGATTCCAACGTTCTGCTCCTACCTGCCCGACTTCGTCACCACCGCCCAGAACACCGCGGTTTATGTGGCGAACTACGGAGTCGAAGGTGGAGCCACTTGCTCATTTGCCAGCACTGACTCCGTCGCGCTGCTGGATCCAATCGCCGGCACGGTCCGAAACATTGCATATCTGAATCCCGGGGGAACCCACCCTGTTGCGATGGCGGAGACGCCCAACGCTCAAAACCTCTACGTCGTAAACCAGGGCGACGGTACGACTCCAAGCACGGTTGTGAACCTCTCGCCAACCGACCTGTCCCAACTGGCCAGCATCACCGTAGGCGTCAATCCGACATGGGTTGTAGCGCGACTCGATAATCAGCGGGTCTATGTACTGACGCAGGGAGATGGGCTGCTCGTTCCGATCGATGTCGCAACGAACACAGTGCTTCAAAGTCAGACCAATCTCTCAGTCGGCGCAGGCGCGAACTTCTTGTTGTACGACTCGAATCTGAACCGTCTCTACGTTACCAACCCAACTACGGGGAATGTTTTCGTCTACTCCGCGACAGGTGGCGTGGATCTGAGCGGTAATCCAAACGATACTCCGAGATTGTTGGCCACGATCTCGATGGGTGGCGGAACAAGTCCGGCTTGTCCCGGTGGATGTTCTCCTGTTTCCGTGACGGCTCTGCCGAACGGTTCACGATTCTATGTTGCCAGCTACCGGTCGGAGTCCTCATGTTCGGATCCGAACGTGGGAGCGACCGCCTGCATCGTGCCCATGTTGACCGTATTCGACGCACCCAGCATGACCGTGAAGAATGCGACCTCCACGTTGTTAAAGGGATCGCCGTCGCTTTCACTGCTGGCTGCGCCACCGTTCTCAGCCACGCAATATGCGGTGCCACCCATCTCTTCATGCGCTCCTGCGCCCATATATACGCCCGGCACTACGCGCTTCCGTATGTTCACGACTTCTTCGTCCGATAGCAGCCATGTCTACGTGAGCATGTGTGATGCGGGCGCAATCGCCGTCGTGGCAACGACGACAAACACGATCAATCAGGGAACGAATACTCCTGACACGCTCGTCAACAACATCGCCACGCCCTTTGGAGCGTGTTCCGGCGCTAACTGCAGTTTCTCTGCACCGATTACCTCGTTTTCGATCACCTCAAACGTCGTGACATTTCAGGCTTCGAATAACTTCATTCCGGGCCAGCAGGTTCAGATTTCAGGACTGGGCACCGGGACCTATCTCAATGGTCAAGCGTTGACGGTATTGCAGGCGGGACTTTCACCCACGCAATTCTCCGCTAACTTTACTCACCCGGACGTTGCATCTACCACGGACTCCGGCGCAGCCATAGGTCTGCAGGTTGCGCAGATCACCTCGCTCGCCATCACTTCGAATGTCGTCACGTTCCAAGGCGTAAACACCTTTACTCCCGGAACCAGAGTGGCGATTTCAGGATTGTCGAGCGGGGCGGGATCTCCGCTGAATGGACAGACCTTGACGGTGATCGCAACCGGGCTATCCAACAAACAGTTCGAGTGCGTTCTAAACTCACCCGCGGGAAATGTCGGATCCACCGGCGATTCGGGTGTAGCGGTGCCTCAGGTGCCTCCGCAGACTCCAATTTTCCTGGTTACCGGACAGTAGAGACGCGGGGTTGGTTACACTTTGCAGCGGACAAGCCCACATCTTTACTCGTACCGCAACGCCACCATGGGATCGACGTTGGCCGCCCGGCGGGCCGGAATGTAGCTAGCCAAAAAGGCCAAAATGGCGACAAGCGCAGGAACCGAAGCAAACGTAACTGGATCATTTGATCGGACCCCGTACAACACGCTCGACATTGTGCGGCTGACCGCCAAGCCTCCAGTTGTGCCAACCACCACGCCCACCCCAGCAAGCGCCAATGCCTCTACGATTACTCGTTGCAGGATTCTTTGACGTTGCGCCCCGAACGCGAGGCGAAGTCCGATTTCTTGCGTTTGTCTCTCGACAGTGTAGGAGATGACGCTATACACGCCGATACTCACGAGCGTGAGACCGGCAGTCGAAAAGACAATGAGCAACGTCAGCAAGAAGCGTGGCTGGGCCAACGAAGTGGTCGATATAAACTCAGCCACCGTGCCGTACGATTCGGTGACAAGGCTGCTATCTATGGCTCGCAGTTTCGCCTGAATACTCGAAAACGAAAGAGCATGGGGATCTCCGGCTGTTCGTAGTAAAACTCCGCGGTTACCAAATCCGGTTATGGTGAACGGAATGTAGGCTGCGGGATGGGTCGACTCCTGCAGACCTTGGTTTTTCTGGTCCGCCACCACTCCGACGATCTCAAACCAGGCATCGACTTTCTCAGGTACTTTTTCGAGGAATCTAAATTTCACCATCTTGCCCAACGGATTGGTAGCCCCGAAATATTGATGAGCGAAAGTTCGATTGATGATCGCTACTTTCCTTGCCTCGAGAACTTCTTGCACGGAGAGAGGCCTACCCTCCAACAAGGGAACATTCAGCACGTCGAAATATTGTTCGCTGATTAGACAAAGTAGCGCATCTCGAGCCTTCTCGCTCGAATAGCCACGGACCTCTACTCCGCCCGGTATGCCCCCATAGGGATATCGCACGCGTGGATCAAATGAACGACCACTTCAATTCTGCTCATTCATCGCAACTCCTGCGGACCGCGAAAATATCGCGCGGCTTCTGGTCGAAAGAGAAGCCACGCGATCAAGATGAACAACAAGCTATGCACCACGATTCCGTGGAATGTATTCAGCACGCTCACAATCACATGCAACGCGACCCACGCAACCGCTACCCAGCGCGCCCAGTTCTACCCGCGCAGCAAAAGACTCCGCAAACAAGCGCCACCAGTTCGGTCAGCTCAACCCACACGCTATCTTTTTGCAGCGTCAACAACTCGCGGAGGTGATAGCCAAAGCCAAGCAT
>Ga0126369_10000915_pt1 | contig 19917 bp, 16 predicted proteins | sample PanSoiMetaPlot_1_FD_109646 | JGI IMG/M metagenome (GOLD analysis project Ga0126369, IMG submission 109646) | Tropical forest soil microbial communities from Panama - MetaG Plot_1 | ecosystem: Environmental > Terrestrial > Soil > Tropical forest > Bulk soil | place: Panama | collected 2016-02-17 | reverse complement strand
CTTCGTTGTCTTCTTCGTTGTAGAAACGTCCCTGCGCCACGGTAATGCTGCGGATAATCGAAAACGGCGGTAGCGAGCCGACGGTATCCAAGTCTCCGCTGTTGTATGCGCTGTGCACTTTCACGTTGTTGCCCAGCTCCGGCATCACGTACTTGCACGCAGGCGCTTGCTTGGCCACTTCTTTGTAATCGTCCTCCATCCAGTGCACCACTCGCCCAGACCGCGTGCCGCCCGCCTGCATACTGGTGCGCCCCGCAAAAACGATCATCACGTCCTTGCCGAAGTTTTCCTGTTGCTTTTGAATCCCACGCCCCAGGCCTTCTCCCGCCGCCACCATCAGCGTGATCGAGATGATGCCCCACGCGATCCCGAACATCGTCAGCAATGTCCGGCGCTTGTGGGCCCAAAGCGTCGCGAACGTATCCCGCAAGAGATCACGAAAGGTCATGCGCGTCCCTCGCTATTGGAGAACTACCTGCTGTTTTTCGGTCAGTCCGGAAACGATTTCCGTTTTCACGCCGTTGGAGATTCCCAGCTTCACGTCAACTTTTTGGCGGCCATTCGCAGCCTTCGGATCGGGCAACTCCACGGAAGCTTTGCGGTCCTTGTCATAAATCAGCGATGCCTCCGGCACCATCAGCACGTTTTTCTTTTCTTCCAGCACCACTTCTGCATTCGCGCTCATGTTCGCCTTTAACTCGCCCGTGGGATTGGAAATCGAAACGCGCACTTCAAAAGTTGTGACGTTGTCCTTTTCCTTGCCCAACGGCGAAATCTTCGTCACCTTCCCCGTGTATTTTTTGTCTTTGAACGACTCCACCACGATGCGCGCGGGCTGGTCGAAAAATACCTTACCGATGTCCGCTTCATCGACTTTTCCTTGAACGTAAACCTCGCTGATGTCACCCAGCGTAAAAATCAGCGTGGCCTGCGAACCCAGTACCAGGATGGAACTGACCGCGTCGCCCACGTTCACGTCTCGCGACAGCACCAGCCCATCAATCGGGCTGACGATCGTCGAGTTTCTTAAATCCTCTTCCGCATTTTCCAACGCCGCCTTCGCCTGTGCGACTTGTGCTTCCGCCTTGGCGATCTCCGCGCGCGATACAACCAGGGTCCTCTGTGCGCTCACTTGCTTGTTCAGCGCCAATTGATAATTCTTTTCCGCGTCTTCCACCAGGCTCTTGGACATTACCCCGTCCTTGAACATCTGCTGCGCGCGTTCCATGTTCAATTTCAGGTACGGAACATCCGGCCCCTCGGCGTCAACCTTGTTCCGTTCCAGCGTGGCCGTCGCGGAATCCCTGGCCGCTTGTGCCGCCTGGTAATTCGCCTGCGAAGCCCGCACGCTAGCCTCCAATTGCACCTTGTCGAGATCGGCCAGCACTTGCCCCTGCTTCACTTTGTCGCCGTAATCCACAAACAACTGCTTCACGATGCCGCTGGCCTTGGACTTCACTTCCACCTTCGATAGCGGCTGAATCTTTCCGGTCGCAACCACTACTTTGGCTAGGTCGCCGCGTTCCACCGACGCGATCTTCGATGGATCAATTTCGTGCGTGGGGCGCAAGGCCGCGTACACGCCGTAGCCTCCGCCAATCAGGATGAGCAGCACGACGGAACCGATGATGATTCTGCGGCGGCGCTTCTTGCCGTTCTTGCTATTCTTGCCGTTGGTTAAACCATTGCCATTGCTTGCCATAGCCGACCCCTCACACCCGGGATTGTGGGCTTCCACTCGTAGATACGCACGCGCACTAGGAATGTTCCCCGCCTGCTGCTATAGACGAAAGCATAGGCCGGTTGGTCAGGTAGGTCCTACCGGCAAGGTCACAGAGGGGAGCGCCGCAGGCGCAGGGCGTTGGTGATGACGGACACAGAACTGAAGCTCATCGCTGCGCTCGCAATCATGGGGCTTAGCAACCATCCAAATACAGGGTAAAAAACGCCGGCAGCGATCGGGATTCCCAGGGCGTTGTACAGAAAAGCAAAGCCGAGGTTTTGCTTGATGTTGCGCAGCGTGGCGCGCGACAGCTTCCGGGCCCTCACAATCCCTCGCAGGTCTCCCTTGACCAAAGTGATTCCCGCGCTCTCGATCGCCACGTCGGTTCCGGTACCCATGGCAATCCCGACGTGCGCCGCGGCCAGCGCCGGGGCATCATTTATCCCATCTCCGGCCATGGCCACGATTCGGCCCTCCGCCTTCAATTTCTCGATGATGTCCGTCTTTTGCTGCGGTAGGACTTCTGCTTCAAACTCTTCGATTCCCAGTTGGGCCGCGACGCTTTTCGCTGCTTCGCGCCGGTCGCCAGTCAGCATTACCACGCGCAGGCCTCCCTCGCGCAATGCGCGAATCGCCTCTGGAGTTGACGGCTTGATTTCGTCCGAGAGCGAGAGCACACCGACCAATCGTCCGTCCACGGCCACGCTGATGGCTGTTGCAGCGGACTCCGCAGCGTCAGAGTCGCCTCCGGCCTCCAGAACAATCCCCTGTTGACCGAGAAATCGCGCCGTACCCGCCAGTATCTGCTTGCCAAGAACCCGCCCCTGCACTCCGCCTCCGGGACTGGCCTGAAACTCCGTTACCGGCGCCAGTGGCAGCTTGCGTTCTTCCGCGGATCGCACGATCGCGCGGGCCAGCGGATGTTCGCTGGCTCTTTCAACGCTCGCCGCCAGCGACAATAGCAGGTTCGCGGCTAGTTTTGCCCCCTCCAAAACTCGCACGTTGGTCAGGTGCGGCTTGCCTTCCGTCAACGTGCCCGTTTTGTCGATCACCAGCGTGTCCACGCGCGCCAAGGCTTCCAGCGCTTCGGCGTTGCGCACCAGCACGCCCACCGAAGCTCCGCGGGCAACCGCCACCATGATGGACATCGGCGTCGCCAGTCCCAACGCGCACGGACAAGCGATGATCAGCACGGCCACGGCCGCTAGCAGCGCGTGCGCCATGCGCGGCTCCGGCCCCCAAATCGCCCATCCCAAAAATGCCAGAATCGCGGCCGCCACTACGCCCGGCACAAAATATCCCGCCACCTTGTCGGCGAGCCTTTGCATCGGTGCGCGGCTTCGTTGCGCTTCGCTGACTAAGTTCACAATCCGCGCCAACAGCGTGTCGCTTCCCACACGCTCCGCCACCATCACGAAGCTGCCGCTGGCGTTCAACGTCCCTCCGGTGACATTGTCTCCGGCCGATTTTTCCACCGGCAGCGGCTCGCCCGTCACCATCGATTCATCTACCGCGCTCGCGCCTTCGCGCACTACACCGTCCACTGGAACGCGTTCACCCGGCCGCACGCGCAACGCGTCGCCCGGTTTTACCTGCTCCAGCGGAACATCTCGCTCGGTTCCCCCGAAAACAAGGTGCGCAATTTGTGGCGCCAGGTGCAGCAACTCGCGAATCGCGCCGCTGGTCCGTTGCCTGGCTCGCAATTCCAGCACTTGCCCCAGAAGCACCAGCGTGGTGATCACTGCCGCCGCTTCGAAATAAACTGCCACGCCGCCATGCGTGTCGCGGAACGACGCCAGAAAAAACTGGGGAAAAAGTGTCGCCGCCACGCTGTAAAGATACGCCGCACCCGTGCCCAGTCCAATCAGCGTGAACATATTCGGACTGCGATTCACCAGCGAAGCCCAGAATCGCTCGAAGAACGGCCAGCCGCACCACAGCGCCACCGGCGTGGCCAGCAACAATTCAATCGCGTTTTTTGTGCCCGGCTGCAGGCGCAGCCCCAGCATTTCCCCAAACATCGACAGCACCAGCAATGGCAACGAAAGCGCCGCGCTCACCCAAAACCGCTTGCGCATCGACTCGTATTCCGGGTCCGCTTGTTCTTCCGCGACAATGTCCATTGGTTCCAATGCCATGCCGCATTTCGGGCACGTTCCCGGGCCAATCTGCAAAATTTCCGGATGCATCGGGCAGGTGTACCGGACATTCTTGGCCACAGTTGGCCCTGCAACCGGCGGGGCCTGGTGCTCCATTCCAGCCGTGCCTGGAGCTGCCAGAAATTTTCCCGGCTCATTCCGAAAACGCTCCGCGCAACGCGCGGAACAAAAGTAGTACGTTTTTCCGTCGTGCTCGACTTTTCCCGCCGCTTGCTGCGGGTCCACCATCATTCCGCACACCGGATCCTTCTCTCGTGGCGCAGCTGGCAAAATCGGCAATCCCGGCAGCGTTGGTGTCGACATTCGCAATCCTTGGTACGTATGAGCCTATCTCACTTTAGATGCTGCACCGTTACATGTGCCTACCTCTCTCCGAAGGCAGCGCATCGCTGGTATAATCCCGTGCATGACGCTTCTCGAAATCACCTATAACCTGCATACCCCGCTTAGCCATGAGCAGTTGGAGCGGCTTGGCGAATTTGCGAACACCTATGGCCTGCGCAGCATACACGTGGACGAACAGAAAAATCAGATCTCTTTTGAATACGATGCCTCCCGCCTCCGCGAAACACAGATTGCCCACGTCCTGGGACAAGCGGGAATCGCGGTCACGCGCCAGGCGAATTGATTCGCGGCGCACTCAAGAGAGTTCATGAAACATTTTGTCCTGCTGCTTCTCCTCTTCCCAAGCCAGGTCGCCGCGCAATGCAAAGACGCGATTTCCACCAAAGACATGCAGGACTGCATGGACAATGAATGGAAAAAGTCCGACGCCGACCTCAACCGTGTTTACCAGGAGTCTCTGAAGAAGCTCAGGACTTGGCTGGACGCCTCGCCAATCGCGTGCAATTGACCACAGACGGTCACAAAGCGTACTTGTACGCAGTGGAAGGCGCGTTTCGCAACGAAATCGACTACGCGATGCTGCTGAAGATTTACGGCAACGCGCCGCAACCAGACACGCGTTACTCTGCGGCTGAGTGCATTGGTTGCCGGAAAGAGAATGTGAGCGGCGAACCGGATTGGAAGCACGTTTCCACGAGCTATGTTGAACGCAGCAATTTGACGATGCGCATGTCGATGCGCCGCTTTACTCTGCCGAACGCTGCACGCCAGCGATGGAAGCGGGGATCGCGGACCACGTGTGGAGCTATGAGGAAATCGCGGCGCTCCTACCAGAGCCGAAGGCGGGACCGTGCGGGCCTTACAAGCAGCGTCAGAATTCGTGATATCGTGGCCCTGGTGTCTCGGTTTGGAGATTTGCAGCATGGCAAAACTTGTCTACGGGTTGATGCAGTCCCTCGATGGCTACGTCGACCACATGAAGCTTGGGCCGCCTGTGCCCGCGGTCTCCCGTCACTTCATCGAGGAGGTGCGTGGCCTGACGGGCCTCATCTACGGACGCCGCACTTACGAGATCATGCGTTATTGGGACAAAGATCTTCCTGATTGGGACGCGGAGGACCGCGACTTCGCGGTGGTGTGGCGGAGCCAGCCGAAGTGGGTTATGTCGCATTCCCTCAAGTCCGTTGGCCCCAACGCCACGCTGGTCGCGGGTGACTTCGAGAAGATGATACGCGGGCTGAAGGCTGAGCTGGCTGGCGAGATTCACGTTGGCGGACCAGTCTTGGTGCAAAGCCTGAGCGAGGCTAGTCTTATCGATGAGTATCGACTCTACCTCCGCCCCGTGGTGCTTGGCGGTGGCCAGCCATTCTTCGCCGGGCCCCGTCCGCCGCTCCACCTGGTGGCCAGCGATTTAATCGCGGATGACGTGATTCGGTTGTCGTACGTTCCTGCTTAATCGCGCGGCTCGCCCGGCGGACTGCGCTCAGAGATTCAGACTAAGACCCTACCAGGAGAGAAGACGGAATCGGCCTGAAAATTCAAACTGAGACACTACCGAACGATCAGCGGTTAATGGCCCTCGGACAACGTTCGCCAGCGTCGGACCGCAATCACGAGCGGCTTTCGTATTCTCAAATGTAGCGCTGACCTTTATGTCAGCCTCGCGTACTCAGCAGGAATTTCCTTTGCGCCAGTTCGTTGCGCATTTTGGTCCTGCACATCAGATGAGACAGCTCGACCGACCACGGCATTCGCTAACCTCCAAGAAATGGGGCCCCCGCTTGGAACCGGGAACCCCCGGAAAAGGCGTCGCAGATGGCAGTGTCGTTTGCACACCGGTGCATGGGGTCATCCATCCGAGCTTCGCTCTCAGAGGCAGGTGGTCAACGAGCCACTCAATTGCAGGCAAGCCCCCTGCCCCTCGCCTGCAATCAAGGGCAGTTGGTTTACTGTTACGGGCCACGCCTCTCTTATGCACCGTGAACACCAACCGAAAATGGCCATCCGCTCTTGTAAAACGCTCATTTTCCATCACATAGTCCATCAAGAATGCCGCAGCCCCGTTCCCCTCTTTGTAGAATCGGAGCGTCCCCTCCTACGTCCCAGTACGTTCATGACTCGGGTAATACCGCTTTTTGAGAGCAACGACCTATCGGTTTTCTTCTGTTTCAGACTGAAACTCAGCTCCATGAAGCCCTCTTTTACTCGCCGCCTCTCTCGCCTGGCTCTTTGGCTTTTCGTCGAATTCCTCGTGCTCATCGCGGCGGTCTCGGTCTCCGTGCTCGCCGACACTTCCGGACGTCTCCGTCCAATCACTCCGGCGGGTTGTTACTGTGGCTGTGCCCAGTCAAAAACTTCGGCTGGCTGCGCCAAAATGTGCGAGTTGCCCAAATATGCCTCGCGTTGGTGGGCAGTCACGTGCGCAAAGCCGCACATAACCACTCCCACCGAGAAGTCCGGCGCCGGGCCAAGGTTGCCGCATCCAGGCCGCGCCGAACGCGCCGCAAACCAAGAATCCGGCAGCCCGCGCATTTTGACGCACACGCAGAATTAATCTTGTCTCCTGATCGCTGATAACTGATAGCTGCCTGCTTGACGCCATTTCCTTACTTTACTACTTCCTGACCCCTGATATCTGATCCCCGATAGCAGTTTCCTTCAAGCAACCGTGCCAAGATCTCGGGAATCTCAAACACCGCTCGATTCTCGATCCTCGCCACGTTCCTCCTAAATTCCTCGAGCGTCGACGGTTCGCTCAGTTGCTTCACGCCCTCGGCGATCTCCGTGAAATGATGAAGCACAATCCCCACGCGCCTTTCCTTCACCCACTCGGCGTTGTAGCGCTCCTGCGGAAGCGTCCACGCATTGCACTCCACAATCACCGGCAGTCGCCGCACCATGGCTTCGGCGATGCTTCCCGGCCCAGGCTTCCCGATCAGGAAATCTGCGGCCCACATCAGGCGGTGTATTTCCCTTGTGAATCCCACGATGTGTAGCGGCAGTTTCCAGCCTCGCGCGCGAAATTTCTTCGCAAGCTTTTCGTTGCGTCCGCAAATCACGATCAGCTGCACGGGCAGGCGCGCTTCCTCCAGTTCTTCCGCGATCTGGTACATCACCCCGGAGCCAAACCCTCCAAACAGCAGCATTCCCGTCAGCCGGCCGGGTTGCAATCCCAAGTCACGCCGTAGCGCAACCGGGTCCGTGTTGTCCGGAACATAGAAATCCGGCCGCAGGATCATGCCCGATGTTGCGAAAACGTGCCTGTCGTCTTTTCCCATTGCGCGCGCCTGCTGCACCGCGCGTTCCGTACCGCAAATTACGTGCTGCTCCTTCATCGGCTCAATCCAAAAATGCGGCGGATAATCCGCAAAATCCGTAATGACGGTCACGAATGGACGCCCCGGATACACCTTCATCCACGCCTCGCCAATTTCCCGATTGAAATGCGGAATCACCGATACCAATAGGTCCGCGGGATTTTCCCGAAAATAGTTCCCCAGCAATTTCACCAGCGGCTTGTGGAACACGCGAATAGTGGTCTGCAATACACGAAGAAGTTGTTTGGATCCCAGCGTCCAGCCATGCCGCAGCAGCGAATTGTACTGCTCCTCGATGCGAATCCCCGTCAGTTTGCGAAGAACGTCAAGCTTGTCGGTGAGCTGCTGGAATTGCACCGACCCCACACTCCATGGGCGGTTCTGCTGGGCAATCACTGTCTGTAGCGCGACGGCGGCGTTCCTGTGACCACCTCCTGCATCGTGGAAGAGGAGATGAAGTTTCTTCATTTTGCGTATTGTCGCACAGCTTGAATTAATTCGCGCAAGAGCACCGGCCATGCCATGTGGAAAACTAAAGAAGTCATTTGTGCTCAATAAGTTTGGTACGAGCTTTCATGCTCATTTCGCCCACTCTTCATGCACTGTTCATATCCCGCATCCAACATAGAGCCATGCGCTGCGACCTCCACCTACACTCCACTGCTTCCGGCATGTGCGATACTCCGGGTCTTACCCGGGTCTGCAAGGAGTCCTACAACCAGCCCGCCGCGGTCTACGACCGCTGTAAGCAGCGCGGCATGTCCATCGTTACCCTGACCGACCACAACTCCATCGACGGCGCGGAAGTGCTGCGCAAGCACCCGGATTTCTTCCTCAGCGAGGAAGTTACGGTGCGCATGCCCAGCGGCACCGAAGCGCATTTGGGCGTTTATGGCATCACGGAAAGGGATCATGGCGAAATTCAGCGCCGGCGCAGCGATTTTGTTGCGCTGCTGATGTATCTGACCGAGCGTAAGCTTTTCTTCAGCGTGAATCACGTATTTTCAGGACTTACCGGCCACCGCGACGAGGAAGATTTCACATGGTTCGCTTCCTACGTCCCTGGGCTGGAAGTGCGCAACGGCTTGATGTGGGTGGAAGCAAATCGCGCTGCGGAGCGCCTGGCCCGGAATCTCCACAAAATCCCCATTGCCGGCAGCGATTCCCACACGCTCGCCGGTGCCGGACTCACCTACACGAAAATTCCCGGAGCCCGCACCGTGGAGGAGTATCTGACCGGACTGCGCGCCGGCCGCGGGGTAGTTTACGGCGAGCATGGCCGCTACCTCAAGCTCACCGCCGACATTTTCTCTTTCGCCGGAGCGCTCTTGAAGGAAAAGCCGTGGTGCGCGCCGCTCGTAATCGCGGCTGTCCTGATTCCTGCGGTTACCGCGGCACACTGGTTCAACGAGGTCCGCTTCTGCAAGCAATGGATGGCAAGACTGGAGCGCGACGAGAAAAAGCCTCGCATGATCTGGGACATCGACGCGGTATTCAAGGCGAACTGGGCCAATTGAAGGAACGTCATGACCAGGGCGAAAAACCTCTGGGGATACATCGAGAATCGCGACCACCGCGTGATGCGTCGCATGAACCGGTGGAAAGCCCCGCGCTGGATTCGCTTCTGGATGCTGGCCGCCACGCGCATGGGGGACGGCTGGATCTGGTATAGCCTGGCGGCCATGCTGTTGCTGGGTGGCGGCGTCAACCGTTACGCGGCCGTCGGTGCTGCCGGTTCCGCGGCCATCGTCGGAGTTTTCTTGTTCAAGGCGTTGAAGCGTATCAGTCATCGCCAGCGTCCTTGCCAATTCGAACCTCATTGCTGGGCGAAGGTTCTTCCCCCGGACCAATTCTCCTTCCCGTCCGGTCACACCATGACCGCATTCGCCATCTCGCTGGTGGTCAGTTATTTCTATCCTTCCCTCGAGGCGCCGCTTTATTTTCTTGCCATCAGCATCGGCGTTTCTCGCGTCGTTCTTGGTATGCATTTCCTCAGTGACGTCCTTGCCGGGGCCCTGCTGGGCTCGGCGCTCGGTGTCGCTGCCCTCGTAGGCTTTGCTTCCTACGGCCTCCTCTAAACCGCGAGCTGAGCCAACCACCCCGCTGCCGACGTAGCGCATCAGACTGCCCAGTCCTCGAAAACCATGCGTTTTCAGGTTGACATCTTACCCGAAGGTGCGGATACTCTCGGGTGATATGTCTACCCGAGACAGCCGCCAACCCCTAGAAAAACGCCTTTGGCTCACAGCCGCGCAGCTTCTTGGACCTAAAGGGGCGTGAAGCTGTGTTCGGACGCAAGCGCAAGTTGCACGACTTCACCTCGGAAATCGCGGCCCACCTGCAGCTCGAGATCGACCGCTTGCGGGAGCAGGGGCTAGGTGAAGAGGAAGCCCGCGCCGCCGCTCGTCGCTCGTTCGGAAACCTCCTGCATGCCGAAGAACACTTCTATGATTCCAGCCACTGGCTCGCCTGGGATCACTTCTGGCAAGACGTTCGCTACAGTCTGCGCATGTTGCGCACGTCTCCGGGCTTCATCGCCATCGCTGTGTTGACGATCGCCTTGGGCATCGGAGCCACAAGTGCAATTTTCAGCGTCGTTGATGCCGTACTGTTGCACCCCCTGCCGTACCCACGCCCGGAGCAACTCGTAACGATCCAGGATGATCTTCCCGGCATGGGTGCGCAGGACGTAGGGATGTCCCAGCCCGAGTGGCAGGACCTTCAGCGTTCCGGAATTTTCGAATATGTTTCGCCAACGTGGTTCGACGAAAATAATCTCACCGGATCATCTCAACCGGTGCGGGTTCGCTTGCTTATCGTCGCTCCGAGTTATTTCGCGTTGCTGGGTGTCAAGCCGCAGTTGGGCCGCCCCTTCAATCCCGGGGACCACTCGCCCGGTCTTACGCTGGAAGTGCTCATCAGCGACGGCCTCTGGAAGCGGGCGTTCGGTGGCGACCCGCATATTTTGGACCGCAGCATGCGGCTTGACTCCGACTTGTATCGGATCGTCGGGGTGATGCCACCGGGTTTCGACGCGCCGGGACGAACCACGGAAGAAAGGAATATTGAGGTCTGGGTGGCAACTAGTTTTTACGGTCCGCCTATGCCTGATCACCCGCCGCGGAGCGGGAGAAACCTCCCGACAGCAGTCGCCCGACTGAAGCCTGGATTGACAATTGCGGCGGCGCAAAGTCGGCTGGACACGCTTGTCACCGCTTTGCAGAAGGAATTCCCGGAGGATTATCCCAAGGCAAGCGCGTGGACTGTGCGATTGCTGCCGCTCAAGGAAAGGATAGTCGGCAATATTCGACAATCGCTGATTCTGCTTCTTGGCGCCGTGGGACTGCTCTTGCTGATCGGTTGCGTGAACGTCGCAAATCTGCTGCTCGCGCGCGCCAGTGCGAGAGGACGCGAAATGGCTGTGCGCCAGGCGCTCGGGGCCGCGCGGAACCGGCTGATGTCGCAACTGCTGACCGAGAGCGTGCTTCTCTCCCTGCTCGGCGCAATCGCCGGTTTGGCGATTCTTTTCTGCACCAAGGGATTTCTGTTGCGGTTCCTGCCGGAAAGCCTGCCGCGGCTCAATGAAATTTCGCTTAACTCGCCGGTTTTGTTTTTCGCTCTCGGTGCCTCCGTTATCACTGGCGCGATCTTTGGCTTGGTCCCCGCTTTACAAGCGGACCGGCTGGATCTGACTCATATGCTCAAACAGGAAGGACGCAGCTCGACCGGTTCCGGGGAGCAAGCGCGAACTCGCCACATTCTGGTGGTATTCGAATTTGCGCTCTCGATGGTGCTGATGGTTGCTGCCGGTCTTCTGCTGCGCAGTTTCCGAGACTTAGTAAATGTACGGCTGGGATTCACTCCGCAAAATGTAATGGCGGCCCGGACCAGGTTGCCTTATCCCAATGATTTGAATACCGACAACTACAGAACCCCTGCGCAGCAGGCGCCGTTCTTTCGTGAATTGCTTCGCCGAAGTAGAGCGCTGCCAAGAGTAAAAGAAGCAGCCATCGGAGATACCGCGTCTATTCCGTTGGACGAAAGCCTGCGCGATCTAAAACTGATATCCGAGGGCCAGTTCTTATTCACGGTCGAGGGAAGCGACATACAGCGCGACGACCCTGCCGTCGCGGAACGCTCAAGCGTTACACCAGAGTATTTTGATTTACTGAAAATGTCCTTGCTGCGCGGTCGCTTGTTCGACGAATCGGACAACGATAAGACCCCGCAAGTCGCGGTTATCAATGAAGCCTTCGCGCGGATGTATTGGCCAAGCCAAAATCCTATCGGCAAGCGTCTCAGGAAAGCCACAGCCGATTCGCCATTGATTACCGTGGTCGGCCTCATCGCCAACGCAAGGACAGAATCGCTGGCGGAAGCGGGCGTTCCCAAAATCTATCTAGACTTGTATCAGACTGGGGCGAAACACTTGGCGATATTCGTGCGCGGAGATTTCGACGCCGCTGCGATTCCAGATGAACTGCGCCAGCAGGTGCAATCGGCCGATCCAACACTCCCCGTTTTTGGCGCCCAAATGCTCAACGAAACAGTGTCCGCCTCTGTCTCCGAGAGACGATTCTCGATGGAAATAGTTGCGCTGTTCGCGCTCACCGCTTTACTTCTCACTGCGCTTGGAATTTACGGCGTGATTTCCTACATCGTCAGCGAGCGAGCCCACGAGATTGGCATTCGTCTCGCTCTTGGGGCGCAAAGCACCAGCATCCTGCGCATGGTTCTGCGCCAGGGATTGGGGCTGGCCCTCGTTGGCGCGGTGTTTGGACTTGCGGGCGCGCTGATCGTTTCGCACTTGATGGCAGGACTGCTCTACGGCGTGAGGCCGGCCGATCCTCTCACGTTTGCGGCTGTGGCCATTCTTCTCATCGCCGTCGCATTGCTTGCTTGTTATATCCCGGCGCGTCGCGCGCTACGCCTCGATCCGTTGGTCACGCTGAGGCACGAATAGCTCACCGTCGGGTGCCAAGAACTTCAGGAGAGTCGCTGCAATGAACCTGATACGAGTCCCCTTCCTGTTGGCAGCACTCATATTTGCTGTCGCCGCCCGGCCACAGGACGCAAACATCGCCGCGGCCTCAAGCGCGCCTCAGACCCTGCAACTGCCCACTCCACGTGTGGTTGAACTCAAGGCGGCTGACGGAACTATCCTGAAGGCCAGCTACTTTGCCGCGGTCAAGCCGGGCCCTGGTGTGCTGCTGCTGCACCAGAGCAACCGGACACGTGACTCGTGGGACGGCGTCGCCCGGCGCCTCGCGGCGGCTGGAATCAACACGCTTACGCTCGATATGCGCGGATTTGGCGAAAGCGGCGGCACGCCTTCTACCAAGCTGACGGACGCGGAGAGGGCAAAGGTGCGCGCCATGCGGCCTGGCGACGTTGACGCAGCGTTTCAATACTTAGTTTCGCAGCCAGGCCTCAAGCGCAATGTCATCGGCGTGGGAGGAGCCGGGGAGTTCGGCGTTGGCCGTTCCGTCGAAATAGCGCGTCAACACTCTGCTGAGGTGAAATCGCTGGCATTGCTTTCCGGAGAGACCCTCGAAGACGGCCTGCAATTCCTGCGGCAGGCATCACAACTGCCCGGACTGTTCGTCGTGGCCGACGACGACGAATACCCTCCCACGGTAGAGGCAATGGAATTGCTCTACATCACCTCCTCCAGCCCGGGGAAAAAGTTCGTGCACTATTCGGCTGCACAAGACGCGCCGTGGATATGGTATGAAACCAGCGATGCCAGCAAAGTTCCCGCCAACGGCGGCCACGGAACTGACCTGTTCCAAGCCCATCCGGAACTGCCCGGCATCATCGTGGATTGGTTTGTGACCACGCTGATCAAGACACCCGGTCACGCACCGGCAGATACCGTGGCATCTGCCGCGATCATCGATCAAATCCGGATGCCCGGCGGAGCTGCCCGGGTCACGCAGCAATTGATGGAAGCCCGGCGAAAAGATCCCGAGGCGCAGTTGTTCCCAGAAATTACCGTAAGCATCATAGGCCAAGACCATCTGCGCGCCGGCGAGCCGAACTTAGCAGTGGAAGTCTTGAGGCTCGACCTCCTTGCTTATCCTGACTCGGCCGACGCACACGAGACTCTCGCCGAAGCGTATTTTGCAGATGGACAGAAAGACCTGGCACGGCAGCATGCTGTAGAGGCATTGGCCATCCTGGATTCTCGTACCGTGCCAGCGTCCTCATGGACCGATACTGAGCAATACCGCGGTGAGATTCGTAGCGCTGCGCAAGATGTACTCAAGAAGCTAAGTGCTGCCCACTGACACGGAGGACTGAATCGTATGCGCAACCGCTTCACGCAGTCGGCGGCGTTGTTCTTCGCTCTATCTGCAACCGCGCAGATCGCGGCTCAACCGCCCGCTCCCGTCACTCTGGTAAAGGCCAGCCGCCTGCTCGATCCCCGGACTGGGAACGTGCTTTCGCCCGCCGCCGTGCTGATTGAAAACAGCAAGATCAAGGAAGTGGGTTCGCCTTCGCAAGTGCAAGCCCATGCCCCGGCCGGCATCAAGACCATCGATCTGGGCAGCGCGACCTTGCTGCCCGGGCTGATCGACAGTCACACGCACCTGCTGCTCGACGTCATTGTGCCACCCGAAGCAGAGAGCGCGCGCCGGCCCAATGGCCTATTTGTTCCGGGGCTGTTGCTGGCGATGACCGAGTCGCCCGGTAAACGCGTGTTGATGGGCGCGCGGATGGCGCACGAAGATCTGGAAAGCGGCTTCACGACGGTTCGAAATCTGGGGCACTCCGGCGTTGACGGTGATGCTGCGCTGCGCGACGCGATCAACGCCGGCCATGTGCCCGGTCCGAGGATCCTGGCCTCCGGACGTAAACTCATTGCCTTGGGTTCATATATCCAGGGTCTCAATCTCGCTGTTGCCGAGCCGATCGTGCAACAAGAGTTTCTACCGATCGATGGCCCGGACCGGGCACGGCAGGCAGTGCGACAGAACATCTTCTATAACGTCGATGTCATCAAGGTTACGATCGACAATGACATCTCTCCTGCGGAAATGACCGCGATTGTTGAACAAGCTCACCGCCAGGGCCTGAAGGTTGCGGCCCATGCTATCGACACGGGCAGTATTCAAACCGCAATCGATGGAGGCGCAGACAGCATCGAGCACGGCAACGCTGTCACTGACGCGCAACTGAAGACCATGCGCGACAAGGGCATCTTCCTCGACATCACCCCGACTTTCTGGAGCGGCTTTCTTGCGAAGATTACTGAGCCCACCATCGTGATGTCCCCGGCATTGCAATCTGACCTGGCCGCCTCCGGCGACCGAAGCCGCCAGAGGGTGGCAAGCTTCACTCAGCGCATATTGAACTCGGGAGTGAAGTTTGCCGCTGGATCAGACATGTGCTGGTTCTATCCGGGAAAAACGCGCGGCCAGGCTACGGCAACGATGTTTGCCAATTTACATGACGCCGGAATGCCCTCGCTCGAAATCATTCGCGCGGTCACCGTTAACGCCGCGGAAGTGCTGGGCTGGCAGGACCGCGTGGGCGCTGTTGAGCCCGGGAAATTTGCGGATCTCGTTGCCGTTGCCGGCGATCCCCTTGCCGACATTACCCAACTGGAGCGCGTTCGCTTTGTGATGAAGGGTGGCGACCTGGTTAAGAACGACCTTGCACCGCATTAAGGCACGAATCTGAAACATGACAAATACCTCCCCACAACTTTCAGTGTTGACTGCTACAGCCGCAGAACGCTCCTATACGCTAAGCTACGTTGACCGGCCGTCCTCCGGCCGCGCCAACCTCTGCGTTCACGGCCTGCGCTGCTCGAAAGCGGATTTCATGCCAATGGCTTCGCTTCCCGAACCACTATGCCGCGGCTCTAGCCTGCCAAGCTCCGGTTCATTCCCAAAACCGCGAACGCCAGTCTCCCGATTGGCGTCTTCAACATTTGCCAAAGGAGAAAACTAAAATGAGACAATTCACGAAACGCTCTGCGCTAGCGTTAGTGGCGGTCATTCTTCTTGCATTAGCCGGAACACCTACTTACAACCAAGGCCAAACGCAGAATCAAGCCGCGGAGTCCGTGCGTTCCAGGGCCGACGAGACCTTGGAATGGTGGAACCAGATCGGCAATAAGCTGATCGCGATGGCCAAAGATTTTCCCGAAGACAAGTACGATTTCAAAGTGCAGCAAGACCAGCGCACCTTTGCGAAAACCCTTCTACACGTCGCCGCGGTTGATTACGATCTGATCGGCAGGGTTTCCGGATCGAACCTCGGCCCCGACTTCGGCAAGGACAAGCACAACCCGTCGCGTGACCTTTACAAGACGAAAGCCGACGTAGTGAAGCTACTTGAGCAGGCCGTCGCCGATGGGGCGTCAGTAATCAAACAGCAGGGGAATGCCGGCTTGGACAAAACGACGCAATTTGGGTGGGAAACAGGGAAGCATGTGGTCCACAACTCATATATCTGGATCACCGCCATCGAGCACAGCACCGAACACTTCGGCCAACTGGTCGTCTACTATCGCGCCAACGACTTGGTGCCTCCCGAATCGCGGCGGTAATAGGATCCTTGTAGGTTATTGACCGCAATTCCTAACTTCCATAGTGTCGACGATTCGGAAGTGCGTGGCTTGGTTCGTGGAATTGTAAATAATCCGACGATCATTTCCGAGCGGCGCGGCAAATCTGAGTTTCCCGAGTCACGTCTTGACCAAGGCCGTACTGGAAACCGGCGCACCTTATACACTCACTTCACTCTCGGCCTGCTCACGTGCTGCGGTAAACTATGGCGATGCGTCGTTTCGCTCGAGCGTATCTGCTGGCCGTAACCGCTTCCCGGTTCTTCTCCTTCTGCCTGACATCAACTTCTGTCCGGGCACAGGTTTCTGCCGCAACCGCGCCTGCGGCCACCTCTACGCCCAGCGCGATCGACGCACCGAGATTCCGCACCACCAACGACTTTAGCGGATTCAACAGCGCTTTCAGTGGCACGAACTCGGCAGCAATAAATTCCATTCACGCCATGGGCGCAATGGCTGTCGCGACGGTCATCGCGCGCCGCTACCACAATCATCGCTGGGTGCCTTTCGCTGCCTATGGAATGACCGGCGCTATCTGCTTTCGCGCATCGCCACCAGCAACCATTTCCCCGTCGAGGTCGTCTTCGGTGGCGCGATGGGCTAGCTCATTTCTCGCTACGCCGTCTTGCCCGCGGGTTTCTGACCTGTGCGATTCCCCACTCCATGACCAACAATTTTCTTCTGGAAATCACGGTTGAATCCGTGGCTGCTGCGTCAGCCGCTGAGCGCGGTGGCGCCGATCGCGTCGAACTGTGCGCCGATCTGCGTTGCGGTGGCCTCACTCCGGCCCCGGAAATCATGCGCCATGCGCGAGCTGCCGTGCGACTACCCATCTTCGCCATGGTTCGTCCTCGGGCCGGCAACTTCGTCTACACTAACGACGAAGTCTCGCTCATGAAATCGCAAATCACTCAGGGCCACGCCTTGGGAATGAACGGCATCGTGTTGGGCGTCCTCCGCGAAGACAACACCGTAGACGTTTCCCTTTTAAAGTCCTTGGTCGAGTTCGCCGCTCCCCTTCCCCTCACCTTTCATCGCGCCTTCGACGAAACAGCCGACTTGTCCCGCGCACTGGAAGACGTCATCTCCGTAGGCGCAGCTCGAATCCTCACCTCGGGCGGCGCCAGCAAAGCACCGCAAGCTCTCGACACCCTGGCCAAACTGGTCCAGATTGCAGGCCAACGCATCATCATCGTGCCGGGCAGTGGCATCCAACCGGAAAATTTCCTCGTGGTCCGACAAGCACTCAAAGCTCGCGAATATCACTCTGGCCTGAGCAGCGTCCTCCCCTACGGCTCCGCCGATTTCGCTCGCTTCGAAGCCGCCGTCCGCGCGCTCGCCCAACACAAAGTGCGTAACCTGTAACTCACCCCTTCAGGGTGGGGCTCTTTCCTTGTTCGATGTAGCGCTGCGGGTTATGCCAGCTCGGCAAGAACTCTCGAGCGTAGCATTTTGGAGTGCGGTGGCTCGCCACCGCTTTCAACCGTCGCAAGCCCGCGTTTCTCGCCCCCGCGGGCAAGCACCGCCGCGTCCGCAGAATCTTCGGTTACTCCAAAATAAAAACGGGGCGCGACCTTCACGCCCCGGCTGAATTTCAAATCTGTTGTCAGCCGCTCAGGCCTTCTGAGCCTGCCTTCTCAAAAACGTCGGCACATCTAGATCGTCCTTCGAAACTTCTGGCGCCACGTCACGCACGTTCTGCGTCCCTTGATGCACCACGCTCGGCGGCGGCTGCGGCGACGGCGCTTGCGGCAACTCCTGTTGCACCGGCACATCTCGCCCCGCCTTCCAGGTCCGTGGCAGGAACGACGGCTTCTGCTGTTGCGCCAGGTTCTTTTTCCCCGCGTCCTTGAACCCCGCTGCAATCACGGTGATTTTCACCGCATCCTTCATGTTGTCGTCCATCACCGCGCCAAAAATAATGTTCGCATTTTCATGCGCGGCCTTTTGGATCACGCTCGACGCTTCATGAACTTCATGCAGCGACAGCGACGAACTCCCACAAATATTGATCAGGATTCCCTGCGCACCTTCAATGGAATTGTCTTCCAGCAATGGGCTGGAAATTGCCCGATTCGCCGCATCGACCGCGCGGCTAGCTCCGGTCGCTACTGCCGTGCCCATCACCGCATAGCCTTGCCCGTGCATGATCGCTTTCACATCCGCAAAATCGCGATTAATAATTCCCGGCACTGTAATAATGTCCGAAATCCCTTGCACCGCCTGCCTCAAAATATCGTCCGCAATCCGGAACGCATCGAAAAAGCTCGTGCCCCGCTCCACCGTCTCCATCAGCCGCTCGTTGGGGATCACGATCACCGTATCCACCACGCCGATCAATTCCTGCAACGCCTGTTCCGCTTGCAGCATGCGCCGCTTGCCTTCAAACGCGAACGGTTTGGTCACCACCGCAACCGACAGCGCGCCGATCTCGCTCGCCAGCGACGCCACCACCGGCGCCGCTCCGCTTCCCGTGCCGCCGCCCAGCCCGGACGTGATGAAAATCATGTCCGCGCCTTCCAGCGCCTCAATAATCTTGTCCGTATCTTCCAGCGCCGCTTTGCGCCCAATCTCAGGATTAGCCCCGGCGCCTAATCCCTTGGTCAACTTCGCGCCTAGTTGCAGTTTCACCGGAGCTTGCGAGAGCTTCAGCGCTTGCAGGTCGGTGTTCGCCGTTACGAACTCCACACCTTCAACCTTCGCGCGTATCATGCGGTTCACGGCGTTGCAGCCGCCTCCGCCCACACCCATCACTTTAATCTTTGCCGGCTGTAGCTCCTCGCTAAAACTCATCCGGATACCTGCATCTTTCGCTGTCATGCCTTGCCCCCTGTCCGGCTGGTGAAACTCCTTTATAAATCCCGTGTTACGGCTGTGCCACAAGCAAATTACGGGCCTGTGGAAAAACAGTTCATTTCCCCTCTTAGGGGTACTAAACTCCTCTCAGCCTCGCCCCTTCTTCGCCCGCCTATTCAACCATTGAGCCCCTCCTTGCATTCAAGCCCCCGCAAACATCGACTTCAGCTTTGACACGAAGGTCCCAGACTTGGGTAGCGCCGCCTTCCGTGCCTTCACCCCGTACAGCACCAGCCCGATCACCGTGGCATATTCCGGCTGTGCCACCTGTTCGGGCAAATCCAGGATACCTCGCGGCTCCGCAATTCGCACCGGCAGGTGGTACAACTGCTCCATCAATTCCACCAGCCCATTCAACCGGGCTCCGCCTCCCGACAGCACAAATCCTGCGGGAATTTGCGAATCCAGCCCCGCGCGCCTCAAGTCGTCGGCAATCAGCGACAGCAGTTCCATCGCCCTTGGCTCGGTAATCTCCGTCAGATTCCGTGGAAAGATCGTTCGGGGCGGCCGGTCTCCCACGCTGGCGATTTCGATGGACCCTTCATGTCGCAGCAGGTGCGCCGCGGCACAACCGTGTTGCCGCTTGATTCGCTCCGCCTCGGGAATCGGCGTCCGCAGCCCCACTGCCAAGTCATTCGTGAAGTGGTCCCCGCCCACCGCCACCGCCCCGGTATGCCGCACCACTCCGCAGCCATACACGATCAACTCAGTCGTGCCGCCGCCAATATCCAACAAGCACACGCCCAAATCTCGTTCGTCCTGCGCGAGGCACGTTTCCCCTGAGGCCAGCGGCTCCAGCACCGTATCGTTAATCAAAATTCCGGCTTTGTTCGCGGCGGTCACCAAGTTCTGCGTCGCGGAAATCGACGAGGTCACAATGTGAACGTTCGCCTCTAGCCGCCGCCCCACCATCCCAATTGGGTCGCGAATCCCCTCCTG
>Ga0126369_10000914_pt1 | contig 19917 bp, 20 predicted proteins | sample PanSoiMetaPlot_1_FD_109646 | JGI IMG/M metagenome (GOLD analysis project Ga0126369, IMG submission 109646) | Tropical forest soil microbial communities from Panama - MetaG Plot_1 | ecosystem: Environmental > Terrestrial > Soil > Tropical forest > Bulk soil | place: Panama | collected 2016-02-17 | reverse complement strand
CCGGAGGAAATGCAGAAACGCCTTGCTGCGATGATGGCCGGCGAGAAGTCCACGTAGCGATCCGAGGAGGCATCGCCATGACCCCACCCGCTGCAGTCGTCGCCCTCGAGGTCGAAGCCGAATCCAGCGGCGGCTATCCGGAGCCTTTCAACGCGCGCATGGGCGATGCGGATTGGCGCCGGCTCGGCAACGTCTTCGGCCTGACCCAGTTCGGTGTCAACCTGGAGACCTACGAGCCGGGCGCACAGTCTGCGCTGCGCCACTGGCATACGCTGTCCGACGAGTTTGTGTATGTCCTCGAAGGCGAATTGGTGTTGCGCACCGAGGCGGGGGAGACGATCATGCGCCCCGGCATGTGCGCGGGCTTCAAGGCCGGTGTGCGCAACGCTCATCACCTCGTGAATCGCTCGAATAAGCTGGCGCGACTGCTCGTCCTCGGCACTCGAGTGCCCGGAGACGACTGCTTCTATCCCGACGACGACCTCATGTGGGTCGAGACGGAAGCGGGACATCACGCTGCGCACAAGGATGGAACTCCCTACAAGTGAATGGAGGCGCGATGTACACCCTGTACGGCAAGAAAGGATCGGGGTCGGCCAGCACGCAAACGGCGCTCGACGTGGCAGGGGCGCCGTACAAGATGGTCGAGACCGCCTCGTGGGAGCCGAACGACGCGTTCAACGAGCTGCTCAAGCTCAACCCGCTCGGCCAGATACCGACGCTCGTGCTGCCTGACGGCAGCGTTCTGTCCGAGAGCGCCGCGATCTTGATCCACCTCGGCGAGGCCTACCCGAAAAGCGGGCTGCTTCCCAGCGATCCGGCCGCGCGCGCGCAAGCGGTGCGCGGGATGGTCTTCATCGCTGCCAACTGTTACGCCGCGATCAGCATCATCGACTATCCTGAGCGTTGGTGCGCCGACGCCGACAACGACGATGCCGTGAAAGAACGCGTCCGCGCCGGCACCAAGGCGCGGATGCACAAGCACTGGGAGATGTTTGCGGACCTCTTCCCGTCCCAACCCTATCTGAGCGGTCGTGCCCTGGGAGCGCTCGACATTCACGCAGCCGTCGTGTCGAGGTGGTCGGGAACGCGCAAGCATCTCGAGCAGCATCGGCCGGCGTTCCATGCGACGCTCATGCGCATCGAAGCGCATCCGAAAGTCGCAGCCGTATTCGCACAACACTGGCCGAAGGCAGGATAGGGCAGCGGCACTCAACGCGGGCGTTATAATGCGGCACCGCGGGCGCATCGCCGCCCGGCAGGCCATGTAACGCACCGCGATGCGTATTCTCCTAAGCAATGACGACGGCTACTTTGCGCCGGGTCTTGAACTGCTCGCCGCCCAGCTTGCTGCAGAAGCTGAAGTAACGGTCGTCGCGCCCGAGCGAGATCGTTCGGGGGCGTCGAACTCCTTGACTCTGGACAGGCCGCTCACGGTGCGGCGCGCGCCCAATGGCTTCCTGTTCGTCAATGGGACGCCGACCGACTGCGTGCATCTGGCAGTGACCGGACTGCTCGACTATCTGCCGGACATGGTGATCTCGGGCATCAATCTCGGCGCCAACATGGGCGACGACACGATCTACTCCGGCACGGTGGCCGCGGCCACCGAGGGTCATCTGCTCGGGATCCCGGCGATCGCGGTATCGCTGACCAGCAAGACCGGCCGACACTTCGACACCGCTGCCGCCGTCGTGGCCGAACTGCTGAAACGTCACCACCAGCAGTCGCTGGGAAGTTGGCTCCTCAACGTGAACGTTCCCGATGTGCCGTTGCGCGAGCTCAAAGGCCTTCGCATGACGCGGCTCGGACGCCGCCACAAGGCCGAATCGGTGATCAAGACTGTGACGCCGCGAGGGGAGACCTGCTACTGGGTCGGCGCTGCAGGTCCCGCCGCCGATGCCGGCGACGGGACCGACTTTCACGCCGTCGACCAGGGATACGCGTCGGTGACGCCTCTGCAGATCGACCTCACGCATCACGCAGAACTGTCTCGAGTGGCGCAATGGCTCGCCCAGTGATGCCGTCACGAGCTCGATGAGCTCCGCCGGCGACAAGTTCAACGGGATCGGCATGACGTCTGCGCGCACGCGCACACGCATGATCGAGCGCGTGCGCGAGCTGGGAGTCAAGGACGAAACGGTCCTGACGGCGATGGCGGCGGTGCCGCGGCACATCTTCGTCGAAGAAGCGCTTGCGATCCGCGCCTACGAGGACAGTCCACTGCCGATCGGCGCGGGACAGACGATCTCGCAGCCGTACGTGGTAGCGCGCATGACCGAGCTGCTTCGCGCTGGCGGACGGCTTGGGAAGGTGCTGGAGATCGGCACCGGCTGCGGCTATCAGACTGCGATCCTGGCGCAACTCGCCGACGAGGTGTACACCGTCGAGCGCATCGGGTCGCTTGTCGCCAAAGCACGACGGAATCTGCGCCTGCTGAAGGTCAACAACGTGCGCATCAAGCATGGCGACGGATCAGCGGAGCTCGGCGAGGATCTCGAAGTCGACGGCATCATCGTTACAGCAGCGGCACGAGAAGTGCCAACCGCGCTGCTCCGCTACCTCAAGCTCGGAGGCCGGATGGTGCTGCCGCTCGCGCGCAACGACGAGGAGTTGCGAGGCGTGCAATTGCTCACCGTAATCGAAAAAGGGGCGACCGGCATCCGCGAGCAGACGTACGATGCGGTAAGATTCGTACCGTTGCTCCCCGGAATCGCATGATCGATCGCGCAACTGTACTTCGCTGCTCCGCCCTCGCTGCGCTTGCTGTTGTGACACTGCTCGCTGGCTGCGAGTCCAAAGCGCCGGCGCCGGTGAGCGAGCGTGCACCTCTTCCAGCCGCGAAGGCACCGCCGCCGCCTTCGGCAGCCGTCGCGCCGGCACGCGAGCCCGATTGGCGTCCCCAAAGCTATACCGTGAAGCGTGGCGACACGCTCTATCAGATCGCGCTCGACCACGGCCTCGATTACCGCGACCTTGCCGCGTGGAACAACATAAATGACGTCAACCGCATCAGCGTCGGGCAGGTTCTGGTCCTCTCGGCGCCGGGCACTCAGCCGCCAGCGCCCGGCGGAGTGGTGACCGCGCCCCTGGTTACCACGCCACCGGTGACGCCGAGCGGTTCAGAGATTCGCCCGTCCGCCACGCTCCAGCAGGGCACGGGCCGCGGGAACACTGCGTCGTTCAAGACCGAGCCGCGCGCCGTGAAACTTCCGTACTCCGAGCAGACTTTGGCGCAGCTCCAGCAGGCCGCCCCCGTTCCGCCACCTCCATCCGTAGCGTTGCAGGAAACGCGCACCACGCCGCCATCACCGCCACCGCCTGCGCCACCGATCGTTGCGCCCAGCGGCACACCGCCGCCGCCACCGCGCGCAGAAACGGGTCACGTCCCCGAGCTCGACGACGAGAAGATCGATTGGATCTGGCCGGCAACCGGCAAGATCATCAGCGGTTTTTCCGAGACATCGAATCTGAAGGGAATCGACATCGCAGGCAAATCGGGTCAGCCCATCCTCGCGAGCGCATCCGGCAAGGTCGTGTACGCCGGCAGCGGGCTGCGTGGCTACGGCAAGCTCATCATCGTCAAGCACAACAACACGTTCCTTTCCGCGTACGCGCACAACAAGGAGATTTCGGTCAAGGAAGGCCAGCAGGTGACGAAGGGACAGAAGATCGCCGAGATGGGCGACACCGATGCCGATCAGGTCAAGTTGCATTTCGAGATCCGTCGTCTGGGCAAGCCTGTCGACCCGACCAAGTTCCTGCCGCCTGCATGAGTTTCCACCGTCCGGGTGCCGACGATGAGGGCGAGGCGCATCTCGCGCCCGAGCCCGACACGCAAACCCAGGAACTGCCGCTCGACGTTCCGGCGGAGGGAGTCGGAGCCGACTTCCTCAACGACGTCACCCAGATCTACCTGAACGAGATCGGGCAAAGCCCGCTGTTCTCACCTGCCGAGGAGCTCGCGTGCGCGAGGGCGACACGCGCAGGTGACTTCGAAGCGCGGCAGAAGATGATCGAGCACAACCTGCGCCTCGTGGTGAGCATCGCCAAGCATTACCTCAACCGCGGACTGACGCTTGCCGACCTGATCGAGGAAGGCAATCTCGGCTTGATCCATGCGCTGGAAAAATTCGACCCCGAGCGAGGCTTTCGCTTCACGACCTACGCCACCTGGTGGATCAGGCAGTCCATCGAGCGCGCCATCATGAACCAGTCGCGAACGATCCGGCTTCCCGCGCACGTGGTGAAGGAGCTCAACGTCGTCCTGCGCGCATTGCGTCATCTCGAGACCCACGGCATGGTGGGCGAGAGCCGCGAGCCCACGCTCGACGATGTCGCGCACCTGCTCGGCAAGCCGGTGACGCAGTTGAGGAAGCTCCTCGGCTACAACGAGCACGTGACCTCGCTCGATGCGCCGCTGGATGCGGAGCCCGGGCTCTCCGTGGGCGATCAGCTTGCGGACGACGACGCGCCGACGCCGGAGCTGGTGTTGCACAACTCCGAGATCGAGGACTGGATCCGGCAGTGGCTCGGCGAGCTCACCGACCGCCAGCGCAGCGTGATCGAGCGCCGCTATGGTTTGAACGGGCGGGAGGTTGCCACGCTGGAGCAGCTCGCTCGCGAGCTCGACGTCACGCGCGAGCGCGTGCGGCAGATCCAGGCGGAGGCGCTCGACAAGCTGCGTGCGCGCGTGCGCGTGCACGGCCTCTCGCGCGAAGCGCTCTTGTAGGAGTTAGCGCACCCGAAGCGCTCGCACCGGCGGCAGCGTGTCCACGCTCCTGCGCAGGGCGGCGATGAGATCGGCCCGGTCCGTCGTCTGCGGGCCATAACGCAGCAGCGCGTAGCTCTCGCCGATGCGCTCGAATAGCGCCCTCCATTGCGGCCACCGCCGCGCGGCACGCTGGGCATAGGCGAGCGGGCCCTCTTCCGGGTTGCGCCGCAGACCGCCGAGCGCGAGTCGGCGGCAAGCCTGCGCCCAAAGCGCGAGCACCGGATCGACGCGCAGGAGCTTCATGCGCGCTATGCCAAGCAGGAAGATGCCCCAGAGCAGGATCGCCCCCGCGGCAAGCGCGACGATCTGCCACGGTCGAGCATTGTCCAGACGCAGGTCGCGCAACAGGTCGCGCTGGCGATCGAGATTGAAGCCGACCACGCCGCGCTGCCATTGGTAGTTGATCGCATCCCAGTGCAGGCGCAGCTGCTTCAGCCAAGTCATGTCGAGCTGCGCCATGTACGGGATCTGCTCGCCCAGCGGCAGAGCGGCGCCGAGCCCGCGTTCGACCCGGGATGGAGCCACGGCCGCGGTCGGATCGAAGCGCTGCCATCTACCGTCGAGCAAAGCTTCGGACCAGGCGTGCGCATCTGACTGGCGCACGATCAGATATCCGCCGTCGGGGTTGATCTCGCCACCCTGGTAGCCGGTAACAACGCGCGCCGGTATGCCCGCAGCACGGAGCAGGACCACGAAAGCGCCAGCGTAATGCTCACAGAAGCCGCGCCGGGTATCGAAGAGGAATCCATCGACCGGGTCGCGTCCGAGAGGCGCGGGCGTGAGCGTGTACACGAAGGGCTCGTTGCGGAACCGATCGAGCACCGCGGCAATGTAAGCACGGTCCGAATCGACCTGCCCGCGAAGCTCGCGGGCGAAGGCAATCGCACGCGGGTTCCTGTCGCGCGGGAGCTGCAGGTTATCGCGGCGATCGGCTTCGCCGACCCCCGGGAACGTGCCGACGAGCGTCGAGCGCTCGGTGTAGCGCACCGCCTGGAGCAGGGGTGCCCGACTGAGCAACTGGTGATCCGAGGTCAGAAGGGCGAGCGTATCGTCGCCGCCCGTGGCGGCGGGAGCATCGACGGGCCGTCGTGGAAGGCTCGCCGGCTGCTCGAGGGCGAACAGCCACAGTCTTCCGTGCGGCTCGAGCGTGACCGTGTAGGTGACGGTGCGCGAGTCCGTGCGTACAGGCACTCCACTGCGGGCCCGCGGCAGCAGCGTCCACGTCTCGCCGTCGAAGCGAGAGAGCACGGGACCACGCCAATACCGTTGCGCGGGCGGCGGGGCGAGACCACCGTCGAAGTCGACGCGAAACGCAACCTCGTCGGAGAGCGACAACGCGCCGATCGATCCCGGCGCCATGCGGTCGGACAGGCCCGTGCGCGCCAGCGCATCGGCAGGCAATCCCCACAGCGGGCCCGCCAACCGCGGGAAAAGGACAAAGAGCAGAGCAGCGATCGGAATGCCCTGCACGATCATGCGCGCCGTCTGAACGATCGCGGGCCTCCATTCCACATTCGTCGGAGCCTCGCGCAGCGCAGTGAGCGTACCACCGAGCACCAGCACCGCGGGCAGAGTGGCGAGGGCCGCGCCGATCGTCTGCGTGTAGAAGAATTGCGTCAGGAGCAGGAACAGTGCGAGGCAGACGAGCAAGCCCCCATCGCGGGCGTTACGGGTTTCCAGGTACTTGATTCCGACCAGGACATAGAGAAACGCAACGCATGGATCGCGAGCGAGGAAATAGCCGAACCTCATGCGAATCCCGATCGCTACCACCAGCGCGAGCAGCGGCAACAGCCAGCGACGCAGTTGCGGCGATGGCAATCGCTCTGCCGGCAGCGCGAGCCTCGCCGCGACGAGTCCGGCACCCGCCGCCGCGATCCACAGCGGAACGTAAAGGGCCAGCGGCAGCTGCGCGAGCAGCACCAGCGCAGCGAGCCAGGTGAGCTGCGCGCGCGTGAGCGGAGTCGCGGGTGCCGATGCGAAGATCATGCCTTCTCCGTGAACAGCGCAAGCGCGGTGAGCGCGCTTCGCCGGTGGGTTGCGCCCTGACCCAGCGGAAGCTCGGCCTCGGGAAGCCTGAGCGCGAAAGCGCGCGCTTCGCGCTCTGCGGCGAGAACCCACGCGGTCAGGCGCGACAGGCGAGCCTCCGTATCGAGCCCCTGCGTATCGGCCCACTCGAGCTCGAGCGGTCCGCGGCCGCCAGCGCCTTCGAACTGCTTGCTGTACCAGCCCGCGCCGCGCGCGACTGCCTTCCATGCGATGCGGTTCAACGCGTCGCCGCGCTGATAGTCGCGCAGGCCAGCGAGCTCCGCTTCGGCGGCGCGCGCGCTGCGCCTCGCATCGGAGCCTTCGTGTCCGGGCGGCAAGGGAGGCGCGGGCGCTTCCGGTGTCGGATACACGACGCCGGAGAGCGCAAAGTGCACGTAGGCCCAGCCGCGCCACAACCCGAGAGGAAAATCGCTGGAGATGGTCACGCGCCCGAGCGACTGCCGTCCGCGGCGCAGCGCTTCGGAAGTGACCTGCACGATGTGGGTCGCGCCCGCGCCCAGATCCACGCTGACCGAGCGTTGCGCTGCCGTCGTGACGAGGATGCCGCTGCGCGATGCGCCCGCATTGGCAAAGGACAGGCTGAAGGAAAGCTCGGTGCCGGCGAAGGCTTCGCCCGCGGCGACGGGCGACACCGCGATACCCGCAAGATTGCGATACGTCTTCAGCAACGCGGAGGCGACCAGCCCGGAAAGCAGGAAAGTGAGCGCGAATCCGAGCGAGAGCCCGTAGTTCATCGACGTGACCAGCATGATTGCCAGCGTCGCGATGAACATCAGGCCGCGGCGCGTCGGCAGGATGTAGATGCGCCGGTGGCGCAAGACGATCGATCCTGCGTCGCGTGGCTCGCGCCTCCACATTCTCTGTCGCCAGCGCGCTGACCACGAAGCGGTGTGAGCGGCACTGGACATTTCAGGCTGGCCCTCCGCCTTCTTCGATGAAGGCGGGGGGGGAGCAGGTGGATCAGGGCAGCGGCACGCTGCGCAGTAGCGCTCTCGCCTGCGGACTGCCTGCGCGGGTGCTGCCCGCCAGCCGATGTCCCGCAACCGCGGGGAACACTGCCTGCACGTCCTCGGGGAGCACCATTGGCCGCCCGGCAATCATGGCCCATGCACGCGCCGCTGCGACCAGAAGCAGTCCCGCGCGCGGCGAAAGCCCGCGCTGCACGGAATGCGCAGCGGTGCCGTCCGTCGGAACGCGCGCGCCACTCCCACGCGAGGCGGCGAGCAGCGCCTGCACATAGTCGAGCAGGGCGGGTGCGACGTGCACTGCCGCCGTTTCACGCTGCCAGGCGATGAGCGTCGCCGGGTCTGCGCAAGGGGTGAGTGATGGAATGCGCTGCCGTCGGTCGCCGGAAATGAGCAGTTCGCGCTCGGCGGCGGCTCCGGGATATCCGAGCTCGATCGCCATCAAGAAACGGTCGAGCTGCGATTCCGGGAGCGGATACGCGCCGATCTGCTCGGTCGGGTTCTGGGTGGCAATGACGAAGAACGGCTCCGGCAGCGGGCGCGTTTCGCCGTCGGCGGAGACCTGGCGCTCTTCCATCGCCTCGAGCAGCGCACTCTGGGTCTTCGGCGGTGCGCGATTGATCTCGTCAGCGAGCACGACTGAATGGAAGATGGGCCCGGAATGGAAGCGGAACGAATGCGACGACGGATCGAAGATCGACACGCCGAGCACATCCGCCGGAAGCAGGTCGCTGGTGAACTGAATGCGCGCGTAGTTGAGACCGAGCACGCCGGCGAGGGCTTGCGCCAGCGTCGATTTCCCGACACCTGGAATGTCCTCGATCAGCAGGTGCCCTCGCGCGAGCAGGCATGCGAGCGCGAGCTTGAGCGGCGTGTCCTTGCCGACGACGATGCGGCCGAGCTCCTCCAGCACTGTCGCGAGGCGCGCCGGCAAGGGGACGGCATGGGCTTGATCTGCAGGACGAACAGTCATGGGCATCTTGTTGGTGGCTTTAGACCATCACTATAGAGCCCGTTGGGCGGCTAGTCACGACCGCTTGCAGCGCGATACACTCCGTTCAACCGCTTGTCCACAGCGCTCGCCGCTCTATTCGTGTGACCACCGCCCTCGTTACGCATCGCTCCTGCCACCAGCACGACATGGGCCCGCATCACCCGGAGTGCCCTGATCGGCTCGACGCGATTGCCGACCGCCTGATCGCGAGTGGGCTCGATGCCTGCGTGGTCCACCACGACGCACCCGCCGTCACGCACAAACAACTCGAGCGAGTGCACGATCGTGCCTACATCGCGGCGATCGAAGCGGCGAGTCCGAAACAGGGCGTGTGCTTTCTCGATCCCGACACCGCGATGAACCCGCATTCGCTCACGGCGGCGCGGCACGCGGCCGGCGCGGTCGTGCTCGCGACCGACCTCGTCCTGCGCGGCGAATGCAGCACTGCATTCTGCGCGGTGCGACCACCGGGCCATCACGCCGAACGGGCGCGGGCGATGGGGTTCTGCTTGTACAACAATATCGCAGTAGGCGTTGCCCACGCGCTCGCGAACGGCCTGGAGCGTGCGGCAGTCATCGATTTCGACGTGCATCACGGCAACGGCACCGAGCAGATTTTCGCCGGCGACGAGCGCGTGGTCATGGTTGGAACGTTCGAGTATCCGCTCTACCCGTATTCGGGCGTCGACCCCGCCGGCCCGAACATGCACAATGTTCCCTTGCGCGCCGGCAGCGGCGGGGAACAGTTCCGGGCAGCGATGACGGAGATCTGCCTTCCGGCGCTCGAGGCTCATCGCCCCGAGATTCTCTTCATCTCGGCCGGCTTCGACGCGCACCGAGAAGATCCTCTCGCCAACCTGCAATTCACCGAGGCCGATTACGCGTGGGTGACCGGCGAGCTCGTCGCGCTGGCGGCGCGCCACGCGCAAGGTCGCATCGTGTCCGCGCTCGAAGGTGGATACGCGCTCTCCGCTCTGGGACGCAGCGCGACCGAACACGTGCGCGCGCTCGGCGGGCTGTAGGCTTGGACCGTGGAGCGGCGGGATTTCCTCGCGGGATGCGGCATTGCGATTGGCGTTGCGGGGATCGGCGCACTGCGCGAGTCGCTCGCCAGCGTTGCGCCGCGCGTGTACACCCGTTCGCGGCTGGTCGACGTGCACGGTGATCCATTCAAGGCCAGCCGGCTCGTGGCCAATACCAACTATGTCTTCCAATATCCGTTTGCCGCCACGCCGTGCTTCCTGCTGAATCTCGGGCACACTGCGGCTGGCGTCGCGAGCTTGCGCCGCGCGGACGGCGAGACGTATCGCTGGGATGGCGGAACGGGACCGACGCGCTCGATCGTGGCGTTCTCGGCCATCTGCGCGCACAAGCTTGCGTATCCGACGCGCGAGGTTAGCTTCATTCGCTTCCAGTCGGACCGGTCGCCGACTTCCGATGGCAAGGTCATTCACTGCTGCGCCGACCACAGCGTGTATGACCCGTCGGCAGGCGCGCGGGTGCTGAGCGGCCCCGCGCCTCAGCCGCTGGCTGCGATACTGCTCGAGTACGACGCGGAGCGCGACGAGCTTTCCGCGCTCGGTACCGTCGGCCCGGAACAGTTCGAAGCGTTCTTTCGCAAGTACGACTTCAAGCTGGCGCTGGATTACGGACCCGGCAAAGCAAAGCTGCCGGTCGGTCCGACCACGACCGTGCGTGAGATGACACAGTACTGCCGGCAGACGATTCAGTGTTAGACCCAGATAGCATCAGCCCGCCAGGACGCAAGCCGCCCGACGGCGCGCGTGAGCGGGAGGCTCCGCTGGACTTCCAAAACGGGCCTATAATTTCCTTCGCTTAGTGCAACGCGGGCGATCTAGCTAGTTCCGGCTAGATCCCCGGGAGTGTCGACCCCACGGGACTCGGTTTAACCCTAGTCAACAAATTCCCACAGACGTCGGAGCGGCGATCCTTGCCGGGATAACGCCTCGGCGATCGACTGACGCATCTGCGAGGCAATTCCATTCGCAGGAGGAAAGATGGCGAATCCAATCAAGACCCCCGAGCAACTGCTCGCCTATCGACCGCTCAAGGAAGTGCTCGCGGCCAAGCCCCAAGGTGCTCATGCCACAAAACCAGGCGATTCGGTGTATTCGGCGCTGGAGCTGATGTCGAGCAAGGGCATCGGCTTCCTTGTCGTCCTGGACGGTACTCGGCTGGTCGGCGTCGTCTCGGAGCGCGACTACGCCCGGAAGGTCGTGCTGCAGAACAAATCCTCCAAGGACACGCCGGTGCGAGACATCATGACGCAGAAGGTCGTGACGGTTACATCCTCACACACGATTCCCCAATGCATGGCACTGATGCATACCCACGGCTTCCGCCACTTGCCTGTCATGGAAGGTGACACCGTGATCGGCGTTTTGTCGATCCGCGATCTGCTGAAGGCGACCATCGAGCATCACGAACGGGTGATCCGCGAGCTGGAGACCGAGCGGATGACGATCCTCACCCCGAACGCCTCCAGTTACTGACTGAAGCACGCCAGAGAACGCTGGCGCTGTCACACGGAATCTCGTCGGACTCTTCGGAGGACTGACCATGGCTTTCATCATCGTTCTTGCTGCCCTTGTCTTCCTGATGTTCGTTGCCTATCGCGGCTACAGCGTGATCCTCTTCGCGCCGGTCGCGGCGCTGCTGGCGGTCCTGTTCACCGATCCGGCGCTGGTCTTGCCAATGTTCTCCGGAGTCTTCATGGACAAGATGGTCGGGTTCGTGAAGCTCTACTTTCCGGTGTTCATGCTCGGCGCCATCTTCGGCAAGGTCATCGAGCTCTCCGGATTCTCGAAGTCGATCGTGTCAGCGGTCATCCGCTTCGTGGGCCAGAAGCGCGCAATGCTTTCGATCGTTCTCGTGTGCGCAATCCTCACCTACGGCGGCGTCTCGCTGTTTGTCGTCGTGTTCGCCGTGTACCCCTTCGCGGCCGAAATGTTCAGGCAGGGCGGCATTCCGAAGCGTCTCATTCCCGGCACGATCGCTCTCGGGGCGTTTACCTTCACTATGGATTCGCTGCCGGGAACGCCGCAGATTCAGAACATCATCCCGACCACGTTCTTCAAGACGGACACCTATGCCGCGCCATGGCTCGGGATCCTCGGCGCGATCTTCATCCTGGTTGTCGGCCTCGCGTACCTCGACTGGCGCCGGAGAGCGGCTGCGGCCAAGGGTGAGGGCTACGGCACCGATCTGGTCAACGAGCCGGAGCCTTTCGAGGAGCAGAAGCTGGCGAACCCTTGGCTCGCGATCCTGCCGTTGTTTGTCGTGGGCATTCTGAACAAGGTGTTCACCGTTCTGATCCCGCGGTTCTATGGGGAGAGCGTGACGATTCCGATCCCAGGTCACCCGATCACGCTTCAGGTTGGAGGCTTGTCCGCGATCTGGGCAGTCGAAGGCGCGCTGCTGATTGGAATCCTCACAGTCATTGCCTTCGCGTTCAAACCGGTCATCGCGAAGTTCGCCGAGGGGACCAAAGCCGCAGTTGCGGGATCGCTGCTGGCGTCGATGAACACTGCCTCCGAGTACGGATTCGGGGGCGTGATCGCGGCGCTCCCCGGATTCATCGTGGTGGCGGATGCGCTGAAGGCGATACCGAATCCGCTCGTCAACGAAGCGATCACCGTGACGGTGCTCGCCGGGATCACGGGCTCCGCCTCAGGCGGCATGAGCATCGCACTTGCCGCCATGTCGGATACCTTCATCCAGGCGGCCCACGCGGCCAATATCCCGCTGGAGGTGTTCCATCGGGTCGCGTCGATGGCGAGCGGGGGTATGGATACGCTGCCACACAACGGTGCGGTCATCACCTTGCTTGCCGTCACAGGACTCACCCACCGCACCTCGTACGGCGACATCTTCGCGATCACCTGTATCAAGACGCTTGCAGTCTTCGTGGTGATCTCCTTTTACTATCTCACCGGCATCTATTGAGCATCGCCATGACAGACAGAGCCACTCGGTCGGCGAACGAAACACTGGCTGCGCTTCGAACCTTCGAGAAGGGCAAGATCGTGACCGCGCGCGCGGCGGTTGCCCTGGTGTCGAACGGGGACACGATCGCGACTGGCGGCTTCGTCGGCATCGGCTTCCCCGAATGCATCGCGGTCGCGCTAGAAACGCGCTTCGTGGCCGGAGCCGAGGAGGATCCGAGCGGCGTCGGGACGCCGCGCGATCTCACCCTCGTCTACGCTGCGGGGCAAGGCGACGGCAAGGAACGCGGTCTCAACCACTTCGGCCACCGCGGGATGGTCAAGCGAGTGATCGGCGGCCATTGGGGCCTCGTGCCCACGCTCCAGGCGCTGGCCATCGACAATCAGATCGAGGCCTATAACCTTCCGCAAGGCGTGATCTCGCAACTCTATCGCGACATCGCGGCGCGCAAACCCGGCCATTTGTCGCGCGTAGGTCTTGGCACCTTCGTCGATCCGCGCAATGGCGGCGGCAAGATCAACGAACGCACGACGGAGGATCTGGTCGAGCTCACCACTGTCAACGGAGAAGAGTGCCTGCTTTACAAGACGTTTCCCATCCATGTCGGAATCGTGCGAGGCACGACTGCCGATCCGGACGGAAACATCACCATGGAGCGCGAGGCTCTGACGCTCGAGGCGCTGGCGATTGCCATGGCAGCGCGGAACTCGGGCGGGATCGTCATCGTCCAGGTCGAACGCCTCGCGGAGCGGCGCACGCTCAATCCACGTCAGGTCAAGATCCCGGGCGTCCTGGTCGACTGTGTCGTCGTGGCAGAAAAGCCCGAGCAGCACATGCAGACTTTCGACGAGCCGTATAACCCGGCATTCAGCGGCGAGATACGGGTGCCGATGACGTCGATACAGCCGATGGAACTTGGCGTTCGCAAGGTCATCGCTCGGCGCGCCGCGCTGGAGCTGAAACCGAACAGCGTCGTCAACCTCGGCATCGGCATGCCCGAGGGCGTCGCGAGCGTAGCCGCCGAGGAAAACATCATCGATCTCCTCACGCTCACGGCAGAACCGGGCGTGATCGGAGGCATCCCGGCGGGCGGCTTGAGCTTCGGAGCGGCAACGAACACGCAGGCCGTCATCGACCAACCATCCCAGTTCGACTTTTATGACGGTGGCGGTCTCGACGTCGCCTTTCTCGGACTGGCGCAGGCAGACCGCCACGGCAATCTGAACGTCAGCCGATTCGGTGCGCGGCTGGCGGGCGCGGGTGGATTCATCAACATCAGCCAGAATGCCAAGGAAGTCGTGTTCGTCGGGACGTTCACGGCAGGCAGGCTGCGAGTCGCGGTCGAGGACGGCGAGGTCAAGATTCTGGAAGAGGGCAACGCCCACAAGTTCGTGCACGAGGTCGAACAGACTACGTTCAGCGGCGAATACGCCAGCAAACGCGGCCAGCCCGTCCTTTACATCACCGAGCGCTGCGTCTTCAGGCTTGCGGACGGCGAATTGGCATTGACCGAGATCGCCCCAGGCGTCGACCTGGAGCGCGACATCCTCAAGCAAATGGATTTCCGCCCAGTGATCAAAGAGCCGCCCACACTGATGGACGCCCGCATCTTCCGCGATGCGCCCATGGGTTTGCGCGACCAGCTGCTCTCGATCCCGCTCGATCGTCGATTCACCTATGATCCGGAGCTCAACCTGTTTTTCATCAATTTCGAGCGCCTGACGATTCGAAGTCTGAAGGACGTCGACGAGATCCGTGACCAGGTCGAGCGCAAGCTGAAGCCATTGGGCCGAAAGGTCTACGCGATCGTCAACTACGACAACGCTACGATCCTTCCGGACGTCATCGAGCCTTACGGCGAGATGGTGCGCTATCTGATGGACAACTATTACTGGGGAGTGACCCGCTATTCCACGAGCGGCTTCCTGCGCCTCAAGCTTGGCGACGCACTTTCGAGCCGCGGCGTCGCGCCTCACATTTACGAATCGGCCGACGAGGCACGCAAGCATCTTCACGAGCTCGAGCAGAGACCGTCGACCTCCGAATGAGGGGAGGGCGGGCTAGTCGTCCATGCCAGATCGGTCGCTGTCCATTCAGCCCCACGTGCTGATCATCGGTTCCGGATTCGGCGGACTGAATTGCGCGCGGGCGCTCAAGGGAATGCCGGTTCGCGTGACGCTCGTGGACCGCGTCAATTTCCACCTGTTCCAGCCGCTGCTCTACGAGCTCGCCACCGCTGCGCTCGGCGTCGACGAAATCGCGTCTGCGACGCGAACGCTCTTTCGCAGCCAAGATAACGTCGCGGTTCACATGCTCGCGGTCGAGGCCATCGACATCGCAGCTCGGCGTGCACGCACGATCGAGGGTCACGAGATCGAGTACGACTGGCTCGTCATGGCTCCCGGCGCGGTCACCGACTACTTCGGTCGCCCGGAATGGGCCGTCAACGCGCCGGGATTGAAGACAGTCGAAGACGCCCTCGCCGTGAGGCGCGGCGTGCTGCTCGGCTTCGAACGAGCCGAAAGCGAGAGCGATCGCGAAAGACGGCGCGCGCTGCTGACCTTCGTCATCGTCGGCGGCGGCGCGACCGGCGTCGAGCTCGCCGGTGCGATCGGGGAGATGAAGAAGTACACGCTACGCCACGAATTCCGTGCCATCGATCCGGCCGACGCACGGATTCTTTTGCTCGATGCCGGGCAGCGCATCCTGCCCAATTTCGCGCCGGAGCTCTCTGCTCGGGCGTGCCGCGACCTCGAGCGGTTGGGGGTCGAGGTGCAGACGGGCAGGCTGGTAACCGACATCGGCCCGGACTACATCGTTGCCGGACAGGAGCGGATCGCCACGTCGTGCATACTCTGGGCCGCGGGCACGCGAGGCGCGCCCGTGCTCGCAAGCCTCGGTGTGCCGCTCGATCGCCAGGGACGCGTCCACGTAGGCGCCGACTGCGCCGTGCCAGGACACGCCGAGGTATTCGTCGTCGGCGACGGCGCGCATTTCGACGCCGCCGCGGGCGGCGCACCTTTGCCCGGCGTGGCGCAGGTTGCGATCCAGATGGGACGCCACGCGGCAAAGTGCATCGCCGATGACCTCGCGGGCAAGCCGCGTCGAACGTTCAGGTATTTTGATCGGGGCAAGCTGGCCGTGATCGGCCGCGGTCGCGCAGTCTGCGAGATCGGTCCGTTCAAGTTCGGAGGGCTGCCAGCGTGGCTCATCTGGGCTTTCGTCCACGTCATGTTCCTGATCGGTTTTCGCAATCGCGTCGTGGCAATGATCGATTGGGCGCGCACGTATTTCTTTCAGCATCGCGGGGGCCGCTTCATCATCGGCGACCCTTAGCGCAGGAGGTACGCTCGGGCGATCGTAATCGGATGACTGAGCGCGGTGACGACGCGGCCCAGGCCGCGCGAAGGCTCGTGGAACAGACCCAACTGGCCGAGCACGACACCGCGGTCATAGTAGATCCGCTCGCCTGCGAGCCGGTCCTCGGTGTCGAAAACGAAGACGCCGCAGAGCGGGAACGCCAACCGGTGGCCCGTCGCTGGCAGGCCGCGCCACGGCCCGAGATGCGTGCCTCGGATGATGACCTCCAGCACGACGCTCTCAGATGCTGCGTGCCGATGCCTCACCTCGATCGCCAGGTCGGGAAGCGCGCGCATGAGCTCGGCGTAGTACGAGCGCACGCTGTCGCAGCCAATCCGGTGATCGTCCCAGGGCTCGTCATCGTAACGAGCGTCCGTACCGAACGTGGCCATCACCGCGTCAAGGTCGTGCTCGTTCTCGCACCGCACGTGCTCGTCGACGAGCGTGATTCGCCCCCGCACGCGTTCGGCCTCGAGTAGTGACACGTCAGCCGGGCATGCCGACGTAGCCTGGCTGTGCCTGCACCCGCGCGAGCCAGGCGCGCACCGAAGGAAACCGCTCCAGGTCGAACCCGCCATCGCCCGCGACATGCGTGTACGCGTAGAGGGCGATGTCTGCGATGCTGTAGCGATCGCCGACGAAGAATGGCGCGCGCTCGAGTGCTTGCTCCATGACCTCCAGCGCGCGATAACCACCGTTCATCTTGCTTTCCGCGAGCGTGCGCTGCGAGGCGGGATCGGGGTGGAACTTCCGCAGGAAGCGAGCCACCGCGATGTAGGGCTCATGGCTGTACTGCTCGAAGAAGAGCCACTGCAGAATCCGCGCTCTTGATAGGCGGTCGTTGGGCAGGAGCGAAGTGCCGTCGGCGAGGTAGAAGATGATGGCGTTCGACTCCGGCAGGTAGTTGCCCGGCTCGATCTCTAGCAAAGGCGCCTTGCCGTTAGGGTTCATGGCGAGGAACTGCTTCGTGCGCGTGTCGCCTCGCACCGTGTCGATCTCGGTCCAGTCGTACGGCATCTCGAGCGCCTCGAGCACCATGCGCACCTTGTGACAGTTGCCCGAATTCGACATCCCGTAGACCCTCATCGCGCGCTCCGGCTATTACGGAAGGATGACCACTGTACGCCTTTGCACACCTCGTTGCCTGCGCGCAATTACCGGCGTAGGCTAGTGCCATGCCTGAAAGATCGATACGCACTCTGATCGCGGGACAGAAGATTCTCACCGTGCCCGGCGAAACGACGGTACGCGAAGCCGCACAGCTCATGAAGAAGATGCGCGTTGGGGCGGCGATGGTTGTCGCGAAGCACAAGCTGATCGGCATCTTCACCGAGCGCGACGCCTTGTTTCGCGTCCTGGCCGGGGGAAGAGATCCGTCGACGACCCACCTGTCGGATGTGATGACGGCCAAGCCACAGACGGTGACGCCCGACCATCCGTTCGGCTATGCGCTGCACCTCATGTATGAGGGCGGCTTCAGACACGTGCCGGTGGTCGAGAACGGACGCCCGATCGGCATGGTGTCGGCACGCGACGCGCTGGGCCCGGAGCTGCAGCAGTTCGCCGAGGAGCTCGAGCGAAAGACCCAGATCGGCGAGATCCTGGGGTAGCGCGAGTTCGCGCGCTAGCGGCGCGAACGCCATACACCGGCGCACCTCGGTCCAAGGAGCTAGCTACTTAGGACACAAGAATCGCCGCCGCAACCCTGCGGCCCTCCGCCGCAAGAATATTGAAGGTCCGGCACGCCGCCGGCGTGTCCATCACCTCGAGACCAATTCCCGCGTCGACGAGCGGGCGCGTGAGCCGCGGAGACGGAAAGCGCAGCGCGGCGCCCGTTCCCAGCAACGCCACTTCCGGCGCGAGCGCGGCGAGGGCAGTGAAGTCGCTGTCTGTCAGCTGATCGAAGCCGCCAGGCGCCCATCCCGTCACGACGCGTTCGGCCGTGACCAGAAGATTCTCGCGGTACTCGACGATGCCGAGCCTGACGAAACCGGCGCCATGTCCCGTGAAAACGTTGCCTTCGCCGGTCGTAAGATGAAATTTCATGCTGAAGGACATTCGCCGCCGAGCATTGTGCGTTGCGGCAAGTCCTTAACTCAGCTAGGATTATAACTTCAACTCCTGCGACGTCGCTCGGACGGTTCCGGGCGCTCACGCACGCAGAAGGACGGGCATGGCTTCCCCCATCCAGCAGTTCGCGCGCCTCCAGCGCCTGCCGCCGTACGTCTTCAACATCACCTCCGAGCTAAAGATGGCCGCCCGCCGACGCGGGGAGGACATCATCGACTTCGGCATGGGCAATCCCGACGGCCCGACGCCGCGACACATCGTCGACAAGCTCGTCGAGACCGTTCAGCGTCCCGATACGCACGGCTACTCGGTGTCGCGCGGAATACCGCGGCTGCGACGCGCGATCTGCCAGTGGTATCGACGTCGCTGGGGCATTGAGTTCGACCCCGAGACCGAGGCGATCGTAACGATCGGATCGAAAGAGGGCATCGCGCACCTCGCGCTCGCCACGCTCGGTCGCGGCGACACCGTGCTGGTGCCGAACCCGAGCTACCCGATCCACATCTACGGGCCGGTGATCGCCGGCGCCGACATCCGCCAGGTGCAGCTGACGCCCGACGTCGACTTCTTCGCGGAGCTGGAGAGCACGATCAAGCTCTCGCTCCCGAAGCCGAAGATGCTGATCGTGAACTTTCCCGCCAACCCGACCGCGCAGTGCGTCGAGCTGCCATTCTTCGAGAAGATCATCGCGCTGGCCCAGGAATACGGCATCTACGTCGTGCACGACCTCGCCTACGCCGACATCTGCTTCGACGGCTGGAAGGCGCCGTCGATCATGCAGGTGCCGGGCGCCCGCGAAGTCGCGGTCGAATTCTTCACCATGTCGAAGAGCTACAACATGGCTGGCTGGCGCATTGGCTTCATGGTCGGCAACAAGGACCTCGTGTACGCGCTGTCGCGCATCAAGGGCTATCACGATTACGGCACGTTCACGCCGATCCAGGTCGCATCGATCGCCGCACTCGAAGGTCCGCAGGACTGCGTGTCCGAGATCGCGCAACGCTACGAGAAGCGCCGCGACGTGCTGGTCAAGGGCCTGCACGAAGCAGGATGGATGGTCGACGCCCCGAAGGCCTCGATGTACGTGTGGGCGAAGATTCCAGAGCCTTACCGCAAGCTCGGCTCGCTCGAGTTCACCAAGAAGCTTCTTTCCCAGGCCAAGGTATCGGTGTCGCCGGGCATCGGCTTCGGCGAGTTCGGCGACGGTCACGTCCGGTTCGCGATGATTGAAAATGAGCCTCGTACTCGACAGGCCATAAGAGGAATCAAGCAGATGTTCCGCGAGGACGGGCTGCTGTGAACGGGCCCATGCAAGCGATGCGTGTCGGCCTGCTCGGGCTCGGGACAGTCGGGCGCGGGACGTGGGATGTACTCAACCGCAACGCGGAGGAGATCACCCGACGTGCCGGCCGCCCGATTCGAATCACGCAGATCGCGACGCGCACGCCGGAGAAAAGCCGCGCGGTCCTGCGCGGTGTCGGCGGCGTCGAGCTCAACGCCGACGTGAAAGGGTTGGTCGAGCGAAGGGATGTCGACATCGTCCTCGAGCTCATGGGCGGCATCGAGCCGGCGCGCTCGCTGGTGCTGACGGCCATTGCCCACGGCAAGCATGTGGTCACGGCAAACAAGGCGCTGCTCGCGTCTCACGGCAACGAAATCTTCGCCGCCGCGCAAAAAGCGGGAGTAATGGTCGCATTCGAGGCGGCCGTCGCGGGTGGCATTCCGATCATCAAGGCGCT
>Ga0126369_10000913_pt1 | contig 19938 bp, 25 predicted proteins | sample PanSoiMetaPlot_1_FD_109646 | JGI IMG/M metagenome (GOLD analysis project Ga0126369, IMG submission 109646) | Tropical forest soil microbial communities from Panama - MetaG Plot_1 | ecosystem: Environmental > Terrestrial > Soil > Tropical forest > Bulk soil | place: Panama | collected 2016-02-17 | reverse complement strand
TAGCCCCACGACTTCCGGCGCGCTGCAAGCCACCGACGTCTCGACGGCCGGGCAGATCAGCAAGCCTCTGCTGATCGCCGACTCCACAACCTCGGGGTACTTCGTCAACTGGCGCGGCCTGATTCTCGGTGCTTCGGGCGGCGGCGCCGGCGGGGGCGGCATCACCGGGGTGACCGACCCGGGCACGGGCACCGTCAACTTCGACATGAGCACGGCTGACAAGCAGGCGGTGACCCTGACCGGCAACAGAGCTCTGACCCTGACGAACGATTCGGTGGGGCAAGCCATTCTCCTGCTCCTCACCCAGGACGCGACCGGCTCGCGGCTGGTAACGACCTGGCCGGCCACCATCAAATGGCAGGGTGGGACCGTCCCGACCCTGACCACCACGCCCAACAAGACCGATGTGATCTCGCTGCTGAAGCTGTCCGGGGGTAATTACCTGGGCATGACTGCCCTGGCCTTCTAGGGGTCCAAGGATGCCGACCTGGCTCATCGGTGGAGTCCTGATGGCCCCTACGCCGGCTGGGGGCCCCGTCCTCTTCGAGGACTTCTCCGGCACCGCTCTGCGCAAGGCTTCGGACGGCACCCGCGACCTCTTCAGTGTCTACACTGGCACCGACCCCGCCCAGAGCTACTCCCTGGACACCACGCTAGGGCGCTTCCGCGTGGTCGTGGACGGGACCCGCTTCCGCGGCATCTCCACGGGGGGCAATACCTCCAGCACCCTCAACGACACGGCTTCGGCCGACTGGACGGGGCTCTCCTGGGCCGATCTCGGCGGAACCCAGCAATGCGCCATCGTCTCCGGGACGGGCGCCGGGCAGTATCTGCCCATCGCCTCCAGCACCGCTCACACCCTGACGCTCTCGGGGAGCTGGACCACCATCCCCGACGCCACCAGCCACTACGTCGTGACCTACAGTAATGCGATCTATGCCGTGGTCTACCCCGGGGGCCATTCCGCCAGCCAGGATTACCTCTTCCCCGCCGGCTACGCGCAAAAGTTCATCAAGACGGGGACGTGGGCGCCTGCAGCCAACCGTCTGACGTTCTGGTTCAAGGTCGATAAGACCGTCCCGCGCCGGGCCGATGGGGGGGGTGTGCTGGAGATCGGCACCTACATCCGCCAGCACGCCGACCCGGCTGCGAGCAACCAGGGCCAGCACTACTACCACATTACCGACCCCAACTTCTATGCCGGGCGCTGGGCCTACTGCGTGATGAGCGCCAAGCCCCAGCACCAGAGAGCCGCCGACCCCAACATCGAATGGCCGGTTGACCCCGAGAACACCACCGGCCTTCTCATGGTGTCCGCTACCCTTACCGGCACTCTGGGCGTCACCAACGGCTCGGCGGCCGTTACGGGCTCAGGCACTTCCTTCTCCGCCCAGGTGAGCCCGGGGCAGTGGCTGCACTTCGCCGGCGACGGCGCCGCCGTGGCCTACAAGGTTCGCTCCGTGAGCTCCGCCACTTCCATCACCCTGGGGTCCACGAACGCTGCTCCCGATGTCAACCAGAGCTATCTGGGCACCACCCGTTCCGGCATCCAGGCGCAGCTGGCTTACCCCCTTCCCAGTCCGAAGCCGCCGGGCACTACTTCCGCCTCGGACCCCGGCGACCTCGTCACCGTGTCGAGCTATCAACAGCCCCTGGCCTACTATGATGGCCTGACCGACTGGTACTTCGACCTCGTCGATCCCAACATCGGCTCGGCCGGCGGCTTCGTGGATTCGACCTGGCAGTTCGACGACTTCTATCTCTCTTCCGTCACGGTCGAGCCCGACGACCTTGTCTCTTCCCTGATCTGCGTTTACACCGGATCGGCCTATGAGATCACCTGGGCCGGGCCCAAGGGCCTCGTGCAGCTCTACACGGTCTACTACGGCTCTTCGCCTCTTCAGAGCCCCGACGGCAGCTATAATGGCGCCGGCACTTCCGGGGGGACCGTGAGCAGTCCGGGCGGTTACACCGGAACGATCTGGACTTCCCCGGCGATGGCCCAAGCTGCGACGATCTATTTCTTCATCCTCCCCCAGGGCCGGAGTAACGGCACGCAGGTCAGGATGGCTCAGAGGGCCCCCTGATGAGTCAAAGCGCCTTTCCCGGCGGCGGCGGCTCCCCGGGGAGTCCCGTCAACACCGTCCAGTACAACTCCGGCGGCGCCTTCGGGGCGATGGCCGGCTCGGCCGTGGATGCCTCGGGGAACCTGAGCATGGCCGGCAACCTGGCGCAGATCCGCTCCGTTGCCTACACCTGGCCCTCAGCCCAGGCCGGCGCCGCCGGGCAGGTCCTCAGCAACAACGGCTCCGGGGTCCTGTCCTGGACCACGCCGGCCGGCGGGGCCGGGGGTGCACCGGGCGGCTCGACGGGACAGATTCAATACAACAACGCCGGGGCTTTTGGCGGTACTGGCAACATCACCTATTCGCCCGGGGGCCCCTTGACTGTTCTGGCCCCTGCCGCGGGCGCCTCACCACTTCTCGTCGGGGGCGCCGCCGGCCAGTCGGTCAGCCTGACCGTCTGGCAGAACTCCCTCGCGGCCCAGGTGGCGGCGGTGACGGCTGTGGGCGACCTGGTCATTCATGGCGTGGTCTACAGCTGGCCGTCTGCCCAGGCCACTGCGCTGGGGCAGGTTCTGACGAACAACGGCTCGGGGATACTGTCCTGGGCCGACATCCCCACGGCGGCGACCGGCACCTGGAGCTTCGTCAGCAACACCACGATGGCCGACCCCACCTCGGGCCGGCTGCGCTTCAACAACACCACCATTGCCTCGACAACTCAGACAGCGATCTCCGTCACCAGCGCCCCCGGCACCGACAGCACCCAGATACTCAAGTCGCTGGCGGCCGGGGACATCCTTTACATTCAGGACAAGAGCACCTCTGCCAACTGGGTGCGCTTCTCGATCAACGGCACGCCCACCAACAACACGACCTGGTTCCTGATCCCCGTCACCCTGTATTCCCCGTCCAGCTACGGCGGGGTGCCGCCCAATAACAACGCCCCTCTCGTGGTTCAGCTCAACCAGACGGCCGGCGCTGCTGCGGCCGGCGTGTCGAGCTTCAACACCAGGACCGGGGCCGTGGTGCCCGCCTCCGGGGACTATTCCTTCTCCCTGATCTCCGGAGTGGCGGCGACGGCCCAGCTGGGCACGGGCCTCGCCACCGTCAGCACCTTCCTCCGCGGCGACGGCACCTGGGCCACCCCCCCCGGCGGCGGCGGCGCCCCGGCGGGCCCCACCGGCGCCGTCCAGCTCAACGCGGCCGGTGCCTTCGGCGCCGACGGCACCTTCGCCTACGTCTCTGCCTCGGGCACCCTTACCCTCCGCAACGTGGCCTACGTCTGGCCCTCCGCCCAGGGCGGCGCTTCCACCGCGCTGGTCAACGACGGTGCCGGCAATCTGTCGTGGACGTCCACGACCGGCCTTTCCCCCGTCACCATGACGGGTGCCAGCGCCCTGCGCATCAGTAACGAGACCCTGCTGACCTCCCTGACCGGCAACGCCCGCGGCACGGGCGCGGTGGACCTCCAGATCCGCCGCAGCGTGGCCACGCGGGTGGCTTCCGGCAGCTACGCCGGCATTCTCTCCGGCGCCGACAACACCGCCGGCGGCCCCTCCAGTGTCGTTTGCGGCGGCTCGGGCAACGGCACGGGCACCCAGGTCAACGTGGCCATCTGCGGCGGCATGAACAACACCTCCGGCGCCAAGATGACTTTTACCGGGGGGGGGAAGGGGAACTCGGTCGGCGGGCAATACTCTCTGGTCTGCGGGGGCTATGGCAACACCTGCAACGCCCCCTACGCCTTCCTGGGCGGGGGGACCTCGAACACGACGAGCAACTCCTCCGATCTTTGCTCCGGCGACCACAACGCGGCCTCGGGCACGCGCTCCTTCATCGGTGGCGGCACGCGCAACTCGACGGGCGGCAATTACGCGGCCGTGCTGGGTGGCCTGCGCGGCCTGGCCAACAAGCACGGCCAGCAAGCCCAGGCGGCCGGCATGTTCGCCGCCCAGGGCGATGCGCAGACGTCTACCTACGTCCTGCGCAGACAAACCGTGAGCAGCGCTGCTCTTACGGAGATGTTCCTCGACGGCGCCAGCGCCCGGATGGTCTTGCCCAACGACACCACCTGGGCTTTCCAGATCAATCTTGTTGCCCGCAATACCGTCGCCGCCACCGGCGACTCGGCCCATTTCAAGCTCGAAGGCGCCATCGAGCGCGGCGCCGCCGCGGCCAACACGGCCGTCGTCGTGGCCGTCGCCAAAACGGTGATCGTCCGCAGCTCGGCGCCGTGGGACGTGACCGTGGACGCCGACACGACCAACGGCAGCCTGAGGATTCAGGTCCAGGGCGAGGCCACGAAGACGATCAGCTGGGTGGCATTCGTCCGCACCGTGGAGGTGACAGGGTGAGCGCCGCCATCCACTTCCTGGCAGGGCTGCCCCGCAGCGGCTCGACCTACCTCGGCGGCTTGCTGGCCCAGCACCCTCATCTGCACGTCAGCCCGACCAGCGACCTGGTCGAGGCCGTGGTGCAGCTGCGCAACAGCTGGGTAACGTTTGACGGCTGGCGGGCCCAGGGCCTGGAAGTCCTCCGGCCGCGGATCCGGCGCATGCTGCGGGCGATGATGGAAGGCTTTTACGGGCTGGAGCTCGACGGCGGCATGGCCGTCCTCGACAAGAGCCGGGCCTGGCCGGGATACATCGATATCCTGGAGGATGTCCTGGGCCGGCCGGTGAGGATCATCTGTCCCCTGCGCGATCCCAAAGGCGTCGTGGCCAGCTTCGAGCGCCTGCGCAGCTCCCACCCGCTGACGGCCCCGCACGGCAAGGGGGACGACTACCTGGCCCAGGCGGATGTGATGGGCCGCGCCCGGCATCTCCTCTCTGATACCGGCACGGTGGGCTTGCCCGCCCGGAGGATACTCGATGCGCTGGACCGAGGCTTCGGAGACAGGTTGTTGCTGGTGGCTCATTCCAACCTCCTTCGGCACCCTGTGCCTGTTTGCGCCGAGGCTTTCGCCTTCCTCGGTCTGGACTGCCGTGACGTGGACCCCGAGCGACCCCGGCAGCCCGACACCAGGCGCGACATCGACACCTGGGGCTTGCCCCTGCACCGGCTCCACTGTGGGCCGGTGAGCTCTGACTCGGAGGGTTGGCGCGAGGTGCTGCCTCTCGCCGTCGGCGCCTGGATCGACGAGCAGCTCGGACGGATGCAAGAGCTGGTCCGCGTCCTTTCAGGGGGGGGCTCGCCATGAGCGTTATCACCCTGGGACAGTCGCTGACCAAGGTGGTTACTTACCTGGGGGTAGGCCAGCCGGGCGGCACGCTGGGCACCAACGAGGTCCAGCTCAGCCATGATGGCACCAACGCGCTGTGGAGCAACAAGGTGTCTGGCGGCGCCAACATCATCACCAGCCCCGGCGTTACCGGGAGGGTCTCCCACCAGCTCGCAGCGGGTGCCCTCTGGGCCCTTTACGCGGCCGAGCCGGCCGTCCGCGTGGACTCCGCAGGCGGGCTGGGGTGGTCAAGCACCACCGGCGCCGAGGGCGCCATCGACACGACGCTTCTCCGTAACGCCGCGGGGGTCCTTCGCCCCTCGGGCGCAGCGGCCGGCAATCCCGGCTGGATGCAGAGCCCGGCCGGCTGCGCCCGGGTCAGTGCGGGTGTAAGTGCCTCCACCACCACTCCCGTCAGCCTGACAGACCTGACCGTGACCCTTCTAGCGGGGCGCAAATACTTCGGGAGCATGCTCTGTCTGATCTCGTCCAACCCGACGACGGACGGCATCCGCTTCGCCTTCAACGGAGGCACCGCCACTTTTACCACCTTCAACGCCGGCGTCACCGGCAACGCCCAGGGCGCTACCCTGGCGGTGGGGAATATCACCAGCAGCAGCACCTATCTCATCGTCAGTGCCAGTGGGTCCACCAACCTGTTCTATCTGCTCCTGCACTTTGACCTGGTGGTGAATGCTCCTGGCACGTTCATGCCGGTGTTTGCCAAGCAGACGGCTACCGGGGGGAGCGCCATCGTCTATGCCGGCACGACCTTGCAGCTGACGGACATTACCTAGGAGGGGGGATCATCCCGTGGCCGCGCAGGACCTTACGAATAAGAAGCAGGCTTTCATGGCCCGCTACGTCGCCGCCGCGGCGGACCTGCTCAGGGCCCGCGAGCTGTTGCGGGCGCTGCACAACGAGTGGTCGGCCAACGGCTACGCTACCACGATCGTTCAGGACGACGTCCAGTCGGGGTCGCTCCTGCACCTGACGCCGGCTATCATGGCGGGCGGCTTTTACGCCGAGGAGCAGCTCGAAGCCTACATGACCAACCAGCCGGTGCTGCAAGGCGACTACCAGACCAACTGGAACGCCCTGGTGAGCTGAGACATGAGCGTTGCCTACCAGCTCTTGAGTGGTGCCCGCACGGTGGTCCTGGAGCTGCCCCTGTTCTCCGGGTTTACCACCGCGCAATCCGCCATCCGGGAGCGGCCGTTCGCCTCGACGGAGCACGGCGACGTCTTCCCTTTCCTATGCTTCTCCATCCAGCGCGAGGTTGCCGGGAAGATCATTCGTGCCACGGAGTCCAAGGTGGGAATGGCCTACCCCATCATGGTGGCCTACTACCATAAGCGCGGCGCCGACCTGGGCGACCAGGCCGTCATCGGGGCCGTCCTCGACGCCCGCGAGGCCATCCGCCACGCGCTGTGGCAGCCACACGTGTACGGGGTGCCCGATCAGGTCGATATCGACTACGATCCCGACCCCCCCTTCGACCTGACGGCGCTGGACGCCTCGCTCGTGGTATCCTTGCAGCTGTTTACCCCGCTCGTGGTGGAGGTGCGCTGATCCGATGCCCCTCGTGGCTCGCCGCTCCCTGGTCCGCGCCTCTCTGGCCTGGCAGTACGTCCGGCCCGCCTCGCCCTTTGCTACCGGCGATCAGCGCCAGCAGCATCTTCAGCCGCAGCTGCTACCCGACGCCACCGTCATCAACCACGCGCTGGCCCAGTCCTTCCCCGGCCTAGCCGCCTCAGCGACCCAGATCGTCGATTTCTACGGACCCACGACCGCCCCCAGCGGGGAGCTTGTCACGGCCACCAAAGCTCAGGCCGTGCTGGTGGTCGCCGCTTGCACGGGCGGCACCGTCGGGGGTAAGCTCAAGATCGAGCCCGACGCGACCAATCCGCTGCTCTGGCCATTCACGGTGGCCGGGCCGACGACCGGCCCGAAGTACACGTTGACACCCGCCGCTGCCCAGGCGGCCTTCTGGCTCCACTCGGACGGCTCTGTCGCGGTGGTCAGCCCCACGGCCAGGCGCTGGCTGTTGACCAACATCGGCACGGCGGCGCTGGACGTGTCGGTCGTGCCCTGGGTCGGGACCTGAGCCGGCCCTGACTCCCCAGAGTGAAAGGAGGTAGCTTGTGGCATTCGCGCCAGGCAAGGACTCACATGTAACGATCGCGGGCACCCTCCAGTTTGGCTCGCGCGTCGAGCACGAGGAGGAAGCCGGACTCCTCGACGTCACCAACTTTGAGTCGCCTACTGCCGTGGACGGCAGTAAGTATCGGGAATTCCTCGGAGGCTTCATCAACCCGAATTTTCAGCTGGAAGGGGTTCTCGACCCCGGCCAGGCCCAGCCGATACGCGGCAGTCTTGTCACGTGGTCGTGGCTCATCGGGGGCGGCCATACCATCTCGGGGAACATGATCGTTCAGAGGTTAAGACGGTTCACCGACATCGACAACGCCGCCCGCTACGCCATCACGGGCAAGCCCACGGGACCGCCGACCATCACTTGAGGGGCGAAGCTCTGGAGCCCACTTACTCGAACGTGCTGGGCAACCTCGCCGGGGGTATTCCCTTCCTCGACCCGGACACGGGCAAGGTATACTCTGTCAGCTACCTGACCCCCCGGAAGATGGCGGAGTTCGAGAAGTGGATGCTGTCCGCGGCGGTCCGCACCGTCATGGCCGCGAAGGAGATGCTGCCTCCCGAGGTGTACGAGGCGCAGCTCAATCGCGTCCTCAGCATGCCCTACAAGTTCCATTCCACCTACGGCCTTTCCCTGCTCAACGACGTGCCGGGAGTCTTCGCCCTCGCGGGGCTGCTCTTCGACCTCCCCGACGCCGAGATGATGGACCTGTGGGTCCGCTGGGGACAGGAGGTGGGGGCCCTCATCGCCCATATCGTGATTCAGTCCCACCCGCGGCACTGGCTCCCGGCGGAGGAGCCCGGCCGGGGAAACCGGCCCCCGCTCACCCGGGAGCAGCGGGTGAGCGAGACGAGGAAGGCCTGGGAGGAGGCGGATGCCCGACTGCGGGAGGCGTGGCGGACCAACGATCTCGCACAGATGGAGAAGACCTCGACTGGGTCGTCGCCAACGTCCTCGAAGCCGGACTCAGCCTTGCCGAGTACGCCGACCTGACCGCGCGGCAGGTCGTGGACATCCTGGGATATCCGCGGGACGAGAAGGGGCGGCTGCGGAGACGGGTGGTCGGGCCGCCCCGGGAGATGAGCCAGGAAGAGGCCGACCGACAGGCGGTCATGATCTTCGAGATGCTGGGCGGTGATCCGGCCCTGGCGCGCGAGACGATCCGGCGGAAGAAGGAGGCCGCGGGCGGTGGACCCTCAGCTCCTGAGCATGATCCGGGAGTTCCTCCGGCAGAACCTGGCGGCGAGCGTGCCGGCGGGGACGCCGGGGGGGCCGGCGGGGGAGACCCTTCTCCCCGTTCAACAGACGCTCCTGGCGATCCTGAACACGGCGCTTCTCCCCACCCGGGTTGATGTCGGAAAGATCCTGGCGCTCCTTTCCCGGGGCGGCCCGGCACCGGGCGGAGGCGCCCCGGGCCCCCGGGGCGCAGCAGAGGCCGGCGCCGGCGGCGGCCCCGGTGGTGGCCTGCTGGGCGGCATTGCCGGGGCGGCCCTGGGCCCCGTGGCGGCCATCACCGCCGCCGGCGCTGCCGTGACCGCCTTCGTCGAGGCGCTGAACCCGGCCTCCGTCCTGGTCTTCGGCCAGGCTCTGCGCGATCTGCTGGCCACCATCGGCGTGGCCGCACAACCGTTGCTCGAAGCGCTCACGAGCATCACCCGGGAGCTGGCTGCCGCGCTGCTGCCGGTCATGAAGCAGCTACAGCCGATCCTGGCCCAGGTAGCTGGGACGCTGGCGAGCGTGCTCGGCACCGCCGCCCGCGCTCTGGCCAGCATCCTCTCCTCGCTGGTGCCGATCCTCCACGTCGTTGCCAACCTCTTCGATGCCCTCGCTCCCCTGCTGGAGGGCCTCGCCGCCATCGTCTCCGGCCTGGTGGTGGCCCTTTCCGAAGTGGTAGCGGTCATTCTGGAGGCGTTCGGCTTGAGCACCAAAAGCTTGATGGACGGCCTCAAGAGCGCCATGCAGACGTTCGCCAGCGTCCTGGTCCAGGCGGTGGCCATCCTCCTGAAGTTCACAGAGTCGCTGCTCGGGGCAAGCGACCGTGTCTCACGGGCGTTCATTCGCGGGGCGGTTGAAGCCCTGGGTGGGGGGCCCAGAGAATCGGCCGTTGGGCTCGCCGCGCCGCGGGCCCCGATGGTAGGGGACATCTCAGGCTTGCTGCGCCAGGTCACGCAGGCGGCGCTTCTTGCAGGGCCCGCGGGAATGCCTGCGGCGGAAAGCGATACCGCCCAGCGAAAGAAGATGATCGACGCGCTGCTGGAGATCCAGAAGTCCACGGGTATTGATCTGGAGCGAAAGCTGGAAAGGCTGGTGGAGAAGATCGTCAAGACCGTGTTCCAGGTGACCCTGACAAGCCTTGCCCGACCCTTCACGCGCGGCGCCGGTATCCCCGGCGCGGAAGAGGTGGGGACGGCCGGGGCCGACCTCGCCGCCACACTCTGGGCCGCGGCCATCGGCTTGCGACCCCGCTTCCTCGGCGGCGCCGGACCCAGCACGCCGGGGAGCCGCTGAGGCGAGGAGGTGTCCAGGCATGCCGCTCTCGGGTTTTACTCTGGTGGAGCGCCTTGACGAGCGCTCCCCGGCTCGGGCGGCTTTTAGCTCTGAGGGCGGCTCCCATATCGAGGTGTATCTCTCCGATTCTCAGCTGACCATTGACTTGGAGCAGGCGGCTCTTCTGGAGATCCTCGGAGACTCCGACACCCAGGAGGGCGAGGGGCGGCTCATCCGCCGGCTGCCTCTATGTCACCCGAAATGGCCCTGGCTCTTCGCCAGGGAAGCACAGATCCGCTGGCTGGGGCTTCGGGACCCCACCAGCAACGACACGGGCTACCTGGAGCCGGCCGACGTCACGCTGGAAGCTCCAGCCATCACCGACCAGACCTTTCGTTACGTCCGAACGGAGATCGAGATCACCTTCGCGCCACGGCCCTACGAGGTCTTCTCCGACGCGCTGCTGGCGCCGGAGAGCTTCACCTATTTCGACTTCAACGGGGTTATTCAGCCGGCTGTTGACTCCCGCGAGTACCTGCGCTATACCGATCAGCAGATCGACGGCGCCCCCCAGGTGGCCTCGGCGCAGCACGGCCAGCTCGTCTTCCGCACCGGCGGCGGGGGCAGCCCCGACAAGCAGACCTTCTCGGGCTTCCCCTACATCTTCCTGCCCGATGCCGAGCTCTCGGTCACCTGGTATCAGGTCCCCTACAGCCTGTTCACCGACACGTCTCACCCGATGTGGACACTCATAGGAACCGTGAACCAGACGGAGTTCCTGGGCCGGCCCCCGGGCTCGCTGCTGTACCGGCTGCCCAAGGCGCGGCGCTACACTCCCGTCTCGCCGTTCTTCTCGGAGGACCTCGGAACGACGGCCTTCACCGCGGAGAAGCAGTGCGACATCACCTTTTCCTTCACCTACACGGCCAGGAGGGCGACGGACCCGCCCAACCTGGCGGCGACGAACGGCTCCTGGGTCGCGGACGGGCACAACACGCAGCCATTCTTCCGGGACCGCAAGTATTACACGGTGACGGCCCCCGACACGCTGCCGCCGGTCGGGCCCCTGCCCCAGGACAAGGTCCCCCTGCTCATGTCGGCGCCCCACCAGTTACTGTTCTCCTGCCCGTAGGGCCGGGCTCCTGAAGATGCGGGGCCTTCTCCATGTACCCCCCCGTGGACCGATACGTCGATCTCGTCTTCCGGGCCCGCCTGACCGCCGGGATGACACCCAGAAGCCGCCCCGCTACTCCTGGGTCGAGCAGACTGTCAACAACGACGGCAGCCTCACGGACGCTGCCGCGCCACGCTCGGGTAGCTTTACCAGCGCCTGGGCCGTCGAGGTCAACGGCCTGGCGCTGGACGTGGGGTCGGGCTCGACTTCGACGACGAGCCCCGGGCCCAACCCGGTCTACGTCTGGCTCAAGTTCCGCTGCGCCGTGGACGGCTTTCCCACCTATGACTTCCTCTGGCCCCTGCCGCCGCCCTCCCTGGCAAAGGTGACGAGCACCAGCCCCGACGCCGATGGCAACTTCCCGGCCATCCTCCAGCGCTGGAGCCAAGCTGGCGCAGCCTGGATGAGCGGCCCGGCCGTCAAGGTCAAGCTCGCCAACGGCAACACCCCTACCGCCAACAGCTACTACGTCGTCGTCTTCCAGTCCATCAAGGCGGACGGCACCCAGATCTGGGCGACCGGTCTGGCGGTGGCTCTGAGCTGTGTGACCAAGACGGTAGTAGTGGACGTTGCCTGCGTAGGCGGGAATATCGTGGTCACGACCGACACGATCAGCTACCTGGCCTGCCCCGTGGGATCGTGAGCATAGCGCATGACATCTTCTTACGTCGTCTCGGGGAATTGCTGCTGTGGCTCGCCCGGCTCGCCGGGGAGATGTGTTTGTTACCCGGGCGTCGATTTCAGCCACCCGCTCTATCTCAGCGTGCGCAAGCTTCTCTCCGCCCCGTCCGGCTCCCCCGTCTCGGGCTCAGGCCCCAGCTTCAGCTGCGGCTCGATCCCCAGCGGGATCGGGGGCACTGCCTGCACCTGCGTGGCCCTGATCGACTACCTCAATGCCCACTCGCTCCCGAGCGACTCAGGCAGTGCCGGGATGTCCCCGGATCATGACTTCGGTAGGTGGGACTGGAACTTCGGCATCAGCTATACGCCGCCCTTCGCCGCCCAGATCGACTGTACGCTCTTCGCGAGCCTGTTCTTCCAGTGTCCCGGGGACCCGCTGCCCACGACCCCGCCGGGCTGCCCGATACACTGCGATACTTCCGACCCCAGCGCCTGCTGCCGGGGCATTGGGGCACGAGGCGACGGCTGCACGTGGTATCTGCAGGGCAAGGTCAGCTCCTTCAACCGGGGGACAAGCGTGACCAGCAGCTACTTCTGGTTTGGCAACGTGTCGGGCGGCTCGGCTCCGCCCGATCGTGGCAGCGTCTCGATCGTGCCGTTCAGCATGAGCTTCTTCTGGGCGCCGGATGCCTCGGCCTGCAACCTCGGCTGCTATATGATCACCTCATGAAGCCTTGCCACCATCCCGACATCGAGCCAGGCCAGCCCTACTCCGGCGGCTGCCGGCTCTGCTGGCTGTGGGCCAACTCCCCCGAGCACCGCAAGGTTTGGGAGGAAGGCCCGGCCCCGGGCTTCGGAGCTCCCGCCCCCGAAGGAGGCCCAGGGAGCGAGCTGAAGGCGCTGCTGGCGTCACTGGGGCTCCTCGACTGCTCGGCCTGTCAGGCGTGGGCTTACCAGATGGATACCTGGGGCGCAGACGGCTGCCATCTTCACAGGGAGGAGATCCTCGCCCGACTCAAAGGGGAGCAGGCACGGCTGGGCTGGGCCGCATCGATCAGGACCTCCGTGAGGGCGGCCGTGCTGCACCCCGCCCTGGCTCTGGCGCTGGCCAGGGGTGACCCCGCGAGTGTCCTCCTCGACGAAGCACTGGCGCGGGCGCGAAAGAAGCATCTTGGGACCCTCTATGCCGAGGCGGGCGTCAGGAGGGTCTTCGACGAGCACACCCTGTTCCCCGACGTGCCGGGCAAAAGGTTCAACCCCGCCCTGCTCGCCCTGGGCGACGGCTACCTCTTCGCCTTCCGCAACGGCTGGGCCGGCTCGGACATCTACCTCTGTCGGCTCGGCCGGGACTTTGCCCCTCTTGGGGGGCCCTGGAAGCTGGACCTGGCCCACGATGAGGCCAGCTACGGGCGCGAGGACCCGCGCCTCTTCCTCTTCGGGGGCCGCGCTCACGTCGCTTTCATCGGCGTGGCCGGTGAAGCCAGCATCTGCCATACCAGTCAGCTCTACGCCCGCCTGGGCGAGGACCTGGCTGTCGAGGAGGTCTTCTATCCGCGCTACCCCGAGCGGCAGCTGTGGGAGAAGAACTGGCAGTTCTTCGAGCACGACGGCGAGCTGTACGCCATCTATTCCGTCATGCCTCATCGGGTCCTGCGCATCAGGGGCGCGGCGGCCGAGCTGGTCTACGAGACGCCGGCGCCGCCGGGGTGGAGCTGGGGGGGCGGGCCCGTGCGGGGCGGGGCCTCGCCCGTCCGGGTAGGTGACGAGCTCTGGTGCTTTGTCCATGACCGGGTGGAGGAGCATGGCCTCCGGGTCTACCGGGCCGGGCTGTACACGTTTCTGGCCCACCCCCCTTTCCCCGTGAGCCGGTTCACTCCGGCGCCCCTGCTCGCGGCCAACAAGCGGACCCGCCCCCCCGACCAGTACGCCTGTGTGATCTGGCCCGGCGGCGCCGTGCACGAGGGCGGCCGCTGGGTCCTCGCCTGTGGCGATCACGACCGCTGGAGCACCATCCGAGCTCTCGATCACGCCGACCTCGAAGCCCAGCTCGTCGAGGCCCGCATGCCCCCGCACTGGGCCTGCCGGCCCCAGACAGACGACGCCGGAGTCTATGACTCCGTCTGCCGGCACAACGAGTACCGGCTGCCGGCACGCTTCGCCCCCAACGACGTCGTGGTAGACATCGGTGCCCACACCGGGGCGTTCGCCCACGCGGCCCTGCGCCGTGGTGCGGGCAGAGCTCTCTGCGTCGAGCCGGCGCCCGAGAACCTGGCGCTGCTGCGCCACAACCTGGCGCCCTGGGGCGGGAAGGTCGAGATCCTGACCTTCGCTGCCTGGCGCTGTGACCGGCCGCCCGGCCCCCTCTCCATCGCCCGGCCCGGGGCTGACCCCACCGGCGGGCGGGTCGCCGCCCGCCCCGGCGACGTGCCCGTCTGGGCCCGCCCGTTTGACTCCATCCTCGACGGCATCCCCGGCCGCGTCCGCTTCCTCAAGCTGGACTGCGAAGGGGCCGAATTTGCCATCCTCCTGACCAGCCGGCTCCTCGACCGGATCGACGAGATCGCCGGCGAATACCACCTCTGGCCTTACCCGGCCGGCTATGAAGGACTCCCGGGCCCCTCCGTCGAGGCCCTCAAGGACGCCCTGGAATCCGCCGGCTTCGCCGCCCGAATCGACCAACGCGCATCCCAGCTCGGCCTGTTCTGGGCCCGGCGAGATTGACTACCTTTTTCTGGATTTGTGCTTTACACGCTAGCATGTATAGCGTATAGTTACTGGTAGAGCGGGGCGCGAGGTGCGGCCCGCCTTCTTGAGGGAGACGATCATGCGTGAGGATGAAGCGGGCGAGGGGATCGACCTCTCGCAGGACTTCGACGAGCTGGGCCAGCCTCTTCCGGCAACTTTACACGAGATTGCCGCCCTGACGGCGCCGGAGGCTCAGGCGCTGCTCAAGGGCGCCCTGGCGGTGCTCATACGGCAGGACTTCAATCCCGCCCTGGACACCGTCACCGCGAGGGAGCGGGTCTCGCTCCAGAGGGCGATCGAGAAGCTCGATCAGGCTATCCGCCTGGGGAGTAGCCTCTGATGAAAGGCCGGCCCACACTCCATGAAAGTCCCCGCCGCATGGTGGGGTGCCGGTTCCCGGTGGCCCTCTGGGAACAGTTTCGCGCCGCCGCCTGGGCCGAGCGGAAGAGCGCCACGGCGGCGCTGGAGGAGCTGATGCGCGGCTACGTCGCCCGGGCGCAGAAACAGCACAACGGCGGGGAGCCCTTCGAGCCCCTGCCGAGAAGGGGAGAGCAGCAGGCATGACTGGTGCAGCTGCGACGAAGGGGGATACCGTGTGCTCCGTGTGGCGGATCATTCTCCTGAAGTGCCTGGACTACCTTTGTGCGGACTATCCCGGCGAGGTGGAGATGCGCTCGTGCTACGACCAGGGCCTGACCCCGAAAGAAGCCCTCGACGCAATCCTCCAGGACCAGGACTCCTCCTCCTCCTCGCCCGGATAAGCGCCCGGATAAGCAGACGGTAGCGAAACCTGACGATAACGTGGGCCGGGCGCGTCCTGCTCGACGCCCCGGCCCTGGAGAAGCCTCTGAGATGGAGAAACTTCCCGTGAGCAGTCTATCTGGGCGAAAGGTGATCGGCGTGGTGGTGCTGGCCCTCGCCTCCGTTGTCTGGTGGGGCCTGATCCTGGCCTCGGTGCTGTGCTTCCTGTCCTGGCACCGGCGCCCTGTTGACGCGGTGGTGGGGTCGGGGGAGGGGCAGGCCGTACCGGCCGCCTCAGCCCCGGACAGCAACGACGAGGATGGCGCAGTCCGCCCCACGCTCGGGCCGCCCACTCCCGCCGAGACCTCGGCTGACGAGATTGCCCTGCTGGGCGGGGAGATGATCGGCTGCAAACGCGAGCTTGCGGGGGAGCTCATCGGCCTGCGGAATACCCGCTTCCCGCTGCGCGGGTTCGGTAATGGCCTGGTCGTCGTGCTGGTCCGGGACCGCAAAGGCAAGATCTCCCGGCATGCCGTGGCCTGGAAGGAGGACTTCGGCAAGAAGCTGCTCACTTTCCGCCCTGGTGACCCGATCCGGCTGATGGGCGCGATTCGCCAGCTCACGCCGGAGGAAGAAGAGGAAGAAGAGACGCCCCGCGCCCCCATGGTCGGCAGCATCGGCGACTTACAGCGCCGGGTAACCGCCGCTGCAATGACGGCCCGACCGCCCCAGCCGCCCAGGCGCAGCGGCCTCTACGCCCTCGTGGTCGAGGAGATACACGGGCAGTGACCCTCGCCCGATCTGGAAACATCCGGGCAATCTGGGTAGGATAGGGGAAACCTTCTCTTCGGGGGGTTTCCCCTATGCCATTTTGGGGTGTTGTCTTCGTCGTCCTGATGATCCTCTGGCTTGTCCTCGGCTGTTACGCCGGCTGGACAACCATCCCTCCCGGAACCCCGGGAGGACCCGTCGTGCACCTCGGTCCTGTCTTCGGTTACACCTTGTTACCCTGGGCTTGCGTGGCCATCCTCGGCTATATCGTCCTCGGCGGTGCGGGGGCTATCCGATGAGCTGGGAAGTCAGGGACAGGGTCTGCTCTATTCGCCATGTGCCGCTGTCCGCGGCCGAGCGGGCGCTGCTCCAGGAAGCGCTGGAAGGCAACGCCTACCTCGGCCACGGCCTGGCGACGGACCCGCGCAACACCACCTTCGCGGGCGTCCGCGACCAGGAGGCGCCGCCCGTTGATGAGGAAGTGGTCCAGTGCATCCGCGCCGTCCCCTTCCACTACGGGGAGGAGCGATCATGAGGTGCGCCGCCTGGCTGATGGTCCTGGCCATCCCGGGCGCCGCCTCTGCCGGCCCCACAAAGGCCGTGGTGCGGCTGGGTAGTCATGGGGCTAGCGGGGTAATTGTTCGCTCCGTCCCCGGTCTGAGCCTCATCCTCACCGCCGCGCATGCTTTCGAGGGCGCCGCCCGCTACCGGCCCATCACGCTCGACGTGCCGGCCCTGGCGCCGGGCACGGCCACGGGACGGCCCCGGCTGGTCAAGATCGACCCGGGCCGCGACCTGGCCCTCGTCGCCCTTGCAGCCGGTCCCTTGCCCAACGTTTGCCCCGTCGCCACGCTGGGGCACTGGACGCCCAGGGCCTGGTCGTGCGGCTACGACCGCATGACTCTCCCGCCGGGCGGGGCGCGCTGCTTTCCGGCGACCCGCCTTGACCGCGGGTCGAGGTCCCGTACTTTTACCCGGGAAAGACCTGTCGAGGGCCGCTCCGGTGGGGCGCTCATCAGCGAGCACGGTTTCCTGGTGGGGCTCGTCCACGGCTACGAGCGCGGGGGCCGCGGGATCTATGTTTCCCTCACGGCCATTCACGAGTTCCTTGGGTCAGCCGCGCGGGCGGGCCCGGGAGGCGCCAGGGTTTCACCCTTTGATCCCGGGGGTGGCCGCTGGCAGGGGCAGGTGCCGGCGCCAGGAGGGTTCCATCCCCCTCCTGGGCAGCCGGCGCCGCCCCGACTGTCGGAGTCCTGGGGCGGCCTCGGTGCCGGCCCCGGATGTCCCCCGGGCCGGACCTGACGCTAGACTTTGCGGCACCCGTGCGGTGCCAGGAGGTGGTCCATGTTCACGGTGGTTTTGTTGACGGCAACTCTCGGGCCGGGCCAGGCCCGCGTGAGCCTGGCAGCACCGCCGGCAACCCGGCTCCGGGCGCCGGCGGTCCGGCCCGCCAATCGGACGTGCCTGGGCTTCGGCTTCGGCTTCCAGTTTGGCGGTGGCATCGGGCCCCGGTGGGGGCCGATCCTGTTCCAGCAAGGGCTGCAACTGCAAGCCGAACAGTTCCAGCAGCGCCAGTTGCTCCTGCAACTCCTCCTCTTGCGGCAGCAGCAGCTCCAGGGCGATTTCAGCTTCCGCTTCAGGCCCGGCTTCAGCATGGGTTACGTGGGCGGGGGCGACTTCGGCGGCTTCGAGGGCGGGTTGGGCTTCGCGGGCGGGGGGGGGGCCATGCCCTACGGCGGGAATGGTTACTGCCCTGACTGTCCCTCGACGCCGGGGGGGCCGTCACCGGCGCCGGCTCTTCCGCCGGGCTACGGCTCACCGGGCGGCGGCGCCCCGCCCGGCCTGCTCATGCCGGGGGCGGGGTCCGGGGCCCCTGGGGGATGGGCGCCCCCGGGGCTCAACCCGCCTCCCGGCACCATCCCCCAGGGCGGCGCTGGCCCCGGCGCCGCCCCGCCGGGCGGGTATGTGCGCTACACGACCAGGGCCCTCTATGCTCCCAGTCGCTGAGGCGCGTATGCGCGACGACCGCCCGCCGCACGACGACTTCCCGATTGTCCTGGTGCTCGTCTCCGCGGCGCTGATGCTGGGGGCCTGGGTGGTGGGGCCCTATCTTCTGTGGCTGTTGTTCGGGTTGTTCCTCTGAAAGAGAGGTGGATCATCGCGACCCTGGAAGAGGTGAAGGCGCAGAGAGACAAGGTCACCGCCGCGGTGGACGCCTGGGAAGTCAGTTATAACCAGGCCGCTGCGGATGCCACCACGGCTGCTAGCGCCGGGGCGGTTGCGACCACCGCCCAGCAAGCCGCCGACAGCTCGGCCGCCCTGGCCGACCAGAAAAAAACGGAGGCGGCTGCGGAAGCTCAAAAACTCGCAGATATGTTCGCAGCGACCCCGCCCAGCCGCCGGGCGAGGAAGTGACATGCTGGTGCCCACCTCCCTCCAGGCGCTGCGGCCCGGCGACGTTTGCGTCGTCGATGACGGCCACTACAGCCATTGTGCGGGGCAGCGGGTCATCGTGTGCGACCGTTCCCCCGCCAGCGAGCTTCAGCGGCCTGACGGCGAAGCTCGCTGGCCGGTCCTGATACCCGAATCGGGGCGGCTGATGCTCTTGCCCGCGACGACCCCGGTGCTCGTCGAGGATTGATGGTCGTGTGCCGGCCCCGTGGCCGAGGGCCGCGTCCTGCGACCCTCGACCTGGGTGTTTCCGTGGACGCCAGCCGCGCCGGTGGCTACACTCTTCCCCGGTGAGGCCCTCGCCGTGGGGGCCCCTGGCGATGGCAAGAGGAGCGTAGCTTTGCCCTGACGTGTTCTCCCCTCAGCAGCGGGCGCCCCGGCACCCACCTTTCATGAGCTCTGTTCTCGACCCGGGGTGCCCGCCCATTTCCCAACCCCTCAGCCGGCCACCTGACAGGACCCCCGAAGGGGAAGGACGATATGCAGCGAGTCCATGTGGCCAAGTTGCGAAGGACAAGTCTTTGGCAAATTGTCCACAGAGCTGTCCCCTGACAGCGCCTGTCCCACTCGCTCGCCCCAGGGCATTTCAAACTCGATGGTTGCGCTCTTTCGACGTCCCGAGCCGGTGGTCACGACCCGGGCTTCCGAGAGCAGCAGAGAGGCCACGCGGAGGCGAAAGGCGGGGTCTGCCCGGGAGGTTTGCAGCTCCACCCGCAGACCAGCCAGGGCGGCGGCAACCCTGGCGGTGTCATCGGCTCGGGAGGCCAGGAGCGACTGCCGGCGGCGGAGCTCATCGCCGCTGGCCTGGAGTCGAGCTTGCTCGGCCAGCAGTTTGTTTATCTTGGGGATCACCGCGGCCATCGGCCAGCGCTGCGCGTCCCTGGTCTGCCAAACCTCAGCTATCTCGGCGGCCACCTCGCGGAGAGCGTCCTCGACCTTGCACAGCTCCGTCTGGAAATGGCCTGCCTCGGCGCCGGCCCGCTCGTTGCCCTGACAGACCTTCAGGAGGAGGTCCCCGGGGTTCTCGATGAAGGCTTCGAGGTACTTCCAGACCTCCTCGTCGCACTGGCTGATGGGCAGGAGCTTCGCCCGGCAGGCGTCCTCCTTGCGCTGGGGAAAGTCGGGCCGCCCGAGGCGGACGGTGGCATTCTTGCACTGGTAGTACTCGTAGCCTGCACCCCCGTCGAAGCGGTAGAAACGGGCCCCGCACCCGGCACAGGTGAGAAGCCCGGAGAGGTAGCCTGCGGCCGGGTCGCGCCGCGGGGCGGCCCGGCGGCGGCCGGCGAGGACCGCTTGCACCCGCTCGAAGGTGTCCGGGTCGATGATCGCCGGGCAAGGGAAGGTCTGGTCACGCCAGTGTCGCTCCCCGGCATAGATCCGGTTGCGGAGCAGACGGTGCACGCTGCCGGGCCACCACCTGGCCTGGGCATGCCCGTCGTGGATGCGAGAGGCGCCGCCTCGTTTGGAATAGCGCCGGCCGGGCGGAGCCCCGCAGGTATCCAGCCAG
>Ga0126369_10000912_pt1 | contig 19956 bp, 16 predicted proteins | sample PanSoiMetaPlot_1_FD_109646 | JGI IMG/M metagenome (GOLD analysis project Ga0126369, IMG submission 109646) | Tropical forest soil microbial communities from Panama - MetaG Plot_1 | ecosystem: Environmental > Terrestrial > Soil > Tropical forest > Bulk soil | place: Panama | collected 2016-02-17 | reverse complement strand
TGAGCCGCGTGGTCGTCGCCAATGCGCTGTTCCTGGCCGCCCCAACGCAGATTTTTGCTGCGATCTATAACCTCGCAGTCACCGGCCAGTTGTGGCCGCATATCGCGATCAGCGCCGCCGAATTCGCCATCGGATATGTGATCGCAAGCCTGCTCGGGATCGTGATCGGTTTCGCGATGGCGAGCAGCGAACTAGGCAAGAAGATTCTGCAGCCTTGGATCGCGGGGCTCTACGCAACGCCCACGATAGCGCTCGCGCCGTTGTTCATTCTCTGGCTCGGCATCGGCATTTGGTCGAAGGTGCTGGTTGTGATTTTCCTGGTGCTGTTCCCGGTCACCATTAACACCGAGGCGGGCCTGCGCACGACCAGTGCGCGGCTGATCGAGATGTTGCGCAGCTTCGGGGCGACACCGCGACAGATCTTCTTCAAGCTGTCACTGCCGTCGGCGGTGCCGTTCATCCTTGCGGGCCTCAAGCTTGGTATCGGGCGGGGTCTCATCGGCGTGGTGGTTGCCGAGCTGTTCGGATCTCGCGCGGGCCTTGGTCGGCTCATCAGCCAATCGGCCGATGCCTTCAACATGCCGGAGCTGTTTGCCGGGGTAATCATCCTGGCGGTTGCCGGCATCGTCATGACGGCGGGCTTTACCTGGCTCGAACGCGTACTGGTCCCGTGGACGCGGGATTGAACATGGCAAAACTTTCCCTCACCGGATTGAGCAAGCGCTTCGATGGCCTCGAAGTGTTGCGCGAAATCGATATCGCGATCGAGCGTGGCGCATTCATCTCTCTGGTCGGTCCGAGCGGTTGCGGCAAGACCACGCTGCTGCGCATCGTGGCGGGGCTTGAACCGGCAAGCACCGGCGCAGTGCTACTCGACGGTCGCGCCGTGCAAGCGCCCGGCCCCGACCGCGGCTTCGTGTTCCAGAGCGACAATCTGCTGCCGTGGCGCACCGTGTTCGACAACGCCGTCATCGGTCCCGAAATTGCGGGCCGCACCGGCGCCGCTGTGAAAGATCGCATCCGTGGTCTGTTGCGCCTTGTCGGCCTCGAAGGCTTCGAGAACTATTTTCCGCGCCAACTGTCCGGCGGCATGCGCCAGCGCGTCAATCTCGCACGCGCACTCGCGATCGATCCGGATATCCTCCTGATGGACGAGCCGTTCTCGGCGCTCGACGCCCAGACCCGTGAAATCATGCAGACCGAGTTGCTGCGTATTTGGGAGGAGGGTCGAAAGACTGTTCTGTTCGTTACCCACCAGATCGACGAGGCCGTGTTCCTGTCAGACCGGGTGCTGGTGTTGGCACGGCGACCCGGCCGCATCCAGGAAGAGATCGAGATTGCCTTGCCGCGCCCACGTGCGCTCGCCATCAAACGCGCTCCGGAATTCGTGGCATATGTAGATCGCACCTGGCGGCTGATCGAGGACGATGTGCGCGCAAGCGTGATCGAGGAACGCGCGTGAGCGCATATGGCGCCGGCCCCGCCTGCTGGCAATTGGCTATTGCCGTGTCCTGCGGCCTCCGCTATTGCGGCTTTCGATTCTCGTTGCGTGCCGCGCCCAGGGCACACGTTTCGGTGCCTCACCGAATGAAAATTAGGGAAAAGAGATGTTCGAAGTCGGAAAGAGCTATACGATCCGAATGTGGGAAGAGGGCGAGGAAGGCGGCATACTCGCCGACTACGACAACTGCGAAGTCGTTGAAGTTCTGCTGCCTCTCGTCAAATTCAAGCAGCCCTCAAACGAAGACGTGATCGTCAACACCGCCTCGCTTGCCTTTGTGCAGGCGACGCTGGAAACCGAGGAGACGCTGGGAGCGGAGGAGCACGAATCCGCCCGTTCGAACTCGTAGAACGTCCGCCGGTGTGACACGCCACCAGCGTATACAAACCCGCATTGATCGTGATCCATCAAGTCGCGACCCCGGGGCCGCCGTTGCTCGGTGCAGGCCCGGCACCGGGCCGGATCGGCGAAGACCTGACCCCGAACCGACGCCGGAGCCGGCAATCGTCAACGCACTCGGTCACCGGCGGCCAGCAGCGCCTGCAGCGTTTCTATCGTCGATCGGTCGGCGCGGCCGTCGATGCAGTCCGGACGAAAATGGCGTTGAAAGGCCGTGACCACCGCCTCGGTCAGATCATCATACACGCCGGTGGGCTCAATCCCATAGCCATAGCGTCGGAGGGCAGCCTGCAGTTCGGCGACCTCAGGGCTGTTGTCGCCGGATGCAAGCCCGGCGCCTGGTCGGATCGGTGAAGGCGTGACCCAGGCTCCGACGCCGGCACGGTGCAGCCGTGCCCAAGGGAATTTTTCGCCAGGGTCGAGCTTGCGTTGCGGCGCCACGTCGGAATGCGCCAACACGCGCTCGGCGCGAATGCAAAGGCGCTCCACGATATCCCGGCACAGCGCAATGACGGCGGCGATCTGCGCTTCCGGAAAATCCGGATAATCATAGCTGTGGCCCGGATTGGCGATCTCGATCCCGATGCTGCGCGAATTCGTATCGCTCTCGCCGTCCCACGACGACAGGCCGGCGTGCCAGGCGCGGCGTGGTTCCGGCACGAGCTGAAGGACGTTTCCGTTTTCTTCAACCACATAATGCGACGACACCCTCGCATCGGGATCGCACAGGCGCTCGATGGCCTCCACGGTGCTCGCCATGCCGGTATAGTGGAGCAGCAGGATGTCGACCGGAAGCATCCGCTCGTCATGGTTGGGCGAAGCCCTAACGTGCCGGACTAGACCGGAATCAGGAGCAAATTTCTGCATCGGACCAACGCGGTTGATAGTCTCGAACCAAGGAACAGTCGAAAGAGACATGTTCTCGCGACACCGATCTCCACACCATAAAAAACCGGCGCCGACAAGCCGAGCTCATGTTGTTGGTAAGACCGCCTCGGGTCGATTGCCCTGATGTGAGAGGCGCACCACCGTTACGGTGCACGGCGCCTCCGCCACGACTTGAGCCGACACGCTGCCGAGATAGCGCCGCAACGTGGAACTGCCCCGTGCCCCGATAACGATGTGATCGATCTGTATATTGCGCGCGTATTCGACGATGGCGCCTGCCGTGTCAGTCGCTTCGAACACGTGGTAGGTGACGCGATCCTGCGCCACCGCGAGGCGCCGCGCCCAATGTTTCAATTCGATCAGCCGCTGCAGGTGCGGATTGCGCCCGTGTGCATCCTCCAACGGATCGAGAGCAAGCCGCGCCATCTTCAGCACATTGACGCAGGTCACCCGTGCGTCCGGTTCGGTCGCCAACAGGCGGCCGACCGCAACCGCGAGCGCATCGGCCAACGGCTCGGCTTGGGGCGAAAGGTCGACAGCTGCCATGATGATCGGGGCACCCGACAACTGTCCGGCTACGCTGTTGCAGCGCCTTGGCAATGTCTTGCGGGCGCGAAGCCAGCGCATCGCGACCGTCCCCACACCGTCGCGCGTCCGCCGCTCCGCGCGCTGCGTCAGCGAGACCTCGGCCGGGTGTCGCAGGTCGAATGCAAGCTGGGCGGCGCTCGCGTAGCGCTCGGCTGGATCGATTTCGAGGCAGCGCAGGATGATCTCCTGAAGCCAGAACGGAATCTTCTTATTCCACCATCGCGGTGGCTGCGGATCGCGCCACAACCGGCGCCGCCATTCCGCCTCGCGCTGCGGCTCGCCGAGCGGCCGTTCGCCGGTCGCAAGGAAATACAAGATCACGCCGAGCGAAAAAATGTCGCTGCGGGGATCGCTGCGATCGCCGAGCACCTGCTCGGGCGCGATGTAAGGCCCGGTGCCGACGGCCCCCTCGAACTCCTCGGCGATCAGGTCCGGCAGCTGGTCGTGACGCGACAGGCCGAAGTCGATCAGTACCGCCTCGCCGCCATCGCGCAAGAGGATGTTCGAGGGCTTGAGGTCGAGATGGATGACGTGCTGTCGGTGAATGTCATGCAGCGCGAACGCGACTTTGGCGCCGATCCTCGCGATGTCGTCAGGCGGCAGAGGGGTCTTGTCCAGCAAGCCCTTCAGGGATCGCCCCGAGATGAATTCCATCACGATGTAGGGCTGCTCGAAGTCGCCGGCGGCAACGAAGCGCGGTGCGTGAGGGCCTGATAATCGCGCCAGGATCATCTGTTCGACCTCAAACCCAACGATCGTGATCGGGTCCTCGCCGCGCCGCAGCAAGGGTACTTTCATCACCATCGGGAATTCCGCCGGAGCGGTTGGCGCCCCAGCCTTCGTGCCCGTGACGCGCCAGAAATTGGCCATGCCGCCCGGATCGAGCGCGCCCTCGAGCCGGAACCCGTCGATCACTTGGCCTCGCTTGAGATCGTGCGGCGCCATATCCGTGACTCGCCTCGCGTTCAATGGCCTTCGGCGAGGCGATAGCTCAGCGCGACGGGCAATCCGGCGTCGCGGATCTTGCGAGCCGCGGCGGCAACGTCATAAGGCACGCGAATGTAGGTGAGGATGCCGTGTGCCGCGTCGAGAATAGCATAGGAGGCGGCAGGGTTGTGGTCACGCGGCTGACCGACCGAGCCGATGACGGCGAGCCAGCGGCGTCGGGCCATCAACGGAATATCGACGCGATCGACTGGTTCGAAGCTTGCGACCTTGCCGGTCAGGGACATGTGGAACAACATCGGCACGTGCGTATGGCCGCAGAAAATAGCCTGCGCGGAAGTCGCCATCATGCATCTGGAGGCCGCGTAGAGGCCCGTTACATATTCCCAACCGCCGGGTGCGTAGGTGTTGGCGTGCACATAGAGCCGGCCGCCCTCCTCGTAGGTGAGCGGCAGTCCTTTGACGAATGCCAAGTGGGCAGGGCCAAGCCGCCTGCGGGTCCATTCCATCGCGGCAAAAGCCACATCGTTCATGCGCGGATCAGGTTCGAGCGCTGCGGCATCATGATTGCCGAGGAGCGCAATGGCGCCACGCTCCACGTAGTTCATCACGGTTTCGATCGCAAAAACTGGATCGGCGCCGTATCCCACATAGTCGCCCAAGAAAACATAACGGTCGATTCTGTTGTTTTTTGCGTGACTTAGACAAGCTTCGAGGGCTTCACGGTTGGCATGAATATCGGCGAAAAGTGCGGTCCGCATCGCAAGCCTACCCCTACCGTGACCTGTGACAAATGCTTTTGGATTTTCGCGGATGGCCACTGAGGGCCGTCAGTATAGCGCAACTGATGGGCCAAGAAGGCCCTCCAAATGCGCCACCGCAACGCACCGGCCTACTGCGCCACCCGGCCGAAATCGAAGTCATCAAGGCCAGGTAACTCTGACGGCGCACGAAACCGCCCTCCCTAACCGGAAGCGGCAATGAGCAGGCTACGCGCGTGTGATCTTTGTCAATGCAGGAAATATCAGCTTGCCCATAATGGGATAGAGCTTGGCGCTGAGTTGGCGGCCCGACCGAATGAGAATAGTCTCACTGCGATAGGGATCGCCTTATGACCTAAAAATAGCCATACAATATAGAAATTTACTGCTTAAAATGAGTCGCATAGTCCATTCGCCGTTGGCAGCTAAATCAATTTTAGCCAAATCCGCCGATTCTTGGAGCCGCCGCTGCTAAATGATACTGAGAAAGTTATAGCAAGTATCAAACTGAGATATCATGGCGCAAAAACATTAAAATATTTTCAATTCGATGTTTAAGTGGGACTTTTCAGGGGGAGCGGCAGACAATGAACAGGAATGTTGGCTGGCTATCGCACATTGCGGCGAGTGCAAATTGGCAACGTTGAGGCGTATTCAACATGCAGAGCTGTACGTGCATGCGTCCGAAGCCACCGAGCCCAGGTGGATTTTTCGAGTACGATAGCAGCACTCCCAATGATCACTTGTCGACATTTCTAATGCGGTGTGTAGAGGGCTGCTATTGTAGCGCAATAATCAAGCCTTGCTCCTGACAGCTTTGTCGGGCTATGACAGTTTCTGTCGAATTAGTCATTTGACGGACAACTGCATCGGAGATCAAATTCTAGACAAGATTTGTTGAGCGAATGATTGCAGCAGGGGTTGCCCCTTTGACAGCTCTGGAACCATCGTCAAAAGCGAGAACCTATCGTGAGTACGCATCTGAATGCGTGCAGTTGGCTGCCGCTACAGATGATGCGCAAGCGCGTGGTGAGCTAATAGAAATGGCCGTGAAGTGGTATCGATTGGCGGATTACGTCGAAGAGTGGGCGGGCAAAGACCAATCACGCCGGCAATGTTGCGGTAGGGCCGCGACGATCCGCCTGCGTAGCCGCCGCCTACGGCAATGCAGGGCGCGCAACACGCAGTATTGGGCGGGTGAAAAGTTAAGCTGACAGCCAGTGTCCTTCGGCTTTTTTCATTTCGGCCGCAATATCGGCCTTGTCTGACTTGCTGTGGTGACATAGCTAGCGTCGATCAGCCATCAACAGGTTGTGCTCTCAAACGCCAGCTCCAAAAAATACGTAACGGCCGATTCGGCTGCGGCTTGCGTGGTCAAGGCAGGCCGTAAAGGCCGCCTGACTTGCCGGGATGTCGGTGAACAGCGCGATCCGCGTGGCAATAATCCGCGACGACCGATGGCAACGTTTCCTTAAGTTTAACCGTTGTTAAATACCTTGATCTCTCTCACGCCGCCCGTCAGCCCACCGGGGGCCGCGTTTGATGCTCATATTGTCCTATGATATCCGACGTTAACCTTTCGTTCTATGTAACTTTGGCCGCGCCCTGCGCTGGCTCGGGGGAAGCAGCTGGGACGGCGCCGCAGCCCCTAGGATGGGCAAAGGCGTCTCATACGGGCGACCCTAGTCAATCGAAGTTAGCTGCAGTTAAAGGTCGTTCAGCTGACATTCGGCTAAAGTCATCGCAAGTGTCGACCCGGCAATCCATCCCCCTCCCTACCTTCCACCGCTTGTTGGGGGTAGGGAGGGGAAGATGGACGCGCGAGTCAAGCCCGCGGGTGACGGTGGAAGCATGGATTAACCCCATCGAGTCACGATCGAGGGCACGCTCCTATGGCTGGCTCATTCACCGAGGTCGCCTTGGCGCGGAATGCAGCGAAATGAACGCGAGCACCGATTCGCCGCAAATGTCATCCGCTGCGCGAGCCCGGCACGTCCCGGTGGTGCTGCGCGAGGCGGTGCGGTATCTTGCACCCCGTGACGGCGGCATCTATATCGATGGCACGTTCGGAGCCGGCGGATATTCGGCCGCCATCCTCGGTAGCGCCGATGCTCGTGTGATCGCCATCGATCGCGATACCAGCGCGATTGCGGAGGGCGGAGCGCTCACGGACGCATCCGACGGACGCCTGACGCTCGTCGAAGGCCGGTTCGCCGCGCTTGCCAATATTGTGTCCGCTCTCGGGATCACGGCGGCGGACGGCGTCGTGCTTGATCTCGGCGTCTCGTCCATGCAGCTTGATACGCCAGAGCGAGGCTTCTCGTTCCGCCACGACGGCCCACTCGATATGCGGATGGGCAGCGATGGGCCGTCCGCCGCCGCCGTCGTTGCCGCCGCTTCGGAGCGCGATCTCGCCGACATCATTTTCACCCTGGGCGAGGAGCGGCATTCTCGCGCAGTCGCGCGGGCGATCGTGGCGACACGGCGAGAGCGGCCGATCGTCACGACCGGCGCGCTCGCCGAGATCGTCAGTCGCGTAGTGCGTGGCCGGCCGGGCGATATTCATCCAGCAACGCGGACGTTTCAGGCGCTGCGGCTGTTCGTGAACGAGGAACTCCACGAACTCGATGCAGGTCTCGCAGCGGCCGAACGCATTCTGAAGCCCGGCGGCCGACTGGTGGTGGTTTCGTTTCACTCACTGGAGGACCGGATTGTCAAAATGTTCCTGGCGGCGCGAAGCGGTTCGGGAGGCGGCTCGCGCCACCTGCCCGAACAGACTCAGGAAGCCGCGACTTTTCGCGTGCTGACGCGCCGCCCGATCACACCGGCGGTAGCGGAAGTCACTGAAAATCCGCGCGCGCGCGCTGCCAAATTGCGTGCCGCCGAACGCACCAACGCGCCGGCGCGATCCACCCCGGCTGCCCCCCTCGCCAGCTTCGCCCGCATGCGGGGAAGGGTGGCGAGGGGGTTGCCGTCGCTCGCAGAGGCGCTACGAGGCGACCGATCATGATGCGCTTCGTCCATTTCATCGTGGTGGCTGCGCTTGTTGCGGCGGCGGTCTATGTCTACAGGATCAAATTCGAATCGGCGGTACAAGCGGAGCGGGTCGCAAAGCTTGGCGCCGAGATCAAGCGCGAGCGGGATGCCATTGCGGCACTACGGGCCGAATGGGCGCAGCTTGAAAATCCGGTGCGCATCGAGGCGCTGGTTCAACGCCACCTCTCACTCAAGATGCTCGACCCCACCCAGATCGAGCAGTTCGATAGTCTGCCGGAGCGGCCGCCGATGCCGGCACCGCCGTCGTCAGACGCCATAGCGACCATCATCGACGGCCTTGAGCCCGCGGTCCCGACGGGTGTCGCCGCTGGGCCCCTTCCGACGACACCACGCACGGCGAGGTGACGCCATGACACGGAGGCCCGACGTGGCAACGTCCGCCCCTGGGTGGCATCGCCGGATGATCCAATCGCTACTTTACGGGCGCGGCGTCGATCGTGCCCGCAAAGCACAGGCGCGGCTCGGGCTCGCGCTCGTCGGATTCGCCCTCGTCTACGCCATCATTGCGATTCGGCTCGTGCTCTATGCCGCCACGGCCGATACCCATATGGTGCGCCGTGGCGGCTCGAGTGATGCGGTCGCGACAGCGCGGCCCGATATCATCGATCGCAATGGCGAGATCCTCGCGACCGATATCAAAACCCCCTCGCTGTTTGCCGAGCCGCGCCGCATCATCGATCCGGACGAGGCTACGGAGCTTTTGGCCGGCGTGTTGCCGGACCTTGACAGCCGCGAAGTGCGCGATCGCCTCGGGTCTAAGCGCGGCTTTGCCTGGCTCAAGCGGGACATCACGCCGGTACAGCAGCAGGAGGTGCATCGCCTCGGCGTTCCCGGCATCGGATTTCTGCCCGAGAACAAGCGCGTTTATCCGAACGGTAACGAGTTCTCGCACGTCATTGGTCACGTCAATATCGATAACCAGGGCATCGCCGGCATCGAGAAATGGATCGATAGCCGCGGGCTCGCCGATCTGCACCGCGCCGGCTTCGGTGTCGACCGCGAGCAGGAGCCGGTTCGCCTTGGCGTCGATTTGCGGGTTCAGCACGCGCTCCACGATGAACTCGTCGCGGCGCGTGGCAAGTACAGGGCCGATGCGGCGGCCGGCATTGTACTCGACGTGCGCACCGGCGAGATCGTGTCGATGGTTTCGGTGCCGGACTACAATCCCAACAATCCGCGCGAGGCGCTCGAGCCCAACCGCATCAACCGGCTCACCACCGGCGTCTACGAGATGGGGTCGACCTTCAAGGCCTTGACCATCGCGATGGCACTCGACTCCGGCAAGGTCACGCTTAATTCGAGTTTCGACGCGCGCGGGTCGCTGCGTTACGGGCACTTCAATATCAGCGACTACCACGCTCAGAACCGCGTGCTTACGGTGCCGGAAATCTTCACCTATTCTTCTAACGTCGGCGCCGCCAAGATCGCGTTGGGCCAGGGCGTCGAAAACCACAAGGCGTTCTTAAGCAAGGTCGGGCAACTCGACCGGTTACGCACCGAGTTGCCGGAAAGCGCTGAGCCCATCGTGCCCAAGCATTGGGGCGAGCTCAACACCGTCACCATTGCGTTCGGACACGGTCTGTCGGTGGCGCCGCTGCAATCCGTCATGGGCGTCGCCGCGATCGTCAATGGCGGGTACCTGATCCCACCGACCTTCCTCAAGCGCAGCCAAGCGGAAGCGCGCGCGATCGCCAAGCGAGTCGTCAAGCCGGAGACCAGCGCCGCCATGCGTTATCTGATGCGGCTCAATGCCGAAAAAGGCACCGCCACCAAGGCTGATGTGAAAGGCTTCTACGTAGGCGGCAAGACCGGGACGGCCGAAAAGGTCATCAACGGCCATTATTCCAAAAATCGGCTGATGACTGATTTCATGGCGGTGCTGCCCGCTGACGAGCCGCGCTTTCTCGTGCTGATCATGCTGGACGAGCCGAAGCCGATAGCCGAAACCCATGGTTTCGCTACGTCAGGATGGAACGCGGCGCCGGTCACCGCAAAGGTGATCACCCGAATTGCACCGCTGCTCGGCCTCGACCCCCGCTTCGACCTGCCGTCAGCGGAACACCTGATCCTCGCTTCTATGAAGGAAACACGATAACGCATATCTGCGCGACAAACGGGAACCACCACCGTCATATTCGTACCTTAAGACAAAGCCACCGGTTCGTACCTTAAGACAAAGCCGCCGGCGCGTAGGGGCGCCCACCAGAGACGGGCAGCAGCCCGTCCTGACGGTGCAGGCAGGTTGCGACGAACCTCGATTGGTATAAACCGGCTCCGGGGCGGCCGCTCCGCCCGATTCGGAGTTTCGCGACGCCAATGATGCTGTGCGACCTTTTGACCGGCGAGGCCCGCTTTGACGCGCGCTTCCGGGCACTCCCAGTGAGCGGGATTTCGGCGGACAGCCGTGCCATAAAACCGGGATTCCTGTTCGCCGCCGTGCCGGGCACCAACACTGACGGGCTGATCTATCTGCAGCAGGCAATTGCCGCGGGCGCCGCCGCGGTCATGGTGGAACGCGTGCCGTCCACGCTTCTGCCGGACTACGTCGCCCTGGTGAACGTACCAAATGTGCGTCGGGCACTGGCGCTGGCCGCAGCAAAGTTCTATCCACGCCAGCCTGCGACCATCGCGGCGGTCACCGGTACCAGCGGCAAGACTTCAGTCGTGGCCTTCACGCGCCAGATATGGACGGCGCTCGGATTTGCGGCCGCCAGCATCGGAACCGTCGGGGTGGTCACGCCGAGCGGCGAGGTGTACGGCGCACTGACGACGCCCGATCCGATCGAGCTCCATCACGTCATCGATCGCATTGCTGGCGAGGGGATTACCCATCTGGCACTCGAGGCGTCCTCGCATGGGCTTGATCAGCATCGTCTTGACGGTTTGCACGTCAGTATTGCGAGCTTCACCAACATTAGCCGCGACCACCTCGATTATCACGGCACGCTCGAAGCTTATCTCCGGGCCAAGCTGATTCTGTTCCGGCATCTGGTGGCCGCAGACGGCACCGCCGTGATCGCGGTTGACCACGCCTTTGCCACAGAAGTGGTGGATGCAGCAGGCGAGCGCGGGTTGCGCATCATGGAGGTGGGGCGCAAAGCACGGGATATCCGCCTCGTCTCCTGCCTTATCGATGGATTTTCACAAGTGTTGGCGCTTGAGCATGCTGGCATGAGTCATCGGGTGCGGCTACCGTTGGTCGGCGCCTTTCAGGTGGAAAACGCACTGGTAGCGGCCGGCCAGGCGATTGCTGGCGGCGGCGAACCCGCTGCAGTTTTCGCTGCCCTCGCTGAGCTGGTCGGTGCAAAGGGTCGGCTCGAGCTGGTCGGCCATAAATCGGGCGCGCCGATCTTCGTTGATTACGCGCACAAGCCCGACGCACTCGCCAAAGCACTTGAAGCTCTGCGCCCCTATGTGAACCGGAAGCTCGTGGTGGTGTTCGGTGCCGGCGGCGACCGCGATGCCGGCAAACGGCCGCTGATGGGGGCGGTCGCCGCCGAGAAGGCCGACCGCGTCATTGTCACCGACGATAATCCGCGCACGGAAGATCCCGGCGCGATCCGAGCGGCGATTCTGGTTGGGGCGCCCGGCGCCGCCGAGATCGGCGACCGCAATGAGGCTATTCATAGCGCTATAGCCGATCTCGAACCAGGCGACGCGCTGTTGATTGCCGGCAAAGGCCACGAAACGGGTCAAATCATCGGGAAGACGATCGTGCCATTCAGCGATCATGAGGTGGTCGGGGCCGCACTTGCGGCAGGGAGGCACTCGTGACGGCCCCGCTATGGACGATCGACGCGATCGTGGCCGCGACCGGCGGGGAGCGTGCCGGACCGCTGCCGCAGGTCGTCACCGGCATTTCGATCGACAGCCGGACCGTTATGGCCGGGGAGGCCTTTTTCGCCATTAAGGGCGACACCCATGACGGCCATGACTTTGTTGCTTCCGCGCTTGGCCAAGGCGCTGCAGTCGCCGTGGTAGGGCGGAACCGTCGCGAGGACTTTGGCAACGATGCGCCGCTCATCCTGGTTGACGATGTACTTCAGGCTCTGGGCGATTTCGCGCGTGCCGCGCGCCGACGCTCGCCTGCAAAGATCGTGGCGGTAACCGGGTCGGTCGGGAAGACCTCGACCAAGGAGGCGCTGGCGCTGGCCCTCGCCTCGAGCGGAGAAACGCATGCTTCGGTGGCGTCGTTCAATAATCATTGGGGCGTGCCGCTGTCGCTCGCCCGAATGGCTGAAACGGCGCGTTACGGGGTTTTTGAGATCGGCATGAACCATGCGGGCGAAATTAGGCCGCTGGTGCGCATGGTGCGTCCTCATGTGGCAATTATCACGGCAGTCGAACCCGTGCACCTTGAATTTTTTGCCTCGGTCGCTGCGATTGCGGACGCCAAGGCGGAAATCTTCGTTGGACTGGAACCCGACGGCACCGCCGTCATCAACCGCGACAATCCGCATTTCGTGCGACTACGAAAGCGCGCCGAAGAAGCGGGTGTGAAAAATATCGTCGGCTTTGGTGAGCACCACGGCGCAGCGGCGCGCCTTCTCAAATACGCCCTGCAGCACGATTGCTCGACCGTCGAGGCCAGGATTCTCGGCGTACCCGTCACCTACAAGATTGGCGCCCCGGGCCGGCACCTAGTCATGAACTCGCTCGCTGTGCTGGCAGCTGCAAGCCTTGTGGGCGCCGATCTCGCACGCGCGGCGCTCGCATTGACGCAGCAGGCGCCCGCGGCGGGTCGCGGTACCCGTTTGACGCTCGAATTGCCCGAGGGGCCGGCGCTTGTCATCGATGAAAGCTATAATGCCAATCCGACATCCATGCGGGCGGCGCTCGCCCTCCTGGGCCAGGCGCCGCTCGGGCCCGGCGGGCGGCGCATCGCGGTGCTCGCAGACATGCTGGAACTGGGCCCCACGAGCGAAGACCTGCACCGCGATCTCGTGGAGCCGATCCGCCACGATGGCATCGATCTCGTCTATTGCGCCGGCCCCATGATGGCAGCGCTGTGGGGGGCGCTTCCGCCGGTGCGCCGCGGCGGCTACGCAAAAACCGCGGCTGAACTCGAGCCGCTGGTGATGGCGGCGGTTCGCGCTGGCGATGCCGTCATGGTCAAGGCATCGGCTGGCTCCCGCATCGGATCAATCGTCAAGGCGCTGGTGCGGCGCCATTCCGTCACCACGGTGCCCGAACCGGCGCAAGCGCAAGGCTGACCGCATGTTCTATTGGCTGTCCAATTTTTCCGATACTATCTCGGTGCTCAACGTCTTCCGGTACATCACGACACGCACCGGCGGCGCAATGGTTACGGCCGGCGTTTTCGTGTTCCTGTTCGGCCCCGCCATCATCAACCGGTTGCGATTGAAGCAGGGCAAGGGCCAGCCGATCAGACCCGACGGTCCGCAGTCACACCTCCTCTCAAAAAAGGGAACCCCCACAATGGGTGGGCTGATGATTCTGTCGGGTCTCGCCGTTTCGACGGTGTTGTGGGCGAATCCCGCCAATCCGTACGTCTGGGTCGTGCTCGGGGTGACGCTCGGCTTCGGCTCGATCGGCTTTTATGACGACTATCTCAAGGTCACTAAGCAGACCCATGCGGGCTTTTCCGGGTGGACCCGCCTGCTGATCGAGTTCATCATTGCGGGTGCGGCGTGCTACGTGATTACGGTGCTCGGCCGCGGAGCGATGGCGACCTCGCTGGCATTCCCCTTCTTCAAGGATATGCTGCTTGATTTAAGCTGGTTCTTCGTCGTGTTCGCCGCTTTCATCGTGGTGGGCGCTGGCAATGCCGTGAACCTGACGGACGGACTGGACGGCCTTGCCATCGGGCCGGTTATGATCGCGGCCGGCAGTTTCGGGGCGATATCCTGGGCGATCGGTAATGCGGTTTTCGCCGAATATCTGCAGGTCAATTTCGTGTCGGGCGCTGGCGAACTTGCCGTCCTATGTGGCGCCATATTGGGCGCGGGCCTCGGCTTCCTGTGGTTCAACTGCCCGCCCGCTTCCATTTTCATGGGCGACACCGGCTCGCTCGCGCTTGGCGGCCTGCTTGGTACCGTCGCAGTCATTACCAAGCATGAGATCGTGCTCGGCATCATCGGTGGACTGTTCGTGCTCGAGGCTGTCTCGGTGATCGTCCAGGTGGTGTCGTTCAAACTGACTGGCAAACGCGTGTTCCGGATGGCGCCCATCCATCATCATTTCGAACAACTCGGCTGGACCGAGCCGCAGATTGTGATCCGCTTCTGGATCATCTCTGTGGTGCTTGCCCTCGCCGGATTGTCGACCTTGAAACTGCGGTAACGCGAGGGCTGTTTCAACAATCAAACGCGCGTAGGATGGGTTGAGCGTAGCGAAACCCATCGGGGCATCCACGCGGCGCACAGCTGATGGGTTTCGCTGCGCTCAACCCATCCTACCAGTTACCGAGCGCGATAGACCCGGGACGCCGCAATGATCCCCGTCACTACTTTCGCAGGAAAGAAGGTCGCCGTATTCGGGCTCGGCAGTTCGGGACTGGTCGCCGCGAGCGCGCTGTTCGCCGGCGGGGCAGATGTGGTCGGCTGGGACGACAACCCCGGCCGCATCGCCCACGCGGCGAGCACGGGCATCCCGGTCGCGGATCTGCGCGAATTCGACTGGAACAGGATTGCGGCGCTCGTGCTCGCGCCCGGCGTTCCGTTGAGCCATCCGGTGCCGCATTGGTCGGTCGGGCTTGCCTATGCCATGGCAGTCGAGGTGATTGGCGACGTCGAGCTGTTCTGCCGCGAACGGCGTGCCCATACGCCGAACGCCCCTTTCGTAGCCGTGACAGGCACCAACGGCAAATCGACCACGACGGCGCTGATCGCCCACATATGCACCCAGGCCGGCCTCGACGCCCAACTCGGCGGCAATATTGGCACGGCGATCCTGTCGCTCGCGCCACCCCAGGCCGGCCGTGTGCATGTGATCGAGTGCTCGTCGTTCCAGATCGACCTCGCACCCAGCATTGATCCATCGATCGGCGTCCTGATCAATCTCGCCGAGGACCATCTTGATCGCCACGGCACCATGAGCAACTACGCTGCCGTCAAAGAACGGCTGATCGTCAGCGTTCAACCTGGCGGGGCCGTGGTCGTGGGCGTCGATGACAATTGGAGCCAGGCGATCGCCGACCGGGCGGGGCGGGCTGGTCGCCGCGTCGTTCGCGTTTCGGTGCGCCATCCAGTGGCCTACGGAATTTATCTGGAAGCCGAGCGCATCGTCGAGGCCACCGGCGGCACCGCGCAGGAAGTCGCGCAACTCACGAGCATCGGATCGTTGCGAGGTCGCCATAATGCCCAGAACGCTGCCTGCGCGGTGGCAGCAGCACTGGCGCTCGGCGTCGATCGACGCGCCATCCAGGCCGGATTGCGGTCATTTCCCGGATTGGCGCATCGCATGGAGGAGGTCGGCCGCAAGAATGGGGTCCTGTTCGTCAACGATTCCAAGGCCACCAATGCGGACTCCGCCGCCCAGGCTTTGGCCTGTTTCGCTAATATCTTCTGGATCGCGGGCGGCAAACCGAAGACCGGCGGCATCGAGTCGCTTTCGGCGTTTTTTCCGCGCATCCGCAAGGCCTACCTGATTGGCGCCGCGGCGGAAGAATTTACCGCAACCCTGAAAGGCAAGGTCGACCATGTCGTCAGCGTCACCCTCGACCACGCCGTCGAGGAGGCCGCACGTGATGCCGCGGCGTCCGGGCTTGATCATCCGGTCGTGCTGTTGTCGCCGGCCTGCGCTTCGTTCGATCAGTTTGAAAATTTCGAAGCCCGCGGCACCGCCTTCCGGGACCTGGTGCAGAAGCTGCCCGGCGTGGTGGTGTCGAGCCGAAAATAAGGAGCAAAGCAATTTCTATAAAAACGGAAATTACCGTGCTCGGCACAATCTGAAAAATTGAAATTTTTTCTTAACAGGCCCGCAACCATAATCCGGCGGCGCTGTTGCAAAGTCTCGAATCCGCCGCGCCACAATTCCGGGAGCTCGACCATGGTTTCGCGCGTCGAACGAACACCGTTTGCGGCATGGTGGTGGACGATCGATCGGTCCATCCTGGTGGCGGTCGGCGCCATCATGCTTGGCGGTATCGTCCTCTCGCTCGCAGCGAGCCCCCCGGTGGCCGCGCGCATCGGGCTCGATGCGTTCTATTTCGTGCACCGCCACGTGCTTTTTCTGATGCCGGCGATCGTTGTCATGCTGGCGACGTCGTTCCTCTCGCCACGCCAGATCCGCCGCATCGCTCTCGTGGTCTTCATCGTCAGCTTCGCGCTCGTGATCGCCACCCTGTTCGTCGGCGCAGAGGTAAAGGGCGCCCGCCGCTGGATTGTGCTCCTTGGCATCAACATTCAGCCATCCGAATTTCTCAAGCCCTCCTTCGTCATTCTCAGCTCCTGGTTATTCGCCGAATCGGTGCGCAAACCCGATATGCCGGCCACCACATTTTCGTTGCTGCTGTTGCTCAGCGTCGTGGGCATATTGGTGCTGCAGCCAGATTTCGGCCAGACCCTGCTGATGTCACTCGTGTGGGGTGCATTGTTTTTTACGGCCGGCATGCGATTCATCTGGGTGGCGGGCCTCGGCGGCAGCGCTGTGCTTGGTCTGCTCGCCGCCTACACGATGGTCCCGCACGTGGCACGGCGCATCAAGCGCTTCCTCGATCCGGCCTCCGGCGATACTTTCCAGGTTGATACTGCGGTTGAATCATTTTTCCGTGGCGGTTGGTTCGGGCAGGGCCCGGGAGAGGGCACAGTGAAGCGCGTTTTGCCTGACAGTCATGCGGATTTCGTGTTTGCGGTGGCGGCGGAGGAATTCGGCATCGTGTTGTGTCTCGTTCTGGTTTTGCTGTTCGCGTTCATCGTGCTGCGTGCGCTCGGGAAAGCGATGCGCAATGACGATCCATTTTCGCGCTTTTCGATCGCCGGATTAGCCATCTTGTTCGGGGCCCAATCGGCGATCAATATGGCGGTCAATCTGGCGCTCATTCCGGCCAAGGGGATGACGCTGCCATTCATCTCTTACGGCGGCTCCTCGATGATTTCACTTGCCTACGGCATGGGCATGTTGCTTGCCTTCACCCGCGATCGCCCGCGCACGGTTTTGTTGCCACCTCCCCAGCCATACCTTCTCCCGGATGGCAGGCAGGGTAGGATGGGGGTGGCCGGGAGCGCAGCCTGATGGAAAGCGCCGACCCGCGTCTGGTCGTCGTGGCGGCGGGCGGGACTGGCGGGCACCTGTTTCCGGCCGAGGCGCTGGCACTCGCGCTCATCGGCCGCGGCATCACGGTTGATCTCATCACGGACAAGCGCGTCAGCCGCTATGGCAAATTTCCAGGGCGCGCCACCCATGTTGTTTCGAGCGCCACATTCGCGGGGCACAACCCGTTTCGTAATGCCGAGGCTATGCTCAAGCTCGGTCTCGGTACCCTCAAGGCATTGTACCTGCTTGGCCGGCTGAGCCCCGTCGCCGTTGTCGGCTTCGGCGGCTATCCGACCATTCCGCCGCTGCTCGCTGCGGTGCTGCGCGGGATTCCAACGGTGATCCACGAGCAAAACGGCGTGCTCGGCCGCGCCAACCGGCTGCTCGGGCCGCGGGTACGCGCGATCGCCACCGGCTTTGGCGGCCTCCTCGCCGACAATCCGAGGCTGACCGCGAAGGAGACCCGCACCGGAAATCCGATCCGCCCGGTCGTCGTCGAAGCGGCCGCGACCCCCTATCCGAGCGCTGACGGGGAGTTGCGCATTCTGGTGTTTGGCGGCAGCCAGGGCGCCCGCGTCATGGCGGACATCGTGCCTGCAGCCATCGAGCTCGTCCCGATGGCAGTGCAGGCGCGGTTATCCGTGACCCAGCAGGCACGCGAGGAAGACATCGCGAGAGTGCGGGCCGCCTATGAACGACTCGGCGTGACCGCCGAGGTTGAGCCTTTCTTCCGCGATCTGCCGGCCCGGATGGCGGCGAGCCACCTCGTGATCTCGCGTTCGGGCGCCTCCACGGTTGCGGAACTCGCGGCGATCGGGCGGCCCGCCATCCTGGTGCCGCTGCCCCACGCGCTCGACCAGGATCAGCGCGCCAATGCCGGCACACTGGAAAGGGCCGGCGGCGCCATCATGATGGAGCAGACGCACTTCAGCCCTGATCGCCTCGCCGCCGAAATCGCCCGGCTCGCCGCCGATCCGGCAAAACTCGCCGAAATGGCCGCCGCGGCCAAGCATCAAGGAGTCCTCGATGCAGCGGACCGGCTGGCGGACCTGGTGATGCGAGTGACGGAGAACGCGACAACCGCGTAACACGGCCGCACATCTCGGAGCAGAAGCAGCCCAAAATTCCGCAGCGCCTCACTCCACCTTCAGTCCGAGCTTGCGCACCAGCGTCCCCCATTTGCGCTCCTCGCGGTCGATGTCGTCGGCATATTGCTCCGGCGTCGAGGTCAGCACATCGCCGCCATCCGCCGTAATGCGGGCCCTTACGTCGTCCAGTTCCACTGCCTTGCGCAGTTCGCCACTTAGGCGCGTCACGATCTCCTTCGGTGTCCCGGCGGGCGCCAGCAGGCCATAACGCAACACGGCCTCGAAACCCGGCAGGCCGGATTCTGCGATCGTGGGTACGTCCGGCAGCAACGCCGAACGCACAGCGCTCGCAACCCCAAGCGCGCGCAGATTGCCGGCCAGGATATTGCTGAGGATCGGCGCCAGCGTATTGAACGACACCGGCACATGGCCGCCCAGCGAATCATTGGCGAGGGGGCCCGTGCCTTTGTAGGGCACGATGGTCATGTCGACGCGGGCCGCGTCCTTGAATAATTCCGCCGCCATGTAGCCGCCGGAGCCGATCACCGACGTGCCGATCGTAAGCTCGCCGGGCTCGCGTCACGCCAGCACGATCAGGTCGGCAACCGACTTCGCCGGCACCGAGGGATGCGCCACGAGCCCGATCGGGATCGTGGCGATCAGGCCGATCGGCGCAAAGTCCGTTCGCGGATCGTACCCCACATTGGTGTAGAGGTTGGGATTGATCGAGATCGTTCCGGTGTGGCCGAGCAGCAGGGTGTAGCCATCGGGGGCGGCTCTTGCGACCGCGCGGGCGCCCAGGATGGCGCCGCCGCCGGCACGGTTGTCGATAATGATGTGCTGCTTGAGAGCGATCGACAGTTTCTCGCCGACGATGCGCGCGACAGTGTCGACGCCCCCGCCGGCCGGGAACGGCACCACGAGGGTGATGGCTCGGGTCGGATAGTCCTCCGCGAACGCCGCTTCGATTGTCGCCGCGAGCATTGCCGCCATGATCGCGATGAACCGTATGCACATGCCGGCCTCCGATCTTTCGGCAATCGTAGCCCGGATGGAGCGCAGCGCAATCCGGGAAAGGTTTCGCCGTGAAGCGGAATGCCGTTCCCGTAATCCGGGCTACGACTTCGATTTGCCGAAGATCGGCCCCGCATTACGCGCCGATAAATCGGCGCTCCATGCGGGCTACGGGCTCATTCCACCCGAAGCCCCAGCTTGCGGATCAGCGCCGACCATTTGGGCTCCTCCTGGGCGATGTCGGCTGCGTATTCCTGCGGGGTCGAGGGGAGCGGATCACCACCGTCGGCGAAGATACGGGCTTTCACCTCGGGGTCGTTGACGGCCGCGCGCAGCTCGTCGTTGAGGCGTGTAACGATGTCCGCCGGGGTGCCGGCGGGAGCCATCAGGCCGTAGTGCAGCACGGCCTCGAAACCCGGCAGGCCGGATTCCGCAATGGTTGGGACATCAGGCATCAGGCTTAGGCGGGTGGGGCCGGCCGTCGCGATTGCCCGCAGGT
>Ga0126369_10000911_pt1 | contig 19984 bp, 20 predicted proteins | sample PanSoiMetaPlot_1_FD_109646 | JGI IMG/M metagenome (GOLD analysis project Ga0126369, IMG submission 109646) | Tropical forest soil microbial communities from Panama - MetaG Plot_1 | ecosystem: Environmental > Terrestrial > Soil > Tropical forest > Bulk soil | place: Panama | collected 2016-02-17 | reverse complement strand
CTTCTTTTCGCTCTCGCGTAGTTCGGCGATATCGCGCGAGAGTGCATCGGGATCTGGCGCCGGCATCCGAGCAAGCGGGGCCCGGTTTGAGTGCCGTTGTACGATATGGACGAGTACCTCCGCTAATTCGCGCTCGATCGCTTCTAGACAATTAAGCCTGGCGTCTGAGGTCTCGAGCTTTTCGACCTGCTTTGCGATTTTTCGCGAAAGTTGCTGCAGGGCTTGGACGATGTCGAGGAATGTTTCGGACGGCACGGGGCCGCGTAGGCCACCGCGTATGCCGGTAAGGTCGTCCCGCAATGGACCTACGATTGCGTCGAAGCAGGAGGGTGGCGAAAGGTTTTCGTCGGCTATGTCCTCGTAGGTGCCATAGCGCGGCGGCTTAAGCCGTTCGGGGTCGATACCTTGTTTTGAGGCCGCCTCGAGAATGATGCGGTTGAGCCAATCACCCAATGAGACGCCGCAATGGCGCGCGGCCTCGCATGCGGCGCGGCGCGTCCGTCGCCTCGCTTCTTTGCTTTGCCACGGAACGCTAGAAGTCATTCCCGCGTCATCTCAATAGCATGGAGCGGAGCCGAACGTACGTGTGAGCCGGCCCTCGTCAGCAGGCGGCGGGATAGCTCCCCTAAGCCCTCGCGCGCAGTTTTTGTCGTTCGGGTAAACAGAATGTTAAGATCCGCGAGGCGCGCGCCCTGCGCATGGTTGCGAAGTTTATCGCAGGACCATCAGGCCCGCTGTCATCACGGCGAAAATGACGAGCGTTGTGCCGGTCACGGTCGCGACGTGTCGCCATCCGAGTGCCGCGATGCCACTCAACGAGGTACCAAGCCCGAGTGCCGATATCGCGAGCAACAATCCCCAGGTCGATGCTTCGATCAAGGGAGCCTTGATCCACGCGAGCATTTGCGCAAACGCAGGGAATGCGGGCGCAATGCTGTTGAGGACGCATAACGCTACGAAAACGATCGCGAAGACCGGGACCGGCACCCTTGCGGCGGCGCTCGTAACGCTTCGCCGCGCGAACAACCAGCCGATCGCCAGAACCAGCGGCAGCATGAGAAACACGCGGAACAGCTTGACAATGACTGCGGTATTTCCCGCCATCTCCGATACCGAGTATCCGGCCCCGACCACCTGGGCGACATCATGGATAGTTGCCCCTAGCATTATTCCGGCAGTCTGTGCGTCGAAGCCGAGCCAGGTGCAGAAGGGCGGGTAAACGACCATTGCCAAGGTCGAGAGGGCATTCACGGCGACGACGACGAAGGCGATATCCGTCTCTTTCCCCTTGTAGTCCGGCAGCACGATCGATGTCGCGAGCGTAGCTGAGGCTCCGCATACTGCGGTGCCTGCGCCGGCTAATGCGCCGTAACCGCGCTCCAAGGCGAACAGCCGGGCGAGCAGGAAACCGGCAGCCAGGGTAATTGCCATCGCGATGACCACCAGGATCGCCGTCCTCAATCCCAGAGCCGCAATTTCAGCGAGTGCGATGCGCAGCCCGAGCAAGGCGACGGCCCAGCGCAAGATGACCTTCAGGCAGAGAAGGATGCCGGGCTGAAACAAGCGGCGGCGCGCAAGTGGATTAAGCGCAATGCCGATCGCGAGTGCGACCACCATTGCCGGAATCGGGACAAGCCCCCCCAGGAGCCGAGCAGCGGCGACGGCCCCGATCGCGACCCCGGCGGACAGCAACAATCCAGGAACGGAAGGACGAACGTCCGCCAGACCTCGTCCCGCCGATGTGCCGGAAGATGTCAACGGCGGATCTTCGCGTACGAGTCGATGGCCTTAAGCGCCGCGACGTTGGGCTCGCCCGCGCCCTGGAGCGGCGCTTTGTTTTCGTCGCTGCGCGGCAAGAGCGCATTAAACCGCTCTAAGCGAAGCGGCGGCCGACGATTGTGCATCGACCGGGGCGGCTCTATCGCAGAATTTGTAGATCGCATGAGTTCCTTTCCCGACTGGGGCCGTTGTGAAAAAGGCGTGGGCGCTTGTCAACGCCAGCACTCTCGCATAGTGCGGTGATGCCTTGTAAGGTGCTCGACAACGGGCTTCCTCATGAGCGTCCTAAACGTCCCACGTCCCGGCTGGATGACCGAGGACCTCGTATTGCTTGAGGAGCAAGCACGCCGCTTCATCGCGACCGAGTATGTGCCCCACCTCGATAGCTGGAACGAGCAGGGCATGTACGACCGCGAAGTTTGGACCAAAGCCGGCGCGGCCGGCCTCCTTTGCCCGGCTATTCCCGAAGAATACGGCGGGGCCGGCGGCAGTTTTGCGCACGAAGCAGTGATTGGCCGGGAACTGAGTCTTGCGGGCTTCGACTCGTTCGGAGCGCCACTGCACTCTGGGATCGTCGCGCCCTACATTCTCCATTACGGGACCGACGAGCAAAAACGCCGCTGGCTGCCGAAGCTCGTTACGGGCGAACTAGTCGGCGCCATCGCCATGAGCGAGCCCGGCACAGGCTCCGACTTGCAACGCGTGCGCACCACGGCGAGAAAATCTGGCAATGGCTATGTGCTCAACGGCTCGAAGACGTTCATCACCAACGGCCAGCACGCCAACCTGATTATCGTCGTCGCCAAGACTGACGCCAATGCAGGGGCAAAAGGCGTGTCACTGATGGTAGTGGAAGCTGAGGATGCGGCGGGCTTCCGCCGTGGCCGGAAGCTCAAGAAGCTTGGCCTCGACTCCGCCGACACTTCGGAGTTGTTCTTCGAGGACGTGAAATTACCGGCGGAGAGCCTTCTCGGCAGGGACGAAGGTCAGGGGTTCGCACAGCTGATGAATGATCTTCCGCGCGAGCGCCTCATCGTTGCGGTGCATGCCCAGGCCATGCTCGAACGGGCGCTTGCCATCACCATCGAATACGTCAAGCAGCGAGAGGCTTTCGGCAAGAAGCTCATCGAATTCCAGAATACCCAGTTCGGACTTGCCGAGTGCAAGGCGGAGGCGACAATCGCACGCGTGTTTCACGACCATTGCATCGAACGCTACCTTGCCGGCACGCTCGATACGGTTACCGCCTCCATGGCCAAGTATTGGCTGACCGACTTGCAGGGAAAAATCATCGACCGTTGCCTGCAGTTTTTTGGTGGGTATGGCTACATGGACGAATTTCCGATCTCGCGAATGTATCGTGACGCCCGGGTGTCGCGTATCTATGCGGGCACCAATGAGATCATGAAGCTTCTGATCGCAAGGAGCCTGTGACGGGCTGCAGCGTTGGCGGCTGCCGGTGGCGTGGGGCATGGCACGATCATCATCGGTGGTCGCGCGGCTCGAACCTGGCCAAATTCATCGGAAAGAATTAAATGCGGGAGCGACATCGCCAAAGTTCCGGCGCAGCAGATTGCGTCATATCCGATCCGCGGCTGAGGCGCGCAGGAGAGCACGGATGCCTAAGATAGACATTGCGAAGGCTAGTGTGCGTACTAGGAGCGTCTATCCCGATCCGTGGGGCGCCGTAACCCAGGGCCGCGAGAAGACTGCGCTCGGCGACGTAGCCGGGCTCACGCAATTCGGAGTCAACCTCACGCGGCTAAAGCCGGGTGCTGCCTCAGCGCTGCGCCACTGGCACGAGACCGAAGATGAGTTCGTTTACGTGATCGAGGGCGAGATCGTGCTGATCGAGGACGGTGGCACGACCGTGTTGCGCCCTGGCGACGCAGCAGGCTTCAAGGCCGGCGTGTCCAACGGTCATCATCTCGTCAACAAGTCGCAGCGCGATGCGCTCTATCTCGAGGTCGGCACGCGCGCCAAGCGAGAGCGTGCGCATTATTCCGATGTCGATCTCGTTTACGACAGGGACGAGAGCGGCTTTCGCTTTTCGCGCCGGTCAGGGGAGCCCTACCCGAAGAGCGGCGGATAGGGCGAGAGGTTCGCGCCGATGCTTTGCATCGGAAGAAGGGTGACCCAATTGCCCTCCCTTACAACCGCCGTGTAAGGTCGCGGCCCTTTTCTGCCGGAAAATCTGCATGGCCCGCGACCAAGTCGACATGACTCCGATCGAAACGCGCGATGATCTCGTCGCGTGGTTTGACGCGGGCAGCAAGCCCAGGTCGCAGTTTCGCATCGGCACCGAGCACGAGAAGTTCGTGTTCAGGGTGGAGGGGCTTCACCCGGTTTCGTACGAGGGCCGCCGCGGCATCCGCGCCTTACTCGAAGGCATGCAACATCTGCTCGGTTGGGAGCCGATCATCGAGGCAGGCAACATCATTGGTCTATTCGACGTGACCGGCGGCGGCGCGATCTCCCTCGAGCCCGGCGGCCAGTTCGAGCTTTCTGGCGCACCAGTGGAGACCGTTCATCAGACCTGCTCCGAGCTCATGGCGCATCTTGCGCAGGTGAAGGAGATAGCGCGGCCGCTCGGTATCGGATTTCTTGGGCTCGGCATGACGCCCAATTGGAGTCGCGATCAGATTCCAATGATGCCGAAGGGGCGCTACCGAATTATGACCTCGTACATGCCGAAGGTCGGGAAATACGGTCTCGATATGATGTACCGCACGTGCACCGTGCAGACGAACATCGATTATTCGTCGGAAGCCGACATGGTGAAGAAGTTGCGTGTCTCGCTCGCGCTGCAGCCGGTCGCGACCGCGATGTTCGCCAATTCGCCTTTCACCGAGGGCAAACCCAACGGGTTTCTCTCGTTCCGCTCGGAAATCTGGTGCGACACGGATGTCGACCGTGCCGGAATGTTACCGTGGGCATTCGAGCCCGGCATGGGCTTCGAGCGATACGTGGACTACGCGCTCGGGGTGCCGATGTATTTCGTCAAGCGAGGCGAGCGCTATATCGACGTCGCCGGTCAATCGTTCCGGGACCTGATGCGAGGACGACTCCAGGGCCTGCCTGGTGAGCGCGCCACGATGTCCGACTGGGCAAATCACGTCTCCACGATCTTTCCGGAGGTGCGGCTGAAGCGCTATCTCGAAATGCGTGGCGCGGACGGCGGCCCCTGGCGTCGCTTGCCGGCACTACCGGCGTATTGGGTGGGCATTCTCTACGACGACGATTCGCTCGAAGCTGCGTGGGATCTGGTCAAGAATTGGAGCGCCGCGGATCGCCAGCAGCTTCGCGACGACGTGCCGAAGCTAGGCTTTGGCGCCACGATCGCGGGTCACAAAGTCCTGGACTTGGCGCAGATGACGATTGCGCTGGCGGAGAAGGGGCTCGCGCGGCGCCGCCGGTTGGACACCCGCGGCGAAGACGAAGGGGCGTATTTGCGTCCGCTTCAGGAGTACGTCGCGCGCGGGATTACGCCGGCCGAAGAGCTCTTGGAGAAATTCCACGGTCCCTGGCGGCACAGCATCGAACCAGTGTTCAAGGAATACGCATATTGATTCTGCCTCAAGACAGGTCCCAGTAGGAAAATCGTCGAATGCATGAAAGCCTTCAAAGAGCACTTCCCCGACAGCGACGAGCGGCTGCTCTATGGCACTGATTGGTCGATGATCGCGCAGGAAGAGCGCTTCCCGAAGTTATTCTCCTCGAGGCCCTTCCCCGACGTGATGGTCTTTTTCTTGAGGGCCGTGGGGTACAGCGACGCCCAGATCGAGGGCATCATGTTCAGAAATGCAGTGCGCTTCCTCGGCCTCGGCAAAGCCGAACGCGACAGATTTGGGGAGAAGAGCACGCGCGCGCGGTTGGAAAAATTCTATGCGGCCCACAAGCTCTCCAGCGATTGGATGGAGTTTTCGACTAATTTCAGCTCTCTTGCTGGCGCCCGTGGTCGCAGCCGGCTTGCTCGTGCGCAATTTTGCGGCTCCTCTGTCGGAGCTGCAGCGGCGAGATTACCCATCCGCCGGCGGCCGGGCGATGATTTCCTCGGCTTCCGGATTGAGGGGCTTGACCGCATGTCGCGGCGTACTCAACGGCTCGTGCACCATGCGCGTGCGCAATAGGTCGACACCAGCGGATATCCCCTCGGCCTGCTGCAGGGCCAGGCGATCGAGATCGCGGCGACGTACGAATTCCTCGACCGCGGCCGCCCGCTCGGGATTAAGCCCCAGCGCTTCCAGCGTGCTGCGTCCGAACACCAGCGCCGACTCATAGGTTTCGCGCAGTTCGAACTCGACCCCCTTGGCGAGGAGCTGCAGGCTGTGCCGCCGATCGAAAGAGCGCACGTAAAGCTTTGCTGCGGGAAATTGCGCCTGAACGAGATCGACGATCCGGCTTGCCGCCTCCGGGTTATCGATGCATATCGCGATCACCCTCGCCTCGCCGGCGCCTGCCGCGCGTAAGACGTCGAGCCGGGTACCATCGCCGTAATAAACTTTGAAGCCAAACCGAGCGACGCTCTCCAGCATCTCCGGATCGTGGTCGATGGCGGTGACATCGATGCCTTCAGCAAGCAGGCACTGGGACGCGATCTGACCGAAGCGCCCAAAGCCGATAACTAGCACCGAACCGCTGGCATCGGAGAAATCGTCGGCCTCACGGAAGTCCGGCCGAGCAAAGCGGCGCACCAGCCCATCAGTCAGTGTGGCGACAAGAGGACCGAGCAGCATGGTAATGGCGGCAATCGCGGTAAGGATACTGGATTGCCGTGGATCGAGCACACCGAGCGAGCCGCCGAGCGGAATGAGCACGAACGCGAACTCGCCGGCGCCGGTGAGCACCGATCCGGCGCGCAGGGCATCGCTGCGACGTATGCAGGTCGCCCGGAACAAGAGCCAGACGATCGCAGCCTTGAGGACCGTGATGGCCACCGCTGCAGCCACGATCAGCCAAAGATTGGCGCGCACGATAACCAGGTCAATGCTCATGCCAATGCCCATGAAGAAAAGCGCCAGTAGCAGACCACGAAACGGCTCGATGTCTGCTTCGAGCTCGTGCCGATAGTTCGACTCGGCCAGCAGCACGCCGGCAAGAAAAGCGCCGAGCGCCATCGACATTCCCGCCTTCTGCATGGTGAGAGCGGCGCCCAGGACGACGAGCAACGCGGCCGCGGTCATCACCTCACGCGAACTGGTCTGCGCCAGCAGCCGGAAGAACGGATTGAGCAAATAGCGGCCGGCAAGCACGATCAGTGCAATCGCGCCGGCGATCAGCGCGACCGCACGCAGCCCGTCCCCGAACTGGGCATGGGGGCCTTCAGGGGCGAGTAACGGCAGCACTGCCAGCAGAGGCACGACCGCCATGTCCTGGAACAACAGAATGGCGAAGGCTCGCTGGCCGTAATCCTGTTGGAGTTGACCGCGTTCTTCGAGGATCTGCAGCGCGATGGCAGTTGCCGACATGGCCAAAGCCAGGCCGGCGACAACAGCGCCGCGCCACTCGACGAGGCCGGCGGCGTAGCCCAGCATGGCGATAGCAAGCCCTGTGAGCGTTAATTGCGCAGCGCCAAGACCAAATATGGCCCCGCGCATCGCCAGGAGCCGTCCAAGTTCGAGCTCAAGTCCGATCAAGAACAGCAGCATCACGACGCCTAACTCGGAAACCGGGATGATGCTCTCGGGCGTTCCGAAGACGGCAATTCCATAGGGGCCGATGATGATGCCTGCGATCAGGTAAGCGACAATGGCGGAGAGGCCCAACCGGCGCGCGATCGGGACGCTCAGCACGGCGGCGCTCAGCAGCACGAGCCCAAAACTCAGAAAGCCAAATTCCCCGTATTGCATGACTCTATCCCGTGTGAGGCCGGGCAGAACGCCCGCTTGAGCGCATGGCGTTGGAGCCTTCGATACGGCACTCGCCCGCGCCCGCGCGCTTCTCTAACATGGATCGAGCGGCGACGCGGCGCGTGTGAGAGGCGCAATGAGGCAGGCTTGGTTTCGGCTTGGTTTCGGCTTGCCCATCGCGCTCGCATTGGCTGCAGCTGCGCGCGCCCAAGTCGGCTTCGACCGGGCGGGCGGCGACTATGCCAGCTTTCCCCTGCGGTCCGGCGATCCGGCTCAATGCGCTGCTCGGTGCGAGCGGGATCCACGCTGCCGCGCGTGGGCCTTTTCTTATCCAACGACCGAAAGCCCCACCGCCGTTTGTTGGCTAAAATCCAGGGTGACGCCCCGGTTCGAGGCGCCGTGCTGTGCGTCCGGCGTGCGCGGGGCCGGCGTGATCGAGCCGAAAAGCGGAACGACCGAGTTTGGGGTCGATCGAAGCGGCGGCGACTACCGACATTTCGAGCTCTCAGTCGAAACAGGCGGCAAAAGCTGTCAGGCGGCGTGCGAGGCCGAGGAAGCCTGCCGGGCCTGGACCTATGTGCGGCCTGGCTATGTCGGCTCTTCGGCGGTTTGTTATCTCAAGGATCGGGTTACTCGGCCAGTGCACAGGCCATGCTGTATTTCCGGGGTGGTGCGGTAGTCTGCGGTACTCTTGAGTGTTGATGGTTACTCGGGGGCTGTTGCCCCCTCCGGATGGGGCGATGCGCTTAGGCCGGGCGGGCCCCAACGTTGGAGGTATCGATGATGAGAATTGTTCTTTTGTTTGCCACCTTCGCGGTGCTGACCGGCGCCGCCTTCGCACATCACGGTTGGGGCAGTTACGATGCCAACAAACCGCTGACCGTCACCGGCCCGATCGTGACGTCAAAGTTCGAAAATCCGCACGCCACGATCACGGTGCAGGGCAGCGATAAGCTCTGGACCGTGACGCTCGCGCCTACGTCACGCATGAACAACCGTGGAGCGACGGAAAAGGTGGTTGCCGTCGGGCAAAACATCGCGGCCTACGGCTATCCGTCCACCGCTGTAAAGGATGAGATGCGAGCTGAGCGGATCACGGTCGAGGGCAAGACCTACGAGATGCGCTGATGACTGATGCGGCGCCGGCGGTTTTTGTCGCGCTTGAGCAGTCCGGCTTCGCCGCGGCCATTCGCCAGTCGCCGTGGCTCTATCCCGCGGCAAATATCGGACACATCGTCTCACTCACGTTTTTTGCCGGCGCAGTAGCGGTCATGGACGTCCGTCTGCTTGGAGGACTGGCCGCCACTGCGCCCGCGCGTCTAATCGCGCGCGCGCGCAGCTTCGCCGTTGCCGCGCTCGTCGGTATGGCGGTTACCGGCTCCGTGCTGTTCTCGGCTGAGGCGAGCCATCTCGCGCTCAATCCGGCATTTCAGCTGAAAGTCGCGCTGGCCAGCGCAGGCTTGATCAATGTGGCGATCTATGAACTGTGGGGGAGGCGTGCCGTCGAACGTCTTGCACCCGGCGCAGCGATGCCGGCGCGCGCCAAAATCGCCGGGATGCTTTCGCTGGGCATCTGGGTAGTGGTCGCCGCCTGCGGGCGCAGTATCGCTTATTTCTAAAAGGGTGAAAACGTCGGGCCTAGCGAGCGAGAAGGTCACGCGTCAAGCCGTCCCGCCGACAGTGATGCGATCCATCCGCAGGGTCGGTTGGCCGACTCCGACGGGCACCGCTTGGCCGTTCTTGCCGCAGACGCCAATGCCAGGATCGAGTTCGAAGTCATTGCCGATCATGCCGATGCGGTTGAGGTCGGTCGGGCCATTGCCGATCAGCATCGCACCTTTGAGAGCCTGGGCAAGCTTGCCGTTCTCGATCTTATAGGCCTCGGTGACCTGAAAAACGTATTTGCCCGATGTGATATCGACCTGTCCGCCGCCGAAGTTGACGGCATAGATGCCGTTCTTGACCGAGGCAATGATCTCCGCGGGCACGTGCTCGCCGGGTAGCATGTATGTGTTCGTCATACGCGGCATCGGCAGATGGGCGTAGCCTTGGCGACGGCCATTGCCGGTGGGCGTCATGCCCATCAGTCGTGCGTTCTGGCGGTCCTGCATGTAGCCCACAAGAATGCCATCCTCGATCAGCACCGTGCGATTGGTCGGTGTGCCTTCGTCGTCAATCGAGAGTGAGCCGCGCCGCTGCGCGAGAGTGCCATCGTCCACCACGGTGACACCCTTGGAGGCGACGCGCTGGCCCATAAGGCCGGCGAAGGCGGAGGTCTTCTTGCGATTGAAGTCACCTTCCAACCCGTGGCCAACGGCTTCGTGCAACATGATGCCCGGCCAGCCGGGAGCAAGAACCACATCCATCTCGCCGGCCGGCGCCGGCGTCGCGTCGAGATTGATCAGCGCCTGCCGCACGGCTTCGTCGGCAGCGGCTTGCCATTCGGCGGTCGCAAGGAAATCGGCGAAGCTCCTGCGCCCGCCATACCCGTGACTGCCTGCTTCCTGTCGATCGCCCTGACCGACGATCACCGAGACGTTCACACGCACCAGCGGGCGCACGTCGCGATAGCTCTCGCCGTCCCCGCGCAGGATCTCGACCACCTGCCAGCTTGCGCCGAATGAGACCGAAACCTGTCGCACGCGCGGGTCTCTCCCCCGGGCGTAGGTGTCAATCGTCTCCAGCAGCCGTACTTTGGTTTCGAACGGCGGCGTGCCGAGCGGATTGTCGTCGCTATAGAGACGGACATTGGTGTGCCCCGGAGGCTCGGCGTAGTGACCGCTGTAACCCCCCCTGACGGCACGCACCGCATCCGCAGCTCGCGCCAACGCTGCCTCCGAGACGTCCGAGGAATGGGCATAGCCCACGGACTCATTCTTGACGGCGCGGAGCCCGAAGCCTTGATCGGTGTTGTAGGTCGCTTGCTTGAGCCGCCCGTTATCGAAAACGAGCAACTCGGATTGGGCATATTCCAGATAGAGCTCGCCGTCGTCTGCGCCTTCGAGGCCGCGGGCGAGATATCTGTGCGCTGATTGCCGGTCGAGGCCGGCGCGGTCGAGAAGCGAGCTGGTAGCTAAGCTCATGATGGGATCCGCGTTTCGCAGTTCCCCAAAGATAGTTGCGCTGGTGCAAAGTTGCGAGGCCGCCGCGGGCAAATCCCAAGGGATGCGAACGGAACGCGCGCGTTATGGCAACTTGTCGTAGCCTTCGCCGAAGCCCTTCAGGCTCATCGGAAAGCCGATGCCTTCTTCAGGCGTCTGGAAAATGATGAATGTCGCAACCTGCCCGCTGCGGAGTTGCTTGACCAAGTTATCGTCCATGACCACCTCGGCAACGCAGCCATTCGGTAAGCAACGAACGAAGCCAGCGCGCCCGACATCGGCCTGGTCTATCTTCAGCCCGAGCCCTGAGGGCAGCAGCACACCGACAGGCGCAACCACGCGCATCAGCCGGCTCTTCTGATCGGCTGTCTTGAGCACGATCACTGTGAGGCCGACATTGGCGCGATCTTCCGCAGTTACGCTCTGCATGAGCGCGCACTGCTCGCCTTGGGCACCAGGCGGCGTGTCGCAGCGCACCTGCCAGTCGTTATGTACCGACTTGACCGCGCCCTGCGCCGATGCCCGCTCGCCCAGGTCGACCAGGGCTGCGATCGCCAGGACGAGTGTCAGCAGCGATCTCATTGTGAGAAAAAGTATTCCCGTGCGGAGCGAACTCATAGTCTCGGTGCCTCGATCATGCGCCACGCCTTTCAGACTGACCGAATCAATCCCTCCGACCATTGTCCGACGCGGCTATCAAACACCAGTAAAACAGCGCATTGTGGCCGAGAAAGGGTCGAACGACGGCGGTTCGGCAGGGGCGGTCGGCGGGCTTTTCATCGCACGGCAGACATCAAGCCGGTGCATTGCGATGAGCCCGGAATTGTGGTTTGAGAGGCCGGGATTCCCCTGAGGCCCCGCTGCGGAACCGACCGAGGAGTGCCCGTTCGATGCGGCTGCGGGCTCCGCGCGGCGCGCCACGCGCCCGCGACCTCGTTCTACGGAGCAATGATGCTGCTCAAGCGATTGACCATGTTAGCCGCGACCGCTGTCGCCATCCTGGAGGCAGCGGAACCGGCTCTGGCCGGGTTGGGGCAGCCCTCGCCTTGGCAGTTGGGGCTGCAGCAATCGGCATCTCCGGTGATGGACGACATCATCTGGTTCCACGATTTCCTGCTCTACATCATCACGGGCATCGCCGGTTTCGTGCTGGCGCTGTTGATCGTCGTCATGCTGCGCTTCAATGCCCGCGCTAATCCGATTCCATCGCGGACCACGCACAACACGCTGATCGAGATTGCATGGACGCTCATTCCGATGATGATCCTGATGTTTATTGCGGTCCCTTCATTCAAGCTCCTGTTCCTTCAGCTTAACGTGCCGGCCGCCGATCTCACCGTGAAGGCGACCGGCAAACAGTGGTATTGGAGCTACAGTTATCCGGATAACGGCGACTTCGAATTCGATTCCCTGATGCTCAAGGAGGGCGAGCGCAAGGAGGGCCAACCACGGCTTCTCGCGGTGGACAATGAAATGGTGGTGCCGGTGAACAAGACGGTTCGCGTGATCACCACCGGCGCGGATGTCATTCATTCCTTCGCCGTGCCGTCGTTCGGGATCAAGATCGATGCCATTCCGGGGCGGATCAACGAGACTTGGTTCACCGCGACGCGGGAAGGCATCTATTATGGTCAGTGCTCAGAACTTTGCGGCAAGGATCACGCCTTCATGCCGATCGCAGTACACGTCGTGAGCGAGCAGGCGTTTTCCGCCTGGGTCGAGGACGCCAAGAAGAAGTTTGCTCGCGACGAAGCGCCGGCATCGAGGGCCGTCGCGGCGGCGCAATTGCGCCCGCAGTGAGGCCGGCCAAGGTGCGGATGCTGCTAGCCGGGCGACAATTCGAAGGACTTTAGTCATGGCTACGATGGCGACAGCTCACGGCGAGGACCAGCAGGACCACCCTCACGGTTGGCGGCGGTACCTCTATTCGACCAACCACAAGGACATCGGCACGATGTACCTCGTGTTCGCGTTGGTCGGCGGACTGGTGGGCGGGGTTCTCTCGATCGGCATGCGGATCGAGTTGATGCATCCTGGGCTGCAGTTCTTCCATGACGCCCACATGTTCAACGTCTTCACCACCGCGCATGGCCTGATCATGATCTTCTTCATGGTCATGCCGGCGATGATTGGCGGGTTCGGGAACTGGATGATACCGCTGATGATCGGGGCGCCGGACATGGCGTTTCCGCGCATGAATAACATCTCGTTCTGGCTGCTGCCGGCGTCCTTCACGCTGTTGATCATCTCCCTGTTCGTTGAGGGCGAGCGGGGCGCGCCCGGCGTGGCCGCGGGATGGACGATCTATGCGCCGCTGTCGACCTCGGGTCATCCGGGACCGGCGGTCGATTTCGCCATTCTCTCACTGCATCTTGCCGGCGCTTCGTCGATTCTCGGCGCGATCAACTTCATTACCACCATTTTTAACATGCGCGCTCCCGGAATGACGATGCACAAGATGCCGTTGTTCGTCTGGTCGCAGCTGGTCACTGTGTTTCTCATTCTGCTGGCGATGCCGGTGCTCGCCGGTGCTATCACAATGCTGCTGACCGACCGCAATTTTGGAACTACTTTTTTCACTCCGGCCGGCGGCGGCGATCCTCTTCTGTTCCAGCATCTGTTCTGGTTCTTCGGACATCCGGAGGTCTACATCCTGATCGTGCCTGGTTTTGGAATGGTCAGTCAGATCGTGGCGACATTCGCCAAAAAGCCGGTCTTTGGCTACCTGGGCATGGCCTACGCGATGGTGGCGATCGGTGGCATCGGCTTTGTCGTGTGGGCACACCACATGTACACCGTCGGCATGTCGACTGCCGCCCAGGCTTATTTCGTGGTCGCTACGATGGTGATCGCTGTGCCGACCGGCGTGAAGATCTTCTCTTGGGTCGCCACCATGTGGGGTGGCTCCCTCGAGTTCAAGACCCCGATGTTGTGGGCGACCGGCTTCATTTTTCTGTTCACTATCGGCGGCGTCACCGGCGTGGTGCTCGCCAATGCCGGCGTCGACCGGTCGCTGCAAGACACTTATTACGTGGTGGCGCATTTCCATTACGTGCTCTCGTTGGGCGCGGTCTTCACCATCTTTGCCGGGTGGTATTATTGGTTTCCGAAAATGTCCGGCTACATGTATTCGGAGACGATCGGTAAGCTGCACTTCTGGCTCACCTTCGTTGGCGTCAATGTTGTCTTCTTTCCCCAGCACTTCCTTGGGCTCGCCGGCATGCCACGCCGCATCGCTGACTACCCCGATGCTTTCGCCGGCTGGAACCTGGTGTCGTCGCTTGGCTCTTATCTCTCGGGGTTCGGCGCGCTGGTATTCTTCTTCGGCGTAGCGCACGCGTTCGTGCGCAAGCAGAAGGCGGCAGACAATCCATGGGGTGCGGGTGCGACCACGCTCGAATGGACGCTGCCCTCGCCGCCACCGTTCCATCAATACAACGAGTTGCCGCTCATCAAATGAGGCCAGCGGTGACACCTATACCCGATCTACCACTGCTGAGGGCAGGATCGACGTCCCCGGTGGGTGAGGGCGCGCAGTTCGCGGCAGGCAGCGTAGCTTCGGTCGTGAGCGGGGCGAGCGTTGCGAGCGTCGGCGACTACATGGCGCTGATGAAACCGCGCGTTATGTCACTCGTCGTCTTTACTGCGCTCGTTAGCGTCATGATCGCGCCTGGGCACGTCCATCCAGTGATCGGCTTTACCACGCTTCTATGTATCGCGGTGGGCGCCGGCGCGGCGGGGGCGCTCAACATGTGGTACGACGCCGATATCGATGCGATCATGAGCCGTACCTTGAGCCGTCCCATTCCGCGGGGACGCATCGCCCCCGGCGAGGCGCTCGCGTTCGGCATCGTGCTGGCGGCCTTCGCAGTGGGCGTGCTCGGCGTGCTGGTGAACTGGCTCGCGGCCCTGCTCCTTGCCTTTACCATCTTCTTTTATGTCGTCGTGTATACCGCATGGCTAAAGCGCTCAACTCCGCACAATATTGTCATTGGCGGGGCGGCCGGCTCGCTGCCTCCGGTCATTGCTTGGGCGGCGGCGACCGGCGGCATCTCCGTCGAGCCATGTCTGCTGTTCCTCATCATCTTCTTCTGGACTCCGCCACATTTTTGGGCGCTGTCGCTCGTTCGCGCCGAGGACTACGCCCGCGCTTGCGTTCCCATGCTCCCGGTCGTTGCTGGGGCAGAGGAAACGCGGCGGCAGATTATGCGTTATTCCATGGTGCTCGTGCCTATCGGTGCGTCGCCCTGGTTTTTCGGGTATGCCCAGTCAGTCTATGGTCTGACCGCGATCGTAGCCGGCACGCTGATGGTCACGTTCGCGTGGCGTGTCCGTAGAAACCGCGAAGGCGCATGCGGCGTGCGAACGGCACATCATCTTTTCGGTTTCTCGATTCTCTATCTATTCATCCTGTTCGCGGTGCTACTGATCGACGCGCGGGTTGGAGAAGTGCGAGTGTGGTGGTGAAGACATGGACGAAAAGCCTGCCAAGATCGTCCTCAGCGAAGAACAGAAGCGCAGTCGACGGGCGCGGTCGATCGCGATTGCGCTTGCACTTGGTGCGCTGGTCGTCCTCTTCTACGTGGTCACGCTCGTGAAGGGACCGGCGGTACTCAATCGACCGTTGTAATGGCAATGCGTATTTCGAATATGTCATCGCAACGAGGTCGAGATGTCGTGATCGCCGCTACATGCGGAGTATTCGTTGCGGCAATGGTGGGCGCGGCCTATGCAGCTGTGCCACTCTATAACTGGTTCTGCCGCACGACCGGATTCGGCGGCACACCCCAGCTCGCCACCGCCGCTCCAGCCGAGATCCTCGGGCGCAAGCTCAAAGTCCGTTTCGATGCGAACGTCGCTGGCGGCTTGCCCTGGCGCTTCGAGCCGGAGCAGCATTCAGTTGACGTCAAGATCGGGCAGGTCGTCACCGTCAGCTACCGGGTGGTCAATGAGTCGGCACGCGAGACCGTAGGAATTGCCAGTTACAACGTCTCACCGCCCACCGCCGGCGTATATTTCTCGAAGATCAATTGCTTCTGCTTTACCGATCAGCGGCTCAAGCCCGGCGAAAAGCGCGACATGACGGTCGTCTTCTTTATCGCCCCGGAACTTGTGAAAGATTCGGAGCAGGACGGGCTGGATACGATCACCCTTTCCTACACGATGTTTCCGGCGCGCCAGGCCGAGCCGGCGGACGGCAGCGCAGCCTCTGCAGCCGGACGAAGCTGAGACAAACGCTGTAGCGGCTGCCGGGCGCCGCAAGACGGAGGAAGTCGAAGATGGCCGATGGTCACGCCAAGCCGCACCACGATTACCATCTGGTCGCGCCCAGCCCTTGGCCCGCAGTCGGTGCCGTTTCGGCTTTCCTGGCGGCATTCGGCGGTATTACCTGGATGCATCACATGTTCGCCGCAGCGCCCTACGTCTTCGGCGTCGGCGTAATCGGCATCGCCTATACCATGATCGGCTGGTGGACCGACGTTGCCCGTGAGGCGACGTACGAGGGATATCACACGCGCGTCGTCCAGATATCACATCGCTACGGCATGATTCTCTTCATCGCCTCCGAGGTGATGTTTTTCGTGGCGTGGTTCTGGGCCTACTTCAACAGCGCGCTGTTCCCAGCCGATATGCACCAGATCACGCGCGAACAGCTGTTCGGTGGCGTGTGGCCGCCAAAAGGAGTCGAGACATTCGATCCCTGGCATCTGCCCTTGCTCAACACGCTGATCCTGCTCACCTCCGGCACGACCGTGACGTGGGCGCACCATGCGCTTCTAGAGAACGATCGACAGGGGCTGAAATGGGGGCTGATCCTGACGATCGCGCTTGGCTTGGCCTTTACCTGCGTCCAAGCTTACGAATACAGCCACGCAGGGTTTAACTACAGCGGCAACATCTACGGTGCCACGTTCTTCATGGCTACCGGATTCCACGGCGCCCACGTGATCATAGGCTCGACGTTCCTGATCGTGTGCCTCATTCGTGTCTATCTTGGACATTTCACTCCCACCCAGCATCTCGGTTTCGAGTTTGCCGCCTGGTACTGGCATTTTGTCGACGTCGTCTGGATTTTCCTGTTTTCGTGCATTTATGTGTGGGGTTCGGCCGGAGAGAGCGTCGCGCATGCCGCGGGGCATTAGCAGCGCCTCAAGCGCACGGCGTGCGCGGTTTTCGGATGTGATTGGCTTGCACCGACTGTCTAGGTCTAATCGCGATTGACGCCCGCTCGCAGGCGTCGGTCCTGGCTAGCGCGACATCGGCGGTTATATCGCGTCCCTCGATTTAGCCGCTCTGCCGGGATGTTTTGGCTCCACATGATGACAGCTCTAGAAAGAGAGGTCGGTTATGGCGGATTATGATGCGATCATTATCGGCACTGGACAGGCTGGGCCGGCTTTGGCGCGGCGACTGGCGGCCGCAGGCTGGAAGGTTGCTATTATCGAGCGCAAGTTCTTCGGCGGGACCTGCGTCAATACCGGTTGCACCCCGACCAAGACTCTGGTCGCGAGCGCCTATGCCGCATATCTCGCGCGTCGCGCTCACGACTATGGCGTAACCATCGGTGGCCCGATTGGCGTGGATATGAAGGCGGTCAAAGCGCGTAAGGACGCCGTTTCGCTCCCGTCGCGGAAAGGCGTCGAGCGATCGTTGAAGAGGCTCAAAGGAGGTGCCGTTTTTGAGGGCCACGGTCGCTTCGTCGGGCCCAAGAAGGTGGAGGTCAATGGGGAGGTGCTTACGGCGGATAAGATTTTTATCAACGTGGGCGGCAGGGCAGTCGTGCCGCCGATCCGCGGACTGGACCAAGTCCCTTACCTGACTAACAGCTCGATGATGGAGGTGGATTTTCTGCCGCCCCACCTCATCGTTCTCGGCGGAAGTTATGTCGGGCTCGAATTCGCGCAAGTCTATCGCCGATTCGGAAGTGACGTCACGGTGATCGAGCTTGGGCCGCATCTCATCGCGCGCGAGGACGAGGATGTGTCGCGCGTCGTTGCCGACATTCTCAAGGACGAAAACATCGATGTCCGACTGAACAGCAAGGTCGCCGGAGTGGCCAAACAGGGCAACAACATCGAGGTGACCGTAGAGAGTTCGGGAACAAAGTCGCAGGTCATCGGCTCCCATCTCCTGCTCGCTATTGGCCGGCGGCCGAACACGGATGATCTCGGTCTCGACAAAGCAGGGGTCGCCGCGGACTCCCGTGGCTACATCGAAGTCGACGACCAGTTGCGGACTAATGTCTCCGGCATCTGGGCATTGGGGGACTGCAACGGCCGGGGCGCCTTCACGCACACAACCTGGAATGACTTCGAGATCGTCGCGGCAAACCTCCTCGATAACGATCCTCGGCGGGTGAGCGATCGCATTACGGCGTATGCGCTTTACATCGATCCCCCGCTGGGACGCGCTGGCATGACCGAGGCCGAAGTCCGCAAATCCGGCCGGCCAGCATTGATCGCGACGATGGCAATGGAAGACGTGAGCCGAGCGTTCGAGAAAGGCGAAACCAAGGGTTTCATGAAGATTTTAGTCGACAGCGAGACGAAGCGGATCCTCGGTGCCTCACTGCTGGGACTTGCGGGCGACGAGGTCATTCACTGCATCCTCGACGTGATGTATGCGAAGGCCCCATACACCGTTCTGGAGCGGGCGATGCACATTCACCCGACAGTCTCGGAGTTTATTCCGACGATGTTGGGGGATCTCAGGCCATTAGCGTAGCAATGTTTGTAGCAACGATTAGATGTTGGGGACTTGAGAACCGAGGGCCGGCACGCCATCTGGCGAACAGTGCTTTGCAGCCGGATTTCTTACTTGAGCGATCAAGCTGATACGCAGCCTTTGCCCGTCGCGGCTGGCCTCATGGGGCGCTGTCCGCGCTGCGGCGAGGGCCGTCTGTTCCGAGGATTTCTAGCGCTACGTTCGCGTTGCGAGCGGTGTGACCTGGATTTCTCGTTTGCCGATTCCGCTGACGGACCGGCTTTTTTCGTGATGTTTTTTGCCGGCTTCATTGTCGCCGGATCGGCATTGGTGGTGGAGGTCCTTTATGCGCCGCCGTACTGGATCCACGCACTCCTGTGGGGTCCGCTGATCCTCCTGACGACGCTCGTACCTTTGCGCCCGCTCAAGGGGCTACTGATCGCGCTGCAATATCATCACAAGGCGGCGGAGAGCCGCTTTACCGGTGGCGACGTGCCGTGAGGGGCGCGCCCGAACGGCGGTCGCGACCGGGCCTTGTTTTGCCAACGTTGGTGGCTCTGGTGGCGATTGCGACGTTCATTGGACTCGGCACCTGGCAAGTCCAACGCAAGGCCTGGAAGGAAGCACTGATCGCGAGCCTCGAGCGCCGTTTCTCTGCCGCGCCGGCCGATCTGCCGCCGCGCGAGCGTTGGGCAAAGCTCGATCCGGCAACGGACGAGTTCCGGCACGTGAAATTTTCCGCTGCCTTCGTGCCGGGGGCCGAGGCGCTCGTCTATACGAGCGGCTCAGCATTGCGCAGCGACGTCTCTGGGCCCGGCTATTGGGTGTTTGCGCCGGCGGAGCTCGCGACCGGCGGGATTGTTGTCGTCAATCGCGGTTTTGTGCCAGAGGGACGGCAGGACCCCGCCAGACGTGCTGTTGCCACCGCCGCTGGTCGAGCCGATTTCGTCGGCGTGATGCGCTGGCCAGAATCTCGCGGTATGTTTTCCGCAAAGGATGATCCCGCCCGCAACGTCTGGTTCACGCGCGACCCCGCTGGGATTGCAGCTGCGAAGGGCTGGGGCGAAGTCGCGCCCTTTTACATTGAATTGGAAAGCCCGCAGCCACCCGGCGGGTTGCCGCGCGCGGGCCCGCTGACGGTGAACTTGCGCAACGAGCATGTGCAATATGCGATCACCTGGTACGGACTCGCCTTGGTCGTGGCGGTGATGTTTGTGTATTGGGTCCGCGGCCGCGGGGCGCGCACCGCCTGAGGCGCGTGACAATGGCGTTCCTTGTCGAGGAGGCGCCTTCCTACTATCTTTTCAGTTCCACTGCTTGCCGGCGTCCGCACATTTCGCCGGTAAAGCAAAAGTGAATTCAAGAGGTTACGGGTCATGTTCGCTTGGCGTGCCAAGCCGAGCGCGATGACGGCTAAGCCTCAACAGGGAGCCGGTGTGCTTTACGTCTCCACCAGGGGCGAAGCCCGGACGCTCGGTTTTGCCGATGCGATGCTGGCCGGGCTAGCCCGTGACGGTGGCCTCTACGTGCCCGCGGCTTGGCCGCGGCTCG